>Ga0335069_10000989_pt1 | contig 45771 bp, 47 predicted proteins | sample Lox_Sample_11_FD_206714 | JGI IMG/M metagenome (GOLD analysis project Ga0335069, IMG submission 206714) | Soil microbial communities from Loxahatchee National Wildlife Refuge, Florida, United States - Lox_Sample_1.1 | ecosystem: Environmental > Terrestrial > Soil > Wetlands | place: USA...
AAGGGATCGTCTCCGCCGAGCAGTACGACCAGGCAACCACCGGGCTGCGGATCGCAATGGCCGATGTTGCGTTGGCAAAGCATCAGTTGACACAGGCCGAAGCGGCCCTTGGCCCTCAAGTCGGCCCCGACCATTCACCCTATGATCGCCCGGTCGTGGAACAGGCCAATGCCGCGCTGGATGCAGCCAAACTTGACCTTGCCTATACGAAGATCTCAGCGCCGTTTTCCGGTGTCGTCACGCACAAAAGCGTTCACGCCGGGCAGCGCGTCCAGCCCGGCGAGCCGCTGATGGCAATCGTGCCGATGACGAAGCTTTACGTCACCGCCAATTTTAAGGAAACCCAACTCACCGACGTCCGCGTGGGCCAGCCCGCCGAGATCGAGGCAGACATCTACCCCGGCGCCACATTTCGCGGCCATGTCGATTCAATCAGCATGGGCACCGGCTCCGCATTTGCGCTGCTGCCCGCCGAAAATGCCACCGGAAACTGGGTTAAAGTTGTGCAGCGGGTGCCAGTGAAAATTTCGCTCGATTCCGAGATTCCCGCCAATCAGCCGTTGCGCCTTGGGCTGTCGGTGGAAGTCTCGATCGATACTGCCGATCGCACCGGCCCGCTATTGACCTCCATGGTGCAGCATAGTTTTGAGCGCGGGGGCCAGACCCTCCCCAATGAACGCCTAACGGTACCGCCGGTCCCCATTGAAAATTCTCATGAAATTGGCGCGGCGCCGCCGAATGGCGAACAACATACGATCCAGGAAATTGCTCCCGCGCCGAATTCTCCTCGATAGCCCCAGCACCTTTCAATTGCGGCATCGTTAGGGTTGTATTACGCTCTCGGCGCACCGGCTTGATGAAGGCACCCGAACGTCATGCTTGATCCACACGTAATCGAACAGCGCCTGTCCGCTTACCTGGGCGCCAAAATCGCCCGCACCAGCATTCTCGCCAGCGGCTGGGAAACTACGGTGTTCGAATTCGTGCTTAGCTCGCGGTCCACATCGTGTCCCGCGCTGCCGGTGGGAAAGCCGCTCGCGCTGCGCTTCTATCAAGGCTCCCAGGCCGACGCGAAATGGCGGCGCGAGCATACGACGATCGAGCGCTTGTCGATTGCCGGGTTTCGCGTGCCGCATCCGTATGCCTTTGAACCCGATCACGGCGCTCTCGGCGCTCCTTTCCTGATAATGGAACGGCTTGAGGGCGGACCGCTGTTTTCGATTCGAAGTTTCCCTGAATCGTTCGCAACCTTCTCGATGGGCTTCTTCTCATTCGTACAGCATCACGCACGGCTGCATAAGTTCGATCCGGCGATGCCCGGCCTGCGGGACATTCAGCACGCCTACCTCACTCCCGGTGCCTCTCCCGATGCCCCGCTGCTCGATCGCGTACTGGCGATTATCGCGGAGCGTGTCGAAAATGGACCGCTGCCCGGACTGCGCGCGGCGCTCCGCCGCGTTACCGAACGCGCGCCGTCGTTTAAAGCCGCTACGCCCTCGCTGCTGCACATGGACTACCATCCGATCAACGTGATGGTTAAGCGATTTCGTGTCACCGGCATCATCGATTGGGTGAACGCCGACGTTGGCGATCGCCATCTCGACGCCGCAATGACCGCAGTGATTCTTTCGTCGTCGGCGCTGGAGGGTCCCATTTGGATGCGCGATAATGCCCTCGGCAACGGGCTGCGCAGTTCATTCGCCCTGATGTACCTGCCGCTGTATCACGCGATGGCACCGATGGACTTCGAGCGTTTTCGCTATTGTCAGGCAGTCGCGGCGCTGCTCCGCCTCTCGATGATGGGAATGATGCGCACGCGCGGCCCTGAAACCGTCGGATTTCGATCCGAAGCCATCAACGAAGTCACTCCAGCAGTGGTCCGGCTGCTTACGCGCTATGCCACACGAACCAGCGGCGCGGACGTGCGCCTCGACCTCACGACACCGCAACTCGCCTGATCCGATAGCCCCCACCACTGGAAATACCCCTACGAAATCCGCTATACGCTTCTGGCATGCGAAAGATTCTTTCCGATTCTCTTGGAACAATGGCTAGAGTTACCCTCTCGGTTTTGATGCTAGGCGCCACTTTCCTTTCCTCGTGCGCGGCGACGCAGCCCAGTGCCTCTTCGCCGGCCTCATCGCCGCCGGTTGCGGTGGCAACTCCCGGCGAGCGGTGGTACTTGATGCTGCCGCCCCCGATGATGCCTCCAACACAGGACGAGCATGGTAATTTTCGCGTTGATACGAGCGCGCCAATCTCGCGATGGCTGATTTTCAAGGCGCTGCCGACAAAGGATCAGTGCGAAGCGCAACTGAAGGGAATGGCTGACTACTGCCGGTGCTACTCAAGCACCACTCCTGCGCTTAAGGGGATGCCGCCGCCGTCGCCCTAACGTTCAAGCTGATCGAGTAGATGCAGGATCACGCCGATGCCGGGGAGGTTCACCTCGAACTCCTCGGCCAGTGTGCGAATTACGCGTATCCGATGAAGCGCGTCGCGCCCGTATAGCGGCTCCGCGCGGAGACCTCGCTGTGGAACGCGCTCGGGCGCGAGCAATTCCTCACGCTCCCAGACTGCGAGCTGGCGCTCGCTCACCCCTCCGATCGTGCACAGCACCGATCGGCTGAGCAGCACGTTTCCGCCACGAGCGGTGCGGCGGTGAATTCGGCTTATCCCGGCTATGCGGCGGCGCGCCATCGCGTCAGCTCCTCATCATCCCGGCGCGCGGATCGGCAATTCCACGCGCCATAAGCTTCTCCGCAAGTTCTTCCATAAGCGCCCGCTCGGAAGCATTCAGATCGGTTGGAACAAGCACTTTTAGTTCGTACAACAAGTCGCCCGCCGGCTCGCGTCCGCGGGCAGGAAGTCCGCGTCCGCGCACTCGCATCACGCGTCCGGTCTGGCTTCCGGCGGGAACCTTAAGCGCGATTTTTCCGTCAACCGCTGGCGCGGTGATTTCCCCGCCCAATGCCGCCTCGTAATCCCACACCGGCAGGATGCACCGAACGTCGCGGCCTGACACGGAAAACACGGGATTCGGCTCGACGCGCACCGTCAGATACAGGTCTCCGTTGAGATCGGGCTGCGGCGCACGCCCACCCTGCCCTCGCAATCGAAGTACGGTCCCATCCGCCGAACCGGCCGGAATCGTCACCTCCAGCGTGCGATGCGCCGGAATCGCGCCGGTGCCGCCGCAGGTTGGACATGGCGATGCGGACCTGATCACACGCGCCTTTCCCTGCCGTTCTTCGTGGGCAATCATTCCGCTGCCGCCGCATGTGGTGCATTCATCTTCGGCGGCTAAATCGAGTCTGCGCTTTGCGCCCTTTATCGCTTCGGCAATCGTTATCGAAACTTCCGCGCGCAGATCGGGCGCGCGCATCGGCTCGCCGCCGAAGTCAAACCCGGAGAATCCGCGCCCCGCGCCATGGCCGTGACCTGCGCCGCCGAAAAATTGCGAAAAGAAATCACTGAATTCGCCCGCCTCAAAGCCGCGCGCTGCACCCGCTCCCGCACCGGCGCGCTCGCGCGAGTAGCGACGATACATTTCTTCCTGCGAGGCGCCACGCTCCCAGTCCGCGCCCAGCTCGTCGTACTTTTTGCGCTTTTCGGGATCGCTGAGCACCTGGTAGGCCTCATTTATCTCCTTGAAACGTGCCTCGGCCTCCTTGTTGTTCGGATTCAGGTCCGGATGATGCTTGCGCGCGAGCTTGCGGTAGGCGCTCTTGATATCCGCCTCGGCCGCGGACCGCTCAATCCCTAGCGTCTTATAGTAGTCGCGAAATTCCATTCAGGGTGCCGTGCACTTCACCATACGAGCCGAGATCTGCACCGGCCCATTTTGCCAGCGTCGATCGGCATGAACCAGTAGGCCGGATCAGTCAGCAGGAATCGCCTTTGCATCTTCGTCCGGATCGATGACCATCGCGTGCCGGCCCGAAACCTCCGCGCCCGCGTGATGCTCCAAAACCGTATACGAAAATGCGGACAGAAGCGCCAAGGCGCCGGTGATCAGGAATGCGGGTGTGAAGTCATGCACGGTTAGGGTCTTCGACCCGTCGATCCACAAACTCAAATGGAGAATCATCGCTGCAACCGTCACGCCCAAGCTCAAAAAGAACTGCTGCGCCATGCTGGTTAGTGTCGAAGCGCTGCTCATCATGCTCTGCTCTACATCGGCGTAGGCAATAGAGTTCAATGAAGTGAACTGTAGCGAACGCAAAAATCCGCCAATGAACAACGTCGAAATTATGATTGTGTGCGGCGTGGATTGCCGAAACAATGCATAGCTCGCGAGAATAATTGCACAGATCGCGCCGTTTCCGGTCAGTACCGTCCGGAATCCCAGCCGCCGAATAATCGGACCGGCGGTCGGTTTCATCAACAGCGCGCCGCATGCGCTGGTAAACGTCAACATTCCCGATGCAAACGGCGTCAATCCGAACACCAGCTGGAACATCATTGGGAGCAGGAACGGCAATGCGCCGATTCCAATCCGAAACAGCCCCCCGCCGAGAGTCGAGACCGCGAATGTCGGGATCCTCATCAAGCTGATATCGACGATGGGGTTCGGAGTGCGGCGCGCATGGCGGACATAGGTCGCCGCGCACACCCCGCCCATCGCAATTGCACCGAGGGTGACCCAGACCGGCAGCACTCCGCGGCCCACAGTTTCAAATCCGAAAATGAGCCCCGCCAGCGCGATTCCGGTGAGCATGAATCCGGCCATATCGAATGGCGGCACTTCGCATTCGCGGACATTTGCGATGAAGCGGGAGACCAGCGTAATACCGATCAGCCCGATCGGCACATTGATGAAGAAAATCCATCGCCACGACCAGTAGGTCACGATAAATCCGCCCAGCGGCGGGCCCACGACCGGGCCCAATACTGCCGGCACTGTTAAGTACGACATCGCGGTGATGAGGTCGGCCTTGGGAACCGTCCGTAGAACGATCAGGCGGCCCACCGGCACCATCATCGCACCGCCGAAGCCCTGCAGGATTCGCGCGGCGACTATCTGCGAGAGCGACCCGGAAATTCCGCACAAGATCGACCCGAGAGTGAAGATCACGATCGCGGCTCGAAACACGCTCCGTGCACCATACCGATCGGCCATCCAACCGCTGATCGGCACGAACACAGCCAAACTGAGCATGTACACCGTGATCGCGAGGTTGAGCCGGATCGGGTCCTGATGCAGCGAACGGGCAATTGCGGGCAGCGCGGTCGCGATGACGGTCGAATCGAGCATCTCCATGAACAGCGCACACCCGACAATCAAGGGTGCAAGAAGCGGGTTGGAAGATGCTGGTTCGCTCTCCTGGTTCATTGTGATCGGTGCATTCTCGCTGAACGCGACCCGCGAATCCAGAATGCGTTTTGATCGCGACCGATCATGGCAGCAAGTGAAGGGTCACTTGGGACGTGGCGACGCCTCGGATTTCGATGCCGCATCTTTTAGCGCATGAAGTCGAGCCTCAAGAGCGCTAACTTCCGCGTCGAGCGCGGCTTGCCGGCGCCACAAAAACACGACGTACACGAATATCACCGAAAATATTATTGCGTAGGCGGCGAATAAAAATCCCAAATGTTCCATCAATCGTCCCCCGCCGCCGCATACGCCAGCGCGATCTCGCGCGCCAACGCGCCCAGCCGCGTCCGCGCCCGCAATTGCGCAAAGCGCAGCATCAGCAGCCATCCATACAGCGCCGTGAATGCCGCCAGCGACACCAGCAGCGCCGCGACCATCCGCGGATCTTCAAGACCGTGGCCGCCCTCTTTTGTAACAATCACCGCGGGATGAATCGTGCGCCACAGGCGCACCGACGCAATTACCACCGGCACATCAGCCGCCGCCACGATCGCAATTACCGCTCCAAAACGCGCGGTCTGCGCCGTGTCGTCAGCGCTCGCGCGCATCATCATATATCCGCCGTACATCAGCCAAAGGATGAACGTCGTCGTCAGCCGGGAATCCCATGTCCACCAAGTGCCCCAAATGGGTTTGGCCCATAACGATCCGGTCACCAGCACCAGCGTGCAAAAGACCATCCCGGTCTCGGCGGCGGCGTATTCCAAATCGTCCCAAATTCGATCGCCCAGCCACAGGTAGAGGATGCCGGACAACGCGGCGATGCCGAACGATGCGAACGCCACCCATGCGCATGGAACGTGGAAATAAAATATCCGCTGGACGATGCCCTGGTCCGCTTCGGTCGGCGCGTAATCGAAAACCATGAACAGCGCCGCAATCATCAGTATGAAAGTCGCAGCGGCCACGATCGTGCGAATGTTCCGGTTCATCGAAGCCTCAATCCTCGCGCGCCGCGTATTCGAACAGCAGGCATCCGGCGGTGACCAGCAGGATGTCGAATGCAACCATGATTTTGAGCCATTGTGCGATCGCCCCCATCGGTGCGCCACCTAGCGCAGCGGCGGTCGCCCGGACACCTGCAATCAGCGCGGGCACATAGATCGGAACCGCCAGGATCGGAAGGATCATATCCCCAGCGCGAGTGCGGCTTGATATCGCTGCCAGCAACGTGGCGGCGGCGGCGAATCCGAGCGCGCCAAGCATCAGGATTGGAGCGGTACGGAGCAGTGGAACGCCGAAATCTAAATTGAAAAACAGGACCATCATCAACATCGCGGCCGCCTCCGCGATCGCCATGAAGATAAATGCGGCGCACAGCTTCGCGGCATACAGGCCGGCCGGATCGATCGGGCATAGCAATAGACCGCGGATGCATCCGTTCTCGCGCTCGGCGGTTAGGACACGGGTTGCGCCGATTACTCCGGAGAAGACCATTGCGATCCATATGGCGGCAGCCGCCGATTCAGCATCGTGCGATTTGGCCTCGGCCTGAGTGAAAACCATCACCGCCATTACCATCAGGGACAACGCGACTAGCGACAGCGTGCTGTTGCCGCCCCGGAGTTCCAGGCGCAGATCTTTGCGAAGCACGGCGGCGAACGGTGACATGGCGGTTCAGCGATGGAGCAGCGAGCGGATTCGCGCGCCCGTCCACGCCGTCGTCTCCTCCTCTTTTGGCGTAAACGGCCCAAGGTGGCCGCGCGCCAATTCAAAAACCTGAAAATCGGTGCCGGCAATTGCCGGCACTCCGTGCATTGCTGCAACCACCGAGGCGCCACGGTCCAGCGCTTCTCGAATCAAGCGGGCCATGATCGCTGCGCCATCGGAGTCGAGCGACGCAAACGGCTCATCAAGCAGCACCAGCAATGGATCGGCGATTAGCGCGCGCGCGGCGGACAATCGCTGCTCCATCCCGCGCGATACTGCGCGCACACGCGCATCGGCGAACTGGGCCATGCCAACTTTGTCCAGCCATGTTTCGGCGGAAACGCGCGGCTCCGGGAGCCCGTAAAGTGCCGCATAAAACTCCAGGTTTTCGCGCGCGGTGAGGTTCGGATATAGGAAGCTCTGATGCGCCATCATACCGATGCGCCGCCGGTAGCGAGCCGACATCCGTCGGGTATCCCGGCCGAAGATCAGAGCGCCGCCGGCTGTGGGCGCAGCCATCCCAGCCAGAATCCGCAGCAGGGTCGATTTGCCGGCGCCGTTGCCGCCGATCACGAACGCGCCATATCCCGGCAGCAGCTTGAAATCGATCTCGCGCAGGACCGGACTCTGGCCGTAGAGCATGCTTAATTTGTGCGTTTCGACTACCGGCGCAGACATCAATCTTTCCCGGCGGATGCCACCGGCGTGAGCTTGAGGCTCCCGCCGCATTCCGCGCAGAAGTTTGCCCCGGCCTTGGCGCGCTCGCCGCATCGCGGGCAGAAACGAACCCGGCGCGCCGCCGCCGGCCGAGGCTGTTCAGGTCGCGCTGCGACCGGCTGCGGTGACGGGCTTTCGACACGCGGCGGAGGCGCAACCGCCGTTAGCAGCACGATTTGCGGACGCTTGGGCTGGGTGCGCAGCTTTTCAATTTCGGTCATCGCGTTTAGCGCGCGAGCTTCCAGCGCCGCATGCATCGAATTGAAATCGGCATCGCCAACCTTGCCCATCTCGCGATCGAAGTCGAGCTCGCGCAGTCCCTGCACAGCCATCCCGCGCTCCCGCTCCAGCCGCGCAACTTCGAGCTCCGAGTCGGACTTGCGGCGCGCTGCGAGCAGGCCGCCGCCCAGCGGCGCCGCCACGAACAGCGCAACTCCGGCTATAATCAATGCGGAAGCGATGAACAGCACCGGCTAAAGGCCATCCTTGAGATCGGATTCAAGCCGGCGCCGTAAGTCGTCATCAAAGAGAGGCACAATTTGCTCCGCTTCCTGGACCGGCGCTGTACGCCATCTTCCCAGCCGCAGAGCAATCAGCCCGCCACCAGCAATGATTGCGGCAAACGGCATTATCCATGCGAGCAAATTAAAGCCCTCGGTAGTCGGCGCCGATAGTATCTTCTCGCCGTACTTGCGGCGATAAAATGCGGTTATTTGATCGGCGCTCATCCCCTTTGCGATCATCTTGTCGATATCGTCGCGCAACGGCACGGCAAATCCGCAAGTCGGATGGTTGCAATTCGAAACCGTCAGGCCGCATCCGCACTGGCAGGTCAGCCCCTCCGTAATCCTCGCGACAGTGAGCCGCTCCCCGGCCGAAGCCTGGCGTGAATAGCTGTACTCGACCAGTATCAGCGCACATGCGGTGAGCACAGCCCAGACAAGAAATTGAACTGGCCTCAGGCGTGCCCGCAACGTCATTGACCTCCCGGAGCTGGCTCCGTGGCGATTTGATCTTCCGCGGTTCGCCCGAGCGCGGCGGCGATTGCGGCCCGCTCGCGAACATTTGGCCACATCACGATCACGGTCCCGATTGCCATCAGCAATCCACCCGCCCACAGCCAGAAAACCAGCGGGGTGAGAAACACCTCAAACGTGGCAGTATTGGTGTCCTCGTCGAAGCCGGCCAGCACAACGTACAAATCGCTCAATGGCGTCGAGCGGATGGCGACCTTGGTGGCGGGCTGCTGAGGCCGTTTGTAGAAGACCCTGCCGGGTGTCATCAGCGCGACTTCTTCGTCACCACGCGTCACTTCGACCTGCGCAATCGCGCTTTCAATGTGCGCATCTGCGGATTCTTCAAGTTTCAGATAATGAATCGAGTAGGGTCCTACCGCGAAGCTCTCACCCGCACGCACGCTCTTTTTGACATCGATCTTGAAAAATGCAGACCCGATAATCCCGGCAAACGCGACAATCACGCCGACATGGATGATATAGCCGCCGTAGCGCCGATTATTCTTGGCGATAAGGTTCGCCGTAGCACGCGCCGCCGTTTCTCCCGCAAGATGCCGCCGCGCACCGATGCCGCGGGCGAACTCCACGATAATCGTTCCGGCGACAAACGCCGCCAGCGAGAATCCGGATAGGGCATACCATTGGCGCACGCCCTCTAAGAAGACAATCGCACCGGTGGCGATGCCGAGGATCAGCGGTATTGCAAAATTGCGGGCCAGATTAGCGGGCGTCGAGCGGCGCCACGCGATCAGGGGCCCTACCCCCATCAGAAATATCAGGCCGAGCGCGAGCGGTCCGTTCACCTTGTTGAAAAAAGGCGGCCCGACAGTAATCTTTACGCCGCGCACCGCCTCCGACAGCACCGGGAAAATGGTGCCCCAGAAGACCGCAAATGCGATCCCGACCAACACCAGGTTGTTGAACAGGAAGGCTGCTTCTCGCGACAAGTACGATTCAATTTCAGCGGGACTGCGCAGCACGCCGGAACGGAAAATCAGCAAAGCGGTATAAGCAATCACAACGACGATCAGGAAGCTTAGAAAGTATGGACCCAATCCCGATTGCGTGAATGAATGAACAGACGAGATCACGCCGCTGCGAGTCAGGAACGTGCCAAAAATAGTGAGTGCGAAGGCCAACCCTATCAGCGCAAGATTCCACACCTTCAGCATGTCCTTGCGCTCCTGGATCATCACCGAATGGAGATAGGCGGTCATCACCAGCCACGGCATAAATGCGGCATTTTCCACCGGATCCCATGCCCAATATCCGCCCCACCCCAGCACTTCATACGCCCATCGCGCGCCGAACAAATTGCCCAAGGTAAGAAAAAACCATGAAAAAATCGCCCAGCGGCGCGTGGCGCGAATCCACGCGTCGTCGAGCTTGCCGGTAATTAGCGCGGCGGCGCCGAATGCGAACGGCGCCGTCGAACTGACGTAGCCGGTGTATAGCGACGGCGGATGAATCGCCATCCAGTAGTTCTGCAGCAATGGATTCAGGTCGGCGCCCTCAACCGGCACGGGCGAAATCGGGCTGAACGGGCGGGTGACGAAATTGAGCATCGCGAGGAAGAAAATGGCAACGACCGCCATCACTGCGAGCGCATACGGTGCAATTTCCGGATTGCGTCGCCGGTTCTGAAACGCCGCAATCGAAGTGAAAATGGTCAGCAGCCACGACCAGAACAGCAGCGACCCCTCCTGCCCGCCCCATAGCGAAGTAATCTTGTAGATCGTGGGAAGCGTGGTGCTGGAATGTGATGCGACGTAATCGAGCGTGAAATCGCTGGTCAGCAGCCCGTTCCACAACGCCGCCATAGCGATCGTGACCATCGCGCACATCGCCCAAATCGCGTGGCGGGCACTGGCAAGAAAATCGGGCGAATTGCGGCGCGCGCCGTAGACGTTGGCGAAGATCGAGTAGGCGGCGAGGATAAGCGCTATCGCGAGCGCCAGTTTCCCAAGATCGGCCATTAACCAATCATTGTGCTTGCTTGCGCCGGTACTTGGAAGGGCAGCTGGTCATCACCTGTGTGGCCGTAATGACGCCGTCCTTGCCCAATCGGCCCTCGACGATAACATCGCGCCCGACAGCGAACATATCCGGTTTGGGCTGGCCAGCGCATATTACGTGATACGACAGCGGTTCCGAGGCGGAAACTTTGGCAATCGATGCATCCGCTGACGCAGCGCCATCCTTGGCATTGGTTGGGTCTGGGATCGGCACGATTTCGAAGCTCAGCGTGAGCGTGGCGGGATCCCATCCGATTGGACCCGATTTGACGCGGCCCGCGATCCGAAGCGGCTGTCCAGCCAACTCGGCTTGGCGGGAATTTACTTCGCTGACGGTAAGGAAATATTCCGAGGTGGAGCTGACCGCCGACACGATCAGGTAGGCAATCACGGCTACGATCAGCGCTGTGCCGATCAGAAAACGAGGTCTAACTCGCATGACTGCTCAATCATCGCAATCCGGCGCCGGAGGGGCAACCGGGCCAATTTGGAGCGCAGCGATCAATCGCCGTTGGATTCATCGACTACAAGACCAGCATGGCGTCCGAATGCGACACCGCGCTTGCTCGCACGGATGAAGGCGACCATCTCGGCAACCTCTGGAGAGAGCGGCCTCGATTTATCGAGCCGCTCCAGCGCCAGGCGCAAATTTTTTCTCGTGCCGAACAACTCGGCGAACGCGCGGCGCACCGATCGAATCGCCGCCGTGGAAAATCCGGCGCGACGAAGCCCAACCAGGTTGATCGTGTGCAGCGTGTGCTTTCCGTCCAGTACGCAGAACGGAGGGATGTCGCGGCTGGTTCTTGCCCCTCCGCGCATCATCGCCAGCCGTCCAATCCGGGTGAACTGATGCACTACGCAATTGCCGGAAACCAAGGCCCGGTCGGCAACCTCGACCCATCCCGCCAGCAGGGCGCCACCCGCGATGATCGTCGAATTTCCGACCCGGCAGTCATGCGCGACGTGCGCATTTTGCATCAGATAGTTGTCGTCTCCGATGACGGTGACGGTACCACGTTCGCTACCACGATGAACCGTCACCCCTTCTCGAAAAATGTTGCGATTGCCGATTTTCACGGAGCGCGGAGAGCCCGTGTACGCGAGGTCCTGCGGCTCATCGCCGATCACCGCACCGGGGTGCAGCACGTTCCCCTCCCCCAGTTCGGTGATGCCAAGAATCGTGACGTGGCCAATCAGCCGGGTCCCCGCGCCGATGCGGATTTTCCCCTCAAGCATGCATAGCGGACCGACATCCACGCCCGCTGCAAGTTCAACTTCGGATCCGACTACTGAGCTGGGATGTACACGCGCCGGCTGCGGCGACGGCTGGTCAGACATCGAGCCTACCGGCGATTCGTCGAAATACGGCCGTGACTATGAGAAGAACAGCTGAATCCAGCTTCAATGGAGCAGCTTCCGTTTCTTGAGGTCGTCGTGATGCTCGCTGTCGCCGGCAGTTTTGCCTGCGACGCGATAATTCCCTGCCGCCCATGCACCCAAATCGATGGTTCGGCACCGTTCGGAACAGAAGGGGCGAAACCGATTTTGCGGCGACGGATCCGCGGGCTTCTTGCAAATTGGACACCGCATCACAGTTGATCGATCCGGAATTTTCAGCTCGCGCATTCCATAATGCGCCCACGAAGCCATAACTTATGGAATCGTAACGCCACCGCGCTGAACGAATACGCTGCCCTTGGGTCCGATCCGCACGCAATCCACGTCGGTACGCTGGAATTCCGGGGTACAGATGGGCTTGTCGATCGCGGGGCACTTGTACAGGTTCATATCGATTTGCTGACACTTATCGAGCGCAAAATTGACTTCCATCGGCGGAGTCGCCGGCTTGGCTGCACTGGTATCTGCGCAGCCTCCGATCGCCATCAACCCGGCCGCGCCGATCAACATCGCCGCGAATTTCGTCATTCTATTTCCAGTGGCCATCAAGCACCTCCCCAGTCGCACGTTGTATGAATCCCATACCTCATGGACGATTAAAACCCAAGTACCCCTGAGTGGCCGTTCGGCCCTTAATAAACGTCCGTGCCGCATTTATCGCCGCCGCTATCGGCACGAAACTCGCCGACACGAGGGTCGTAGATGACCCGCTCAAAATAGCAGAACGTATGTTCTCTAGACGCTCCTTCGTACTCCAATTTTACGTGCAATTGGAGCCGCGACTTGCCGCTGGTAATTGCGCGATAAGCGTCCTGGGTCAAATAATAATAGAAATAGTGCGGGACAGTGGGAGACACGATCCCGACTTCATGCTCGGTCATTGCCTTATTCGGCTGAACCAAAGGCTTGCCATCCAAAAGAGCGTGAACGTTCATAATCAGGTCTGTGGCAGGGATTTGACCAAAATTAACGACCTTCACCGTTATAGTTGGGGTTGGCAATTCGGTATGCTCGAACGTTACACTCTGCATGCCCATGAAGGGCCGGTCGGTGACTGAAAATACCCGCTCCGTCACCATCGCCGTACGCCATGTGGCATAAGCGCTGAACAACGTGGCGATTACCATCAAGAGCGCCATGAAATCCGCCAGCCTGACAACTTGCGATAGTTTCGCTAGCGTCGATTGTTCGCTGCGGATCAGTCGCTCTTCAGAATCGGAAGATGTGCGGCGTGGAGGAACTTCTTCCGGGCGAGCGCGCCGTTCGTGCTCGGGAACCTGCGGCATCACGGAGCCTCGAACCAGACCGTCGCCAGCGGAGGCAGCGTAATCGCGATCGAGTGCTGAAAGTTCCGGCGGCGGACCGGCGTCGAATTTACTCCGCCCGCATTGCCAGCGTTCGAGCCGCCGTAAACCTCGGCGTCGGTATTCAGAATTTCACGGTAGAACCCCTCGCGCGGCACACCAACTCGGTAGCTCTTCCGTACCACCGGCGAAAAATTGCATACGCAGATGATCGTTCGGCCTGAAGATGGCGCAATCCGCATAAACGCGACCGCGTTGCTGGCGGCGTCATCCGCTTCAAGCCATCGAAATCCCGCCGGTTCGGTATCGGCCTCCCACAAGGCTGGTTCCGAGCGGTATATGCGATTTAAATCTCGCATCAAGAGCTGAAGCCCGCGATGGTCATTGTAGCCGAGTAGGTCCCAATCCAGGCTCGCGTCGTGGTTCCACTCGTTCCACTGTCCGATTTCCTCGCCCATGAAGATCAGCTTCTTGCCGGGACGCGCCCACATGTAACCGAACAAAGCACGATTGTTCGCAAACTGGCGCCACCGATCGCCCGGCATCTTCGATAGCAGCGCACGCTTACCGTGCACGACTTCATCGTGCGACAACGGCAGGATGAAATTTTCGCTCCACGCATAGAGCAGGCCGAAGTTGAGATCGCGATGATGGAATCGGCGATAGATCGGGTCCAGCGAAATGTATTCGAGCGTATCGTGCATCCAGCCCATGTCCCACTTGAAGCCAAAGCCAAGTCCGCCGGTAAATACCGGCCGGCTGACCCCCGGCCATGCGGTAGATTCCTCCGCAATCATCACGATGCCGGGATTCAACCGGTAGGCATCCTGGTTGAGCTGCTTGATGAACCCAATCGCGTCAAGGTTTTCGCGGCCGCCATAGGCGTTTGGAATCCATTCGCCCTCGCGCCGGCCATAGTCGAGGTAAATCATCGAGGCGACCGCATCCACACGCAGACCGTCGATATGAAACTCCGATAGCCAGTAAAGCGCGCTGGCCGTAAGAAAGCTCCGCACCTCTGCACGTCCATAATTGAAAATGTATGTGCCCCAATCAGGATGATGGCCCTGGCGGGGATCCTCGTGCTCGAACAGCGCGGTACCGTCGAACCGGCCCAGGCTGAACTCGTCCTTGGGAAAATGCGCGGGAACCCAGTCGAGAATTACCCCGATGCCGCGCCGATGGAGTTCGTCGATGAGGTAGCGAAGATCGTCCGGGCTACCGTAGCGCGATGTCGGGGCAAAATAGCCGCTCACCTGATAGCCCCATGAGGGGGCAAATGGATGCTCCATCAGGGGCATGAGCTCCACATGGGTAAAGCCCATCTGAGTCATGTAATCACCAAGCATGGGCGCCATCTCGCGATATGTGAGCGGACGATTACTCTCTTCCGGAACTCGCCGCCATGAGCCCAAATGAATTTCATAGATGGACATCGGAACGCGAAGCGGATCGCGACGCGCCCGCTCCGTCATCCATTCTGCGTCGCGGAACTCATAGGAGGACTGTTCGACAATCGAAGCGGTCGCCGGCGGCTGTTCCATTCGCTGCGCGAAAGGATCGCTCTTGATTAGCAGATTGCCGTCGCGGGTGCGGATTTCGAACTTGTATTTCCATCCAGCGCTCACTTCCGGAATGAAGAGTTCCCAAACCCCGGAACTGCCCAGCGTGCGCATCATGTGCACGCGGCCGTCCCATCGGTTGAAGTCGCCAACCACGCTGACCCCGCGCGCATTGGGCGCCCACACCGCGAACGCCACTCCCGTAACGCCATCGATCTCACGGACGTGCGCGCCCAGCTTGTCGTAGGCCCGCTCATGCTTTTGCTCGCTCCATAGATACAGGTCGATCTCGCCCAGGGTCGGCAGGAACGAATAAGGATCACGAATTACAATCGGCTCGCCCTCCGGATAGCGGATTTCGAGCCGATACCCGAAACTATCGGTGCGTCCTTCGACCCGGGCCTCGAAGAGACCGGCCGGATCGACGAGTCGCATGGGAATGGCATCGCCGCCGTCGGGTAAAAGCGCAACCGCCACCGCGCCGGGGCGAAACGCCCGTACGACGACTCCTCCGCGCGCGGGATGGAGGCCCAGAATCGCGTGCGGATCGTGATGCTCAAGCGCGAGCAGGCGATCTATTCCGGGATTGTGCGCTACCGCGTCGCGAGCCTGTGAATTCATCGCAGATTGGGCCAGCCGGGGCGACTTATCCTCCGCGTCGCGACCCACGCTGCACCGAGCGGGGATTCTAAACGATTCCGGAACTAAATTCAGCCGGGTTGGATTACAGCCGAAATCCGTCGGTCTGCGAGGCCAATATCGCCGCGGCTCCAGCTGAGTCATCCGATGGACTCGCGACACAAGCCACGCCAAATGCCGCACCGCCGGGGGCTCGAATCGGCACCATAGTCATATTGACCTTGAATAATTCTCCGCCGCGGCGGATCAGATGCGCATCGATTTTTGCGACCCCTTTTCCCTCCAGTATCTCCTTATGCTGTTGGCGTACCGATGCGCGAGCATCGGCCGGAAAAATGGCTTCGGCATCGCCACCAATAATCTCCTCCGGCGGATAGCCGAGGATGGCAGCCGCTTGGGCATTCATTGCCATCACGGCTCCTTTCGTATCGACGCCAAAGACCGCATCGGGTATCGAATCGAAAATGGAGGCCTTGATCTGGTGCTCGTCCGACAGGCGCTTGTCGTCGAATGCTGCGCGGGTGACAGTGACGAGTTCGTCAAAACCCTCGGGTTTCAGCAGATAGTGGTACAGGCCGTAGTTGAACGCGCTGGCGACGACTTCTTCACCCCCGTTCCCGGTCAGAATGATCGTGCGCACGTTGGGCCACCTCTCCCGCACCCTTTGCAAGACGGACAACCCATCCGTCCAGCCCAGCCAGTAATCGGTCACAACTACATCGCAGTCATTTTCCTGCAAACATTTTCCAAACTGGCGGGAATCGTCGGCCACCATGATGTTTGCTTTGGGAAACGCCCGGCGGAGCCGCGCCTCGATCACCATTCGGTCGGTGGGACTATCTTCAACCAGCAACAAATTCATTCGAACTCACCTCGCGACCAGAGATTTCAGAGCAATCGACGTGCCGCGCGGTGCCGGTCGCGAGCGATGCGAAGCAGAGCGCGCGATTGCCGTAGTTGGATGTGCAATGCCGATTCACAGCGAACACCGGATGTCGCCCGATGCCGACGATTCTTGTCCCACGATGGGACACTTTCGTGCCGCGCAGGGACATCGGGGACCCTGCAGTCAATGCGATTTTTCGGGGCTTAACCGCCTTTGATATCTCCACGCTGCGACCGGTCATCAAGCTGAACGATTCAGCCCTGGGGCTTAGCTAAGAGTCTCGCCCTCCTCATCCCAAAACTGTCATAGCGGCGTAACGCAGCAATCAAATTTCGATCGGCTTCTCCGGCCTAGTGATGCCTGCTCGATGCGCGTACCTGCACCACTGGAGTGGGCCCAAGCTGCTAATGTCAGTAAACGGTCCAAAATGCGGGCGAATCGTATGTCCACAAATCGCCGCTATTTCTCTCCCAATGCCGTGGCGCGGACCGTCAGAACGGGTACCGGCGATTCGCGCACGATGAACTCCGCGACGCTCCCGAGCACGAGATGGCCGATGCCCCTGCGCCCATGCGTGCCCAATACAACCAAGTCGGGAGTTGAGCTGCGAATCGCGCGCATAATCGCCGGACCGGGATCGCCAGCTACAACCATTATCTCGAAAAACACTTTCCCTTCGACGCGCTCGTGCGCGATTTTTTCGAGCTGCTTGCGATGCTCCGCATCCTGAAATGGAAACGGCTCAAGCGGAACCGGCGACACCACGCTCTCGCCCAGCGGGAGCGGGGCGACATTTAGCAGAATCAGCTTTGCGCCGTGCTGTTTGGCAAGATCGACGGCGTATTCCAGCGCCGCCATCGAATGCGAAAAATAATCGATTGGGCAAAGAATCCGCTTTATTTCGGTGGCCATCCGATGGTTCACCTCCGTCCGCAAGCCTGCAGGTACGACCACCTTACCACAGTCAATGCGGCCGATTCTCGCTGTGATCCCTGGTCTTGCGCGGCCTGCCGCGTTTGCGCCGCAGCGCCCCTGCCGCTTCAAAGACCTGAGATTCGGCGCCGAACGGACTATCGAAATGAGTCGGCTGCTGTCCTCCACTGGAAATAATTTGTTCCAATGTTTGCCGGGGCACGGCGGCTTCGCTTGGCTGATACCAGCGACTGCCAACGACCGCCGCCGATACCCCGCTCGATCTCTGCGGTACCGGGCGCCGATCGAAACGCCCGGTGATTTGCTGGCAATCGATGCATAGCTCGGCGCATGGGATTGCAACCAATCGCGCCATCGCAATTTCCTCGCCACAATCGGCGCAAATCCCGTACTCGCCGGCCTCCAGCCGATCGATCGCGGCATCAAGGCCATGCAGCCGCTCACGCGCCCGTTCGATCAGGCTCGCGCGCGTCTCGGCGTCGCCCAGCGAGCGCGCAATATCCATTTCGTCTCCGCTCACCGCGGGAGCATCCTCGCGCTGCTCACGGCGAAAAACTTCGATTCGGGAGATTGCGTCCGCGCGCTCCCGATTAAGCATCGCCTTAAGTTCTACCGCCCGCCGGTTTAGTTCCGTCACCGGCCGGATTCGCCGGGATTCCATGTCTTCGATTCGTGTCTTCATACGAAACTCCCTTGCGAGGAAGAGAGCATCGTTTGTGCCGGGCTGAACGGCGGAAAATTGTCCACACACCCGCGACCCAGCGGGTGGGAACCTTGTTAGGATGGCTTGATCCGGGACACGAGATCCCAGGGCGCGTCCCGATGTGAATTGTTTTGCGCAACGTCAAATCCAGCGGTACACTGGCCGACAAGCGATCGGGGCTGCGATGGCCAAGGAAATTGAACGCAAGTTTCTCACCCGGCATCGCGATTGGAGTGCGATGGCACCGGGAATCGAAGTCCGCCAGGGCTACCTGAGCGTGACACCCGGCTGTACCGTGCGAGTCCGAACTGCCGGTGGGCGCGGCTATATCACAGTCAAGAGCGCGACGGTCGGAATCACACGCGACGAGTACGAATATGAAATTCCGTTGGCGGACTGCAACGCGATGCTCGATCGCCTGTGCCAGCATCCGTTGATCGAAAAGGTGCGCTACGTCATTCCATATGCCGGTCATACTTGGGAAGTCGATGAATTTTCCGGCGTTAACCGCGGCTTAACCATTGCCGAGATTGAACTGGACAGCGAAACAGAGAAAATCGAACTGCCGGACTGGGTGGAAACCGAGGTCACCGGCGATTCACGATATTACAACGCCAACCTTGTCAGGCATCCGTATTTCACGTGGAAATAGTAAGCACCTTCGAGGCTTAATTGCATAACGGTTGAGAAAAGGAGGGACCTGGCGATGCTAGTGGCAGAATTGATGACCCCGAATGTTCATTGCTGCGGAATCAACGAGACGCTGAACTCGGCCGCCCGCATCATGTGGGAGCACGACTGCGGATGCGTACCAATCGTCGATGACGGAGGCCGTGTCGCAGGCGTCGTCACGGATCGTGACGTCTGCATGGCTTCCTATACGCAGGGACTGCCGCTGTTCGCGCTGCCGGTGACGATCGCGATGTCGCGCGGCGCGATCGCGTGCGCTCCAACAGACACCGTAGCGACCGCACACGAACTCATGCGTACGCATGAGATACACCGGCTGCTGGTTGCCGACGAATCCGGGCGTTTGGTTGGAATTCTGTCGCTCAGCGATATGACCAACGGCGCTGGACCCGGTAATACAAGTGCCATCGCTGCGACGATCTCACAAATCCGCAAGCGGCGTCCTTCGACTGGAACTCATCCGGGCGCGGAAAAAAAGCGGACCGGCCGCGCTCCGAATGATGCACGGCGCCGGACTCGCAAGGCTTCGAACTCCCCCGAAGATAACAATGGCTAGGTACGCCGCTACCAGCAGCGGTTGCGGCCCAATCGAAGCGGTCGGAACGCCGATTCGGGTGGAGAATAAAGGCCTGATAACTCAACGGATTTCAAAGTCAAGAGTCGCCTCCCTCTGCACAATGCTGCCGGTCTGATAATCTGTGCGCATGGCCGATGTAGAGCCTCCAAGTTCCGCTATTAGCAAGCGGACGCTTGAAGCATACGGGCTGATGCTCGCCGGGGTGGCCGGCCTCTACCTGTTGATACGAGCGCTCGGCGAGCAACTGTCGGCGCCTGCTCCGGCAACTTCCGCAATCTTCGGCACCACGACTGCGTCGGCGGGCAAAGGCGATCTGTTTCACGTACTGCTCGCACTGGCGGTTATCATCGCGACCGCGCGCGCGATGGGCTCGCTGTTCGGCAGGGCCGGTCAGCCTCCAGTAGTCGGCGAAATCATAGCGGGAATCCTTCTGGGCCCCTCCTTGTTGGGCCGGCTCGCCCCCGGAGCGTCCGGATATTTGTTTCCAGCGCCGATCGCTCCGTATCTCAACATGCTCTCGCAGGTTGGGATCATCCTCTACATGTTTCTGGTTGGCTTGGAGCTCGACCCTGCCCTCCTTCGCAAGCACGGCCACACGACCATCGCGATCTCTCATGCCAGCATTGTCACGCCGTTTCTGCTGGGCGCCGTGCTTGCGCTGGCGCTGTATCCGCGACTGTCCACCAGCGATGTTCCGTTTACCTGTTTTTCGCTGTTCCTGGGAGTTTCGATGTCGGTCACCGCATTTCCAGTGCTGGCCAGAATCCTGACCGACCGCAAAATTCACAAAGACAAAATGGGCGCGATCGCATTAACCTGCGCGGCCGTGGACGATGTCACCGCATGGTGCCTGCTCGCGTTCGTCGTCGGCGTGGCGGAAGCACAGGCAGCGGGCGTGCTCGTCACGGTGGTGATGGCAATCGGTTACATAGCGGCGATGCTTCTCATCGTCCGGCCGATAATGGTCCGGCTGTCGCTGCTCTACGGCAATCGCGGGCGCTTGACCCAAGGTGTCCTTGCGGCGGCATTCGTAATGATGATGCTGTCGGCCACCGCAACCGAATTGATTGGAATCCACGCGGTGTTCGGCGCGTTCGCGCTGGGTGCGGTGATTCCACACGACAGTGGGATGGCGCGCGAATTGAGCGACCGCTTGGAAGATCTGGTGGTTGTCCTGCTGCTGCCGGCATTTTTCGCATTCACCGGACTTCGCACGCAAATCGGGCTGGTGAACGGCCTAGATCAATGGCTCATCTGCGGCGCCATTATTCTCGTCGCGTCAGCGGGCAAATTCGGCGGCAGCGCGGTTGCGGCAAAATTAACCGGCTTGGATTGGCGCGATTCGGCAGCGCTGGGCGTCCTTATGAACACGCGCGGCCTGATGGAACTGATCGTGATCAATATCGGGCTCGAGATGAAGGTAATCTCGCCGGAACTGTTCGCGATGCTGGTAATCATGGCGCTGGTGACGACATTCGCCACGACGCCCATTTTCCATATGATCACGCGGCGGGAGCCGACCGCCGAGGAACTATTTCCCGAGCTTGGAACCTTCGCGCCGGAAGCCGCCTTTGCGCCAACCCCTTCGATTCGCGTTGCGCGCCCCCAAGAGCAGCCCCCCGCAACCGCGCTTTGTGTCGAGCGCAGCGCGATCCTGGTGCCGGTGTCAAATCCTGAAGGTGTCGCAACCATGGTCGAGCTTGCCATTGCCGCTTCGCCCCAAGGCGCTCCGCCGCCGCGCGTACTGGCCCTCGTCAAACCTCCGTCCGGCGGAGTGCGATCGGGCCTGCGCGAGGCTGACGCGCGCGTCCCCCCTCGTTCGCCGGCACTTTCAGCTGCGATAGGAGTTGCCGCCGTACGAAACGCGGCAATCAGCCCGCAGGCAATTTGGAGCATCGACCCGGCCACCGATATTGTCACCGCCGCCCGGCATCCGGAAGTCGGATGGCTCCTGTTGGGATCCCATCGTGCGGTATTCGGCACCGACTTCATGGGCGGTGCGGTGCACAAAATCCTCGAGCACGCCCGCGCCATGCCAATTCATGTCGGGATCGTGATTAATGGCGGCAAGCGCCCGTTTGATCGCGTGTTCGCGGTTGTCGATCGCGCCAGCGATGGACGCGCCGCGCTTAGCCTTGCTCTGCGCGTGGCATCGAACAAGAAATCTCGCGTGCATGCCGTGATGGTTCCGGCAGAGGTGGGCGCCGGGGAGGATTCGGAACTTCTTGCGATGATTCGCGATGCCGGCCAGGCCTTGGGACGGCGCCTGCGAACCGACGTATTGGCGGAACCCACCGCCGACCAGCTCGCCCGGCAAACGCCAGGCGGACTGGTCATAATTGCGGCAAATCTGGCCGAGCGGGTTGGACTATCGCCGCGAGGATTCGCCGATGGCCAGCGCTGTGTGGTCGTCGTGCAGGGTGCCACTCGGGCGAGCGCGGACCAAGCCGTACCGCAAGCGAATCAGATTGCCAAATCGTAGGCCCGCTATTTCTTAATCGCTTCGATATCTATCGATACCGCCACTTCGTCACCGATTAACAGGCCGCCGGTCTCAAGCGGAGCGTTCCATACGATCCCGAAGTCGCTGCGTTTAATTGTTGTCGTGGCCGATGCGCCAACACGAGTGTTACCCATTGGGTCTTTGATGGTCGGCGTCGGTCCGTCCACTTCCAGCACCACGGGCTTGGTCACTCCGTGCAGTGTTAAATCACCTGCAACTTTCCATTTACCCTGCCCGTCCGCTTCCGCCTTGGTCGATTTGAAGGTAATCGTCGGGAACTTCTCCACGTCGAGAAAATCGGCACTCTTCAAGTGATTGTCACGCTTGGCGACGTGCGTATCGATGGAAGTGGCGTCAATTGTGGCATCGATCTTTACCGATGCCGGGTCGGTACCGTTGGCAGAGATGGTTCCTCTGGTTTTTTGAAACACGCCCTTTACGTTGGAAACCATCATGTGCCGGATCGAAAATTCGACCGAGGTGTGCGAGGGATCGAATTGCCAAGTATCGGCGCGGGCAGGAAGCGAGAAAGCACTGAAGCTGGCAACGGCAATTACTGCGGCGGCGATTTTGAATCGCATTGAGGCTCCTCCATAAACGTTGGTTGAACGTCCGACCATGAACCGTTTATCATTTCGCGATGAAGAAATCTGCCGTAGCAGCCGGTCGCTATGCCGATTAAGGGCACACGGCAGCGGATGCCGGAATTCATAGCGGTTGGCCCGCAAAGGTCCGGCACCACCTGGCTGCACGAGGTCCTAAGCCCGCATACATCGCTGCCGATCATCAAGGAAACGGGGTTTTTCGGCAAGCATTACGCTCGCGGATGGAACTACTACCTGGCGTTCTTCAGCGATCCACGGCCCGATCGTCCGATGGGCGAAGTCGATCCGAACTACTTCGCCGATCCCAAGGCGCGGGAGCGAATAAAGCACGACATTCCCGGGTGCAAGATTATCGTGTCGCTGCGCGATCCGGCCGAGCGCGCTTGGTCGTCGTATCGCACCATGCGGCGCGATGCGTGGACCCGCGTCGGCTTCGAGGAAACGGTAGAACACAACGCGGTCATCCTTGAATCAACCCGCTATGCCCACTATTTGAAGGCCTGGCAGGACGACTTCGGCGCCGACAAGGTTCTTATCACTTTTTACGATGACTTGGAGGCCGATCCACAGGACTATCTTGATCGCATTTGTGGCTTTATCGGCATCCCGCATATTCCAATTGCCGGCGCCGCCATCGCAGGCGAGCGCATCAACAAAGTAGAGCGTGCACCGAAGAGCCGCCGCCTTGCCCAGAACGCCAGAAATGCCCGTGATTGGCTGCGCACCAATCGGTTCCATCGAACATTGAATGTTCTCGGCGCGATGGGGGTATGGGAGTATTGTTTCGGCCGCGGTGAACCATTCGGAAAGATGGACCCGGAGGTTGCGGCACGATTGCGCATGCGATGGCGTCCTGAGGTCGAGGCGTTGGAAAAATTAATCGGCCGGGACCTATCGGCATGGAAACGCCAAGGATCCGCGTGATCCCATCGTTCTCCACGAAGGGTTCTCTCGGCAAGCGTCGGCGGAATATTGTTGTTGGATCGGTAGTACTGGCTCTCGCAACCAGCATCATAGATCCCCCTCGTTCGCGCGCTGGCGGCCCGGAATCGCGCGCCCACGCGCAATCGTCAACCCCAGCGCCATCGTTTGTCGGCGCGAAGACTTGTGGGAGCTGCCATCGCGATGAACTCAAGCAATGGACTGGCTCGCACCATCAACTCGCGATGCAACCAGCGAATCCTGAGACGGTATCGGGAAATTTCAACCACGCGAACTTCTCCAACGGTAAAGTTACATCGACGTTTTTCCGCCGGGGCGCGAAATTCATGGTACGAACCGATGGCCCCGACGGTGCGCTCCATGATTACGAAATCAAGTTCACCTTCGGAGTGTCTCCGCTCCAGCAATATTTGATTGCGCTGCCGGGCGGCCGGCTGCAAGCACTGGGCATTGCGTGGGACAGCCGCCCTCGCGCCCGCGGCGGGCAACGCTGGTTTTTCCTATATCCGGGCCAGAAAATCACGCCCTCGGATCCGCTCCATTGGACTGGCATCGATCAGAACTGGAACCACATGTGCGCAGATTGCCATTCGACGAACGTCCGAAAGAATTACGATCTGAAGTCGCGCAGCTACACCACGTCGTACGCCGAAGTCGATGTCGCTTGCGAGGCATGCCACGGTCCCGGATCGGATCACATAGCGTGGGCAAGGCGCAAAGGTGATTGGAAAAACTTCGGGCCAAATCGCGGCCTGACGATCGCGTTGGACGAACACGCGAAATCCGAATGGACGACCGACCCCGGAACCGGCAATCCACGCCGGAGACAGCCGCGCGACTCCGAGCGGGAAATTCAGATGTGCGCGCAGTGCCATTCGCGCCGGGGCGAAATTCACGAAGACTATGTCCACGGCCAGCCGGTGGAGGATGATTATCGCGTCTCACTGCTTGAAGAGGCGCTCTATTTTCCCGATGGCCAGATCAAGGGCGAAGACTACGAATACGGCTCATTCATCCAAAGCAGGATGTTCCACGCCGGCGTGACTTGCAGCGATTGTCACGAGCCACACAGCCTCAAGCTTAGGGCGGAGGGTAATCGATTATGCACGAACTGCCATTCCGCGCCAAAATACGACTCAGCCGGTCATCATTTTCACAAAACCGGTTCGCCTGGCTCCCGTTGCGTGGAATGCCATATGCCGGCCCGGACTTACATGGTGATTGACCCACGGCGCGACCATAGTATCCGCGTCCCGCGGCCCGACTTGTCAGTTGAACTCGGGACGCCCAATGCTTGCAATCAATGCCACGGTAATAGACCCGCCCAATGGGCTGCCGATACCGTGCGCAAGTGGTACGGTCATTCGCCATCCGGTTTCCAGCGCTTTGCACACACCTTGAGCGCGGGAACCCAAGGTGCGCCGGGTGCACAGGCCGCCCTAAACGCACTGGTGAAGGACGGCGATCAGCCGGCAATTGCGCGCGCTACCGCATTAACACTGCTCGCCGCGTATGCCCCCTCCCCTACCGATACGGCGATTCGTGCCGGCCTCAATGACACATCACCATTGGTAAGAGCTGCCACCGCTCGCGCTCTGGCAAATTCCGACCTGCGCGCGAGTGTGCCAGGACTGGGCGGCCTTTTTAGCGACCCGGTTCGAGCAGTTCGATTGGAAGCGGCTGAAGCGGCCGCGGGAGTACCGGAGGATGGGCTCTCGGCAAGTTTTCGTGCTGAGTTAAATCATGCGGTCGGGGAATATATCGCGGCACAAAACCTGAACGCAGATCGGCCTGAATCGCATCTAAATTTGGGCCTGCTTTACGCCAAGGAGGGCAAACCCGATCGCGCCGAGGTTGAATACAAAATCGCACTGTCACTTGATCCCACCTTTACTCCGGCCGCGGTTAACCTCGCCGATCTGTATCGACAAACCGGAAAAGATGCCGAGGGTGAAGAAGTCCTCAAGAACTTGTTGACGCATTCGCCAAACGATCCGTCGGCGATTCACACGCTTGGTCTCCTGATGGTGCGCCAGAAGCGCTTAGAGAAGGCGCTGCCCCTGCTAGCCGACGCATCACGATTAGCTCCGGATAACGCAAGATACTCGTACGTGTATGCGATCGCACTCAGCGACACCGGACAGTCCGCCAAGGCCATTGAAGTTCTCCAGGCCATCGTCAAGGCACATCCATACGATCGTGATTCTCTGGCCGCCTTGATGTCGCTGTCTGAGCAATCGCAACAACCGGTCCAAGCACTCGGCTATGCCCAACGCCTCAATCAATTGATGCCCGGTGATCCGGAGCTAGCGGAAGCGATTGGCAGGTTGAAGCAGCAAATCGCGGTGGCTCATCCTGAAGGGCAATAGCGCTTGGATATCCCACGTCACGTGTTTCGGTAGACCGGGGGGCTCGATTCCGCATCAGCCTACAAGGTGATACCCTCCAGCTTCGCGAGCATTGATGGCATGAATTTCGGAGCCTCCTGATGTACAACCACCCGGTCGCGGATCGATCGCTGATAGGTTGTCCCTACTGCGATCTGTTGCAGCGGCTGCCCGATTTACCGCCGCGCGCGTCGGCGCGGTGCCCACGCTGCGGCGAGGAACTATGCCGGCGGCGAGAAGATTCGCTAAATCGAACGCTGGCATTGACGATTGCCGCAGCAATTCTGTATGTGGCGGCAAATTCGGTCCCGATGCTAGGTCTTACCATCGTCGGCCGCGAGGCATCCACTACGGTGCTCGGAGGCGCGGAGCGTTTGTGGAGTGACGGCCGCCAGACTGTCAGCGCGCTGGTGCTGTTTACGGCAGTAATTGCGCCTGCACTGCAAATCGGATTTATGCTCGCGGTCGCGATTGGCGCCCGGCGCGAGCATCCGCGCAGATGGGTCGGGATGCTGCTGCGGCATTATCCGATGACGCGGACCTGGAGCATGCTCGAGGTTATGCTGCTGGGAATTCTGGTCGCACTGATAAAGATCGCCGACTACGCAACCGTAATTCCCGGAACCGCGCTCTTCGTATTGGGCGCTCTGGTCTTCGTCTTGCCGGCAATTCAAGTTAATTTCGATCCGCACGAAGTATGGAGCCGGATCGAATGGGCGGATTCCGACTTCGACGGCACGGGGCCGGAAGGCTCATCGGTAAAGGCAGGCCAATGAGCACGGGGGTCATCACCGCGATGTCGGATCGCTTGCAGCATTGCGAAACCTGCGGCCTGCTCTCGCGGCCGGCGCCGGGCGCTATCGACGGGCGATGCCCCCGCTGCGACGAAGAACTAACCTTTCGCAAGCCTGGCAGCATCCAGCGCACGTGGGCGTTTCTGATCGCTGCCGCAATTTGTTACATTCCGGCCAACGTTCTTCCCGTCCTGTCGACCACCACCGCCGCCGGCACCGAATCCGACACCATCCTGCAGGGCGTTGTCCTGCTGTGGTCGCCTACGGGTTGGCCACTGTCGCTGATTGTGCTTTTTGCCAGCATCATGATCCCCAGTGCGAAGATCCTGGCGCTGGGTTATCTTCTGTTCAGTGTTCAGTTCGGCTCGGCGCAAAACCACAGGCAACGGTTGCGCCTGTTTCGGACCGTTGAATTTATCGGGCGCTGGTCAATGGTTGACGTGTTCGTCGATACTTTCACCGCAGCGTTAATTCAGTTGCAGCCCTTGATGGAGGTGGAGCCGGGACCGGGGCTGTTCTTTTTTGCGGCAGTGGTGGTGTTGACGATGATGGCCGTTGAGTCATTCGACCCGCGTTTGATTTGGGATTCCGCCGGCTCGCCGGAGGCCAGCTATGCCTGATCCGCGCCCACCCGTGCAGCCGATACCCGATTCCAAAACCGTCTCGGAAAAGCGGCGGCGCCTTTCTCTGGTTTGGCTTGTTCCAATTATCGCCGCTGGCGTGGGAGTCTGGGTCGCAGCTACTCAAATTCTCAGCAAAGGGCCAAAAATAACGATTGTCTTCCGCTCTGCAGACGGCCTCGATGCCGGTAAGACGGTGATCAGGTACATGGGAGTCGAGGTCGGCACAATAACGGGCATCCGTCTGTCACCCGATCACGAGCACGTTATCGCCGCGGCGCAGATGGCGCCCGATACCGACGGTTTCTTTGTTGCCGACACGCAATTCTGGGCGGTCCGCCCGCGGATCTCTGGAGCTAATGTGACCGGGCTGGGCACCTTGATATCCGGCGCCTACATCGGGATGCAGATCGGAAGTTCAGGGGAACCCAAACGCGATTTCGTTGCGCTGGAGACCGCACCGATCATAAGCAGTGATGTACCGGGCCGATTCTTCACGCTTAAGACGGGAGACCTTGGTTCACTCGACAATGGCACTCCCATTTTTTTTCGCCGGCTGCAGGTTGGGCAGGTGGCCTCCTATGTGCTCAGCAAAAACGGCCAGTACTTTGACGTGAAAATCTTCGTACAGGCACCATATGATCAATACGTCGCCGCGAATACACGATTCTGGCAGGCCAGCGGCATCGACATGCAACTCAGCGCGAGCGGCCTTAGCGTTCAGACTCAATCGCTCCTGTCCATTCTGATCGGCGGTGTCGCTTTCGAGACGCCATCGTCGGGCGGCCTGCTGACAGAGGCTGATGCCGACACCGAGTTCACCCTGTTCGCCACCCGTACTGAGGCATTCGAGCCGCCAGCGCGCAATCCGCAAACCTACGAATTGGTTTTCAACGAATCAGTGCGGGGTCTTCTGCCTGGCGCCCCGGTTGAATTACGCGGCATCAAAATTGGCGAAGTGGAAGATATTCGCGCACAAGTCGATGCCAAGACCATGAATTTCACGATACCGGTTACGATCAAGCTGGATGCCCAACGGCTGGGCATAAAGGTTGTGGATGCGAATGCCGGGGTCGACCTTGCCAATATTCGCAAACAGTTCATCGATTCGATGGTCGCCCGCGGCGTTCGGGCGCAATTGCGGACCGGCAATCTCCTGACCGGGTCGGTCTTTATTGCATTTGACTACTTCCCGGACGCTCCGCCGGTGAAAATCGACTGGTCACAGCATCCGGTCGAATTGCCAACCATACCTGGCGAGTTGGAGGCAGCCGAGAAGCGGGTTGGGGACATCATTACCAAGCTGAACAAACTGCCACTGCAGGAAATCAGCGAATCGCTTAACCACACCCTGGGCGATCTCGATCAGACTCTAATGAGCGCACGCACCACGCTCGACAGCGCCAACACGATCGTCGCGCCCGATTCCGCCCAGCGGGTGCAGCTCGATAAGACGTTGGCCGAGATTGAGCGCGCCGCGAGATCGGTCCGCGTGCTTGCGGATTACCTGGAACGGCATCCCGAGGCTCTATTGCGCGGCAAGGAGGCCAAAACCAAGTGACATTTCGCTCAATCGCTTGCCTGTTAGGGATTGTGGCGATCACGGTTGCGATGCCGGGATGCGGCACGTCTCCAGCGTCGCATTTTTACAGCCTGGATTCGGCCGCGTCGCCCGGAAATGTGCCGTCCACCAAGGCGGCGATCTTGGTTGGGCCAGTTACCATTCCAGATTCCGTCGACCGGCCGGAAATTGTAATCCGTGTCGCGCCGAATCGCGTCGAAGTAGAGGAATTCGATCGCTGGGACGCGCCACTCGACGACAGTATCGCGCGCGCGGTTGCGGGCGACCTTGCGATCCAACTTGGCAAGGCGACGGTAACTTCCGCACCGCTTGGAAATTTTAATCCCGACTACAGGGTTTCAATAAACGTGCAGAATTTCGAATCAACTCGCGGCCGGTCGGCGCTAATCGATGCCGTCTGGACGATCAGCAAGGCTGGCGGCGCTTCCTCAGGCCGCACCGTGGCGCGCGAGACGGTCAATGGCGACAGCTTCGAGGCGCTTGCCGCCGCACACAGCCGCGCGCTGGCGAAACTTAGCGATGATATCGCTAAGGCAATTCGCGCACAGGAACAGCCAAATCCCTAACGCCAGAATCGCGGAATTCGTGGCGGAAAGATGGAGCGGGCGGCCCGCTTCGATTTCAAAGTTCAAAATCCGGGAACAGCAGCGTCATCCCGAACCGCACAGTATACATCGGCGTAATCGACGTGTACTGCCGGTATGCCATCCATTCAGCGGCCGTCCATGGATTGAGCTCGACGCCCTCGAATTTCCATACTTTACCGAAACCGAAGCTGAGCGGAATTCTCGTCGAACCTCCGTGGCGCAAGTCAACGGTCCAAGTCGAATCAGCCGACTTAACGTACCATCCGTGGCCCAGCGTATACGATATCAACGGCTGAAATTTGAACTGGCTTTGGGATGTTGCGGAGGTATTTGTGTAGGCAAACGAGATTGGATTCTGATACAGGAACGCGAGCATCAGGTGTGGAATTCCCTTATAGACGGCAGCGGCGGCAGGACCGGCCTGCCATGCGTGTTTTCCCGCACTTGGAACCCTCCCGGTTGGAAACACGAAAGTCGGACCAATGGCCCAACCGAATCCCGTCGTCTTGGGATCGGGCCAATTTGAAATGAACAGATCGAACAGCTCCATGTCGGCAAATTGGGTCGTGGTCGCGCTGCTCTGCGATGTCGCCAGCGTTTGCAGTTCCAAGGTGGGCCGTATCACCTGTTTAAACGGGAAGCACGGAAATGGCTCGACGGGAATTACCGGCCTAATTTGAAAAGTGTTGGTCTGCGCCGAGCTCTGGAAGTTTCGCGGCGTGTATAGGTCCTGGAACTTCAACTGGGTCAAAATCGCGGTCGGATCGTCGACCTCGCGCGCCAGTTCGTCTTCATCCGGCTCGCCGCTCGGAGATCCGGTGCCGGTATTCTGGCCTCGTGCAGCGCCGGTCATCGCGATCACAAAAATGAAGGCGAAAATCTGTAAGCGGCGAATTCCGGTGAAACTTGAGAGTCGCCGCATCCTGATAAACTCAAACGCCAATTCCTAGAATTTCCAAATGAGATTGACCGCGACGAAGTTGAGGTAATTGGACGAGTAATGCCCTTGAACGGTTCCGGCGAGTGGTCCGCGGCTTGCGGTCAGCGGAGCCGGACCCGCGTCCATCATTTCAGCCGACACTCCGGCCGATACATCCTGATTGATTTGATATTCGATGCCGGTGCCGTAGCGCAGCTGACGATCGACGGGCAAAACAACGCTGCGATAGGTTTTCGAAACCGACGAGCTGTCGTATGCGAATCCGGCGGACCACAGCCATTTTTCAGCCAACTGGTATTGCTGGCCGATCGCGATTTGGCAGGTGTCGGAGAAATGCAGATTGGCGGAGACCGTCCGCTGTTCTTTTGCGGAAATTCCCACCGGAAACTCTCCAAATGCCGACCAATTCTGCCATCCGACGTTGCCCATCAGGCTGAGTTTCGGGGTAATACCGTAAACTGCGCTCAGCATCACCTGCTGCGGCTCTGTAAGCGGAACATAGGCCTTTACGCCGCCGATTCGCTTGGCCACGTGGCTGAGCAATGGACCTAAACCCGTCAGATGAGGTCGAAAGCCGAACTTGTAGTCTTCGGGTGACTGATAGGTGAGTCCGACGCGCAGATTTGAAAGCGGCTTCAGCAGGATTCCAGCATTGCCGCCGAACGCTTCGTCCCAGGACTCAAGTGCAAGACCGCCATCCTGGGACTTCGGCAGGATGTTGTTAACCCTTGATTGGAATTTGAGCCGGGCAACACCGAAGCTGAACCCCGCGCCGACCGACAACCAATCGTTCACCTCGTACGCGATTGCCGGATTGACCTTGCCGCTGATGAGCGATTCGTAAGTTAAGTAATAGCGTCCGACCCACGTCTTACCGTAGTTTCCGCTAAGACCGTAGTCCGAAAAGACCGATACTCCCAGCCACAGTCTCTCGGATAACTTGTGCGCATAGTAAAAAGACCCGATCGGAATAAATACGCCGGCGTTCCCGCCGCCCCCGCCCGAGGGTGTCGTCGGGGTGCGCGGATCAACGTCGAAATTGGTTGTGGGAAGCAACGCGCCTGATGCTCCCAGAAGTTGCGAACGGCCGAGCTGCGTCATTCCGGCGGGATTGGCGGCCGCCGTCGACGCATCCTCCGCCATGGCGGCGCGTCCGGCGCTCGCCGTGCCTAGATCGGGCGCACCGGTTTCGTACAGTTCGAGCGCGGCCCCCCATGCGCGCAGCGGCGACAGCGTCGCTAACAGCAAGACGGCTACAACCAGATTTAGCCGGCGAATCGCGGCGATTTGCGAATACCGGCGCGTTGAGTGCAGTCCCATCAGGATAAAAGTTTTAGCCCCCACAAATTCCCTCATCAATGCCCGCCGGACCGATCGCCCATCGGCAACCTTCGTCAGCCGCAGTCCCGCGCAAGTGTTCAGTAGGCGGTTAGCACTCTACCTGCCGTACTGTCGATATGGATGATCCAGAAGGCCGTCGCGTCCTCCTGGCTGATCATCGCAATAACGCCTTTGCCGGGCGCAAAGAAATAATATGCCGTATCCCGCGTATGTGCCGGACCAACCTTGCCCTCGCACTTGAGTCGAACCACGGCTGCCGGGAACGATCCAGCGGGTACCGTGACTTGGTAGGTGCCTAGATAGACATAGGTACCATCGAGGATGCCGGAGTATTCCTGATCGGTCGGATCGTCAAGCGCGTTGACGATTACCTGTTGCGAGTAAAAGCGGGTTTCGCCCGGCTTGATGCCTTTGATCAGAAATGGATTCGCCGGCGTGGTAATGACCATCACACCATCGCGGGTATCGCCTACTGTGGGCATCATCAGGTCACCCTCCGCGGTCTGGTGGATAAACCCGGAAAGCGAAGGCGACAGATCGAGGCGCCAACTGGAATTTCCACTGGGCCGCGTCACCTGCGTCAGGGCAAGGGTCTGAATGTTGCCGACATGGCGACCGGCCGTGACTTGGAATGTTGCGGCATGCTCTCGAAGCGGGAAATAGCGTGAAACATCGTCGATAGGCAGACTCGGCAGTGCATCGCCGATAATCGGGCCGAGCTGCGCGGTAATCATTTGCAGGTCTTCATTCGGCATCTGCAGAACGACGCCTTGCGCATGCGCCGATTGATACGCCAGCAAGATGAAGCCGAACGCGACGGAAATAAGGAGTCGTATTTTATCTCGCCTGCCGGAATCCAACATCGACATCCATTCCAATCGTGTTCGGGTATTTGTCGAGGCTAGTTTCCAAAATCCAGCCTCTCGAATCCTCGTCTCGCCAATCGTGTATGGTCACTGCGGCGTTTAACTTCGCACGTCATCTTTATACAGGCAACGATCCGGCGGGTGGCCCCGAGCGGCCGCCCGCCGGATTGCAAATTCAACTATTCGCCTTCGTGTTGCTTGATTGCTTCGTCAATCTTGGCCTTGATCGCCGACAGGTTGAACGACGCCGGCGCCTGCATCGGCGGATACTTGATCGCCGTCATCGCCAGCTGGCCGATATACTTCTGCACCATCACGAATCGCCAGAACTCGCGCGCATAGAAATCGTTCAAGTAGCCCCCGCCCATATCGTTGGTGGTTTCTCCGCGAGTTGCCGGTGTCCGCTCGAAAGGATCCTGCCGGAGGTTCACGATGGTCGGCATGTCGGTGGTTACCTTCTCTCCCGGCCATCCATACGGCTGCTGGAAGAATTGGAACTTGAAATCATCGATGCGGATGGCGCCCAAATGCGGTCCGCCGAAGTAGTAGATTTCGTGCCGTTTCGACGGCCCCGCGCCGTTGAGCAAGTCGATCTGGTTGTATCCATCCAGATGATTCTTGTACTCGCGCCCCTCCAGCGTAACCCCGTTCAGGAGTTGCTCCGTGATGTTCGAATTGCCGGCCGCCGCCGAAAGCGTGGGCAGCCAATCGAGGCCGGAAAAGATGCCGTTCTCAACCGTGCCGGGCTTCACGTGCCCCGGCCATCGGATGATCGCAGGAACGCGGAAACCGCCCTCAAATACGGTGCCCTTGGTGGCGCGGAACGGCGTCATGCCGCCGTCGGGCCATGTAAACACTTCGGCGCCATTGTCAGTGGTAAAAATGACAATTGTGTTGTCGGCCTCGCCGATGTCTTCAAGGTGCTTCAGGAGGTCGCCGATGTTGTCATCCATCTGCGCCATTCCGGCCTCTTCGACGTTGTAGTTGCTCTCCGCGTTCATCATCGCCTGATACTTGGGCGGCAGGTACGTGAAGACGTGCATACGGGTCGTGTTGTGCCATATGAAAAACGGCTTGCCCGCTTTCTTTGCCGAGTCCATGAAGCGCTTGGAGTTTTCAACCAGCACATTGTCGAAGGTCTCCATGTCGTACTTGGCCGGGCGGCCCACCTGCCAATTTTGCATCCCGACCATGTTGGGAAATGGCGCCAGCGGCCCTTCGTCCACGATTTCCTGCTTTCCAACCTTGCCCCAGCGCGGCATCACGGTTGAATCGTCCTTATCCGAGGCCCAGCAATGCACGAGATCGCGCGGACCGGTCTTGTCGATCCAATCCTGCGGATAGTCGAACCAGTACGGGTCGGACATCGCATCGAGGTGGTACAAATAGCCGAAGAATTCGTCGAACCCGTGCACGCACGGCAGGAATTTGTTCAGGTCGCCAAGGTGGTTTTTCCCGAACTGGCCGGTAACGTAGCCCTGCGCTTTGAGCACTGTGGCCAGCGTAACCGCCTGAGCCGGCAATCCGACGTCGGCGCCGGCCTGCCCCACGGTGGTTAATCCCGTGCGGATTGGCAATTCGCCGGTGATGAAATTGGCGCGACCCGCCGTGCAGCTTGCTTCGGCATAATAGTCGGTAAACCGCATGCCTTGAGCGGCCAGCTTGTCGAGATTGGGCGTTTTGCCCGACATGATTCCCTGATGGTAGGCGCCGACGTTAAACCACCCGACATCGTCGCCCATGATGACTAGGATGTTGGGCTTGTCGGAGGCGGCAAGCGCAATCCGCGGAATCGCAGCGAGTGCAGCAACTGCGACCACTGCGCAGGTTGCCGCCAATTTCCAGTGTTTGACGCTGTTTCCCATGGCGATCCTCCTTGGAACTTCACTCCCGTGTTTTCGGCCATACTCCGACCCCGGCACTCTGCCGGGATTCTTACGAAGCCGCGGCCGGCTTGCCCTGAACTTCAAGAAGCCGGCTGGTAATCTTCTGCGCCCAGTAATCCATCGCGTTCTGTGCGTCACCCCATTGGAACGACGCCGCTCCCTTGATCCCCATGCCGCCCGCGCGTTGATCGACCGCACCGGCCAGAAACTCGCCGCTGGTCGAGTCCGTCGCCTTCATTTCCGCCTCGGCCGAGCCGACGAATGCATAGCTATCGGTGGCCAGGGATTGCAGGCCGTTGAGCACCCGCGCCTGCGGCACGATTACGGAGATACTGCGCAGGCCCGGAGTCGCGGTGGTCGCGTCCATCAGGGCGATTCGCAGCGTCAGCGTGTCAGGTCCCGGCTGACTCACGACCGTAAAGCTCTTGCTCAAATCGGTCTGGAGCGCATTGAAGAAATAGGCGGTGAGCATCTGTTGATCGGACGCCGACACTTTCGATTCGGCTGCCGCCCAGAATTCGACCGGCATCAACTGAATCTTTGTGTACTTGGTCCATTGAACGTTCGGGTTGATGTAGACGAGTGCCGCTCCGCCCTGTGGTCCCGGCGCCAGCTTCGACGCGTCGGCACCGAAAAATCCCGTAACCGAAGGTGGCAGCGTGCCGCTCGATGCCAGCTCCTTGGCGGCTTCGGGCTGGCTCTCGACGGTGGTCGAGCATCCGGCTATTAACGCGGCACCCAGAATTGCCATTACCGCGGCACCGCTGAATTTCCTGATTTTTGCCATTTGGGTCATTTCGCGCTCCTCCATCCTGTGTTGGTATCACATATGCGATTTGGTTGCTTAAAATTTTTTTCATTTCCGATTGTTCTCGCACGCTGCCTCGATTCATTCAGATTTGGCGCATCGTTGCTGACGGTCACAGCCCATGCCAAGTTAACGCTAACTTAGGATGAGATAACTTCACGGCTCGAGCCGATGGGAATGCAAATGCCTATTCACTCGCCATAGACGATTGCTGCCGTATTAAACAATCGGTTGGCGAGAGTTGCTAAATACGAGTTTTAAGATTGCCGCCGACCGAACGACTATCAGTCACGTGACCGGTGATGCGGCGTGCGCCAAGTCAACGCCGTTTTCGCGATGCTGTGCGCCTCACGTTCGCCGCGCAAGAGAGACGGCGCTCCGGTTCGCCTCGATGCAAACGGTCGATGTCGGGCGCACCAGCACTTGATCCGAACTCGTATCAGCGTTCAGTGTGCCTACGATGTGCTGGCAGTGGGGACAGATCAAAGTAACCGTTCACGTCCAAGCCTATTCCCCGCCGCGATTCGGTGCGCGCTACTTTTCTGACCAAGTCGCTTCAACCTTGGTCGCTACCTTCCCGGAGAAGGTTACAATCACCGGTTCATCCCGCCGAAGCCGATTCAATTTCACGCGTTCGCCGGCTGTGAGATCGACAACCCTGCCCGTGGCTCCAATGCGAACCGAGAATGTTCCCGCGTTGGCATCCAGTTTTACGATGCGGCCTTTGACCGTTTCGTGATGGCGGGCTGCTTCGCGTGCGGAGAAACGCGGAGTTGGTTTCGGCTTCGGTGTGGTCTGTGCGAGCGCGGCAACCGATAGCACGGACAGGCTAATCGATAGGGAGAGCAACGCGGCAAGAGCCTTCTTCATGGCTAATCAATCGCATAAAACCACGCCGCCGCACAATCCAGCTTCCGGGCCGCTCCGATGCATCGCTATTAATCGGAAGGGCTCACGTGCAGTCGATGCGCGAGAGAACAAGTGAGAGGAAATAGATGGAGCGGGCGACCGGGATCGAACCGGCGACGTCCAGCTTGGGAAGGGACCGAATGGCGGGAACGACGGGGAGCGAGAATGATGGTAATCGCTCTCCCACAAGGGTTTTCGTCATTTGGTCAATCCCTGGCCACCTGTGGATATCTGCCGTTTTCCCGCCAACTTTGCCAGAAATATGCCAGAAATTTTCCGCCGCTCATTTCAGGCACACCAACGCGCCGCTCCATCGTGAACAACGGCGCTCAACGCACACGACCAGCGGCACCATTCGTTTCGTACACAAGAGAACCATACCGAGGTAAGCAAAATGAAAGTTCTAAAGCGTAAGCACAGACTCGAACAGACGATCACGATCCGCGTATCCGACATCCTCAAGAGGCAGCTCGACGAGTTGCGCGAGCGATCGACCATCGCCGGTTTCGACTTCAACGCGACGCTTCGCGAAGCGATCGCTAAGACGGCGAGGCGCGTCAGCAACGACTTGGCCGCGATTGAGCGGTGCCAGTCCGCTCGATCCGTAGAAACGATCAGCAGCGGATTAGGTCGAGCCGAGGACGGTTTTGCCGATGAGTTGTCTTGATCGCCAGACCTAATCGTCTGGCGGACTGGTGAAGCTCGGAGCGGGGCGTTTTGTACACAAAATGTTGGTGGGAAAGGCCGTTCGTTCGTAGAGCAAGATAAAGGTCGTAATGTACTGTACATTGGATTTGCGATTGTTCGCAGCATTCTCGCGGCTTTTTCCCACTTTGGATGGCACTGCGGAGGGATAATGTACATTACATTGGAATGCGATCAGAATTGTTCGGTTTCGAGTCTGAACTTTGGCTTAGCCGCCGGGCCGCGATAGTCCTCTCGAAGGCGGTCGACGCCGAGTTCGCAAGGGTTCTTGGAGGCCGCATTTCACTGACGACCAGTGCCGCCGGGGCGGCAATTTACCGGGTCGCGACCGGCGTTCCGGTCCGCCCATGCGGAGGCTTGCTAGGATGGTTACATTGACGGTCAGGAGTATTGGCACCGTCAATGAAAGCGAGCGTATTATGAATTCTGGACGATGCGCCGCTGGAACCTTTGCGGAGCAGCGGCAATTTCAAGGCCGACGAAGAACTTCTGGATGCGTACTCGGAGGCCGTCGCGTCCGCGGTCTGCAATCCGAGCAGCGCTGCCAGGCAGATGGCGAACACTAACAAAACTTTCAGATATCCGGGCATGTTATGCTTGCTTGCCGCGTAGGGTGGGATCGTTAAATTGGGTTTCATTGGTCGAAGGAAAAAATCCGTTTCCAGTCGTGCTTCATGCTTATGACGTTCCAGCCCTTCCCTTTAGCCTCGTCGTACAGCGCCTGAGGAAACGCACCGATCTTGCTCGCGGGCAGTCCATCGGCCGGTCCATACCCATATTCGCGCGCCGCGTCGTCGTGCAGCACGAGCATCATCAGCGTGCCTTTGCCGCTTGACTGGGTGTATTCAAGCATCTGGCGATCGCCCGCCGAGTTGCCGAACGCGGCCTGCGGAGGACCACCGATGAACAGGTAGATGTCCTCCGCCTTGCCCGAGAAATCATTGTTAATGAGCAGTTTCGGCGGCCGCATTAGGATCGCGTCGCCCGCCGCGTTGTAGGTGAACTGGGTTTCGAGGGCCGACCCGACAATCTGCTCTGGCGGCACGCCGTAGGTTTGTTGCGCGTAGGTGCGGACGAACGCCTGACCGCCGCCGGTGACGATATAGGTACGATAGCCGTTGTCGCGCAGGTAGCGCATCACTTCGAGCATCGGTTGATAGACCAGGTCGGTATAGGGTCGGTGCCAGCGCGGATTGCGCGCCGTGGCGAGCCAGGCTTTGACGATCGCGGCGAACTGGCCGGTGGTCATCCCGGTATGCGTTGCGAGGAGGATTTCCTCGAGGTCCTTCATCGTGAACTTCGCCATCGCAACACGATCGCCGGCGAGCACGGATTTGAACGGCTCGGTGGTCTTCCAGGCGGGATGCCTCGGGGCGAGCACATGGACACGGTCGAGCGCGAAATCCAACTGCACGTACATCGGTTGCTCAACCCACAGTGTGCCATCCTGATCGAAGGTGGCGAAGCGTGCACCGGGCGCGACGAATGCGGGGTTGCCGGCGGTCGTCGTGGCCGTGACGAATTTGACGATGGCCTGCTTGGCCGATCCGTCGTTCCACGAGGGCAAAGGATCCGGAGTGGATTGGGCGTGAGCGCCAGCGGTCAGCAGGACAAGGAGAGCGAGCGCCAAGGCGGTGGCCCGCGCCCTAGCAACCAGAATTGATTTCATCATTCGAATGAGTCCTTATCGATGCAGCAATTGGGGCGTGGCGGGCGCCAAGTTCTCCGCGATGCGGGGCGAGCTCCATAGATGCCATTCAGTCGGCGAAGAGATTCCCCTTGATGAGCTTCGGGATGACCGGGATTACGGCGAATTGGAGGTTCCACTTTTGCCCGAACGCATCGGGATGAACCGGCATATACTGGAACTGGACGGCGAATTTCACCGGGAATTGGCCGATTTTAATCACTTTACTGATCTGCGGGCCGATGGGGAACGTAATCTCGTTGCTACTTTTGTTGGCGTACCAATTAACGAGTATGTTCGGCGACGTACCAATCCCCCATCCGTTACCGGGCAGATAAGTAAAAAAATATTGGATGTTCATTTGACTGACAGTCTGCGGGCCCGAGCCGCCGACTGAGAACCATTGCTGAGGGAATACTCCCGCGATCCATTTACCGCCGAGGTAGCCGAATACGCCGGCGGGTCCCAACTGCCACTTGTTCTGACCCAGCTGCGAGTTGCTCGCTGTAGGAAAAATGAAACTTGGCCCGGCAGCCAGCAGCCATGGGCCGGTAAGCTTCGCGGTCGGCGAAAGCATGCTTGTGAGAATCGTGTCGCCGAAGCCGGTCACGCGATGAAGATTGCCGCTCTCATTCACGTACGGCGTAGAGTTCATCACCTGTAGTACTGGACGGGTGATCAGATTCCAATTGTCAGTCAGCGCGATCGGGAGCACTGGCTGAAATTGAAGATTGACGACATTGCGCTCCGGCTTGTTCAGCCAGTAGGTATTTTGTTGGAGAAAAAGCGCCCATGTGCTCGAAATCGGGTTCGCGAGTTGCTTGTTAACTGCGTCGAGCGACTCCTGACCCGCCGTCTGCGCTGACACGCGGGAGGCAACTGTAGCCGCCAATAGTACTAGTAAAATAGACAACCGCGCGCATCGCAGCTTCATCCTTGTTCATCCTTGCTGGGTCACGGCCGATCCGAAATGCACGAGGCAAAAGTCTTTTCCAGCAAACTAGCGTCGATGCTGCCGGCCGCACCGATGGCGACGATTTGCGTACGCCGTGCGCGCTGGCTCCATTCGTCATGCAACGCAATGTCCACACGCCTGCCGACGACTTGCAGCACCGCACGTTGCTCTGGTGCATCCGAAGCGTAGATGACACCTTTGGCTCGATATATGTTTCCGGGCAGCTTGCGGGCCGCCTCACGCAACGCTTCGAGCGAGAGCGGCCGGTCGGTCTCATAACTCCAAGTGCTGAAGGTCTTTGCGTGATCATGATCGTGCGCATGGTACTCGTTTCGGCAGTTTGTCTCGGTACGCCCAAGAGGTTCCAACGTGTGGCTATCGAGGCTCGGCTTGGCCGGATCAAAGCGACCGACCGATAGCAATATCTCCAGCGGGACATCACAGTGATTGGTTTCGACAACGCGAAGACGATTGAATTGGCCGTCGAGCCAGGTCCGGACCTTCTCGACTTGCACGGGCCCGGCAACGCCCACCTTGTTCAGGATCAGTATGTCCGCAAACCCGACCTGACGCAGCTTGAGCTCCATCAGGGGCGGATACTCGGGGTGCGCGAAGAGCTGATCGGCGTCGACGACGCAGATTACGCTATCGAGCCGGATACGGTCCCGCAGATCGGAATCGTTGAAGGTCATGAAAATTCCGGCTGGATCGGCAACGCCACTGGCTTCGAGAAGGATGTATTCGGGTGCTTCAGGCCGATCGATCGTCTCGATGACGGTTTCGACCAAATCGTCGCGGATCGTGCAGCAAACGCATCCGTTGGCGAGGCTAATCGTGTTGGCGTCCACACCGACCACGAGTTCGGCATCGATATTGATTGAGCCAAAGTCGTTGACGAGAACTCCTACGCGCAGGCCGTGATTCCCGGTCATGATGCGATTGAGCAGCGTGGTTTTTCCCGCCCCAAGAAAACCGGTGAGGATTGTCAGCGGAACGGGTTTACAGCTGTCGTTTATGATTTCCATTATTTCTTGAATTTACGCAGGTCGATTCCCATCACCCTCGCCATCTCGATCAGATCGACCTCCTGCGGGTTCGCAAGCTTGGTGAGCGGCTCGCGGTAAACGTCCGGCGGATAATACTTATGCGGATCGATTTCGAGATCGCGCGTCAGTTGCTCCTGCTGTTTCTCGCGCGGCAATCTCGGCTGCGGTACGATTCCCCTGCCGGTAGCGAGCGGCAGCGGATCGCCGAAGAGTAGTTTGGGGTTTGGCAAGGACTGGCCCGAGAATCCCGGCAGAGCAGCCTCCCGATGCCAGATCGCGTCCTTGGTCACGTTCACAACCACCACATCCGGCGCGCCGTACAGGAAGAGCCCATCCCAGTGGGCGCGAACGTCGGCGCTTGCCTCGTTGAGCGTGTCATTATCGAACGCAAAGTGCGTGACCATGCCGCATCGCGGGTTGACCTTCTTGATCAGGTAACCCGCCGCATAATTCAGCGTATGGTGGATGTCCACGGTATAGTTGAAGAGAAATTCGGGCAGCCCGTACTTGAGCAAATTGATTCGTGCCAAATCGGGCTGGAACTCGGTGACAAAGACATCGACGCCCTTGGCGTACTTCTCCGTCAGTTCGTCAGGCCGGCCGTCGCCCGTCCACACGAACGAAAGGCCGTTCCAATCCAACCGATAGGCCGAGGCGCCATCCTTGACGTGCGAGCGCCGCCAATGGCGGATTGTTACGCCGTTCTTGTCGTAGCAAATGCCGTTTTCATCCTTCCAGTCGAACTCGTTGACCTCGACCTCGTAGCCGTCCCCGATCGGGCAGGCGTCGAACGCTTCCAAGTGCCACTTGAGCATCTGCTTCATGCCGGCGACCATCGCCTTGGTCCCCAGGTCCGGCCGGCGCCCTGAGGGGCCGGTCACCCGCAGCGGCTGTTTCCACCGTCCGGCCCATGCCGAGAACGGAAGGAGGTAAGACAGGTCGTGGTAGTGGTCCACGTGCAGGTGGGTGATGAAGATGTCGTTAATCTCCGGCACCGGGACGCCCATGGCGAGAATGTTCTTGACGCAGCCGGGTCCGAAGTCGAAGAAGAAGCGCTCGCCGTTACCCAGTTCAACCATGATGCAAGTGCCGGCCTGGTCGCGCCTGGGCGGAAAGGGACAACTGCCGACGAACGAGATTCGCATCTCGTCCGACCCGATCGTCTCACTGCCGGGGAAGTAGTTCATCCGGCTCCGGACGGATGGCGTTGGCCGATAGTACGGCGGAAACTGCAGGCCGGTGCCCGGCCCGCCGCCGTATGGATTCGTGGGCTGGTCCGCACCTGCCTGTGATTCGGCTGCTTCCGCTGGGGACACGGCCACTGCCGCGATGCCGGCCGCCGCTGCCACGCCAGCCGCTGCCGCGCCCGCAATCGCGCCCTTGAGCATGTCGCGGCGGTTTAGCTCGCTTTTGCGCTGAACAGTTTTTTTTTCGTCGCTTTCCTTCATTTCCAATTACTCGCCAGTGCCTTTGCTCACCGCCTGCGTGAGGGTCAACCGTTTAGTCGCCTTGGCCGTGGCTTTTAGCCTCTTCCATTTTCTTTTGAAGCTCTGCCTTCAGCGCGGAAAGGTTGAAGCTCGCACCCGACTGCATAGGCGGGTAATCAAGAAAGGTTTGGGCTTCCTTGCCGAGTTGCTGCTGCACATAAACGAACCGCCAGAATTCAAATGCAAACCAGTTGTAATAGTCGATTGATTCAGTCAAACCCGACCGCTCGTATGGATCCTCTCGGAGGTTGACGAGAATCGGCCAGCTTGGCTTGACGGTTCCACCGAACCATCCGTTTGGCTGGTCAACGAAACGATACTTGAAATCGTCAATGCGCACCGCGCCTAGCGTGGACTCCGCAAAGTAAAGGATTTCGTGGCGAGCGGACGGGCCTTTGCCGGTGATGGCTGCCATTTGGTCGTAGCCGTCCAAATGGTTCTTATAAGTCTGGTCGCCGAGTTTCACGCCCTTGAGCAACTGGTCGCTGATGTTCGGGTTGCCTGCGGCATCAAGAAGGGTGGGCAACCAGTCCAGGCCCGAGAAGATGCCATTCTGAATGGAGTCTGCGGGAACGTGGCCGGGCCAGCGCAGAATGCAGGGCACGCGGAAACCACCTTCCAAAACCGTTCCTTTGGCGCCGGCAAACGGTGTCTGGCCGCCATCGGGCCACGTGAAGTTCTCTGCGCCGTTGTCGGTAGTGAAGATGACGATAGTGTTGTCAGCCAAGCCGTTGTCCTTGAGGTACTGCATTACGGAGCCAACATTATCGTCGAGCTGGGCCATACCGGCTTCGTAAACGGTCCAATTATTCTCCGGAGTCCGCATCGCTTCATACTTGGGCGAGAGATGCGTCAAGACGTGCATGCGCGTTGGGTTGAGCCAAAGGAAAAACGGCTGATTGGCGGCCCTGGCTTTGTCCATGAATGCAATCGAAGCGGCGAGAAACGCGTCGTCGACCGTCTCCATGTTGTATTTGATGCCCTGCATGGGATGCGGCGGCAGTGGGCCATCGTCTTCAATCTTCTGTTTGCCGATCTTGCCCCAGCGCGGCTGCTCGGTGGAATCGTCCGTGTCGGTCGCCCAGCTGTGGATGATGTTGCGCGGGCCCACGGTGTTCAACGCCTGCCGCGGGTAGCCGGGGTGAAAAGGATCTTCCATCGCGTCCAGGTGATACAGATAGCCGAAGAATTCGTCGAAGCCGTGGACCGTGGGCAGGAACTCATTGCGGTCACCGAGGTGATTCTTGCCGAATTGGCCGGTGGCGTAACCCAGCGCCTTGAGCGCGGTGGCAATCGTGACGGCTTTCGCCGGCAGGCCGATTTTCGCGCCCGCCTGACCGACCGTGGTCATGCCGGTGCGGATGGGCAGTTCGCCGGTGATGAAGTTCGCGCGGCCCGCAGTGCAACTCGCCTCGGCGTAGTAGTCCGTGAACCTCATGCCCTCTTTGGCGAGCTTGTCGAGGTTCGGTGTCCGGCCGGCCATCATGTTGCCCAGGTTATAGGCGCCGATGTTGGACCAGCCGACGTCGTCACCCATGATAACGATAATGTTTGGCTTGTCGCCGGCCATCGCGGAGTTGGCCAGCACAATGCCGAGGAGACCGCCAAGCAGCATCGTGGTGATTAATTTCCCTTTCGAGTTACTCATACGTATCTCCTCATTGCCGGCCTGTCTGGCTCCGGCGGCGGATTATGAATTCGCGGGCTGACGGCCCTGCACTTCGAGCAATCGGCTGTTAATCTTTTGCGCCCAATAATCCATCGCGTTCTCGGAGTCGCCCCATTGAAATGACGCCGCGCCCTTGAGTCCGGCGCCGCCAGCGCGCTGATCGACTGCACCGGCCAGAAATGCTCCCGTAACCGAATCGGTAGCCATCATTTCGGCTTCGGCGGACCCGACAAATGCATAGCTGCCCGTTACCAGCGATTGGGCCATATTGATCACCTTCGCTTGCGGCACGATCACCGAGATGCTGCGCAGGCCGGGCGTCGCCGTGGTCGCGTTCATCAGAGCGACTCGCAGCGTCAAGACACCTGGACCCGGCTGATTGACGATCGTGAAGTTCTTGCCCAAATCGGTTTGAAGCACATTGTAGAAATAGCTGGACAGCGTCTGCTGATCGGATGCGGACACTTTGGAATCGGCGCTGTCCCAGAATTCGACCGGCATCAACTGAATCTTTGTGTACTGGCTCCATTGGACGTTGGGATCGATATAAACAAGCGCCGCCCCACCCTCCGGACCGGGTGCCAGTTTCGATGCGTTGGCGCCAAAGAAGCTGGTTACATTTTCCGGCAGACTCCCGCCAGTCTCCAATGCCTTCGCGGCTTCCGGCTTGCTTTCAACCGTGGTCGAACAGCCAGCCATCAATCCCGCCGTCAGGACAGCGGCAAGTGTCAACGCTACGCCGATGCCAGTAAACGTCCTGACCTGTGCCTTTTTTATCATTTCGCAATCCTCCATTTTCCTTTGGCAGCGGAACCTTGTTTCCGCCCCTTGTTAACTTTTCACCTTTGACCGTTCTCGCTGGATATTCGCGCTCCTCAATAGCAGGCTCGGCAAATACAGCACAGCACATGCCAAAACGATATGCACACCGGACAGGCTTAAATTCCTTACTTTGCGTGCGGCGAAAACTATCGTGCATCCGATCGCTACAGTCGGCCGCCACGGATCGACACACTTGCGGTGCCTGCGGACGAAATCGACCCTTGAGGTGTTGATGCCACCAGCGCTACTTCGTTGCCGGAGGCGGCGGCGTCATCGAGGATAGTAGCCGCTCAATCGGAGCTTGGCTCACCGTCACCAAGCCGCGTTGGGGCTGATTGAGGTCCAGCGTCACGTACACCGAGATGGCCACCAACAAAATGAAACACAACGTCGCCGGGACTTCGCTCTTGTCTTCGTACCCCTGCTCGCGGCCCACCAGGAACGTGGCGATCAGCGCGCCGACGAACAGCAACATCGCGACGGCGCCCGGCAGCCGATCTTCGATCGCGCCAACGCGCTCGGCATGCATGCTGATCAGCCGGTTGAGAGATTCAGTTAGCGAAAATGAAATCGGCGTTTCAGCGCGGATTGCTTCGCCGGTCAATTCAGTCATTTGATCCTGCATCTGCTGAAACTGTTTCAGCATCGCTTCGAAGCCTTTGGGGTCGAGATTTGTATTGCGGGCCGCCTTGAGCCGGAGCGCGGCATACTCGCGGATTACGGTTTGTAGCTTCGATCGTACCGGCTCGTTAAGCAGGCTCGCGCAGGTGTAGAGATCGCCAATCGCATTGCTATCGTGAATGACCATTTCCCGGCGCGCATCGTACTGGCTGATCGACACGCCGAACGAGAACGCGATCAAAAGCCCCAGCATCGCAAGACTCGCCTCGTCGAACTTGGACCAACGCGCCTTGCGGTCTCGCGTTCGCAGCAACCGCCCCATCCATAGACCCGCGCCCCACGTCACTAGCATCAGCAGGGCTAAAATTAATGAAACGAGCCATGCATCCTGACTGATCAGCAGTTCATCCATCTGATTATGGTTTCCTTTCGTGCCAACTTCCGCCAATGGCGAAACGCGCACAATTAGGCTCATATGGAAAAGTTGTGCCAGCGGCTCAATTTCACTGGCGATCGCTGATGGTTTCGCGCTGTGACTTCAC
>Ga0335069_10000990_pt1 | contig 45769 bp, 28 predicted proteins | sample Lox_Sample_11_FD_206714 | JGI IMG/M metagenome (GOLD analysis project Ga0335069, IMG submission 206714) | Soil microbial communities from Loxahatchee National Wildlife Refuge, Florida, United States - Lox_Sample_1.1 | ecosystem: Environmental > Terrestrial > Soil > Wetlands | place: USA...
CCGGCGCTGTCGCCCAACGGCAAGCGGGTCGCCTTCGAGGCCCGCGGCGAGATCCTGACGGTCCCGGCCGAGAAGGGCGACATCCGCAACCTCACCCGCTCGCCCGCGGTCGCCGAACGCGAGCCATCGTGGTCCCCTGACGGCCAGAAGCTGGCGTGGTTCTCCGACGAGTCGGGCGAGTACGCCCTGCACATCCGCGACCAGGGCGGCCTGGGCGAGGTGAAGAAGATCGGCCTCGGCACGCCGCCGTCCTTCTTCTACCACCCGCGCTGGTCGCCGGACGGCAGGAAGATCGCGCTCGGCGACACCCGACAGAACCTCTGGTACGTCGACCTCGAGAAGGCGACGCCGCCGGTCAAGGTCGACAAGGACCTCGTCGGGATCTTCGACGCCCCTGATGCGGTCTGGTCGCCGGACTCGAAGTGGCTCGCCTACGCCAAGGGGCTGCCCACGAACCTGGCCGCGGTGTTCGTGTACTCGCTGGAGACGGGCAGGGCGACACAGGTGACGGACGGCATGAGCGACACGCGCTCCCCCGCCTTCGACCACGGGGGCAAGTACCTGTACTTCACGGCCAGCACCGACGTCGGCCCGGCGGCGGGGGCGATCAGCATGGCCGGGATGAACCGGCCGACCACCCGCACGGCGTACGCGATCGTCCTCGACAAGACGCTGCCCTCGCCTCTCGCGCCCGAGAGCGACGAGGAGAAACCGGAAGAGAAGGACAAGGGGAAGGAAAAGGACGGCGGCAAGCCCGCGGCGGCCAAGTCGGACGGCAAGGACCAGAAACCCGCCGCCGTGCGGGTGGACCTCGACCGCATGAGCCAGCGCACGCTGGCCCTTCCCATCCCCGCCGACAACTACGTCGCGCTCATGACCGGCAAGGACGGCCAGGTTTTCCTGGTGAAGGGGCCGCGCGTCTTCCCTCTCGACGGGCCGGCCACCTTCGAGCTGGTGAAGTTCGACCTCGAGAAGAGGAAGACCGAGACGCTCGTCTCCGGAATCAGCGACCTGAGCCTGGCGGCGAACGGCGAGAAGTACCTCTACAAGAAGGACGACGCCTGGTTCATCGCCGGGACGGACGCGCCAGCGAAGGCCGGCGAGGGCGGTCTCAAGGTGGCGGACGCACAGGTCTGGGTGGAGCCGAAGGCGGAGTGGCGCCAGATGTACCACGAGACCTGGAGGATCGAGCGCGACTTCCTCTACGACCCGAACTTCCACGGCCTCGACCTGGCCGCCGCCGAGGCGAAGTACTCGCCGTGGGTGGACGGCCTGGCGAGCCGTGCCGACCTCAACGAGCTCTTCCAGGAGATGCTGGGCGAGCTGACGCTCGGCCACGTGTTCGTCGGCGGCGGCGACGGGCCCGAGCCGCCGAAGGTGAAGGGCGGGCTGCTGGGCGCCGACTTCGCCGTCGAGAACGGCCGGTATCGCTTCGCCCGCGTCTACGACGGCGAGAGCTGGAACCCCGACCTGCGCGCGCCTCTCACCCAGCCGGGCGTGAACGTCGTTGCCGGCGAGTACCTGCTGGCAGTGAACGGCGAGGACCTGCGGCCGCCGAAGAGCCCGTACCAGCCGCTGGAGGCCACCGCCGGCAAGGCGGTGGTGCTGCGCGTCGGCCCTACGCCGGACGGCAAGGGCGCGCGCGAGGTGACGGTCGTCCCGGTGGACGACGAGTCGGGCCTGCGCCGACTCGCCTGGATCGAGGGCAACCGCCGCAGGGTGGACGAGCTGTCGAAGGGCCGCCTCGCCTACGTCTACCTGCCCGACACCGCAGGCGGCGGATACACCGCGTTCAACCGCTACTTCTTCGCGCAGGTCGACCGGCAGGGTGTGGTGCTCGACGAGCGCTGGAACGGCGGCGGCCTGCTCGCCGACTACATCATCGACTTCCTGCGCCGCACCACGACGAGCCACGCGGTGACCCGGGAGGGCACCGTGTTCTCGATGCCCGCGGCCATCGACGGGCCCAAGGTGATGATCATCAACGAGTCGGCCGGCTCCGGCGGCGACGCCCTGCCCTGGTACTTCCGCAAGGCGAAGCTGGGCACGCTGATCGGCACCCGGACCTGGGGCGGTCTGGTCGGGATCGGCGGCTACCCGTCGCTGCTCGACGGCGGCCACGTCACGGCGCCGCGGATCGCGCTCTACGGCACCGAGGGCCAGTGGGAGGTCGAGAACGTCGGCCTCTCGCCGGACGTCACCGTCGACCTCGACCCGAAGCTGTGGCGGCAGGGCCACGACGCGCAGCTGGAGAAGGCGGTGGCGGTGGCGCTCGCGGCGCTCGAGAAGAACCCGCCGCCACAGCACAAGCGCCCGCCGTACCCGAACTACCACCCGAAGCCAGCGGCGACGGCGGCCGCTGCACCTTGACCGCCCCGGCCGCCGCCTGAGGTCCCGGGGCCGCATGGGCCGTCCGGTCCATACGGCCACTTCGGTCCCGGGGCTATGCTGCCGGTTCGGAGGCGACACCATGTTCCAGACCCTCGAGGACGCCACCGAGTACATCGGCCACAACCAGGTGGCCATGGTCGACCTCAAGTTCTGCGACCTGTGGGGCCGCTGGCGCCACGTCACCCTCCCCGCCACGCGCTTTGGCCCCGCCCTGATGGAGCAGGGCGTCGGGTTCGACGGCTCCGCGTTGGGCCTGACGACGGTCAAGTCGGGCGACCTCGTGCTGGTCCCCGAGCTCGGCACCGGCTTCGTCGACCCCTTCTGGGAGACGCCGACGCTCAGCTTCCTCTGCGCCACGCTGGAAGCCGACAGCCAGGCGCCCTATCCCTACGACCCGCGGATGCTGGCCGCCCGCGCCGAGGACTACCTGCGCTCGACCGGCATCGGCGACGAGAGCCGCTGGGGACCGGAGTTCGAGTTCTACCTCTTCGACGGGGTGAGCTACGAGAACGGGATGAACGTGGCGGCCTACCGGGTGGAGTCGAGGGAGGCCGACTGGAACAGCCACGAGCTGGGTGGCGGCTACACCATCCCCCGCCACGGCGGCTACCACGCGATCCCGCCCCAGGACCACCTCTACGACGCCCGCACCCGGATCTGCCGGACGCTGGAGGCGATGGGCATCCCCATCAAGTACCACCATCACGAGGTGGGCGGACCGGGCCAGTGCGAGATCGAGACCCACCTGCTGCCCATGGTGCGCACGGGCGACGCCACGCTGATCGCGAAGTACGTGGCCCGCATGAGCGCGCGCGGCATGGGCATGACTGCCACCTTCATGCCGAAGCCGCTCTTCGGCGAGGCGGGCTCGGGCCTGCACTTCCACCAGCAGGTGTGGAAGGGCGGCGAGAACGCCTTCTTCGGGCCCGGCTACGGGTGCCTGAGCGAGACCGCCCGCTTCTACATCGGCGGGCTGCTCAGCCACGGGGCGGCGGTCATGGCGCTCACCAACCCCTCCACCAACTCCTACCGTCGCCTGGTGCCCGGGTACGAGGCGCCGGTCTCCGCCATCTTCTCGCTCGGCAACCGCAGCGCCGCCATCCGCATCCCCAAGTACGCGAACCGTCCGGAGAGCGCGCGGCTCGAGTTCCGTCCACCCGACGCCACCACCAACCCCTACCTGGCGGTCGCCGCCCAGCTGATGGCGGGTATCGACGGCGTGCGCCGGCGGCTGGACCCCACCGCGCTCGGCTTCGGGCCTTATGATGAAGACGTGTTCTCCTGGCCCGCCGAGAAGCGCGCACACATCCAGGCGCTGCCCACCTCGCTGGAGCAGGCCCTCGAGGCGCTGGAGCGCGACCACGGCTTCCTGCTCGAGGGCGGAGTCTTCAGCGCGGAGATGATCGAGCGCTGGGTCGCCCGCAAGCGGAGCGAGGAGCGGGCGGTGCGTGACCGGCCGCACCCCTACGAGATCGAGCTGTACTACGACCTCTAGCCGACCGGACGCCGCTCCCCCGCCCGTCGGCCGTGGCAGCGCGGTCCGCCCCGACGGGAGCTTTCCAGACCGCGAAGGTTCCGTGATGACCGTTGCCACCTCGTCCAGGGCCCAGGCCCTGATCGACACCGAGACCCGCTACGGCTCGCACAACTACCACCCGCTCGACGTCGTCTGCGAGCGCGGCGAAGGCGTCTTCCTGTGGGACGTCGACGGCAAGCGCTACATGGATTTCCTGGCCGCCTACTCGGCGGTGAACCAGGGCCACAACCACCCGCGCATCGCCGAGGCGCTCATCGCCCAGGCGCGCACGCTGGCGCTCACCTCCCGCGCCTTCCGCAACGACAAGCTGCCGCTGCTGCTGGAGAAGCTGTGCCGGCTGACCGGGTTCGACCGGGCGCTGCCCATGAACAGCGGAGCCGAGGCGGTGGAGACCGCGATCAAGGCCTGCCGCAAGTGGGGCTACGACGTGAAGGGCATCCCCTACCCCGAGGCCGAGATCATCGTGGCGGAGGGCAACTTCCACGGCCGCACCACGACCATCGTCGGCTTCTCGACCGATCCCGACTCCACCTCGCGCTTCGGGCCGTTCACCCCGGGCTTCCGCCTGGTCCGCTACGGCGACGCGGCGGCCGCGGCTGCGGCCGTCACGCCCCGGACCTGCGCCATGCTGATCGAGCCGATCCAGGGCGAGGGCGGCGTGATCATCCCGCCGAAGGGGTACCTGCAGGCCCTGCGCCAGGTCTGCGACCGCAACCGTGTGCTGCTCGTCCTCGACGAGATCCAGTCCGGCCTCGGCCGCACCGGGAAGCTGTTCGCCTTCGAGCACGAGGGCATCCGGCCGGACGGCGTCACCATGGGCAAGGCGCTCTCCGGCGGCTTCTACCCGGTCTCCGCGTTCCTGGCCCGCGACGAGGTGATGGAGGTCTTCACTCCCGGCATCCACGGCTCGACCTTCGGCGGCAACCCGCTCGCCTGCGCCGTCGCCATCGCCGCCCTGGACGTGCTGGTCGAGGAGAGGCTGGTGGAGCGCGCGGCCGAGCTGGGCGGGCATCTCGCCGCCCGGCTCGCGGCGATCCGCTCACCGCTGGTGAAGGAGACGCGCTCGATCGGCCTGTGGGCCGGGGTGGAGCTGAAGCCGGAGGCCGGCGGCGCCCGCGGGTACTGCCACGCCCTCAAGGATCGCGGCCTGCTCTGCAAGGACACCCACACCCACACCATCCGCCTGGCTCCACCGCTGGTGATCACCCGCGACGAGCTCGACTGGGCGGTCGACCAGATCGAGGCGGTGCTGAAGGGCTGAGCACCGGCGAGGCGGGCGGATCTCGTGAGATCCTGGCCACCATGGCCGAGACCGCCCGCCTCGCCCGCTTGTCCCTCGCCGCCGCGGCGACTCTCGTCGCTCCCATCGCGCCCGCCGCGGGGCCTGAAGCTGCCGCCGCCCGGCCGCTGCTGGTGACCGTCGACGACCTGCCGGTCGCCAGCAGCCTGCACGCCGGCGCGGACGAGCGACGCCGGATCACCGAGGGGCTGCTGGCCGCGCTGGCCAGGCACCACGTCCCTGCCGTCGGCTTCGTCATCTGGAGCCACGTCCGCGACGGCGCGGACGAGTCGCTGCTCGACCTGTGGCTGAAGGCCGGCCACGAGCTGGGCAGCCACTCCGATCGGCACCTCGACCTGACCGCCACCGACGCCGCGACCTGGATCGCCGACGGCGAGCGGGCGCGCGTCGGGCTCGCGGCCTTCCTTTCCGCCCGCGGGCACAGGCTCCGCTTCTACCGCTTCCCCTTCCTGTGCGAGGGGGACACCGAGGCCAAGGTGGACGCGGTCCGCGCGTGGCTCTCAGGGACCGGCCAGAGAAACCTCACGGTCACCATCGACGACCAGGACTGGTCGTTCGAGGAGCCGTGGGTCGGTGCCCGGCGCAAGGGGGACGCCGCCGCGACGGCGGCGGTGAGCCAGGACTACCTCTCGGCGCTGCGGCTGATGGTCCGCCACCACGAGGGCAACGGCGACCGCCTGCTCGGTCGCACCTCACCTCAGGTGCTGCTGCTGCACGCGAACGAGGTGGGCTCGGCGAACTGGGACGCGCTCTTCGCCTGGCTGGAGCAGACCGGCCACCGCTTCGCGAGCGCGGACGAGGTCCTCGCCGACCCCGTCTTCGCCGAGCTTCCGCGCCTGCCGGCGACCCACGGCTTCTCGCTGTGGGACCGGCTGGGTGCCGTCCGGCGCGAAAGCGACGCGCGGCTGCAGGTCGCGCGCCTGCTGGACGAGCAGGCGGCCGCGTGGACGCGCGGCGATCTCGAGGCCTTCTGCTCCGCCTGGGCCGAGGACGCCGTCTTCGTGTCGCCGACGGGCCTCACCCGCGGCCGGCAGCAGGTGCTCGAGCGCTACCGGCACCGCTATCCCGGGCGCGAGGCCATGGGCACCCTCACCCTCGAGGTCCAGGAGGCGCGACCGGCCTGGGGCACCGAGGTGTCGCTCCTCGGGGACGCGGTACCCGGTCGCGTCCAGTCGGTGAGCGTCGTCGCCCGCTGGACCCTGAAGCGGCCGCCGCAGCCGGACGCCAGCGGGCTGACGCTGCTGGTGCTCCGGCCGCGCGGCCGGGGCTGGGAGATCGTCCAGGACGCGTCGATGTGAGCGAAGCGCCTGACCGGCTCCCTCGCGCCGGGCTCGCCAGCGCCGCGGCCGCCTTCCTGATGTGGGGCCTGTTCCCCCTCTACTGGAAGCATCTCTCGGCGGTGCCGGCCCTGGAGATCGTCGCCCACCGCACGGCCTGGGGCTTCCTCGCGGTGGCGGCGTGGGTGACGATCCAGGGGCGCTGGCCGGCGGCACGGGCGGTGGCGGCGCGACCGCGGACGCTGCTGGTGCTGGCGACGAGCGCGTCCCTCATCGCTCTCAACTGGCTGCTGTACGTCTGGGCGGTGATCCACGACCACGTGGTCCAGGCCAGCCTCGGCTACTACGTGAACCCGTTGGTGAACGTGCTGCTGGGGGTGCTCGTCCTGCGCGAGGGCCTCACCCGCGCCCAGAAGCTCGCGGTGACGCTGGCCGCCACGGGGGTGGCGGTGCTGACGCTCGGCTACGGCCGCTTCCCCTGGATCGCCCTGGCCCTCGCCTGCACCTTCGGCCTCTACGGGCTGGTGCGCAAGACCGTGGACGCGGACGCCGTCTCCGGCCTGCTCTGGGAGACGGCGCTGCTGGCGCCCGCGGCCTCGACGCTGCTCCTGGTCCTGCAGGCACGCGGGAGCGGGGCCTTCGGCTCCCGGCCGCTCACGACGGCGCTCCTCGTCCTGGGCGGCGCCGTCACCGCGCTGCCGCTGGCCCTCTTCGCCCACGGCGCCCGGGCCCTGCCGCTGTCCACCCTCGGCTTCGTCCAGTACCTCTCGCCGACCCTCCAGTTCCTGCTGGCTCTGGCCGTCTACCACGAGCCGTTCACGCGCGCGCACGCCCTCACCTTCCTCTGCATCTGGACGGCGCTCGCGCTGCTGTGGTGGGACCTGCGCCGCCGGCTGGCGCCGACGCGGGTCACCGCTCGGCCGGCCCTCGGCACCGGAACCTAGCTCGCGACGTCACGGCCGGACGGGCGGCAGCGACGCCAGCCGGCGCTGGGCGAGGCGCCAGGTAGAGCTGGCATCGGTGGCCTCGGCACCGCTGCCCTGGACGCGACGATAGAGCGACGCCGCCTCTTCCGGAACGCCGTAGCTCTCGGCCAGCCGGCCGAACACCCACCAGTCGACGGCGCGCGGCTGGCCGTCGGGCGAGAGACCGATCGCCTCGGTGATCGTCTCCAGCGCCTCGGCCGCGCGGTCGGCCTCGGCGTAGAGCGTCGCGAGCGTGTGCAGGACGTCAGCCTCGCCCCGGTGGGTGGCGTCGACCGCCCTCCGTGCCACCGCGATCGCCGGCTCCAGCGGTTCGCGCAGGAAGAGCGCGTCCCACGCGATCTCGTTCAGGTCGACGGGATCGGCGCGGCCCTCGGACTCGAGCTGCCGACGGATGGTGCTGGCGGCCAGCAGGTCGCCGCGGCCGTGGGCCACGCGCGCCAGCGTCCGCCGCGCCTCGTCGTCGCCGGGACGCTCGGCCAGCCGACGGCGCGCCAGCTGCTCCAGCTCTTCCCAGCGGCCGAGGTTGCGCAGCGCCGCCGCGCGGTAGCGGAAGGCGGTGAGCGAGCCGCCGACCGGCAGCCGCTCGCTCACGGCGAGCAGCCCCTTCCAGTCGTCGGCGAACAGGCTCCCCAGCGCCAGCGCGTCGTCGCAGGCCAGCCGCACCGCGTCGTCCTCGGCCCGGCCTCGCGCCTCGGCCAGCCAGGCCGCCGCGGCGGCCCGCCGTGCGGGCTGCAGCACCAGCAGGCTGGCGGCGGCCCGCCGGACCTCGGCGGCGCTGCCCTGCTGGCCGACCTGCCAGAGCCGGGCGAACGGCGAGCCGGCGAGCGGGTCGGTGCCGGCCGGCGACGGGATCTCCTCGCGAACCCAGTCGAGCCACCGCCGGGCGCCGGCGAGGTCGCCGGCGTCCAGCCGAGCGAGGCCCTCGGCCACCGGCTCGCCCAGCGACTGGCTGGAGCCGATGGCCCGCACCTGCCCGTCCTCCCGCAGCGCGAAGAGACGGCTGTTCGTGGGCTGTGGCCCCTCGTTGATCACGCGCAGGCGGTAGCCGACCGCGTCGTCGCCGTCCTTCTCGACGCGCGTCATCGCCAGGCCGACGTCGAGGGCGACCTCCACCGGCACCTTCTGCGCACGGATCTGGCGCGTCAGCACCCGCGTTACGCCGGCCACCTCGTCACGGCCGCTCGGCGTCAGCAGCCGCCGCGACATCAGACCGTCGATCTCCGACCGCGACCGGCCGGGCGCCAGCACCGCGATGGTGAGCCGGCGCGGCAGCGACGAGGGATCCGCCGGGTCGAAGCGCAGGTCCTCGAATCGACGCACCCGGGCGAGCAGGTCGGCCTGGCCGCGCAGCGCGGCCGCGTTGGGCGCCCCCTTGGCGGCCTCCGGCAGCAGCTTCGCCGCCAGCGGGTACTGGCGCAGCTGCACCAGCGTGGAGCCGGCCCACTCGATCGCCTTGCGGCGCGGTTCGGCCTCGCTGACCGAGCGCTCCGCCTCCTGCAACGCCGCCGGCGCGCCGGCGGTCGCCGCCGCCGACAGCACCCGCAGACCGTCGCGCAGCGGCGAGGCCTCGACGCTCCGTACCTCGCGCGCCAGCTCCTCGAACGCCCCCGCCCAGGCCAGGCACAGCAGCCAGTTGTCGTCGAAGCGCAGGTCTTTCAGCTCGGTGCGCAGCGCCCGGTACTCGGCCGCTGCCTCGGCCAGCCGCGCCCGCGGCGAGTAACGCACCCCCTCGGCGTCGTGCTCGAGCAGGATGGCGAGGTCGGCCCGGGCGATCGCGTTCTGCGGGTCCAGCTCCCGGGCGCGGCGGTACTCGGCCACCGCGCCGGCCAGGTCGAAGCCCTTCTCGAACCGCCGGCCGACGGCGTCGTGCTGCAGCACCCAGCCCAGCGTCTGGTGGGCGAGGGCGGAGCGGGGCTCCAGCTCCGTCGCCCGCTTCGCCTCCGCCCTGGCCGCCTCGCCGAGGCCGCCGGCCAGCAGCGCACGGGCCAGCCTGACGTGCGGGTTCGCCGACTTCGGCGCGCTGCGCGCCAGGGCGCGGAACTCGGCGATCGCCTCACGGATGCGGCCCGCCTGCAGGTGCGCCTCGCCGACCTGAGGGAAGCGGATGAAGGCGACCGGCTCGGCCCGCAGTGCCCGGACGCCCTCGCGCAGCGCCGCGTACTCGTCCGGCGTGAGCCGCCGCTTCCCGCTCTCGAACCGGAGCACCGCGTCGACGGCGCCGCCCGGGGCCGGGCTGAACCGCGCCGTGTACCGGGCCGGCCCCAGCTTCAGCTCGCGCTCGGGCGGGAGCTTGTCGGCGACGAAGCCGGGGGGCGGGACCACGTGGTAGCGGCGCTCGCAGACGAACGGCACCGCGACCACGTAGTCCTTCCGTCGCGGCGTGGCGTCCGCCGCCTCACGGCGCAGGACCTCGGGCAGCTCCTCCGTCAAGCCCGAGGGATGGAAGGCGACCACCGCCAGCGTCTCGTCGGTGGCGCCGCGGCCCGCGTTCGCCATCTCCAGCCGCAGCCGGAAGGGCCCGGCGAGCGTCTGCGGGTCCGAGTGCTCCACCCGCGACAGCTCGCCGAGGTACTCGGAGCGGGCGTACTCGGTCAGCCGCTTGCGGATCTCGCCCGCCGACGCGGATCCGTAGTCGGACCGGTAGCTGCGGGCGAAGCTGCCGGTGAGCTCCGTCGTCTCCACCACCTTCGCCTTGCCGACCGAGGCCAGCTGGAAGTCCCGCAGCTCGCGGAGCTGGTTGTCGGCAGCCGACGCTTCGGGCGTGCGCAGCAGGGCGCGCGTGGCCGGCATGGCCACCAGCGCCATCCGCCCCTGGTCCGGGTCGGGCAGCTCGCCCGCAGGCGCCTGCGGGTCCGTGGGGTCGATCCACAGGTCGCCCGAGCCGGGGGTCGGGCCGGGGACGTAGACGATCGCGTGGTTGAACTCGCCCACGCCGGGGAGCTCGACGTCGACGTCCTCGCCGGGGCCCGTCAGCAGCAGCGCGACGTGCGAGGCGATCCCGGCCGCGCGCAGGAGGGCCACCAGCAGCGCCGCCTGGTCCTTGCAGTCGCCGTAGCGCCGCCGGCGGACCTCCGCGGGAGGCTGCGGGGCGATCGTCGACTCGCCGAACTCCACGCCGGTGTAGCGCACGTCCCGGCGGACGCCGGCCAGGAGCCGGTCGATGACCTCACCGCGATCCCGAGCGCCCGCGGTCGCTTCCCTGACGTCCAGCACGGCTCCCGCCAGGCGGGCGTCGACCAGGCGCGCGTAAGCAGCCGCCACCTCCGCCCAGCTGGCGCCGGTCGAGTACGCCACGTACGGCCGGCGCGGCTCGTCCGGGGGCATGCCCGGCTCGGGGTCCGGCAGCGCCTCGTACGGGCCGCCCTCGAACGCGATGCGCACGCGCCCGTTCGCCTCGCTGCGGCGTGGCTGCAGCGCCGGCAGCAGCCGGGCGACGTGCGGCAACGGCAGCGCCGCCGGGGCGTCCACCACGAATCGCACGTGGCGGGTCGGCACCCGCGAGCCGAAGCGGAACGAGCCGTGGCGGCCGCCGGCGAACGGCGGCTGGTTCTCGCGCCAGGTGATCGTGTACTCGACGACCGCGCCGACGGCGACGGCCGGCAGGGGCGCCTGGAGCTTGCGCGTGTCCGAGTAGACCGCCGGCGAGGTCTCACCCAGCCCCGACTCGGCGATCGTCGCCGCGTCCAGCAGGTGGACGCCGCCCTCGGAGGTGATCACCCGCGCCTCGAGCTCCGGCCTCGCCTCGTGCCAGGGCGCCCAGGTCGCCTGCACGGAGTCCCACGACTCGAGCGCCTGCGGGCTGAGGACGCGGTAGACGATGCGGTAGCGATACGTGCGCGCGCCGGCGCCGTCCAGGACCTGCGTCCCCTCCTCGGTGAGGACGAGGACGGGGGCGTTCGGTGATGCCGGGAGCCGCTCGGCGGCCGCCAGCATCGCCCGGGGTTCCGCCGCGAACGCCGCGCCGAGCCACGGCTCCTCGGCGGCGAGGGCCGGCTGGCCGGCGGCGGCGGCGGCGACTGCCAGGGAGATCACGACGCGGAGCAGCATGGAGCCCCCTTTCGCTGCGGCACGCCTGCGGGGTCGCGGCCCCCGCCGCAGGCAGCCCAGACACGAATCGCGAGAGTGGATCAGCGACCGGCGGCCGGCGTCAAGCGCAGGCGCCACACCGCGGCCCGCTGCCGAAGCGGGCGCCGGTGCACACGCGGCACGACAGGTCCTGTCCATTGCAGGGACGGTCAGGATCCGGAGACTCGTGTCGGCGGACGTCCTCGGCGGGAGGCCATCGGCGTCAAGGCACTCGCGTCACGGGACTTCCCTCGTCAGCACTCGCCGGCCTGAACTGCTCGCACGGTTCGTGCATTGAGAGCGGCACGGGCTGAATCGCCCGTTCGCGTGGCTGGCGCGACTTCATCGGGCGCCTGCCCGCAGGAGGGGGCCGCATGGGCAGCCGGACGCTGGTCGACAGGGACACGCCGCTCGAGTTCTTCCGGGACGAGGTGCAGAAGGCGATCGAGCACCAGCACCTCGAGACCTCGGGCTTCGCCGCGCACTACCTCGTGGACCTGCTCACGCGCTCGATCCGGGCCGACGCGCTCCCCCCGGCCGAGCCCGGGTTCGACGACGTGCCGCTGGCGCTGCTGTACCTGCGCGCGCTGCGGGCGGCCTCGCACGAGCGGGCCCGGCGCCTGCGCGAGACGGGCGACACCGCGCTCTTCGTCTCCGGCTTCTTCGCCGACAGCCTGTTGGAGAAGGTGGCCGACCTGCGCTACTACCAGGCCCTCGGCGGCTCCGCCTACGCCCGCCTGGGCCGGGAGCGGACCTGGCTCGGCTCCGACGTCTTCTCGGAGCTGGCGGCGCGCTTCCAGGCCTTCGTCGACGTGCTGCAGGAGGTGTCGGAAAAGACGCACCTCGCCAGCGCGGGCTCGGTGCTGCGCCTCTACGAGAGGTGGCTGCAGACAGGCAGCCGGCGCGCGGCGCGCCTGCTGGAGGAGCACGGCATCAGCCCGGTCGACCCCGGGGAAGGGCAGGTCCATTGACGCTGCCCGGACATCTGCTGGTCGACGTCCAGCGGCGGCTGGAGGCCTTCTACGCGCTCGAGCCGCACGCGCCGGTGACCGACTTCGTGATCCCGCAGGAGGAGGCGGAGCAGTACCCGGGCGGCGGCAGCCGGACGCTGATCAAGGAGGACGGCGACGAGATCTCGGTCGGCGTGGTGCTCGACGAGGCGACCGCCCGGGGGCTGCGCGAGCGCGACCCGCGGGTGCGGCTCGACGGCTCGAACCTCGGCCCCTTCGCCACGCTCACGGAGGAGGTGAGCCACTTCGTCTACCTCCTGTTCTGCGCCCAGGCGCAGCGCTCGGTGACGCAGCTGGAGCTGGAGCTGCAGGCGGAGGTGGACAAGTACCTCACCGCCGCCACCTTCTTCGCCCTGCAGCACGAAGGCGCGCTCGCGCCGGGGCTCCGCCAGGCCCTCTTCCGCCGCTACCGGCTGGTCGACGGGCTCACCCCGGAGCGGGTGGAGCGCTACCGCGCCGCCAGCGAGCTGGCGGACCGCTACTGCGGCTGGCTGGAGGCCGCCTTCGTCCGGCCCGGCCGCCACGCCGACCTCGCCCGAGAGGCGAGGCGGTTCTACCGCCTCGGCCAACGCGAGAAGCTGGCGCGGATCGCCCGCATGTGAGCCGGCCGGCTAGCGCGAGCGCGACCCGGGTCCCAGGGCGATGGGATCGCCGGGTGTCGCGGCGAGCACCCGGGCGGTGCCCCTCTCGAAGAGAACGAGGCGCGCGCGGCAGGCACCGACCGGGACCTCGACCGCCTTCCCCTCGACCGTGAGCCGCCGCCGCGCCGGCGACGTGGTCTCGTTGACGACGCCGGCCAGGATCGCCTTCGGCGCCACCAGCAGCCGGGCGGCCACACCGCCCTCCGCCGGGTGGGTGGGGACGCCGGCGGCCTCGAGCGCCGCACCGAGGAGAGCCACCAGCGGCTCCGTCTCGCGCGCGAGCTCGATCGGCAGCGGCTCGTGCCAGAGGTTGCCGGTGAGCGCGGCCGGCGAAGGGCCGGAGGCCCGGCGCATCTTCTCCTGGAGCAGTCCCTCGAAGGTGAGGGTGGAGGCGCCGCCCCAGCCGGTTGGCTCGTGGAGAGCCAGCGGCCGGCCGGCGTCGACGAGGCCCAGCGCCCTCAGCGACCCGGTGGTCCGGCCGTAGCTGTCGCCCTCGACGGCGCCGGTGACGAGGACCTTCGCCCCGGCCCTGGAGGCGGCGAGCAGCGCCGCCGCCGCGCTCTCCTGCAGGACCTCGGGCGTCGGCACCAGCACCAGCCTCGCGCCCTTCAGCCGCTCGGGCGTCAGCCGGACCTCGGAGAGCGCGGTGGGGACGACGCCGAATCGCTCCGCCAGGAGCCGCACGACGCGCCTCGTCCCGTCGGCCCCGCCCGGGCGGCCCATGAACATGCGCGAGTGCGGGATGACCATCACCACCGGGTCGGGCGCGAAGTCGTCGAGGTACGGCGTGGCCTTGGCGAAGAACCGGGCGAAGGCCGGCAGCGAGCGCAGCTCGGCCTTGGCGGTCCCGTCCGGCCGCCACAGGCCGATCGTCGCCTCGTTGTCGATGGGCTGGTATGGGTTGACGTTCCAGGCCCACTGGACCACGCCCGCGCCCCGGCCGACGAAGGCGTAGGCGAACTTGCGCTCGAGCAGGTCGGCCGCCGCCTCGGGCGTGCGCCAGGCGAAGCCGTCCGTGTCCTCCAGGCTCATGAGGCCCGTCTCCTGGTGCAGGTTCGGGACCTCGGGGGCCTTCGTCATCACGCCGTCCCACAGCAGGTCGTCGTTGTTCCACCAGGTGTGGACGGAGGTGTAGTCCAGCGCGTCGTAGTAGATGGACGGCGCCGGGCGGGTGCCGGTGCCGCCCTCGTCCTGCCCCAGCGTGACCAGCACCTCGGGGCCGCCCGCCTGCTTCAGGACCGCGCGCAGCCTGCGCATCCAGCTGGCGGCGGCCTCCTGGGTGAACTCTCCGAAGTCGCGGGCCTTGCGCGGCCGTCGGCCCTCGCGCAACGGTGCGTAGTCCATCTCGTCCCCGCGCGGAACGGAGAAGAGATCGTCGCCCGGGTCGCGCCAGAGCTCGCGGATCCGCTCCGGGTCGTCCCCGTGCTTCGCCTTGGCCCAGGCCGTCCAGGCCGCGCGCTCGTAGGGATCGCCGATGGCGCGGTTCTTCCACAGGTCCTCGGGCCGCGCGTAGGACGGCTCGTTGATCAGGTCCCAGTGGATCCAGCCGCTGCCGTGGTAGCGGCTGGCGAGGGCGGACACGAACGCGAGCTGGCCCTCGATCGAGCGCGGGTCGAGGTAGGGGTTGGTGCCCCCGAAGGCCGGCGGGATGAAGGCGAAGAGGTTGAAGCAGACGACGACCTGGTTGCGGGCCGCGCTCAGGACGTAGGCGTCGAGCGCGGAGAGGACGTTCTCGTCGACGGCGCCGGGGTCGAGCATCACCCGGCTCCATGCGGTCCACAGCCCGGTGCGGACGAAGTTGACGCCCTGCTTCGCCATCGCTGCGAAGTCACGGTCCCACAGCGCCGGGTTCGGCTCGAACAGGAACTTGCGGTGGACGTCGGAGGCCATGTAGGTCGTGCCCACCACCGGCATCACCGCGCCGTCCCGCCTCAGCCAGTCGCGCGAGGCCGTCAGCTTCGGCCCGGCCGCGAGAAGCTTCTGATCCTTCACCCAGAAGCCGGTCAGGACCGTGCGCGGCTGCCAGGGGACGCCCGCGACCCGGACGCTCGCGCGGTAGAGGCCGGGGCCGAGCGGAGCGGGCGGCGTCACGCGCGCGTAGCCGCTGCGCGCCTCCGGGGGACCCAGGAGCGGGACCTCGCCGCTCCAGACGCTGCGGCCGCCCTCGTCGCGGACGTCGACCGTGGCCATCGTGGCGACCTCGCCGGCCCGGCCGAGCGGGCGCTGCAGCAGGATCCGCAGCACGGCCGTCTCGCCCGGCTCGACGGCCGCGCGGACGGGCCGCGCGTCGAGCTCCCAGGCACCGTCCAGCGCCCGTGCGACCATCGCCCGGATGAGTTCCGGCGGCAGCGCGGCGTCGCTCGTCGCGAACACCCAGCGGCCGCCCTGCCCCGGGCCGCGCAGGCGGTCGATCTCGAGCAGCGGACAGGCCCGCGGCAGGCCCTCGCCGTCGAGCACGTGCACGAGCGGGCGGGCCGTGCCCTCGCGGGGCCCGGCCGAACCGTCCTGCCCGGGCATGTCCGCCGTGTCCGTGAGCCGCACGGTCAGCGCCCAGGTGTGCTTCGCCTCCGGCAGCGGGCCGGCCCACCCCGAGCCGGAGGTCGCCACCGTCTTCAGCGGGCCGGCGAAGGTGGAGAGGTCCAGCTCCTGCGCCGGTCCGATCAGCAGCTCGTGGGCGTAGGTCGGCTGCCGCAGACCCATCACGTAGGCACCCTGCTCCACGCGGACCGGCTGCTGCAGGGGCGCGCCGCCCAGCACCACCAGCCCGCCGCCGGCGCGGACGAAGTCGCGGATCGCCGGCCAGGCGTCCACCGGGAACGCGCTGCCGTAGGGAAGCACCAGCACGTCGTGGTCGTGCAGCCTGAGCCGCTGCGTGAGGGCCGACGGCGAGTCGAGCGTGTCGGTGCTCAGACCCGAGAGGGCGCTCGACAGCGTGGGGTCGTCGATCGGCGGCGCGTCTGCGGTCGGGAAGCCGGGCGAGCGGAAGACGGCCACCCGCGGCGGCCGCGCCGGGTCGCGCTGGTCGAGGCCGCGGGCGAAGTCGGCAGCGGCGGCGCGCGCCGCCAGCGGTAGCAGCAGCGCGGCGAGGAGCAGGACCGGTGCCGGGATGGAACTCGAGCCGTGACTGGTCATGGCGGCGAGACTATCAAGAAGGGGTCAGGTCCTGCATTCGAGCATCGCGACGGCGAGACGGCGCGACGCTCGACCCAGAGGCCTGACCGCTACCTGCTGAGTGCCGGCAGATCGGCCAACGCCTTGCGTGGCGGCAGCACGGGGCTGGCGAGCGGCGCGCGCCGCTCGCCGGCCGGCCGCAGGTCCACCCGCAGCGGCGAGTCGGCGGCCGCCCACTGCCCCTTCGTCACGTTCGTGGGCTCGTCTCCGGCGAAGCCCAGCCACGAGTACTTGCCGTAGTGCGGCAGCTTGCGGCCCAGGCCCGGCAGCGCGGCGACGCCGTCGGCGACGATCCAGCCGATCGCCCGCTCGGGGTTCGCCGGGTGACGCCGGACGAGCACGAGGGTGTGGCCGGCGAGCGGCATGGACTCGCTCCCGACCAGGAGGCGCGAGCTGTCGACGGTGAAGTCCGTGCCGGAGGCGAACAGCCCCTCGGCGAGCCGGTTGCTCCGGCCGAGAATCCAGACGGCGCGGTCCTTGGGGAGCGCCGTGACCTCGACATCGGTGCGGATCTCCGGCTGCTGCGACTCGCTGCGCCAGCCCTCGACCAGCGCCCGATAGCCGTCCACTTCCGCCGGCGCCGCCGCGGAGGGCAGCACCGCCAGCACGCCCGGCTCGCCGAAGATCTGGCCGACGGACGGCGGGATCTCGCGCGGGTCGAGCAGGCGAAAGACGTCGAAAGAGGGGTCCACCTGCAGCGCCAACGGCCGTTCGTCGACGGTGACGGTGGACGGGGTCGCCGCCGTGTCGCTCTTCACGACCGACAGCACCGCCTTGCCCGCCGTCTGCACCAGCACCGGCACCTCCAGCAGGAGCGGGGGCCCCGGCTGCGCCTGCTTCAGGACGAAGGAAACGGCGAAGCGCCCGCCGTTCTCCCGCACGCCGCTCACCGCCACCTCCAGCCGCGCCGCCCCGGGCTTGTCCACGTGGTCGGCGAAGAAGCGGCCGTCGTCCGCCCCGGCGACGGCCTCGATCGTGCGGCGGATGTCGGCGAACGAAGCCCGACGGCCGCGGTACTCGCCGTAGAAGCGCTGCGCCCAGCGGCGAAAGCCGTCGTCGCCGAGCTGCAGCCGGAGCATGTGGAACAGCATCATCGTCTTCCCGTAGCCGACCGCTTCGGTGGCGGCGCTGTGGCGCGAGCGGAACTCGGCCAGCGGGAAGTCGCGACCCTCGCGCACGTAGCTCCGGTATCTCTGCAGCGTGTCGCGCCGGTACGCCTCGCCCTGCCCGCGCTGCTCCTGCATCAGGTGGTCGGCCATGTACGCGGTCAGGCCCTCGGACCAGTTGCCGCCGCTCGGTTCGACGAACACGGAGTTGCCCCACCAGTTGTGCAGGATCTCGTGGGGATAGGAGGAGGTCAGGAGGAACGGGAAGCGGATCACCTGCGAGCCGAGGAGCGTGAAGGAAGGCATCCCGTAGCCCGTCTCCCAGAAGTTCTCGACCAGAGCGAACTTGCCGTAGGGGTACGGGCCGATCAGCCCGCGGTACATCTCCAGGTACTGGGCCGTCGCCTGCAGGTACCTCGAGGCGAGGGCACGGTCGTCCTGGCGCAGGTAGACCAGCGTCTCGACCGTCCCGACGGAATCCGCGTAGCGCCGCAGCGGCCCGCCGACCAGCGTGATCTCGTCGACGGGGCCGTGCGAGTCCCAGTGCGCGAGGCCGGCCCCGTCGCGGGAGGTGCCGTTGCCGGGGGCGATCACCTGCCATCCCTCGGGTGCGGTCGCCTCCAGCGAGAACTCGACCAGGTCGCCGTCGAGCCGGGGGTACCAGAAGCCGCCGGCAGCGAGGTAGACGCCCAGCGGCGAGAGGCCGAAGTCGATCGCGCCGGCATAGGTGACGCGCAGCCGTCCTCCGGCCGGCAGGACGGCCCGGTAGCGCTTCAGCCTCGGCCGCTGCGCGTCTCCCGTGGCCTCCAGGCCGAGGCGGCCCGCCGCCAGGGGATCGAGCGGGACCTCGGAGACGGCCGGCTGCGAGCTGCCGATCGCCAGCGCGGCGTTCAGCACGAACTCGACCGCCCTCGCCCCTGCGCCTGTCGGCGTCGTCTTCGCAGCCGGGAGGCCGATCTCGTCGACCACCGACAGCCGGTGGCTCGCCGGGTCGAGACTCACTCGCAGCGCGTGGCGCACGTGCGCCGCCGTCGGCCCCGGTGGCGCCGCCATGGGCGGCGCCGCATGGCCCTGAGCCGCGACGGCGGCCAGGAACGCGAGGCCGAGCGGCCGGCTCACTACGAGCCGCCGCCGGCCGGGGGCTTCACCGGCATCGACGGGGGCTTGCCGGGGATCGCGCTGGGCGGCATGGAGCCCGGCGCGATCTTCGGCTCCTTCGTCCTTCCGGCGCGGAGCGCCTTCGGCAGCTGACGGCGAAGGTAGGCGACGATCGTCTGCTCCTGGCCCTCGCGCAGCACCCGGCAGCTGACCGCGTCGCCCCAGCGCTTCTCCGACATCAGCCGGTTCGCCGTCTCCTTGTCGTCGAGCGTCACCCCGTCCATCGCCATCAGCGCGTCCCCGACCCGCAAGCCCGCGAGGGCAGCCGGAGAGTCGGGCGAGACCACGACCACCTTGTAGTGGTCTTCGCTCTTCTGCTCGGCGAGCGAGAGCCCGAGCGTCGGGTAGGGCAGCGGCGCGCTCGGCGGCAGCCCCCACACGAAGTCGGCGTAGGAGGCCTGCACGGCGCTCACCGGCTCGGGGTGGTCGTCGTCCACGACGGGGACCGGCAGCAGCGAGGCGGTGCGCCCCTGGAACCACAACCGCGCCTGCCGCTCGGCGCCCAGGCCGTAGGCGACGTGGCCCGAGCCCGCCAGCACCACCATGATCGCCTGGTCGCCGCCGTGCGCCCGCAGGGCCTGCAGCGCGTTCCAGCCCATGGCCGCGTCCCACGTGCACTGCGCGCGGTACATGCCGTCGAACATGGCCTCGGGCAGGTCGGCGTGCGCCGAGTCCTCCCCGCCGAAGAAGGCCCGCACCAGCCGGCGGTGCTCGGCGCTGTCGGTGTCGATCCGCGGCGGCAGCATCGCCTTCTGCTCGGGCGTCAGGGCCGCGAAGCCCTTCGTCCTCACCGTCTGCACCACCGAGCGCGGCACGTTGACGCCGAACATCGGGATGCCCGCGGCCTTCGCGAACAGGAAGATGTCACGGTAGTAGTTCCAGTGGTAGCCCCAGTTGCGGTACCAGTGAGACTCGCCGAGGAAGGCCTCCTCGCCGAGGGCCGGGTCCGAGTGCCAGCGGTCGAGCGCCGCCTGCTCCCCCACCGGGTACATCTCGAGGCCCACCAGCACCTGCCGTCCGCGCTTGTGCAGCTCCTGGAGCACGCGCAGCTGCACGCGGTGGAAGTCCATGTCCACGTGGCTCTCGCCCACGAACAGCAGCTTCACCGGCTCGAGCCGCGCCGCCAGCTCTGGGGGAGCGACGAGGTCGCCGCGGGAGGCGTCGCTGATGCCATCGACGGTCAGCGCCAGCTGCCTGTCCCTGCGGGCGGGGTCGCCGATCGGCAGGTTGAGGGCCCGCTCGTCGGAGACGAGCGCGGGCGCGGCGACCAGCAGCGGCAGCGCCAGTTGCAGCAGTGGAGCCATGGGCGTTCCTCCCGGCGGCGGACGCGAGAGAGCCTAGCAGATGCGCGCTCAGTGCAGGTCGCCCGGTTTCCCGGTCGGGTCCGCCTTCTCCTCGAGGACGTCACTCGCGTCGCCCACCAGCACGCGACGCAGGCGGCGGAGGTCGTTCAGCAGGTGCCGGCCGGAGGCGAGGTGCGACTCCAGCCGCTCGAGCTTCCAGGCCACCAGCTGCAGGGCCTCGGCCTCCCGCACCGCTCCCGCGGCGCCGGCCTGTTGCAGGTCCTCGGCCACGTGGCCGCGGGTCTCGCGCACCGCCTCGAGCAGCAGCGACACGTAGTCGAACGCGCCCTCGAGGCTGTCGAACGGTGTCTCGGTCATGGCCGGAACCCTGCCTTTGGAGGAGCCTCCATTATCACGCCAGCCTCGGTACCGCTCCACCGGAACCGACCCGGCGCTCCCGGGGCCGGCCGGCTGCCCGCTGACGAGGCTAGCGCCGGCCGCGGCCCCCTCCCAGGAGTCCGTCCACCGACCACGGGCCGGCGCCCACGACCAGCAGGAACAGGGAGCCGAGCAGCATGGAGACGTCCGTCCGGGCCTCGCTGGCCATGCTCCAGAAGCCGTAGCGGGCGAGCCTCGCCAAATGGAAGCGCCACAGGTCGTGGCCCAGCAGGATCGGGATCTTGGTGGAGACGATGGCGACCGAGATGTCGACGAAGAGCAGCAGCGCGGCCAGGCGGGTCAGCAGCCCCAGAAGCAGCAGCGCGCCGCAGACGACCTCCACCGCCCCCACGAACGGGCCCGCCAGGTGCGGTAGCGGGATGCCGATGCGCGCGAAGCGTCCTTCCCCCAGCAGCTCGGGGAACAGGAACTTCTGGATCCCCTCCTCCAGGAACACGGCGCCGACCAGCATCCGGATGAGGATCACCGCCCCGGGGGCGTTCGTCCGCGTCAGCGAGCTCGCCATTCCAGCAGTGTATCGCCAGGCCTAGTCCTCGGCGGAATCGGCGAGTGCCCGTGCGAGCAGGTCGGCGACGCCCAGCTCGAGCGCACCGTCCTCGAGATAGCGGCGGTCGAGTCGCGGACCGCTCGCGCGGAGGACGCCCAGGACGTCGCCCCACTGGCGAGCGGAGGTTTCGCCGCCGCGTCGGTACCACTCCAACTTGGCCAAGACGACGTCCTCCGCGGTCGCCAGCGGAATCGGCACGCTGTCGGCGCCTGTCACCGCCTGCTCGCGCGCCCGCTCCAGAGCGCGGTGTTCGAACGGCCGATCCTTCGCCACGAACACGTCCACCTTCAGCATGGTCTCGAGGTGGATCAGGTTGAAAGAGCCGCGGCGAAGGACCGCGTCGCGCACGCGCTGCTCGGCGACGTAGTACGTCGCAGCCAGGGCCGACACGAAAGCCGGGACCTGCGCAGGCTGAAGCTCGGCGATCACGTCGGCGTCGACGCTGGCCCTCGAGATGCCGTGAGCCGAGCTGGCGATCGAGCCGCCGACGTAGTGGCGGACGCCCAGATCCCCCAGCACCCGCAGCACCGGGGTGAGCGCCGAGAGCAGCTCGCTGTCGCTCATCGCCGACGGGTCAGGTGTTCGCGCAGCTCCTCAGCCAGCTCACGACCGTAGTGCAGCTCGACGAACCGGAGCCCGATCTCCTGGTCGGTCGCGCTCGGCAGGTTCCGGGCCAGGCCACCGCGCGACAGGCCGATCACGCTGCGGCTGAGCGAGAGGGCGAGCGCGAGCCGCCTGGACGGAGAGGCGCGCCGGAACAGCGCCAGCTGGACCCGCGCAGCCTCCGGGTCGGTGTCCGTGAGCTCCACCCGGGCATTCTAGCCCCCGCCCAGCCGGGACGGGTCTCCCGGGCGCGGCTCCCTCGCACCCTCGGCCCGAGCTCCTTCACCCGCGCTAGACTCGCCGGTGATGTCCCGGCTCTGCGCGGCGATCCTGCTGGTGTCGCTCGTCGTCGCCTGCGCGGCGTCGCGACGCGCGGCCCCGCCCGCGGCGCCGCCGGCGGTGCTCGGACTCGACGGCCGGCCGGACGCGCAGCCCGACGCCGGCTTCGTGGAGAACGTCCGCCGCGAGTGCCGTGCCTGCCACGTGCTGCCGCTGCCCGCCGACTTGCCGCGCGGCCAGTGGCGCCAGCGCCTGCAGGACATGAAGCGGTTCAGCCTGACCCGCGTCGGCCTGCCCGAGGACGCCCCCGCCAGCCTGGCACAGGAGGACCTCGAGCCCTTCGTGCGCTACTTCGAGTCACGGGCGCCCGAGACGCTCCCGCAGCCCGAGCCCTGGCCGCCGCCGGCCGCCGACCCCGGCTTCGAGCGCCTGCCGTTGCGCCCGCCCCGTGCCGCGCCGGTTCCCATCGTCGCCGACGTCCGGATGCTCGACCTCGGCGGCGACGGCCGCCTGCAGGTCGTGGCCTGCGACATGGGCCATGGGCTGGTCTTCGCGGGCGACCCGGCGCGCAAGCCGGGCGAGCTGCGCGAGATCGCCAAGGTCCCGAACCCTGTCCGCGCGGCGCTCGCCGACCTCGACCAGGACGGGCGCCGCGACCTGCTGATCGCCGACGACGGGTTCTTCCTGCCCGAGAACGACACCAAGGGCGCCGTCGTCTGGCTGCGCGGCAGGCCCGACGGCGGCTACGAGAAGGTGGTGCTGGCGGAGAAGCTGCCGCGCACGATGGACGTGGAGGTCGCGGACTTCGACGGCGACGGCAAGCCCGACCTGCTGGTCGCCAACGCCGGGCTGTACGAGCGGGGATCCATCCAGCTGATGCTCAATCGCACGTCCGACTGGAAGGAGCCGCGCTTCGAGACCCTGACCCTCGACTCGCGCGCGGGCGCGCTGCAGGTGCCGGTGGCGGACCTCGACGGCGACGGCCGGCCGGACTTCGTGGCGCTCTTCGGCCAGCAGCAGCAGTCGGTCGTCGCCTTCCTGAACCGCGGCGGGGGCCGCTTCGAGCAGAGGACGATCTTCGCCGCGCGCACGCCGGCCTGGGGAGTGACCGGCATCCAGATCGTCGACCTCGACCGCGACGGGGACCTCGACGTGCTGATCACCAACGGCGAGACCCTGGACGACGCCACCATCCGCCCGTACCACGGCGTGCGCTGGCTGGAGAACCGGGGCGGCTTCCCGTTCGTCGAGCACGAGCTGGCGGCGCTGCCCGGCGCGCACCGGGCGGTCGCCGCCGACCTCGACGGCGACGGCGACCTCGACGTGGCAGTGGCGGCCTTCCTCCCCGATCCCGAACACGCCCGCGGCGCGCTCACCGCCCTCGGCTGGCTGGAGCAGACGGCGCCGGGCGTGTTCGTCCCCCACGCGCTGCAGACCGGGCAGCTCTCGCACCTGGGCCTCGACGCCGGGGACGTGGACGGCGACGGCCGCGTCGACCTCGTCGCCGGCAACCTCGTCGGCTTCACCTTCGCCCGCACCGACACCGGCTTCCGCGCGGACGGCTGGGTGGAGCTGTGGGCGAACCGGCTGCAGCGACCGTAGGCCTCGCGTCGAGCGGCCGCCGATCTACTGCGGCTTCCTGCCGGTGCCCTCGCCTGCCGCGTCCGTCTTCCCCAGCAGGCGGTTGAGCGCGCTGTCGACGCCCGAGAAGAAGCGGGTCTCGCCCTCGCTCTGCAGCTTGCCCACCAGCGCGCGCTCGCGGGCCGAGTCGGCGGTGCGGCCGAGCCGGTGGTAGGCGACCGCCAGCTGCATGTGCGTCGGCAGGTGGTCGGGTGCGGCCTTCGCCACCTGCTCGAGCAGGGGCAGCGCCTGCTCGGTCCGGCCGAGGGCCACGTAGACGGCGCCCAGCGAGAAGCGCGCCGCCAGGTCGTCGGGCCGCAGGCGCGCCGCCCGCTCCAGGAAGGGCAGCGCCTCGTCGTGGCGCCCGCCCTCGCGCAGCAGGTCGCCCAGGTAGAGGTTGGCCGCGAACTGGTTGGGGTCTGTGGCCAGCTCCGCCCGGAAGGCCTCGATGGCGCCGGACCAGTCGCTGCGCTTCTCGTCCATCAGGCACTCGCCGTTCAGCAGGTTGACGAGGGGCAGCTTCGGGTTGCCGGCGAGCGCCCTCTTGATCTCCGGCAGCGCCTTGTCGCAGTCGTGGTCTCGCATGTACATCATGGCCAGGAACACGTGCGCCTCGGGCGAGTCGTCCCGCAGCACGCGGTCGATCGCACCCTGGGCCTCCTGCATGCGCCCCTCGCCGATCAGGGCCATCCCCAGGAGGTAGGAGACGGCGCGGTCGCCGCTGCCGGCGACGAGCGGCTGCAGCAGCTCGACGACGCGCCTGGTCTGGCCGAGCCGGAAGAGGCAGTCGGCCAGCAGGACCTGGGCGGCCTCGTTGTCCGGCTGCGCCGAGGCGACCGCCTCCGCCTCCGAGGCGGCCTCCTTCATGCGGCCGGTCTTGTAGTAGGCGAGGGCCAGGTTGCGGCGGATGGCGAGGTTGCCGGCGTCCGCCACCAGCGCCCGGCGGTACTGCTCGATGGCGTCGTCGTAGCGGCCGAGCTGCGCGTAGGCCGCGCCGAGGTTGGAGCGCAGGGCCGGGCTGTCCCCGCCCTGCGCGAGCACGGCCTCGTACGCCGCCACCGCGCCCTCGAGGTCGCCCGCCTGGTGCAGGGCCAGAGCACGGGAGACGAGCTGCGGCACGCTCTCCGCCGCGGGTGCGGCCGAGGAGGCCTGCGGGGACGTCAGGGCCCGGGCGGTGGCGGCCGGCCAAGACAGGGCCGCGAGCAAGGCGACGAGCGGGAGGAGACGGTGCAGCATGCGGGGCCGGGGCGGCCGACCACGATGATACCGCTCAGCGGTTAGACTCGGGGGAGCATGATGCGGGGTATCGGCCTCTGCCTGTTGATGGCGCTGGCGACCGCGGCCGCCTTCGGCGTGGCGCGGGCGCAGCAGACGCAACCGGCGACGCCACCGCCCGCTGCGGCCGGGCAGGCCACACCGCCCGGAGTGATCCTCGACCTGAACGGCAAGCCCGACCCGCTGCCGGACGCCGCCTTCGGCGCCACCGTCAAGCAGCAGTGCTCCAAGTGCCACGTGGTGCCGCTCCCCCAGTACCTGCCGCGCGGGATGTGGCGCCTGCGCATCCAGGAGATGGCCCAGCGCAGCCTGATGGGCACCGGCGTCACCCCCGGCGAGGAGAGCGTCCTGTGGCAGATGGACACCTCGCAGTTCGTCCGCTACTTCGAGGCCCGCTCGCCGGTGACGCTGCCGCTGCCGGACCCCTGGCCTCCCGGAGACGGGGGCCTGAGGTTCACGCACCAGCTGATGAACCCGAAGGACCCCGGGCGGATCCCCGTCATCGCCAACACGCGCTTCCTCGACCTCGACGGCGACGGCCTTCCCGAGATCGTGGCCTGCGACATGGGCCACGGCATCGTGTACCTGGGCGAGCCCTTCAAGAAGCCCGGCGAGCTGCGCGAGATCGCCCGCATCCCCAACCCCGACCACGCGGCGATGGTCGACTTCGACGGCGACGGCAAGCAGGACCTGCTGATCGCCGACCTCGGCGACTTCATGCCGGGCGACCACGAGAAGGGCAGCGTGGTGCTGCTCCGGCAGACCGACCACCTGCAGTTCGAGAAGATCGTGCTGGTGGACCACCTCGCCCGCACCGCGGACGTGGAGGCGGCGGACTTCAACGGCGACGGCAAGCTCGACCTGGTGGTGGCGGCCTTCGGCTGGCACACCGTCGGCGGGATCTACGTCTACGAGAACCACTCGCCCGACGTCCACCACCCGCAGTTCGAGGGCTACCCGGTCGACGCGCGGCCGGGCGGCATCCACGTGATCCCGGTCGACCTCAACCACGACGGGAAGATGGACTTCGTGGGCCTCATCTCCCAGCAGTACGAGCACGTGGTCGCCTACCTCAACCGCGGCCCGGGCAAGGGCTTCCGCCCCGAGACCATCTTCCGGGCGATCACGCCGGTCTGGGGCTCCTCGGGCATCCAGCTGGCCGACATCGACGGCGACGGCGACCTCGACCTGCTGATGACGAACGGCGACTCGCTCGACGACTTCACGGTGCGCCCCTTCCACGGGGTACGCTGGTTCGAGAACCAGGGCACCTTCCCCTGGCTGCAGCACGACCTGGTGGCGATGCCCGGCGTGCACCGCGCGCAGGCGGTCGACATGAACGGCGACGGGAAGCTGGACATCGTCTGCGCCGCCTTCCTGCCCAACGCCGAGCACCCGGCGTTCCAGCTGCTCGAGCGGCAGGGCGACCTGGCGCCGTTCACCTCCATCGGCTGGCTGGAGCAGACGGCCAAGGGGGTCTTCGTCCCCCACCCGCTGGAGACCGGCAAGCTCACCCACACCACCCTCGACGTCGGCGACTTCGACGGCGACGGCGACATCGACATCGTCACCGGCAACTTCGTGGGCTTCACCTTCACCAAGAGCGACACCGGCTTCAAGGCCGACACCACCGTCGACCTGTGGGTGAACCAGGCGAAGCAGCCGGGAGCCGCCGGGACGCCGGCTCCCCCCCGCCCCTGAGCCTCGCCTCGGCCCCTACTGCCTGACGCGGTGGCGCCGACGCACTGCCGGCGAAGGCTCGTCCGGCGGCTGTCGCGCGGCGGCCTCGAGCCAGGCGACGACCGCGTCTATCTCTTCGACGGAGAGAGACCGGCCCCACGGCGGGCACAGCGCCGAGCGGCCGAGGGACGCCGTCCCGCTCTCCACCACCTTCCGGCGATCGGCCGCCGAGAGCCGCGGCAGCGACTGTCGGAAGTCCGGCGGCGGCGGCGTCAGGTTGTACGCGTTCTGGCCGTCGCCGTGGCCCTGCGGCCCGTGGCAGGTGGCGCAGCGCTGCACGAAGACGCGGTGGCCGCGTGCCTGTGCGGCGCCCAGGGCGTCGTCGCGGAAGGCTTCCTGCACCGCGTCGCGCGGCGGCATCGCCGGGCCACGGCTGCACGCCGCCGGCACCACAAGGCCCACGGCCACCAGCGAGGTCGTCGTGAACCGCAGCAGCCACCCAGGGGGGGCTCCCCGCCCCTCCGGTCCTCTTCCAGCCCCTCCACCTCTCCCTCGGGTTGTTTCCGGCCAAGCCCTGTCGAGGCTCACCGGCTCACCTTCTTCGCCTTCCTCGCGGGCAGGCTCAGCACGTACGCGGCGAGCGCCTGCGCCTCCTCTCGCGAGCGCCCGCGGTCGGGCTCGAGCGTCCCCGGCTTCCACTTCTGCGGCGACATGAGCCAGGCGACCGTCCAGCCGGGCTTGAGCCGCGCAGCCATGCCGTTCAGCTCGGGCCCGACGTAGCCGCCCTTCTCGCCGGCGATGTGGCAGGCGACGCAGCCGTCCCTGTCGAACAGCTCGCGGCCGCGGGCGACCGTCGCCGCGTCCGAGGCGACCGTCCCCTCCACCGCGTCGTCGACCATCACCCGCGAGAGGTAGTCGGCGATCGTCCGCGCCTCCTCGGGCTGCAGGTTGAGCTGCGGCATGCGCTCGGCCAGGCCGACCCGGATGCCGTACGGCTTCTGCACGAAGCTCTCGATGTGCTCGCGCCTGAGCTGCGAGCCGATGCGGTCGAACACCACGGTCGACAGCGTGCCGCCGGCGCCCTGGAGCAGGTGGCACGACAGGCAGCGGTAGCGGCGCACCAGCGCCCCGAACTCCCCCTGCGGCTCGCGGACGGGAAGCGCCGGGTCCCCGGTGGTGCGAGCCGGCGGCATCTCCTTCGCTCGCAGGCTGAGCAGAGCCACGGTCAGCGCCGCGCCGTCCTCCTCGGAGAAGCCGAAGGTCGGCATGCGGGCGCCCTCCAGCACCGCGTCCGGCGTGCGCACCTTGGTGTAGATCCAGTTGGGCAGGTCCTGCTTCAGCCCGCGCGCGGCCAGCGGCAGCGGCTCCAGCACCCGGTCCCCCACGCCGACCAGCTTGGGCCCGATGCGGGCCAGCTTGGGGAAGCCCTCCAGGTCGTGGCAGGAGTAGCAGCCGCGCTTCTCGAAGACCTGCCGGCCCTCCCGCGCCAGCTCCGCCCTCGGTGCGGCCTCGCTGCCGGTGAAGTTCGGCGGGGGCTCGGCCAGCTCGGTGGACAGGTACGCGGCGAGGTCGCGCGCCTCCTCGTCCGTGAAGCGGAAGCGCGGCATCAGCGTCTTCGGCTGGAAGCGGTGCGGGTCGCGAACCCAGGAGTACAGCCAGTCGCGAGAGTCCTTCGCGCCGACGTGGGTCAGCGCGGGACCGACGGTGCCGCCCTTGCCGTTCACCTCGTGGCAGGTCACGCAGCGCGAGCGGCGGAAGAGCTCTCCCCCCTTCTCGGCGCTGGCCTTGGCCCACTCGGGGGCGTCGAGCGCGAGCGCCGGCTGCGGCGGCTGGCCGAGCAGGAACGCGGTGAGGGCCTCGATGTCGCGGTCGGAGAGGCGGAATTCGCCCATCCTGGTCTTCGGGTAGTAGGCCCGCGGCTGCTTGAGCCAGGCCCGGAGCCAGGCGGGCCGCACCTTCTGCGCCAGGCCGTCGAGCCGGGGGGCGCGGACGTCGGCGGTCGAGTAGCCCGGCAGCTCGTGGCAGGCGGTGCAGTTGCGGTCGGCGATGATCGCGCGGCCGCGCGCCAGCCAGGGCGCGGCCTGCGGCCGGCGCTCGCGGTGGCAGGCGCCGCAGCGCGCCTCCATCAGCTCCCGCGAGGCGATCGGCTCGGCGGTGTCGCCGTCGCCGTGGTGGGCCGCGCCGCGGAAGGTGGTGGCCTCGCCGCGGCCGCCGTGGCAGGACGTGCAGCCGAAGCGGTCGGGCCGGTGCGTCTCCAGCCAGCGGCCGGGGTGCGACCCGAACGGCCGCGGCGCGTCCTTCAGCGACGCCCCGCTCATCCCCAGGTGGCACGACGTGCAGCGGTCGACGCGGTCGATGTCCGGCAGCCAGATCTGCTGGATGCCCGGGCTCTCGGCCTCGTCGGCCCCGGCGGACGACGCCGCCAGGTGCGACGGCAGCGACGCGAACCGCCGCTGCCACACCCGCCACTCGGCGCGGTACTCGGCGACCACGGCCAGCACGACGGTGGCGACCAGCGCGAGCGAGGCGAGCGCGAACGCCCACTGCAGGCCGGAGGAGAGCCGGCGGCCCAGCCCGCGGTCCGCCCTCAGCGGGCCCACGGCACGACCCAGGCCCAGTTGGGGCCGCGGAAGAAGGTGCCGATCACCGTCACCGCCACCACGGCCAGCGCCAGGCAGGCGAACAGGGCGTTGGCCGCCCGGCGCTCGGGCGAGAACCACAGGCCCACGCCGCGCGGGTCGGTGTCCACGTAGGGCAGCAGCAGCAGCGCCAGGACCAGGGCCGTCGGCACCGCCACGCCGCCGAAGATGGCGCCGTAGTGCACCAGCTCCTGCAGGCCCAGGAAGTACCAGGGGGCCTTGGCCGGGTTCGGGGTGCGGGTGGCGTCGGCGATGTCCTCGAGCGGCGCGTTCACCGCGACGGCGAAGGCGTTCACCAGGACCAGCACCACCACCAGCACCAGCAGCTCGCGCAAGACGAGGTGCGGCCAGGCCATCACCCGGCGCTCCGAGGCGTGCGCCGGGGCCGAGAGGCCGCCGTCCTTGCGCACACGCCAGAAGTGCAGCGCGACCAGGCCGGCCATGGCCAGGGGCAGGATCAGGCAGTGCAGCACGTAGAAGCGCAGGAGCGCCGCCTGGCCGATCTCGTAGCCGCCGAGCAGCAGGTAGCGCACCTGCGGCCCCAGCAGCGGGAAGTAGGCGACGATGCTGGTGCCGACGGTGATCGCCCAGAAGGCGAGCTGGTCCCAGGGCAGCAGGTAGCCGGTGAAGGAGAGCGCCAGCGTCAGCAGCAGCAGCAGGACGCCGATCACCCAGTTGAACTCCCGCGGCGGCTTGTAGGCGCCGGTGAAGAAGACCCGGCACATGTGCAGGAAGACGACCGCCACCATGCCGTGCGCCGCCCAGCGGTGCGCGTTGCGCAGGAAGGGCCCGAAGGCCACCGCGTAGCGCAGGTCCAGCATGCTGCGGTAGGCACCGCCGGGGTGCGGGACGTAGTAGAGCATCAGCGCCAGTCCCGTCACCGTGAGCACGGCGAACAGGAAGAAGCTCGCCAGCCCCAGCCCCAGCGTGTAGGAGGGCCGCAGCACGTGCACGCGCACCCGCGTCGGGTGCAGGTGCAGCAGCAGGCTGGACAGCATCGCCTGCAGCCGCTGCTTCGGCGTCCGCGGCCAGCCCACGCGGAACACCGAGCGGTACAGCCGGCGCAGGCCCGCGCTCATGCCCTCAGCCTGAACCCGGGCCCCACCGTGCGCCGGGTGTCGACCACCAGCTCGCCTCGGCGGGAGACGCTCATCGCGTAGCGCGGCAGCGGCCAGGCCGCCGGGCCCTTGCGCACCCGGCCCTCCTCGTCGAAGGTGCTGCCGTGGCAGGGGCAGGCGAAGCCCCTGCCCTCCTGGTGCGCGACGTTGCAGCCGAGGTGGGTGCAGACGGCCGACACGGAGTAGAAGCCGGCGGGCGTGTTGAAGACGAACAGCCTCCGCTCGCCGACGAAGGTGACGCTGCCGGGAGGGAAGTCCGCCGGACGGCCGACCGGGAAGCGGCGGGCGGGCTCGTACAGCACCTCGGGCACCACGGAGCGCAGCAGCGTGGCCAGGAGCCCCAGGCCGGCGGCCACCAGGGCGGTGGCGCCGGCCAGGGCGAGGAAACGGCGGCGCGGGGTCGTCTCCGGCGGCTCGGGCACGGGGTCGTGCGGCGTCACTGCTCGACCACCAGGTCCAGCTTCAGGGGCTTGCCGGCCTCGATGGTGACGTCGCGCTCCAGCCCGTCCTTCTTCTCGTGCCAGACCACGAGAGTGTACTTGCCCGGCGGCACGTTGCGGATCGCGTAGTTGCCAGCCTCGTCGGTCACCGCGAAGTACGGGGTGTCGAGGACGACCACGAAGGCGAGCATGTCGGGGTGGATGTTGCAGAGCTGGCTGTAGACACCGGCCCGCTTGAACGTGTAGTCCTTGGTGTCGCCGGTGGGCCAGGTGCCGAGGTTGTAGCGGCCCTCGGGCGAGTAGACGTTGTGCGGCTCGGGGTCGTTGTTGAGAAAGCGGATGGTCGAGCCGGTCTGCAGCGCGACCACGTGGGGGATGAAGCGGAAGCCCTTCTGGTCGATCTTCACCGGCTCGAGCGGAGGGGCGAGCTTGAGCCCCGGCGCCTCCAGGCTGACCACCGCCCAGGCATTGGTCTTCTGGCCCGTGACCGTCACCACCCCGCGCAGGCTCGGCGCGGGGCCGGCGGGAGCCGCGGTCGGCGGCGCCGCGGCAGCGAAGACGGCCGGCAGCAGGACGAGCGCTTGCACGGCGGCGAGGATCGAGGTCGGTCGGTCCAGAGCTGATCTCCCCGATGGGACCGGCGTGGGACCGTCAACCGCGGTCCGGGCCCGGGCAGAGGCCGCATTATAGCTGCTCTCCGCCGGAGGCAGCCGGGCGCGGCCGCGCGGGCGGCAGGCGGGTCAGGCGCGCGGTGCTAGTATCACCGGCCGGAAGGCGGTCTGCCATGCGCTGCAGCATCCTGGCGGTGTCGGCGACGGTCGCGCTCGTCCTCTCGGCGGCGACGGGGGCGCAGGAGAAGGTCCCGGAGACCAGGGCCGAGGTGGTCCGGCTGGACGTGGTGGTCACGGAGCGCGACGGCAGGCTGGTCCGCGACCTCGCCCGCGAGGACTTCCAGGTGCTCGAGGACGGCAAGCCGCAGCCGCTGACGAACTTCCTCGCGGTGATGCGCCCGCTCCGGGCGGCAACGCCGACGGCCGTGCCGCCGGAGCCGCCCGCCTCGCCCGGGCGCTCGGTCGTCATCTTCGTCGACGACCTGCACATCGCCCCCGGCCACCTGGAACGCACGAAGGTGGCGCTGCACGGCCTCGTCGCCGAGTGCCTGGGTCCCGACGACAGGGTCGCGCTGGTCACGGGCAGTGGACCAGGCGGAGTCCAGGAGCTGACCCTCGACCACGCCGCCCTCGCCGCCACGATCGACCACCTCGCCGTCCGGCAGGCGGCCGTCGCCCCGGCCCGCGGCTCGCAGATGACGCCGGTGCAGGCGGAGCTCATCCTCCGCGGCGATCAGAGCGCGCTGCAGCTGGCGACGCGGCTGATGAAGGACGAGCCCGGCAGCGTCGTCTCCGGCCAGGGGCCCCAGGCGGCGGTGGAGGCGGCGGGCGGCGCCAACCCCGCCAGCGTCTTCGACGCGGCCGACCGGGGGGCCGCGCAGGAGGTGCTGCGGCAGGCCCGCGGCATCCTCGCTGAAGACCTGCACTTCTCCGAGATCACCCTCGCCCGCCTCGACGACGTGCTGCGCAGCCTGGCCCCGCTGCCCGGCCGCAAGATCTGCCTGCTGGTCTCGGACGGCTTCCTGGTCGGCAGGGGCACCAGCGACGAGCGGACGCGCCCGATCCGCTCGGTGATCGACGCCGCCACCCGGTCGGGTGCAGTGGTGTACGCGCTCGAAGCCCACGGCCTCACCACCACCGGCGGCGACTCCTCCGCCGCGGGCGCCCCGGTGCCGTCGGGGCTGCGCGAGCGGGTGGAGCGTCTGTCGGCGCAGGAGCTCCGCGAGACGCTCTCCGGTCTCACCGGCGACACCGGCGGCTTCCTGGTGCGCGACACCAACGAGCTCGCGCAGGACCTGCGGCGGATGCTGGAGGACGACGACGCGTACTACCTGATGGCGTATGCGCCGGCGAACACCAGGCGCGACGGGAAGTTCCGCCGGATCGAGGTCCGGCTGCCGGGCCACCCGGGCCTGGTGGTGCGAACCCGCAAGGGCTACCTCGCCCCCGACGACCGCCGGCACGAGGCCGACCGGGTCACGACCCGGCCGGCGATGCGGGTGGCCGCCGCGGCTCCGGTGATCGAGGAGAAGGACGCTCGCGCCGTGCTCGGGGCGCCTCTGCCCGCGAACGGCGTGCCGGTGGGCCTCATCGTCGACTACCTGGACCTGCCTCCCACCGGCGGCCAGGCCATCGTCCGCGCGCACGTCAACCTCGCCGGCGCCAGCTGGCGCGAGCAGGAGGGCCGCCGCCGCCTCGACCTCGACCTGCTGGCGGGCGTGTACGACGAGTACGGCATGCCGGTGGGGTCGCCCTTCGGCAAGCGCTTCGCGCTGGACCTGTCGGCTGCCGAGTACGAGCAGGCGCTGAAGACCGGCCTGCAGTACCAGAACCGGGTGGCGCTCGCGCCCGGCCACTTCGAGGTGCGGGCGGTGGTCCGGGAGCCGGGCGGCGCGGCGGTGGGCGGGGCCGTGCAGCCGCTGGACGTCCCCGACCTGAAGCAGGGCAGGCTGACGCTCAGCAGCGTGTTCCTCTCCGCCTCGGCCGGCACGGCCGCCCCCGCCGGGACCGGGACGGAGACCCTGCGCGACGTGCAGGCGCTGCGCCGGTTCGGCGCCGGCGACCGCCTGTACTTCCAGCTCTACGTCTACAACGCCCCCGACCCGCCGACCGACGTCGTGCTGCAGGCGCAGATCTTCTCCGCGGGGAAGCCGATCGCCGCCTCCCAGCCGCAGCCGGTGACCGTCGAGCGCAGGGACGGCGTGCTCCTGCCCCAGAGCAGCATGATGAGCCTGCAGGGCCTGACGCCTGGCCGCTACCAGCTGCGGATCGTGGTGGCGGACCGGGCGGCGAAGACGACGGCGCACCGCGACGTGGACTTCGCCGTCGACTGATCGGGGAAGCGGCGGCTCGCGCTACGGCTGCCGGACGGCGAGCACCTGGTCGGCGGGCACGTCCTCGAGACGCGTCACCGTCTGGTCGGGCCAGCGGACCTCCACCCGCTCGGCGCGGGCCTGCGCGCCCAGACCGAAGTGCGGGCGCACGTCGCTCTGCGAGAGGTAGCCGGTCCCGCTCTGGACGTAGCGGGTCATCCGCAGCGGCCCCGCCTGGACCGTGGCCACCGCCCCCAGGGCCTGGGGGTTCCCGCCCTTCCCCAGGAGCCGGAGGATCAGCCAGTGGCCGGTCGGCTCCAGCTCGTTGCGCAGCACCTGGGCGGGGCCGTCGAGGTCGGTGACCACCGCGTCCAGCCGCCCGTCGTCGTCGAGGTCGCCGACCACGAGACCGCGGCTGACGCGCTTGTCGGTGAAGACCGGGCCGTAGCGGCGGGAGACCTCGGCGAAGGTCCCGTCGTGCTCGTTGTGGAAGAGCAGCTTCGGCTGCCGGTAGCCGGCGGCCGCCCCCGTGTTCACCTGGTCCATCTGCGGGTAGACGTGGCCGGCCACCGCCATCAGGTCCAGCCAGCCGTCGTTGTCGTAGTCGAGGAAGGCGTCGCCCCACATGACCAGCGGCAGGCTGGGGGGCGCGACCCGGGCGCGGTAGGACACGTCCGTGAAGTGGGTCCCGTCGTTGCGGAACAGGTCGTCGTACTCCTCGGCGAAGTTGGTCACCAGCAGGCTGGGCCGGCCGCCGTTCAGGTAGTCGCCGACCGCCACCCCCATGCTCCCCTGCTCGGAGCCGTCCTCGCTCACCGCCACGCCCATGGGGAAGCCCACCTCCTTGAAGGTGCCGTCCTGCTGGTTCTCGTAGAGGTAGTTGGGGTGGGAGTCATTCGCCACGTAGAGGTCCGGCCAGCCGTCGCCGTTGAAGTCGAACCAGGCGATGCCCAGGCCGTAGTACTCATGGGTGTCGCGCACGCCCGCCTTCGCGCTCACCTCGGTGAAGTGCCCGTTGCCGTCGTTGTGGAACAGCAGGTCCGACTCGCCGGGGAGCCCGCGCGGGCCGCACTGCACCGCCACGCCCCGGTACTGGCAGGTGGCGCCGCGGCCCTCGCCCTTCATCCCGGCCCCGCCCTTGCCGAACTCGGGGAGGTGGTCGAGGTCGATCGAGACGTAGCGGCTGACGAAGAGGTCGAGGCGGCCGTCCCGGTCGTAGTCGGCGAAGCCGCAGCCCATCGACCAGCCGCCGCCCGCCACCCCGGCCTGCTCGGCGATGTCGGTGAAGGTGCCGTCGCGGTTGTTGCGGTAGAGGTAGTTGCGCCCCAGGCCGGTGACGTAGATGTCGACGGCGCCGTCGCCGTCGGCGTCGCCGGTGCAGACGCCCATCGCCCAGCCGGGGTGCCCGACACCCGCCCTGTCGGTCACGTCCTCGAACCTGAAGCCGCCCAGGTTGTGGTAGAGCGCGCTGCGGGCCGCGTTGGGATCGTTGCGGGTGTCGACCGTCAGCGAGTTGGTGATGTAGAGGTCGACCAGGCCGTCGCCGTCGTAGTCGACGAGCGCCAGCCCGCCGCTCATCGACTCCATGATGTACTTCTTCTCCGGCGCCGCCTGGTGCAGGAACCGGATGCCCGCCTCGCGCGCCACGTCGCGGAAGAGGACCTGCGGCGCGGGCGGCGCCTGGGCGACGGCCAGGGCCGCGGCCCCGATCAGGGCGAGCCCGGCGATGGCGGGCCCTGCCTTCAACGCTTCATCCCGCCGCCCGACAGGCCCGTCTTGGCCCGCACCTCCGCGACGCGCAGGTCGAGCTCCCGCACCTTCTGGCGATAGAGCTCGAGGTACTTCCTCGACTGCGCCTCGTCGCCCCGGCGGGCCCAGGCCAGCGAGAGCTGGTACGGCGCCGTCGGCGAGGCCGGGTCGGCGGCGAGGGCCCTCTCCAGGACCGCGCAGGCCTCCTCGTACCTCTCCTGCTTCATGCGGACCATGCCCAGGGCGAGGTTGCCGATCGCGTGGTCGCTCCTGCGGGCGAGCGCACGCAACGCGTGCGTCTCCGCGGCCTCGAGCTCGCCCAGGCCCTGCTCCGACTCGGCCAGGGCCGCCAGCGTGTCGACGGCGTCCGGGTCCAGGTCCAGGCTGCGGACCAGGCAGGGCTTGGCTTCGGCGTACGTCCTGAGGTTGTTCAGGGCCAGGCCGAGCGCGGTCAGGGTCAGCGGCCGGTCCGGCTCGAGGCGGTCGGCCTCGCGCAGCGGAGAGACTGCGGACTGCACGTCGCCGGCCTGCATCAGCGCGACCCCGAGCATGTAGCGGTACTGCGCGACCGAGGGGTACATCCGGGCCAGAGGCTCCAGCACCTGCAGGGCCGGCACCGGCGCCCGCAGCGAGAGCGACACCTGGGCGAACGCGTTCAGGACCTCCTCGGCGTTGGGAGCGAGATCCCGCGCCTGCTCCAGGGTCGCCAGTGCCCCCGCCGCGTCCTTCTGCCGCGTCTGCAGGCGGGCGAGCTGCAGCAGCGCCCGCACGGACCGGTAGCGGGTGGCCACGGAGCGCAGCTGCTGCTCGGCCAGCGCCGGGTGGCCGTCCGCCATCTCCGCGGCGGCGAGCCGCAGCCCCAGGTCCCGGGGCAGCGGCCCGACCAGCGCCGCCTGGCGCAGCTCCGCGACCGCCTCGGCCTCGCGCTTCTGGTCGAGGTAGAGCCGGGCCAGCAGCTGCCGGGCCGCCGGGTCGCCGCTGGCGGCGACGATCCGCCGAAGCTGGCGCTCGGCCCCGGCGGTGTCGCCCTTCTCGATCCGCGTCACGATGGCCGCCAGGTCGGCGGGGGCCGGGGGCGCGGCGGAGGCCGCCTGCAGCACGAGGCCGAGCGCGGCGAGCAGGGGCCTCAATGCGTCTCCCGGCTCTTCGCCTTGATCTCGCGGAACAGCTCGAACTCGCGCCCGGCATCGGCGCTCCGGCCCAGCGCCTGGTAGGCGCGGCCGAGCTGGTAGTGGATGTTGGCGTCGCCGGGGGCGACGTGCGCGGCGGCCTCGAGGTGCTCGACCGCCTCCGCGGCGGAGCCCCTGGCCAGCAGCAGTCGGCCCAGCAGGTAGCGCGCATCCGCGTAGTCGGGCTTCGTCTTCAGCGCCGCGCGCAGCAGGGGCAGGGCCTCGTCGGGACGACCCTGCAGGTCGAGCACGGTGGCCAGGTTGTTCGCCGACTTGATGTCGTTCGGCCGCGCCTTGAGCTCCGCTCGCAGCGCCCGCTCCGCGTCGTCGAGCTTCCCCTGCCTGAGGTAGATGACGCCGAGCGTGGCGTTGGCCTCCGCCACCTCCGGGTCCTGCTGCAGCGCGCGGGTGAGGGTCGCGACCGCCGCCGGGAAGTCCCCCTCCTGCGCCCGCGCCTGCCCCAGCATCACGGAGATCTCGGCCGACTCGCCGTGGCGCGCCAGCAGGCGCGAGAACACCTGCTCGCCCTCGGCCGGCCGGCCGCTGCGCATCAGCGCCAGCCCGTACGCGAGCTGGAGCTGCGGGTCGTCCTCGCGTCCGGGATCCGCGGCCAGCAGCTCGGCGGCGCGCGCGTACTCCTCGGTCTGGATCAGCGCCGTCGCCAGCATGCGCCGCAGCTCCAGGTCCTCGGGCGCGGCCGCCAGGGCGAGCGCGAGCGGAGCGGTCGCCTTGTCGAACCTCTGGGCGTTGAACTCGGCGACGGCCAGCGAGCGCTGCACCTGGGGGAAGCGGGCGTCGGCCGCGGCCGCACGCTCCAGGTGCTCCGCGGCACGGTCGAACCGCTCCGCGCGGGCCTGCATGACGCCGAGATTGAGGTAGGCCCGGGCCAGCTCGGTGCGCGCGCGGTGCTCCAGGGCCTGCCGGCCGGCGGGCGGCAGCGTGGCGAGCGCCGAGTCCTGGAAGAGGAGGCCGACCGCCGCCGGCCCCGTCTCGGGGTCGGGTGCCGAGGCCATGTAGCGGGCCAGTTGCTCGCGCGAGGCCTCGGCCCGCTCGCCGGCGATGCGGGACGCCTCGGCGAAGTGCGCGGCCGACTCCTCCGCGGCCCCCGTCTCGCGCAGCGCCCGGCCGAGCTGGTTGTGGATGCCGCCTAGCTGCACGGCCCCCGCGCCCTGCTGCGTCGCCAGCTCGAGCGCCCGGCGCAGGGAGGCGACCGCCTGGTCGGCGCGATCGAGACCGAGCTGACAGCGCCCCAGGTAGTAGAAGGCGCGACCCTGGGGCGGCGGGGAGGCGGCCGCCCACTCCAGCAGCGGCAGCGCCTCCTCGTAGCGGCGGGCTTCGACGTACGCCATCCCGAGCTGCAGGCTGCTGAGCGGGTCCTTGGGGTCGACCGCCAGCTCCTGCCGGAACTCGGCGATCGCCTCGTCCAGCCGGCTCACCCCGCCCTCGGTGACGTGGATCATCCCGAGGTAGTAGTGGGCGCGGCGCGCCCTGGGGTCGATCGCCAGCGCGGCCTGGAGCTCGGCCCGGGCGCGGTCGTACTTTCCGAAGTCGCGCCAGGTCCTGCCGATCAGCACGTGGGTGGCGGCGCCGGGGCGCGAGGCGGCGATCCTGGCGAAGAGCTTCTCGGCGGGCTCCGTCCGCCCGAGCCGCAGGTAGCCCCCGGCCAGGGCGAAGGCCAGCTGGAGGTCCTGCGGCGCGCTCGCGAACGCCTCCTCGAGCTCGAGCACGGCCTGCTGCGGCTGTCCGTTGGCCACGTCGGCCTGGGCGAGGAGCATGCGCAGGCCGCGGTCTCCCGGGTTCCTGGCGAGGAGGCCGGCCAGCCGGTCCACCGCCTGCGCCGCCTGCCCGAGCTGGATCTCCGTCAGCACCAGGGCCTGCAGGGCGAGCCTGTTCTCGACGGCCGAGGAAGAGGCGGCCAGGAAGGCGTCGTGCGCCTCGCGCGTCCGTCCTTCGACGCCGGCGGCGGTCCCCAGCAGCAGCCAGCCCGCCATCAGCGCGTCGCGGTAGCGGCTCTCCGCGCTCTCCAGCTCGCCTTCCTTCAACGCGCTCTCGGCCGCCGCCATCGACGACAGCATCGGCGCCAGCGGGTCGACGGGCGCGGGCTTCGGGGGAGAGGCGGCCGCCGCGAGCGCGGCCACCAGCGTCACCAAGGGGAGGCCCATCGTCGCGTGATTCTATCTGGCCGCGGCGCAGGGCGAGGGCGCAGGGGCATCGGCCAGCAGCCGGAGGTAGGGGCCCGCCGCTGCGGGTCCCGCCCGGCGCGAGAGAAGGGAGGTGAAGGCGACGAGCGTCTTGCACTCCCGCGGGTCGAGGGCGAGGGCCTTGCTCCAGTGCTCGAGCGCGGGGACGGCGTTGCCCGCCTGCCCGTCCATGAAGCCGAGCGAGCTGTGGGCGCGCGCCACGTCGGGGTTCTGGGCGAGCGCCGCCAGGAAGGCCTCGCGCGCAGGTCCGGCCTCGCCCGCCATCAGGTGGAGGGTGCCGAGATCCACGAGCAGCTGCACGTTCTGGGGGTCGACCTCGCGCGCCCGGGCGAGGGTCGCCAAGGCCTCTCCTCCGCGGCCCAGGCGGCCCAGGGCCTGGGCGAGCGTCCGCAGGACCTCGGGGTCGGGCTCCGACCCCGGGGCCGGGGCGGAGAGCAGGGCGACGGCCTCGCCGGCGCGGCCCGCCTGCGTCAGGTAGGCGCCGAGCAGCGACAGCGTCGTCGGGTCCCCGGGGTTCTGGGCCAGCGCCCGCTCCAGCGCGTCGATGCCCGCCGCCAGGTGACCCGCGTCCCGCTCGAGGTGGGCGAGGTACAGCAGCGAGACGGCCATCTGCGGCCGGCGGCGCACCAGCTCCCGGCAGCGCTCGAGCGCCGCCTCGACGTCGCCCTCGAGGTAGAGGCTGCGGACCTCGCGCATCAGGGCGTCGAGCTCGATCAGCCGCTTGGGGTCGTCGTCGTCGGTGTAGCGCTCCTTGGCCGCGCTGGGGCCGAAGGACAGGTAGCCGAGGCTGCGCAGCCGCTCCAGCACCTCGGCGCTCTCCCGCTTCGGCGCCGTTCCGCGGTCGGCCGCCCGCAGCGGCGCCAGCCGGCCGCGCATCGTCTCCAGCTCCCCGGGGCGGCTCGCCGCCAGGTTCCGCGCCTCGCCCGGGTCAGAGGCGAGGTCGTAGAGCTCCGGGAGCGGCAGGTCGACGTACTTCGTGCGCTCCTGCAGGACGCCGTAGAGCGGCGCCCAGCCGCGGTCGAGCTGGCCGGCGAGCGCCTCGAAGTAGCTGGTGGCGGGACGAGGGGCCGCGCCGGCGGCGAGAGGCAGCAGGCTGGCGCCGGGAAGGCCGTCGGGGACCGGCAGGGCGAGGGCGTCGAGGACGGTCGGCAGCAGGTCCACGTGCCGCACCGGCTCGCCGACCACGCGGGGACGGAAGAGACGCGGCTGGTACAGCACGAGGGGGACGCGCAGCGTCGCCTCGTAGGCGAAGATGCCGTGGGTCGCCTCGCCGTGCTCGCCGAGCGACTCGCCGTGGTCGGCGGTCAGCACCACCAGCGTCCGCCCCGACCGGCCCGCCGCCAGGATCGGCTCCAGCAGCGGGCCGAGCGCCGCGTCGGCCGCCGCCACCTCGCCGTGATAGGGAGAGTCGCGGAAGCGCGAGGCGAAGGGCTCGGGCGGTTCGTAGGGGTAATGCGGCTCGTAGAGGTGCACCCAGCAGAAGAACGGACGGCCCGCCTGCGCGATCCATCGGGTGGCGAGCGCCACCGTCTCGGTGCCGCGCCGCTCCTCGAGACGGAACGCCGGACGCGCGAGCGTGCCGACGAAGCTGTCGTCGTACACCTCGAACCCGCGCCGCAGACCGAAGCGGGAGGCGAGGGGGAAGGCGCTGACGAAGGCGCCCGTCCGGTAGCCGCGGGCCGCGAGCAGGGTCGCCATGGTCTCCACCCCGGCCGGGAAGCGGAAGCTCATGTTGTCGCGGACGCCGTGGTCGAACGGGTAGCGGCCCGAGAGGATGTTCGCGTGCGAGGGAAACGTCGTGACGTTGTGGGCGTGGGCGGCGTCGAAGCGCACGCCGGAGGCGGCCAGCCGGTCGATCCACGGGGTGGCGGCGGCGCGGTTGCCGTAGGCGCCGACCGCGTCCGCCCGCAGCGTGTCGACCGTGACCAGCAGGACGCTGAGGCCGGCCTCGCGGCGCGGCGCGCGGGGCCGCAGCAGCCAGGCGGCGATCACCGCTGCTGCCGCCAGCGCCGCCAGCAGCACGGCCGTGCGCAGGGTCGAGCCCCGACCGCCCGGGCGTACCGGCGGCTCCGCTCCGGACCGCCGATCCTGCCCGCCAGGTTTCCGTCTCGCCACGGCCGCGCCATGTTATCGCACCTGTCAGGGACATTTGCAAAGTCTTAAAAAATGTCTTGACAGATGCCGGGTGCGGTGGTTCTATGCGCCTCCAGACGTGGTGTAACCGTTTGTCAAGGCGAGGCCGCTGCAGCATCCGGCGGCGGCCGACAACGATCCCGGAGGCCCGCTGATGCGAAGGTGTTGTTCGTCGTGGGTCGCTCCCCTCCTTCTCCTCCTCCTCGCGGCCGTTCCCTGCTTCGCACAGCGGAGCAGCACGGCGACCCTGCGTGGAGTCGTGACCGATCCCACCGCCGCGGTCATCGCCGGAGCCAAGGTGACCGTCAAGGGCGAGGCGACCGGCTTCACCCGCACGATGACGACGAACAGGGACGGCATCTACGTGTTCGCCGACTTGCCCGTCGGCAGCTACACCCTGGCCGTCGAGTTCCCCGGCTTCAAGTCCGCCTCCCTCACCCACATCGTCCTGAACGTCGCGGACGACCGGGTGGCGAACTTCAAGCTGGAGACCGGGCCGATCGCCGAGTCGGTCAGCGTCGAGTCGGACCTGCTGGCCGTGAAGACGGTGGGCGGCGAGGTGGCGGGCCTGGTCACCGGACAGCAGGTCCGTGAGCTGCCGCTGAACGGCCGCAACTTCCTGCAGCTCGCCATGCTGATGCCGGGCGTCAGTGCCCCCGACGGCCTGAACACCAAGGACAAGGGGCTGATGAGCGGCTCCGACCTCTCGGTGAGCGGCGCCGCCTCCACCGCGAACCTGTGGACCGTGGACGGCACCAACAACAACGACGTCGGCTCCAACCGCACCATCCTGGTGTACCCCTCGGTCGACGCGATCGAGGAGTTCAAGGTCCACCGCAACAGCTACGGCGCCGAGTACGGCCAGGCGGGCGGGGCGCAGATCGACGTGGTGACCCGCGGCGGCACCAACGAGTTCCACGGCAGCGGTTACTACTTCGGCCGCCGCGACGCGCTCAACGCCACCAACTACTTCCTGGAGCAGGCCCACCAGCCCAAGGACAAGCTGGACCGCAACGACTTCGGCTGGACCGTGGGCGGTCCCATCGTCAAGGACAAGCTGCACTTCTTCGCCTCGCAGGAGTGGAACCGGGAGATGCGCGGCACGGTCCGCACGGGCCTGGTGCCCACCGAGGCCGAGCGCAACGGCGACTTCTCCCAGCCGGTGTACAACGCCGGCGGCGACCGCTGCTCGCCGCCCACCCCGAACGACCCGCTCACCGGCCAGCCCTTCCCCGGCAACAGGATCCCCGCGAATCGCATGAACCCGGCGGGGCAGCTCTACATGCAGCTCTACCCGCTCCCCAACACCACGCCGGTGGCCGGGAGCTGCAACAACTGGGTCGCCTCGTTCAACACCCCGATCAACTACCGGCAGGAGAACATCCGCCTGGACTGGACGCTCAGCAACACGGTCCACCTGATGGCGCGCTACACCCAGGACTCCTGGCAGAACAACGCCCCCAGCGCGTACGCCCAGCTCTGGGGCGACGACCAGTTCCCCGGAGTGGACTCGAACTGGAACCAGCCGGCCAAGTCCGCGATGATCCAGCTCACCCACAACATCGGCGCCAAGGGCGTCAACAGCCTGAGCTTCTCGTACTCGGCCAACAAGATCGAGGTCACCCGCGGCGCCGGCCAGGACCTCAACAGCCAGATCGTCGCCGCCATGCCCTCGCTCTACCCGCTCAGCCAGAAGGAGTACGGCAGCGACGTCGGCCACCCGGTCTTCTGGGGCGCGCAGGGCTACGCCTCGCTGTGGAACGAGGCGCCCTTCAACAACAACCAGGACCTCTTCGTGCTGAAGGACGACTACTCGGCCGTCTTCGGCAAGCACCTCTTCAAGGCCGGCGTCCTCGCCAGCAGCAACAAGAAGAACGAGGACACGACCGGCAACGGCTCCTCGGAGAACTGGAACTTCTACGGGCCCGGCGCCGGCATCGGCGGCTGGAACGGGAGCACGGGGAACGTCCTCTCCGACTTCCTGCTGAAGGACATGACCTTCGGCTTCACCGAGTACTCGGGCTCCAGGAACGTGCCCCAGCGCTGGCACGACCTCGAGTTCTACGCGGCCGACTCCTGGAAGCTCAGCCCGCGGGTGACGGTCGACTACGGGGTGCGCTACTCGCTGCTCTTCAACTACTACCTGAAGGACGACTCGATGACGAGCTTCGACCCGGCCCTGTTCAACCCGGCCCTGGGCAACGACCCCTGCAACGGCCTGCTGATGGTGCCGGGAACGAACCCCTGCGCCGCCCAGGGATTCGCGGGCGGATCGGCCGGGCCGAACCGCTCGCTGCAGGACGAGAAGTACGACGCCATCGCACCCCGGCTGGGCCTCGCCTGGGACGTGTTCGGCAACGGCAAGACCGCGCTGCGCCTCGGCCTCGGTCGTTTCTACCTCCGCGAGCGGCTGAGCGGCGGCCTCAACTACGCGGCCAACCCGCCCTTTGTCGCCACCCAGACCGGCCTGCGTTACCTCGACTCGACCGCCCAGCCGTATGCGGGCGCGTTCAGCGTGGGCGCCGGCTCGCCTCACAGCGCCAGGGACCTGAACGCCGTGTACCCGAACTCGTGGACCTGGAACCTCAGCCTGGAGCGGGAGCTCTTCCACAACACCACCCTCGAGCTGAGCTACGTGGGCACCAAGCAGCTCGACCAGCTCCTCTTCTACGACATCAACCAGGTGCAGCCGGGGGACATCAACCACAACGGCGTCGACGACCGCCTGGACTTCACGCACGCCACCGGCAACAGCGGCATCCAGGCCGCCGTCCGACCCTACGGGGTCTTCGGCAACACGAACATCTGGATGTGGAGCCACGGGGGCAGCTCGAACTACCACTCGCTGCAGAGCCAGTTCATCAGCCGGTTCGGACGCGGCTCGCAGTTCCAGGCCTCGTACACCTGGTCGAAGTCGACCGGCAACGTCCCCCTGGACGACAGCGGCGGCGCAGGCGCCGACAACAGTGTCAGCGACCTCACGAACCGCAGGCTGGACTGGGGGCCGACGAAGATGAACCGGCCCCACATGTTCAACGCCAGCCTGGTGCTGATGCTTCCGACGCTCGAGAACAGGTCCTCGTTCGTCAAGAACGTGTTCGGCGACTGGGAGCTCGCGAGCATCGTCCAGGCCACGTCGGGCCAGTCGATCACCGTGTACGCCAACAACCCGCCGAGCCTCGCCTCGCTGAACGGCACCGGGTACTCGGGGAACGCGCGGCCAATGCGCGTGCCGGGCGTGTCCTGCCAGGCGAGCGGAGGCAACAAGGAGCAGATCCTCAACCCGGACGCCTTCACGCTCGTCGGCTACCAGCTCGGCACCACCGGCGACTCGGGCCGGGGCGTCTGCGAAGGGCCCGGGTTCTTCCAGACGGACCTCTCGCTCTACAAGAACATCAACCTCAGCAAGAGAGTGAAGGCCCAGCTGCGCTTCGAGATGTTCAACATCTTCAACACGGTCAACTTCCTGCAGGGCAGCCTCAACGCCACGATCTCGCCGCTGGACGCCACCTTCGACACCGGCAACCCGAAGACGGCGACCAAGATCATCGGCTACACCCCGCAGGTCGGCTTCGGCCAGGCGTCGGCCACACGCGACGCGAGGCAGGCGCAGTTCGGCATCAAGCTGCAGTTCTGAGGCCGCCTCTCGCCTGAACGGGCTGCGGGCCTGCGGGCCCGCAGCCCGTTCGTCTTTCTGGAGGATACTGGCCCATGCCCCCGCGGACGCTCCGCCTGCGGCCCTTCTCCGGTCTCATCGCCGTTCTGGCCGTCGGCTTCTCCGTCCCGCTGGGCGGCCCTGTTGCCGCGCAGGCGCCGACCGCCCCGCCCACCTTCCAGTCCGGCATCGAGCTGGTGACCGTGGACGCGGTCGTCCTCGACCGCGACGGCCGCCCGGTTCCCGGTCTCACCCGCGAGGACTTCGTGGTGAAGGAGGAGGGGCGCCCGCGCGAGATCGCGAGCTTCGAGGCCTTCGACGTGGGCGCGCTCGCCGAGGAGCCCGCGCCGCCGGCCGTCGTCGCCAGCAACGAGCCGCGCGGGGCCGGCCGTGCCTTCGCCATCGTCCTCGACGACCTGAGCATGGCGCCGGCGCACGTGCCGGCGGCCAGGGAGACGGCGACGCGGTTCCTCGAGCGCTTCGTCCGCGAGGGCGACCTGGTCACCGTCGCCACCAGCAGCGGCGACGTGTGGTGGAGCGCCCGGATCCCCGAGGGCCGGGAGGACCTGGAGGCCGTGCTGTCCCGCGTCCGCGGACGCCACGTCGACGTCCCGGTGCTCGACCAGATGACGGACTACGAAGCCTTCTGGATCGCGAACCACGAGGGGACACCGTCGCTGACGCCGCTCACGCCGGGGACCAGCATCGACCTCCCCGGCCGTGCGACCAGCTCCGGCTCCGGCAGCGCCCCGGAGCCACTGCCCCCGGGCAGCATCAAGGAGCGCGTCAAGCAGCGCTGGCAGCGGACCCAGATGTGCGTCCCCACGTACTGCGACACCCTGGTCCGCGCCCGCGCGGCCGAGATCGACACCGCGCGCCGGGGACGCCTCGAGCTCACGCTGGGCTGCGTGCGCCGCGCCCTGGAGGCGCTGGCGCCGGTTCGCGGCCGCAAGTCGCTGCTCCTCCTCTCCGAGGGCTTCCTGCAGGACTCCGGCAGCGACGCCCGCGCGGTGGCCGCCGCCTCCCGCGAGGCCAACACCGCGGTGTACTTCATCGACGCGCGAGGCCTGGTCGCGCTGCCGGCGTACGGCACCGCGGCCGACGTCGGCCCCCCGCCCGACGAGCGCGAGCGCACGGCGGTGGCGTTCGAGGAGGCGACCGTCGAGTCCGCCGGAGCCGCGGGGCTCGCCGACGACACCGGCGGATTCACCGTCCGCAACACCAACGACCTCTCGGCCGGCGTCTGGCGCATCGCCGCCGAGTCGCGGGTCTTCTATCTCCTCGGCTTCTACCCCGCCGAAGGCAAGAAGGGCCCGGGCGAGTGGCGCAAGCTGCACGTCGAGGTGAACCGGCC
>Ga0335069_10000993_pt1 | contig 45717 bp, 35 predicted proteins | sample Lox_Sample_11_FD_206714 | JGI IMG/M metagenome (GOLD analysis project Ga0335069, IMG submission 206714) | Soil microbial communities from Loxahatchee National Wildlife Refuge, Florida, United States - Lox_Sample_1.1 | ecosystem: Environmental > Terrestrial > Soil > Wetlands | place: USA...
ACTGAATCCCCAGAGCCGCCGCGTCCATCGCCGGCAGATCCCCGATCATCGCCACTCGATGCCGCAACGAAATGCCCGGCTCCCCGTGCATCACGCCCGCGCGCGGCCGCACCGCCCGCAGTTCAACCTCCCCCTTCGCAATCCCCCACTCCCGGAAGCGTGCTTCGTGATCCCCGCCGTGCACGACCACGCGATCAGTCGCCCCGATCTCCCCGCCCGCCCCCCCGCCCCCCCGCCCCCCCCGGGGCACACGATCCCAATACGCCGCCCCCACTCCCGGCGGAACCCAGGTCTCCACCACCACCCCCGGCGGCACACAACCAAGCTGCGGCCGGAACAAGTCGCTCACGATCACCGCCGGCCGCCGCGTCACAATCATCTCGAGCCGCGCCGCAATGCTCGTGCTGGTGTGATGGTCGATGCGCAATTCTGTGACGCCTCGAAGCACTTCCCGCATAGGCCTCTCCCCCGCATAACGCGGCGTCAACGTCATTGCCACGCGTTCCCCGTTCATCTCTCCCAATCCCTGATCCAGCCTGGCCACCAGCGAATTGATCACCCCCTGCCGCTCGATAATCACTCGCCGCACGATCGCTTCGCCAGCGCCCAGCAGCAGATTGCGCCGTTCCCCCACCAGCGTCGGCAACGGATGCAAAACCCCAGGCGGATCGAACCCCACATGCCGCCTCAGAAACGCCGACAATTCCTCCGACGCCTCCGCCCCATCCCCCGTGAAAATCACAATCTTCCCCGATCGCAGAAACTCCGCCAGGTCGCAGATCTCCAGCGCCATCCGCACCAGCCCCGCCTCCGGCTCATACACAAATACTGCCTGGGCACTCCCGAGCTTCCCCGCAAATGCCCGCCACTCGTATCCCGATCCGATCGACAACCCCAGTCCATTCCCCGTCCCCACCGCCAGCGATTCCACAATCGAAAGCGCCGACTCCCGGGGCATCGACGTCCCGCCCAGCCACTCTACCCGCCTCTCCCCCCCCGCCTCTCCCTCCATCACGCGCCGATACGTGTCGCTCCCATCACTCCCCACGCACCGCTCAAACCCCGCCCTGCCCCCCGGCACGCTCGCAGCAGCGACAACCTCCGCCGTCCGCGGCGTCCACACCTTCAGCGCCTCAAGATTCCGTTCCAGTAGCGACATGCGAAAAGCGTAACGCCCACATTACCGGAAAGCGAGTGAGCCCCGTTTCGGGGCTCACACTGAATTAAATCTGAAACACACACTTCGCCGCAGACCGCGGCCGCTCCGGCGGGCTGAACGCCGTCGAGAAGTCGAACACGTTCTGAAAATCCCGGACGTCATCATCATCCGTCTTCGCCATGAGTTTGTTGTCCACCATGGCAAAGACAATCCGCCCGAAATCCCCCGTCCGCACCACGCCCCAGTGCGCCAGCACCGTCTCGGCCATCAGGCCATATTTTTCAATCGCATAATTCCGCAGCCCCCAGCACAACTGCTGCCCGGTCACGTGACACGCCTGCTCGGCTTTGGTCCGCGTGTCCCCATGAATCTTCGACACAGTATGGTTGAGCCCGTGCCGCACAAACTCGAACGCCTCGATGGGATACCGTCCGCACTCTTCCACAACCTGTTCGAGGGACTTCCGCGTGGTCTCATTCATCGGCATAAGTTCAACTCTGCTTTCTGGGTCGGGGTCATTATACAGAACGCGTAAAGAAAATTGAAAGTTTCCTCACGGAGTTCTGAAAGCCGAAATCCAAAAAAAGAAAGGACGATCCAAATTCATTCGGACCGTCCTTGGCAAAATCATGAGAAGATAGAGAACTTCAGCCCCATTTAGGGGCGGTTCTTATCTCTTACTTATCCTGCAGCTTCGCGAGTTCCTTGTGCGCTGCCGCGACGCCGGCGCCGAACTCAAATTTGTAACCCTGCTGGCGCAAAATAATTTCCACGCCGTGAATCACGCCCAGCGTGTCCGCCTGATCCACATATCCCATGTGCGAGATGCGGAACATCTTCCCTTCCATCGTGCCCTGCCCGGCCGCGACGTTCATGTTGAGCTGCTTCCGCAGCGCGCCGCGGAACTCCTTGTCGGTGAACCCGGGGGGATAATTGATGCCCGTCACGGAATCCGACGGCTGCTTTGAGAACACGCCCAGCCCCAGCGCATTGGCCGCCGCACGCGTCGCCGCCGCCAGCCCGCTCGTCCGCTTCCACACCCCTTCAATCGTCTCCGACTGAATCATGTTGAGCGCGACGAACAACCCGCGCACCAGCGTCACGGCGGGCGTCCACGGCACATCGTTCTCGTTGTAGCTCTTCAAATAGCTGTTCAAATCCAGATACAGATTCGGCTGCTTGATCGTCGCCGCCTTCTTCTGCGCCTTCTCGCTCACGCTGATGAACGCCAATCCCGGCGGCAGCATCAACGCCTTCTGCGACCCCGTGATCACCACGTCCACGCCCCACTCGTCCGTCTTCACCGGAATCGCGCCGACCGCAGTAATGCCATCCGAAATCAGAATCGTATCCGTGTTCCGCGTCAGCGCCGCGATCCCCTGCAGATCGGTCACCGTGCAGGCCGACGTCTCCGAGTGCACCAGCACCACCGCATCGTAGTGCTTCTGCTTGAGCGTTTCCGCGACCTGATCGACCGACGTCGCCGTCCCGTACTCCGCCTTCAGCACCGTCGCGTTCCACTTGTTCCGTTCGCCGATCTTGACCCACCGCTCCGCAAACTTTCCGTTGCTCAGGAACAGCACGTTTCCGTTCGCCGGAATCGTGTTGATCATCGCCATCTCCGCCCCCGCCGTGCCCGACCCGGAAATCGTCAGCACCGGATTCTTCGTCTGATACACATACTTGAGCCCCTCGTTTACCTTCGCAAACAGATCCTTGTACTGCTGCGTGCGATGATGGAACACCGGCTTGGCCATCTCCAGCAGCACTTCTTCCGGAACGCTCGTCGGACCGGGGGTATACAGACGCATCTTGTTCATGGGAAGCTCCGATTGGTGAACAATCGCGGGAAGCCGAAGCACCGCTCCGGACGCCTGCAAAATGGGATTAAGCAAAAGAAGATAAGGGAAACCCGAGACCTGTTCAATGAGAGGAATCCCGACCCGGAATCGCGGTAAAAACCGTATGCCCCGCGCTCCCCACGCCGGCTCACTCCGCCGTCGCCACCACCTGGCTGACCTCCGGCACCTTCTCGCGGATGTTCCGCTCAATCCCCTGCCGCAGCGTCATGTCCGACGAGGGGCACCCGATGCACGCCCCATGAAACCGGATGTGCACCACCCCCTCCGGCGACACATCGACGAGCTCCACATCCCCGCCATCCGACTGAATGACCGGCCGCAGCCAGTTAATGACAAGCTGCACCCGGTCCTTCACCGTTTGCGGAGGTGAGGACGGTTGTCCTGCGGACGTTGATGGATGTGCCTGCGTCATTCTCTACTCCTTGGGTCAAGTCAGTATAGAGAATGCCGCGTCCACCTTCAAACCGCCCCCCTACTTCGCCTGCTGTGCCCTTAGCAACCGCACATTCCCATTAATCTCCATCGCAATCCCGTTATCCACCACCTGCCACGCCCGCAGGACCTGACCCTCCCCCTGCGCGGTCGCATCACTCGTCAGATCCACCAGCTCCACATTCAGCGCATCCTGGTTGCGATCAAAAAACAGCACACACGTCGCTCGCTGCGCATTGGCCGTCGGACCATACGCCAGGCAGATCAAATACCGATCCGAGACCTGCAGTTCCTGCAGCGCCGGCGTATCCGACAGCAACTCGCTGTGAAACGCGAGTTGCTTGTCCTCGGGCCGCGCCTCCGTGTGATAGCCGGAAAAAATCCCGTTGCTCTGGAAGATGGCCACATCCCCATCCAGTATCCCCCGCTCGTAGGCAATCTGCCCGCCCTCCTGCGGCGGATCCAACCTTAACCCCACCTGCGGCGGCTTCGGCCACAGCGTCTCCCCGCCATCGCGAGACAAACACAAGACCTCCATGTTCTGATTGATCATGATCAGCCCGTCCAGCGTCAGCACCGTCGCCGTCGGAAAGCGCGACTGAATCGCATCCCGCCACAGCGGCTGATCCTGATCCGAGAACAGGTCATACGCCATCACCGCCTGTCCGGTCACCGCGTACAACACCCCATCCTCCGACACCTCCCGCCAAGCCGCCCGCTCCGATTCGAGCTTGATCTGCTTCCGGAATTTCCCAGTCTCCGCGTCCACGACATAAAACGTCGACCCCGCATGATCCTGCGCATCCACCTGCGCCACGAGCAGGTCCTCATTCCCGTTCAACGCCGACGTGAATCCCTGCGGCAACTTCACCGACAGCGCCCCGCCCGCCGGGTCCTGCCACGCCGGCTTCCCCGTGTCCACGGAGTACGCCTGCATCGCCCCGCTGGAAACCACCACCACCTTGTCGTCCATCATCCGCATCGTCGCAAACGCCGACTGCCCCAGCCGCGAGAACGACATTTGCCGCGCCATCTCCGTATCCCCCATGCTCGCCGCAAAAAACGGATCCACATCAGGATCGCTCGCCGAGACCACGTTCCCGGCGATCATCAGCCGGCCGCCCCCCTGAATGATGATCTGCCCGCCGCCCGCCCGCTGGATGAACCGCACCTGCCCAGCCGCGACGTTCATCGCCGGCGGTTCCTGCCCCGTCCCATTCAGCGGAACCTCCCACGCAATCGACTGGCTCTTCGTATCAATCCCCACGAGGGTGTGCGCCTGCACCACCACCGACATATTCCCCGACGAACCCAGCAGCACCGCGGGCCCATTCTCCGGCATCTGCAGGCCGCCATCCTTCGTCAGTTCCTTCCCCGTCGCCGCTTCAAATATCCGCACCCGCCGCATCCGGTACGCAAAGACCAGGTCCGGCCGGTTCATTGACTGCTGTTTCTCAACCGGCGTGAGCAGCGACGCATTGGCAAGAAACACCTTCCGCACCGATTCCGGATCGATCGGCGGCCCTTCGACCCGCGAACGCCCCGCCGGCATCATCGGCCGCCGCCCTTCCGCCATCCGCTGCCCCGCACTCTTCAACTGCTCGCTCAAACCGGCAAACGTGGTCTCCCCATTCGTCCCCGGCTCCTTCCACGAGAGCTTCGGATACTGCCGCAGCCCGCGTTCCGCCCACGCCACCGCCGCACCATAGCGTTTCAGCCCCTTGTATGCCCCGGCCAATTCCGCCGTCACCTCTCCCTTGCTTCCCTGCGACGCCCGCGGATACAGCCACTGCAAGACGCGCAGGGCCGAGGCCCAATCCTGCTTCTCCCGGAACGCGCTCGCCAGGCTCGTCGCAGCCTCCAGCGCGGCATGACTGTTTGGATACGCTTCCACCACGTTCATCAGAGCCCCCAGGTCCTGCTGCGACTTCCCCTTCGCCAGGAACGCTGCCGCCTGCTCCTCGTACGGCCGATACAAATCCTCCCCGTTCTTCTCGATCAGCCCGTGAAATCTCAGTTCCGCCGTGACCCCCGCCCGCGCAATCGTGTCTCCGCGCCGGAACGGCGCCTGCCGCAACGCCGCATCCGTCAGCACCTGGTTGTACAGCATCGCCGCTTCTTCCGGCTTCTTCTGCGCCAGCGACAGATCCGACATCGACAGCCGCCACTCCGCCTGCTGCTCCGGCGTCCGCGCCGTCGCCTTGCACTGCTCGTAATAGAAACGCGACCGATCCCGCAGCCCCGCATCCTCCTTCGCGAGCAGTTGCTCCGCGAAATTCAGATTCGTCCGGTACAGCCGCACCAGAATGTCCTTCCCGTCATCATGCGCCCCCACCGCCTGCTCGACCGACTTGCGCATGTTCTCTTCCGCCAGATCCAGGTGATTCGTCCGGAATGAAATCTCCGCCAGCGCCAGGTACGGCTCCGGATCACCCGGATGCTGCTTGATCTGCTCCAGCCGGTTGTCCCGCGCCGTCTCCCAACGCGAATACCCCGACGCCTCCGTCGCGTTCACCACCACCACCTGCTCGCTGGTCACCAGAAAATTCCCCGGCCGACCCGGCGTGTCCCGCTCCGTCCTCGGCCACTGCCAGAAATCCTGGTTCTTCCCCGCCGCCGGATCCACCAACGCCATCCCCTTCTCGAACGGCACGTACAGCAAAGTCGTCGTCAGGAACGGCCTCCCTTGCTGCTGACCCGCATCCGTCGGCAATGGCACAGTCCACTCCGGCGACGCCGGCAAATCCGACTTCTCCGCCGTCTCCATGTTCAACGCCACCACCACCGCCTGCGCGTTCGCATACCCCGTCAAAATCAGCCGTGGCCCCATCAGCCCCACCATCGTGTCCAGCGACGTCATTCCCAGGTCCTTTGCCGTCACCGTCCGAATCGGCTTCCCAGTCCAGCGGTTGTACACGTGCAGCTCCCCCTCCTGCCCCGGGTTCTCGCACGTCACCAACTCATCCCGATGCACCAGCGGCGGATTATATTTCCACGATGGCGCAAACTCCCGCGGCACGTACATCTCCTGCGGCGTCTTGCTCTTCTTCGACGCATCCGTCACCTGCAGCCACTCGATCCGTCCCGCGTTCGCATCCACCGCGCAATCCGCACCCTGCCCCGTGCTCACGTACACCATGTCGTCCGCAAACGTCGGTATTGGTATCCCCGAAAAGCTCGCCATCGGCCCGAAATAGGCCCCCGCCGACGCGCTGCACAAATAACACGTCCACGTCGGCTCGCCGCTCTCTCCATCCAGACGCACCAGGTACAACTGCACAAACGCGCTCTCCCCCTGCTTCCGCGCCATCACGAATACGCCCTGCTTCGTCACCAGCGGCGAGCCGATGAACATCAGCATCCCCTTCGCGTCGAGCTTGATGCTCCGCGCTGACGTCGACCACTTCACGCTCCCCGTCGTCCGGTCCAGACACACCAGCCGCGTCCCCGGCATCAGCGGGTTTTGATCCGCCTCCTGCTCGTTCTCCGCCCCACCGCCCGTCGGCGACGGCAGCACTGCATAGACCCGGTCCCCCGTCACCGCCGCACTGTAATGCGCTGCCGGCCGGAACGGATTCCCGCCTTCCTCCATCTGCCCCTGATAAACCCGCTCCCGCACCACCTCCGCCGGCGACCGCTCCAGTTGCGGATACGCCCACTGAAAGCTCCCCGCATTCGATGAGACCGCGATCACCCGATCCCCCGTATGCAACAGCAACGTCCCCTGCGACAGCACCGGATACGACGCCAACTGCGGCATCGCGTGCGTCTGCCCCATCACCATCCCGCGTGGCATCGGCACCGGCATCGCGGCCGGCGCACGCGCCCCGCTCCCCTCCCCTTTCAACTCCATCGTCCACAACTGCGCCCCGACCGACGCATTCGCCGCCGGCAATATCCCGCGCGTCGGCCCGCCTTGAAACTCCGGCCACTCATCCTGCGGCAAAGCCTGCGACGGATTCCACGCCGGCAGCCCCATCACCTCATCCAGCTTCGCCACCAGCTTTACATCCTGCCCGTCCACCACCCCATGCGCATCCGGAAACTCCTTCTGCAGCTCATCCCGCAGCCCCCGCGCCCCGGTCTCGTTCTGCTCCATCCGCTCGGCCACCGCCGCCTTGAAAATCAATTGCGCCCGCACATCGCCCCCCCCGCCGTTCCCCGCCGCTGCCGACGGATGTGTCAGCAATTCCTGCCAGATCCGCGCCGCCGCCGCAAAATCCCCACGCTCAAAATACCACTCCGCCGCGCGCGACAACCCCTCAAACGCCGCCTTCGACGGAAAATACCTGTCGCACGCCCGGATCACCCCCGCCATATCCCGTTGCGCCACCGCCGGGCCGATCTCCTTCTCCGCCTCCAGCCCCAGAAGCTGTTCGTACATCCCGCCCCCCCCCGCCTGCACCGCCGGCATGGCCAGCAGCTTCTCCCGCACGTAATCCGTGATCGATCCGTACGAATCGGTGTTCAGATAAACCAGCTTCTGTCCATAATCATTGATGATCTTCTGATACGAAGTGATCGCCAGTTGCGACTGCCCCTGCGACGCATACCGCGTCGCCGCGCGCAGCTTCTCTATGGATGCAAACGAATCATCCACAAACACCTGCGCCTCATTGCCCACCGCCCGATCCATCAACCCCCCCGGCTGTCCAACCGCCCCACCCGCCACCACCGGCCGCGCGGGGGAAGGGGCCGCCGGCTCCCCACGCTCCGTATCCACGTTCGGCGACGTCGTCGCCACATCCTGCGCATGAAGCCCCAGCCCTGCCGCCGCAAGCACAGCTCCGGCCAACACCCCAAAGAACCGCTGCTTCCCCCCACTCAAACGCTGCCCAGTTCGTAACTTCTGCACTGCAAACCTCCAAGCGTCATTCACCCGCATTATAACGTTGCCATTCACCCCTCCCCCTCACACCTCCCCACAATTCCGAACCTCATCCATTTCCCCATCCCCTCCGACCAACGCCCGCCGCCTCGGGCGGTGTGGGGCCAATGTGCCCTCATCAACACTCCACCCCTCTCCAAACCTCACCGACCTCTCCGACGTCCTCAACAACTTCGGCCTCACCACCCCCCTCCTCCTGCGCAAGCGCCGCCACTCCTCCTGATACACTGCTACCACTAATACACTGATATCACTCCCCTCGCCCCCAAACCCCTTCAATTCCTATCGGAGAGAGGGAGAGACCGCCATTGACACACACACCTTGGCGGTCTGGTATTTGGCGGACTCCCCGCCTCACAAATACCGCCCCCACAACAACCCGAGCCGGTCCTTCATCGCTGCCGGGATCTTGTCCTTGGGCGTCCAGATCGCCAGTTCCAGCGCCCGATGCGCCTCGAACGTATCCCCCCGTCGCGACCAGATCGCCGGCAACGCCGCCCGGATCAGCTTCAGCGCATTCTCCGTCGCCACGTGCATGTTCTCGATGATTTCCGCCAGCAGCGCCTGCTTATTGGCGACGGCATGATGGGGGCGCCAGCAGTCATAATCCGTCGCCAGCGCCACCAGCCCGTACGCGATCTCCGCCTCCCGCGCCAGCTTCGCCTCCGGCATGGCCGTCATCCCGATCAGGTCGCCCCCCCACTGCCGGTGCATCAAACTCTCCGCCGTCGTTGAGAACGCCGGCCCCTCCATGCACACGTAGGTGCCGCCATTTCGCACGTCGATCCCGTTCACGGAGGCCCCGATCCCCGTCAGGATGGCCCGCAACTTCGGACAGAACGGCTCCGCAAATTCCGCATGCACGGCCGCGCCGGGTTCATCAAAGAAGGTGCTTACGCGCTGGGTCGTCCGATCGATCACCTGATCCGGAATCACCAGACTCCGCGGCGCGATCTCCTCCCGCAAACTCCCCACCGCCCCCGACGCCACAATCCACCGGCACCCCGCCGCCTTGAGCGCCCAGATGTTCGCCCGGTATGGCACCGCCGACGGCGGAATCGTGTGCCCCGTCCCATGCCGGGGCAAAAACGCAATCGGCACTCCCTCCCACTCCCCCACCACGAGCGGCGCCGATGGCTTGCCAAACGGCGTGTCCACTTCCACCGGCTTGCCCACTCCGGCCGCGAGCAGCGCCGCGCCCAGGCCTGAGCCGCCAATAATCCCGATCCGATCCGTCTGTTCGTTCATGCCCGAGCCTTCCGAAACACCGCAATTTCTTCATCCCGCTGCCGCCCCGCCAACTCGCCCAACTCCCGCGGAAACGCCGCCACATCCCAATACCGTGACTTGTTCCTCCCCGCCACGCTCTCATGCAAATCCTGAATCAACGCCCGCTCCCCGAGATTCGTCCGCAGATGAAAATCCCCGGTGTTCTCCCAGAACAGCACATCGTGATACCCCTCCCCGCGCAGCGCTTCAAACACCCCCGACGACCCGCTCAGTTTCCCCACAAAAAAATGCGGGTCATACTCAAAAAACACCACCGGCCGCACTGCCCCAACCACCTCGATATTGTTCTGCAGGATAAACGCATCCCACCCGTCCGTGTCGATCTTCCACAACCTCGCCCCGCCTCCCTCGCCGAATCGCGGATGCCTCTCCAGGATCTGCCGCAGCGGCCGCGTTGTCATCACCCCGCCATGCTCCCCCGGCTCCATGAATGCCGTCCCCTTCTCCACGACGAGTTTGGCGGCCACCTCTCCGCTGCCCACAAAACCCTCTTCAATCTCCACATCAAAGAATTGCCGCAGGTTTTCCTTGAGGAGCGTCAGATATTCGTCGCACCCCTCGACGCACAAAATCGGCGCCGCGCAGTATCGCCGCAGCGTGGCCACGGTATCGCCGACATTCGCCCCGATGTCGAGGATCGTCAGATCGGGCACCGCCGCCGCCACCGTCCGCGCCAGCCGCCCCACGTTCGTGCCATAGAGCGGAAACGCCTGCTTGATGTGCGGCAACTGCGTCGCCGAATGCAGCAGGATCGGAAAACCATCCAGTTCGTATACGATCGGACTCATGGCCGAAAGCTTACCATCCGCGGGCGTCCCTCGCCTCTTTCCCGTATAATCGCCTCTCTTTGATTTACGGAACGATACATGGCTGATCTGCAGGAAATGACCACGCCCCCCCCCCACCCACCCACCCACCCCGTGCCCATCGCCACCACCGTCATGCCCTCCGCCGTGCAAACCGCCTCCGCGGTCATCGATGTGCGCAACCTCAGCAAGCGCTTCAAGATCTTCCCCGGCCCGTGGTCGCGCCTGGGCGAGTGGCTCACCCGCAAACCCCACCACGATGATTTCTGGGCCCTCAAGGATATTTCCCTCCACGTCGGCAAGGGCGAATGTGTCGGCATCATCGGCCCCAACGGCTCCGGCAAATCGACCCTCCTCAAACTCCTCACCCGCACCCTTGAACCGACCTCCGGCTCCTTCACCATCAATGGCCGGCTGCTGAGCCTTCTCGAACTCGGCACCGGGTTCAATGTCGAACTCACCGGCCGGGAAAATGTCGTCCACTCCGCGGAACTCCTCGCCTTCCCGCCCGGTTACGCCGCCAGGAAAATGGAGGCGATCGAATCCTTCGCCGAGCTGGGCGATTTCTTCGACCGGCCGGTCAAACTCTATTCCAGCGGCATGTTCGTGCGACTCGCCTTCTCGATGTTCATGTGCTTCGACCCGGAAGTCCTGATCATCGATGAAGCGCTCAGCGTCGGCGACGTCTTCTTCCAGCAGAAGTGCTTCCAGCAACTGCACCGCATCATGGAGTCGGGCACGACGCTCCTGTTCGTCTCGCACGACATGGGGGCGATCCGCAGCCTGTGCGATCGCATCCTCGTGCTCAGCAAGGGCGAATGCATTTTCTCGGGCGATCCGGACGAGGGCGTCACCCGCTACTTCGCCATCATGGGGAAGGAGCAGCAGAACCCGACTCGCGCCGCAACCAAAGGCCACGCAATGCCACCGCACGGCCACGTCCCGCCATCGGATGCCGCCTCGATCCGAGCGCACGACATTCTCCCGCTGGCCAAGAGCCGGCATGGCGAGCGGGGCTTCGAAATCACGGCGGCCTCGCTGGAGACGATGCACGGCCAGCCGACATGGATCGCCGAGATCATGGAGCCGCTGAAGCTGCGCGTTCTTCTCAAGGCGTCGCGCGACATCCCGGAGCCGCAGGTGGGTTTCCAGCTTTACGACCGGATGGGGACGCTGATTTTCGCCTCCGGCTCGCGGCAACTCGGGCATGTCTTGAAGCCGCTCGCGGCGGGCGAGGAGCGCATGATCGAGTTCGTGGTCACGTGCTCCGTGCAGGCAGGTCCGTACACATTGTCACTTGCCGCCGGTGAACCGGTGGAAGGCAGTCCCGACCTCGGGGTCTGGCACGATTGTCATGAACATCTCGGTCCGTTGACGATTACCTGGCATGGCCAGCAGACGGCTCCGTTCTACGGAATCGCCAATTTGCCGCTGACGATGCGAGTTGTAGAAGATTGAAGCGCGGGTTTATTCGGCTGACGAGTTTTTCTTGGGCAGCAATGCCCGCAGGGGTGCGGAAAGCGGGCTGAGCGGCACGGGGGTGATCTTGGGATTATCGATGGTGCCGGTCACCGCGAGTTCGAGCAGTTGCGTGCGGATTTCGTTGATGAGGGGGGAGATCAGCGGCATGTCGGCCTTGTCGGGCGATTCGGTGACGAAGTTCAGATCAAGCGCCTTGTCCTTGAGGGACATGGAGCCCTGACCTGCAAGGTTGATGCTGGGACTTTCCAGCAGGATTTTTTCGAAGGTGACCTTATTGTCGCGCAGGTAGTAGCTCATAAAGGCGTGGTCGAACGCGTGTTCGACGGGGAGGCGGAGGGTGACGAGCTGCATGAGGCCCATGGCGAGGGGGACGTTGTAGATCTTTCCGTCCTGGATCACGAGTTCGCCGCGCCCGGTGCGGTCGGGGTGTGTGCCGTAGGTTTCCTGGAGGGCGAGGGAAGCGGAGACGCGTCCGTCGCCGATGTGCTTGCGTTCTTCATCGGTGGCGGTTCGCGGAAGTGCGAGGCGTCCGAGGTCGGCATCGTGGAGCACGAGGTTCGCTTCGTAACCGGGCTGACCGGCGATGGAAGTGACCGGGAATGTAGCGGGAGCAGTTGAGGGGGTCGAGGGGAAGCGCACGGTGACGGTGCCGCGCACGTCGCCACCGGCGACTTTTCCGTCAATATCGGAGATGTTGAGGGTCTGCTGGCTGGAAACCATCTGGACGGCGGCGTGAAGGGTATCGAGGGTTTTGCCGGAGAAGCCGACGTCGGTGCCGTTGAGCTGGGCGGTGAAGTCGAAGCCGCCAGCGCTCCACGTGCCGGTGGTGCTGAGGAGGAGGCGGTCCGCGGTGATGCCAAGCGAGGGATCGGTGGAGAGATTGTGAACGGCGAGGTCGGCATCAAAATCCCAGGGCTTGTCGGCACTTGCCCGCTCGAGGCGATCGAGGGAGAGGCGGAACTGGCCGGCGGTTTTGTGATCAGTGACGAACGTCACGACGGAAGACGGGAGTTTGGATGTCCAGGGTCCGGGCAGGCCGTCGGAAGTGGCGCTGGCACGGAGGGAGCATTCGCCGGTGTCGGTTCGATAAGCGCCGTCGCATGAAAGAGCGACCGGACCCGACCGGGCGGTGAGCTGCTGGAAAGTGATTTTGTCCGGACCAAACAGGAGGCGGCCCTGAATGTCATCGATGCTCGCGGGCCAGGAGGCGTGTGAGAGCGACATTGATTTGGGAACGAGCAAGCAGGAATAGGCATCAATGGAGAGGCCGGGCAATATTCCTCCCGGCGCAGGCGCGGAGGCGGGTGCGGTGGCGGGGGCCGTCGTCGGGGTCGAGTCAGCGCCAGCAGAGACCACGGCGTTGGCGTCGATGTCGATCTTGCCCTGGGGTTTGTAGGAGTTCCACATCTGCCGCATGGATAGGGGGAGCATTCCGGGGGCTTGGGGGGGGAGGACGACATCGCGTCCGTGGGCGCCGATTCGGAGGTGAGCGCTGGGCCTGGCGAGTTCGAAGGCACCGGTTGCGGAAATATCGAGTGCGTGCATGAGTGTTGCGCCGGCGCTCAGCAATTCGAGGTGGAGTCCGTTGAGCTGGGCCTGGGCGGAGATGTCGCTGAGATCGATGTCGCCGTCGTGGGAGCGGACGAGCCCGTGCTGGAGGCGGATGTCGCCTGCGACGTTGAAGGTGGAGTCCGTTCCGTCCTCGGCGGGTTTGCGCTGGAAGATTCCATCGAATCCGCAGCGGCCGGCGAGTTCAAAACCGTGCAGTTTTTCGGTGTACTGTTCGGGGATGGCGTTGATCAGTGAGGAATCGATGGGGACGCTGGCGGTGGCGCGGAGATCGGGCATGAGATTCCGCACATTGCCGCCGGGGTGATGAATGATGCCGTCGAGGCGGATCGATCCAGATCCATCGTTGCCGCAGGCGATGGAGATGCCGTTGACGAAGGATTGATCGGCGGTGAGGACGAGCTGGCCGTGCAAGTGGGAGAAGTGATAAGGAAAGGCCTTCGGGTATCCGAAGCCGTCGGTGAGGGTGAGATCGACATGGATGTCGGGTGCTTCACGGTCGGGCTTTCGTTTGACGATGCAATTGAAGCTGCCGCGAGCCACGAGGACGAACTGGTCCCAGATCGATTTGAACTCGCCAGGGAGGCAGGCTGCGAGGCGGTCATCGAAGACGACATCGTCGCCCCAGACGCGGAAGTCGATCGTTTTGTTGGCAGGGGTGGTGCCGGTGGCGCCCTGGATATGGATGAGGTTTTCGTCGGCGCGTGCGGTGACGTTGTCGAAAGTGACGGTGTTCTCATCGAAATGGACGCGGCCCTTGACGTGATCGAGGGGGAAGGGGAAGGGGCCGAAGCGCATGCGGGCGTCGTTGCAAAGGATATTGCCGTCGAGGTGGAGGTCGCGGCTGCCGGCGAGGCGTTTGATGCCGAGGGAGAGATCAAATTTGCCATGGGGGGCGACGCGTTGGATGAGGTCCTGGCTGCCGGGGAAGGCGACGAAGATGGGGGGGTATTCGTCGCCGAGGAGTGCGTTGGGGAAGTGGATGTGGAGGTCGAGCGGGGAATCCGGTGCGCTACCTGCAACGGTGCCGAGGGCCTCGAAGTTGTAGCCGAGGAGGCGGCCGCGAATGTTGACGTCGATGCTGGATTTGCTGAGGCCGAAGCGAAGGGAGCCGCGGATGTCGGAGAGGCTGACGGGGTAGGTTTTGCCGTCGGAGCGAGGCGTGGCCAGCATTTCCATGGAGACGTGGTCGAGATCGGCGCCGATAAAAGCGCCGATGTCGTTGTCGTAGCTGACCCAGAGCTGGAAGAACTTGCCGCGGAGGTGGTGCTCGATCCACCATTCGCGTACCTGTCGGGGCAGGACATCGCGCAGGGCGTCGGAGAGGACGATGTCCTGTGCGGCGGCGGTGAAGCGGTTGTTGGTCATGTCCCAGGTGCCATTGACGGTGACCTGCGCGTTTCCGCTGGGGGAGAGGATGACGTTCGTCGGGGCGGGCTGCTGGACGAGCTGGAAGCGGTAGGTGAAGGGGTCTGAGGGGGTCGGGGAGAATTGACCGTCGATGACCGCGCGGGCGGTTTGTTTGAGGCTTCCGTTGTCGAATTCACCCCACTGGACGCGGGCATCTCGGAGGACGATGACGGGCAGAGGCACGGGGCGGGAAGGGCCGCCGGCGGCGCCGGAGGGCTTGGTCTTGGCGCCGGCCTTCCGGAGCATTTCGTAATTCCAGCGATCGGCCTGTTTGTCCTCCACGAGGTAAAGGGTGGGTCGAATAGCGGTGAGCTGGGTGGCGCGGAGTTCACCAGCGAAGAGGCTGACCCAGTCGAAGCGGGCTTCGATCTGTTCGGCGGAGAAGATCGGGAGAGGGGTGGAGTCATGGGGGTCGCCGGCGACGGTGTTGACCTGCACGTTGGAGAGGAGCAGAGTGCCGGAGAGGGAGAGGTGACCGGATTGGACGGAGACGGATCCGCCGAGGACATTGGAGAGCAGCGCTTCGGCGAGGCGGCTGACGCGTGCGGGGCGCGTGGCGTACCAGACGCCGAAAAGGAAGAGGATGAGTATGACCAGGGCCCCGATGCCGATGAGTCGCCGCAGGGGGCTGATGAAGGTGGATCTGGGCGCGCGGCTGGTGTACCCACAGGAGCGGGTTTTCCACCAGTGAGCGGGATTTCCGCGTGAGTAAACGGGCATCTAAGAGCCTTGAAATCGTAACAACGACCGGACACATCAATTAGACCGCTAACGATGCGCGACGTTGGCGTCCTGTTGCCTTGCTTTCCGGCGTTGGAGGAGGGTCATGATGCCGGCGGCGGCGAAGATGCAGACGATGGGCATCAGCGGGGCGCGATATCGGACAGAACCCAGGAACAAAGAGTGTACCGCGGAGAAGTAGAGAATTGGAATAAGCAGGAGGCCCTTGATGCCGCGCGGGAAAGGGGCGAGGACCAGGCCGAGGAGTCCGAGGAGGAAGAGGGGGATGTACCATGCGGCGATGGCGAACTGGAGGCGGGAGTTGCGGAATTCGGATGCGTTGAGCCAGGGGGACCAGGTGCGGGCGAATTTGCGCAGTGCGAGAAGGACGATGCGGCCGGGGTCGTTGCGGATGTACTGCCAGGCGCGGCGGTTCCACTCGTCGTTGCGCTGAGCTTCGTTCATGGGACTCATGTCGGGGGGGAGTTGAATGATGTCCTGTTTTGGGGAACCGTCGGCGTCGGGGTAGACGGCTTCGTACAGGGAGATGCCTTCGAGGGTGGTGAGGCGGAAGAAATGGGAGTGGAAGATGGCGAAGTTGCGGGTTTGCCAGGGGAGGAGGGAGACGAGGACGATGGCGGTCGAGACGACCACGCCGATAGCCGCGATGCGCACGTGCCGCCAGGTTCTTCGCTTGATGTGCAAGAGAGTCCAGAGGGCGAGGGGAAGGATGCACCAGAGGGCGGAGGCACGCATGTAGACGGCAGCGCTCCAGGTGAGGCCGGCGAGCAGCCAGTGGTCGAAGCCGCCGCCTTCGAGGAGTCGGACGAAGAGCCAGAGGGCTAGGAGCATAAGGAGGGTGAAGGGCATTTCGGAGAGGAAGGCGGCGGAGAAGCCGATAGTGAGGGGGTCGAAGGCGGCAAGGAGTGCGGCGAGGAGTGCGACGGATTCGCCGGCGCGTCGGGCGATGGCGTAGACGAGCCAGACGATCAGGCCGGAAAGGAGGGACTGGATGATGAGGACGTGTTGGATGGAGGGGCCGAGGAGAAATTCGAGGGCGGCGACGAAGAGAGGGTAGCCGGGCATGCGGGTGGCGAAGAGACCATGAGGGGGGGCGGTGACGTAGGCGTCGCCGTGGAGGATGTTTCTGGCGAGGATGTCGTAATCAGCGGAGTCGGGGAACTGGAAGGGGTGGATGATCGCGAGGGCCAAGCGGATGCTGATGGCGAGGGCGATGATGAACCAGAGCGTGCGGCGGGGTTGGGTCATCGGGGTTTCTCCACGGTGACGATGCCGGCGCCGGCGCGGGCGACGATCCCGCGGCCCATCTGGACGGATTTTCCGCCGGCGGTTGCGCGGATCATGCGAAGGGCCTCTCCGATGCGTTCGAAGTCGCTGGATTCGGTGGATCCGCCGAGGGTGCGGACGAGCTGGCGAAGGAGTTCTCCGCAGAGGATTGGCGCGGCCTGTTGCAGGATGGCGCGGCGAAGGGTGATGCGTCTTTTGGTTTGGGTGATCGTCGATTCCTGCAGGAGTTCGAGGGCGAGGGAATCGAGGATCTGTTGCGCGGCGCCGGCGAGCAGGGCGGCGCGGCCGATGGATTCGATGGCGGCCGGGGCAATTCGCTGGAGCGGCGGGAGGACAGTTTGGCGGAGGCGGTTGCGCAGGTAAGCGTCGGTGGCGTTGGTTTCGTCTTCGTGCCAGTCCTGATCAATGGATTGCAGGTATTGGCGCAGGGTTTCGCGGCGAATGCCAAGCAGCGGTCGCAGGACGGTCATGTTTTGCAATCGTGCGGAGGTCGCCATGCCGGCAAGGCCGTCGAGACCGGCGCCGCGGATCAGGCGGAGGAGGACGGTTTCGGCCTGGTCGTCGGCATGGTGTGCGAGGACGATGGCGTCGCATTTTTTTTGTTTGGCCATCGCCGCGAGTGCGCGGAAGCGGGCGGTGCGGGCGGTGGCTTCGCTGGCGCTTCTGCCGAGTTTCAGGCGGCGTTCGAGGAAGGGGAGGGCGAGGGATTTGGCGAGGGATTTGACGAAGGCGGCGTCGAGGTTGGCACTGCGGCCGCGGATGCCGTGGTGGATGTGGGCGACGAGGAGGGTCCATTGCCAGTGGCGGGACTGATTGATGGCGTGGAGGAGGCGGAGGAGTGCAACAGAGTCAGCGCCGCCGCTGACCGCGAGGAGGAGGCGTGCGCGCTGGGGGAGGAGGTCACTGCGGTGCAGTTGGTGGTCGAGGTGCTGGATGAGGCCGCGGGGTGGAGGCATGGGGGCATGGTACACGGGGAGTTGCTGCGGGAAAATGTGAATGGGCGGGATGAAGATAAAAAGCCAAGAGGTGGCAATCCCTGAGTTGGGCGGGGAGAGCGGAATCGAATGCCTGATCAGTGGCCGCCGGCAGCGTTTACGCCGTGCATCGACTTGGAACCGCTCAGCATCGGCCAGGCGAACGCATAGGCGGCGATGATGGCGAAGCAGAAAATCGGCACGACGTACCCGTGTGCCATGTTGTATTTGTCGGCAATCAGCCCCATCAGTTTCGGAAGGATGGCGCCGCCCATGATTGCCATCACGATAAACGAAGAGGCCCGTTTTGCTTTTGCACCAAGGCCGAAGATACCGAGCGCAAAGATCGTGGGGAACATGATCGACATGAAGAAGAAGCTGAGGAAGATGCAGACGACGGAGGTCCAACCAAGATTGGACAAGATCAGAAAGCAGATGAAGACGTTGCAGAGGGCGTAAATGCCGAGCATTTTGTGAGCCGAGAACCTTTTCAGCATGGCTGCGCCTGTGAAGCGGCCGAGGAGGAAGCAGACAAAGCCGACGGACTGCAAGGCGGAAGCTCCCGCGTCGCTGATCGCGAGGGCCCCGTTTCGTGTTTCAAACCAGCCGGTCATCCAATCCTGCAGATGGAGGATGCGAATGGGAAGGCTGTGAGCGATCGAGTCGACGGTTGAATTCATCCAGTCAGGGATGGCGGGAACCATGCAGAAGCCTGTGTTTCGATCGATGGTCATTGAGTTGACGAAGAAGCTGAATATGCCGGCCTGGGCGGCGACATAAAAGAATTGGGCGAGGGTGGCGGATGAGAAGTGAGGATGAGACCACATGCTGTGGTGCGTGATTTTTTTATTGGCGGGAACGAGGAGCACTGCGGAGAGCACGACGCCAAACGCGCCAAAAAAGTAGAGCGATCTTGCGATCGTCGCATCGCTGACGCCGGAGGTCGAGAGGATCACCCAGAGGATCATGGCGCACGCGCCGGTCAGTACGACGGCATTGAGCAGCATCAGAACGTAAATGAGCCCGCGATTGATCCGTCGCTCGGCAACCGCTTCGGTGGACGGATCGGCCTTGTCAATGGCGTAGTCATCTTCGGCTTTGATGTCGGGAACCTGCGCAAAGGCAAAGATGATGGCGATCACAATGACAATGCAGGCAATCGTGACGTAGGGGATATAGAGCGTCTGACTTCCGGTGCTGACGCCCTGGGCGTTTTTGGAATAAAAGTACAAGCTGCCGATGATGGGACCGAAGATCCAGCCTACGCCGTTGGCTGATTGGGCGAGGTTAATGCGCGCTGCCGCATATTTTTGAGGGCCGAGGACGGTGGTATAGGGATTGGCGACGGTTTCGAGGAATGTAAACCCCGAAGCAATCACACAGACGCCGAGAAGAAACGCCCAAAACTGGGCAATATGCGTGGCCGCGAGAAACCAGAATCCACCGAGAGATACGAACATCAGACCGGAGATGATGCCCCCCTTGTATCCGAGCTTGCCTGCGAGCCAGCCGGCGGGCATGGACATCAGAAAATACCCGAGGTAGTGGGCAAACTGGACCCAGGCGGATTGCGACTTGCTCAGATGAAGCTCATCCTGGAAGTGTTTGTCCATCACGTCGATCATGCCGTTACCAACGGCCCAGAGGAAAAAGAGGGAGCTGACAAGGGCAAAGGTAACGGCCAGGCTCTTGCCATTGACGGTGAAGAGCCCCTCCTTCTGTTGAAGGGGAGAATTAAGCGTTGTCATACAGGTTTCCACTCCTGCCGAATTGGGGTCGCCAAGTCTTCAACGCCAATGAGATTCAGACGCTACAAACAAATGTCAAAAAAAAAAGATGTGATGAGGGCATCTTAGCGGGGATGGGGAATCCGTCAATGCGGCTGTGGTTACAACTCCTGATGGATTGGTGGCGTCGGAGAACAGTTTCAGGAGAATTCACGAATTCAATGGCCATGGACCGATAAGACCCACACGGGGCTCTGTCTGCCTGGAGGCTGATGGAGTTCTCATGGATGATTTGCACCTCAAGGAGGATTCCTGTGAGCGAACACGAGACGACTTACCTGGCTCCCAACACCATTCTTAAAGGGGAGTTGCAGCTTGCCGGCCCGGCGACGATCGCGGGGCGGATCGAAGGCGCCATCACCGGCGACAACGCGGTGCAGGTGGTGGGCGACGGGAGCGTCGAGGGGGATATTCAAGGATCGCTCGTGGAGGTGCAGGGAACGGTCAAGGGGAACATCATCGCGACGCAGTTGTGCCGGCTTGGCGCGACGGCGCGGGTGTCGGGCGAATTGCGGGCGGCAAATCTGGCGATCGTGGAGGGGGCGTGCTTCGTCGGGCAGGTGTGCGTCGGCGGGCCGTCGATGGAAGAGGAACTGCAGCAGCAGATGGCGGCTCAGCAGAAGTCGCGGCAGACGGCGGCGGCGCGGCAGACGCCCGTGAGCCCCGCGAATGTCGTCCACGAAATGGCGGCGGCGGCGAACCGGCTCGCGAACATGACCTCGCAGACGGATGAGATGGCCGAGACGGCGAGCGGCGTGGCGGGCACGGTGAACGTGGTGTCGGAGAATATCCAGAATACGCTGAATCGCGGGCCCAGGATCATTCGGGCGCGATCGTAATTTCGTAGAAGTCAGAATCAAGAAGCAGGAATCAAGAAGCGGGAGTTGTCGCATACTTCCTTATTCTTGCTTCTGGCTTCTTGATTCTTGATTCTTCATCCATCGTTCCTTGCGGGAAAGGCAGGGGAGCAGGTCAGGAAGACCGCAGCAGGCGTGACGGATCATGCTTCGGTCGCTGATAAATTCAATGCGGGGGCGGTCGGCGCTGGCGATGGAGCGGGAGCAGTGGCTGCAGCAGTACGGCCAGATGCAGAACACGTACCCCGAGCAGGAGCAGTTGGAAGGAGAGTTCGTGGAGGGGGCGGTGGAAGCGGTGGCGGAGGTTGTCCCGCAGACGGGCGAGATGGTCCAGGCGATGCCGCGAGTGACGGCATCGACGGCGAACGTTCGGCCAGACCGTTGCTGTGTGTATTGCGGGAACGGGGTGTATGCGCCGCGCGGGGCGGGGAAGATCCGGTGCCCGAAGTGTTTCAATGATCTGCCGGTGCAGGATGTCACGCTGAAGGGGGATGTGGCGGAGGAGGCGATCATCACGGCGGGGAAGATCACGGTGGCGGAGGATGCGCGGGTGGCGGCGAAACTGGTGGCGACGACGATCGACATTGCGGGACGGGTGCTGGGGGATGTGCTGGCGTCGAATCTTTGCACGATTCGCGAGACCGGTAAGCAGGCGGGGAAGATCCTCTGCCGGCGGCTGGATCTGAAGCCGGGGGCGGAAATAGATGGGGCAGTGGAACTGATTCGGGATGAGGTGGTCCGGTAAGGGGCTGGGGAATTCTTGCGAGGGGTGGGGAAGTGAAAAACGTTTGCCCAATTTCCCTTTTAATCATAATTTCGAGAAGGATCGTGACATGGTTTGTCACGGTACGGATCCAGCGGCAGGGCGAGTCGGAGGCGTTTCAGAGGGAGATGACCGATGGTCCGTTTGGCGATGCAGATCCGTTCGAAGTCTTCGACGAAAAGCTTGAGCCGCGGTGGGTTGTTCCGGCGGGGGAAGCGCGGGAGGCTGGTGGAGGGGCTGGAGTCGCGCGTGCTGATGTCGGGTACGCCGGTCGTGGGTGTGCACCATCATGCGAAGAGCGGCGATACGGCGCCGGTGGATCATGCACCAACGGAATCATGGACGGGGTGCATTGCCGGCAGCGCGCTGCCGGGGACGGCGCTCTCGATTGATTACAACACGATCCTGAAGGCGACGCATGCGAAGGATGCGGATGGGGATCCGATCACGTTTACGATTACCAATGTGAGCGACGCCGGGACGCTGACGATCACGCACAACGGCGCCACGGCGGCGGTGGTGGGCGGGACGACGACGGTGGTGAGCGGTGACACGCTGAATTGGACGCCGGCGGTGGGTCACGCCGGCAAGCGCTATGCGTTCAGCGTGACGGCGAGCGACGGGACATTGGCGGCGGTGAATTCGTCGGCGCTGTTCGCCACGGTGGCGGAACTTCCGAAAGTGCAGGCGTGCGCGACCCACGAGGAGGCCCATGAAGCCCAGGCGGGCACGAACGCGGGCAATGGCACCGTTACGTTGTATCGCTCCGGCGATTCGACGCAGGCGCTAACCGTGAATCTGAGCATCGCCGGGACGGCGACGATGGGGGTGAATTACACGCTGCTCGGGCCGGACGGGAATCCGATCACCAGCAGCACGCCGACGGTGACATTCGCGGCGGGACAGAAGAGCCTGAAGCTGACGGTGTCGCCGATCCAGGACAACACGGTGGATCCGACGCTGACGGTGACCGTGAAAGTGCTGGCGGGTTCGAGCAGTTCGCCGGCGTACAAGGCGGACTGTCACGTGGCGACGGTGAGGATCATCGATAGCACGCCGACGGTGCACCTCGGCGCCATGATGACTCAGGCGAGTTCGAGCAAGCCGGCGACGCTGTATGTGGCGCGAACCGGCGATGCGACCTTGCCGCTGACGGTGAACTTCACGACGGCGACGGGGACGGGCTTCGGGACGCAGGGGACGGATTATGTGCTGAAGGATTCCACCGGGAATCTGCTGACGAACAGCATCACGGTGGCGGCGGGACAGCGGTATGCGATCATCGATGTGTTTGCGATCGATGACGGAGCGACGGCCAAGTTGAAGGCCAAGATTTCGCTGACGGCCGGGAGCGGCTACACGCTGCCGACGTGCGACCTCTCGGCATGCGTGAAGTTGATCATCGGCGCCAGCACGTCCACCACGACGACGACGACGCCGCTGATCGGCAACACGCAGGTGGGATTGTCGACGTCGATCGACACGCCGGAGCTTCTCTCGTTCAGCAACCTGGTGCAGTTGGCCGGGGCCTCGCTGGGACAGGCGGCGGGGCCGCTGCAGTTGAAGATCACGGCCGAGGGGGATGGGAAGCTGCAGATCATCCACAATGGGTTGGGATCACCGGTGGCGGTGAACGTGGGCGAACTGGTGAGCGCGGGCGACTTCCTCGAATGGACGCCGCCGAGCGGCGCCAGTTCTTCGAGCGGCATGAATGCGTTCACCCTGGCGGCGCACGCCGGGACGATGGATTCGACGACCACGAGCCAGTTCTCGGTTGTAGTTCAGTCCATGAGTTGATGGAGTCTGAAGCGGACGTGACAGGGGCCGGGACGATGATGAATCGTTCCGGCTTTTTTCGCGGACCTTTTTGGGGGGAGAGTTATCGCGCGCCGCGTGAGGGGCAGATAGAAACGGCGTGATCCTGCGTTGGAACGCGGGAAGGAGAATTCGTTTTGTCGGAGACAACCATGAGCGAAGTCGTGTCGAGCGGGATTGAAAAGACGGTGATCAACGCGCAGACGGTGATCAAAGGAGAGATCACGTTTGCGGGACCGGCGGTGGTGTGCGGGCGGATCGAGGGGCAGATCCGGGCGCAGGATGAACTTCAAATCACGGCGGGCGGAAGCGTGGAAGGCGACATCATCGGCGCCGTGGTGGATATCCAGGGAACGGTGAAGGGGAACGTCACGGCGTCGCAGACGACGCGGCTGGGGGCCAATGCGAAACTGATCGGTGAATTGCGGGCGGCGAACCTGGCGATCTCCGAAGGGGCAACGTTTGTCGGCAAGGTGTGCGTCGGGGAAGTTCCGGCGCCGGCGAAGATGGAGACGCGGACGGTGACGGCGCATTCGCCGCGGGCGGTCACGCAGACGATTGCGCCGGCGCCGGCGGCGATCGATCCGGCGGCGGCGCTGCAGTCGCGGCTGGCGTCCATGCAGGAGTCGGCGGAGGAGAATGAGGACGGCGACGCGGGTTCGATCCGCATTGTTCCGGCCGCGATCCACAACCTGAAGCGCGTTCAGGCGGCCGTGCAGGCAGCGCACTGATACTCATGGGCCGGGAACGGCGCTCGTCACTCCTTCTTTCACCTTCCCACCGAGCGCCGTTCCCTCTCCTTTTTGCGGCTTTGATCGAAGCGAGGGGCAGATGCTGGCGCGTGCGTATCAGATGGTGCGGAAGTTCTCGGCGGTCGATGGCGGGTTGTGCTGCGTGTTCTGCGGGGCGGCGCTGTATGCGTCGGAGCGGTCGCTGCAGGTGGAGTGCCGGCAGTGCGGGCAGTATGTGCATGTGCGCGACATGCGGATTGCGGGAGTGCATGCAATTCCGCGGACGGTGACGTGCGGGGATGTGGTGGTGGAGTTGCCCGGGCGGGTGACGGGGGATCTGGTGGGGCGGAATGTGTTGATTGCGGGGGTCGTGAAGGGGAATGTCTTTGCGACGGGAGAAGTGCGGGTGGCGGGGACGGCGCGGATTCTGGGGCATATTTTGTGCGCGCGGATTTTTGTGGAGGGCGGGGCGGTGATTGACGGGACGATTGAGCGCGTGGCGGGTTAGATGACGGTAGAACGTGCATGCGGAACTCCGATCGGGCGGGTGGATGAAGATGAAGATGAAGATGAGGAGGGCGCGGGTTATTTATCGAGGAGTTTTTGCAGGGCGACGAGGAGGGAGGGGTCGGGGTTGGAGGTGAGTTGGGAGACCGGAGGGTGGAGGAGTTTGCCGATGAGGCGATGAATGAGGCGTTCGAGTTCGGCGCGGTCTTCTTCGGAGAGATGGGGATTGCGGGCGAAGTGGGCGTTGAGCTCGGCGCGGGCGACGGCGTGGGAGCGGTCGTAGAGGGATTTTACGAGCGGGCCGACGTCGCGGGTGGCGAACCATTTCCAGAAGTCGTCGATGTGCTGGTTGAGGAGCATGCGGGAGGCGGCAATTTCCTGTTCGCGTTTTTCGCGGTTGCCGGCGGCGACTTCCTGGAGATCGTCGACGTTGTAAAGGTAAACGCTGGAAAGCTTGCCGACGGAGGATTCGACATCGCGCGGAACGGCGATGTCGACGATCACGGCGGGACGGTAGCGGCGGGGTTTGAGCAGGGTCTTGAAGCGGGCTTCAGTGATGATCGGTTCAGTGGCGTTGGTGCTGGTGAGGAGGATGTCGGCTTCGGTCATGAGGCCGTCGAGCTGGTCGAATGGGCGGGCATCGCCGCGGAATTCGGCGGCGAGGGTCTGGGCGCGTTCGGGGGAGCGGTTGGTGATGAGGAGCCGCCTGGGGCGGAGGTCGGCGAGGTGGCGGAGCATAAGCGTGGCCATTTTGCCGGCGCCAATGCAGAGGATTGTTTTGTCGTCGAAGCGGTCGAAGACGGAGCGAACGAGATCGACAGCGACCGAGGCGATGGAGAGCCGGCCGGCGGAGAGGTTGGTTTCCTCGTGGATTTCCTTGGCGGCGGCGAGGGCGCGCTGGAACAGGGCGTGGAAGATCTTGCCGCCCCCCCCTACCGCGTTGTGATCGCGCGCGAACTGGTAGGCTTGTTTGACCTGCGAGAGGATTTGCGTTTCCCCGACGACCATCGAATCGAGTGAGCTGGTGACGGCGAAGAGATGGGAAACGGCGTCGCGGTTCTCGTGGTGGTAGAGGTGCGGGCGGAGGTCGGGGGTTTGGAGCTGGTGAAAGTCGGCGAGGAAATGGGCGAGGTTGTCGTGCGTGGGCAGGGTGGTGTTCTCGGTGGGCTGCGTCGCGACGTAAAGCTCAACACGGTTGCAGGTGGAGAGGATGACGGCTTCCGAGTTGGGGAAGGAGTGGGTGAGGGAGTTGAGGGCGGCGGCGAGCTGTTCCGGGGTGAAGGCGAGGGTTTCGCGCAGGTCGAGCGGGGCCGTGCGGTGGTTGAGGCCGACGGCGAGAAGTTGGACGGAATCGGGAATCATGGATTTCATGAGCCCCCGCCCCCAATCCTGATTCCACTGGCGACGACGAACCCACCGATGAAGAGCGCGAAGCCGATGATCCACAGCCATGCGGCTCGCGGTCCGCGGAAGCGCGGGGCAAGGGGGAGGTGGGCAATGACGGCGTAGACGAGCCAGGAGAGCGTGGCGAGGGAGATTTTCCAGAGAAGCGGCGTACGTTGGAGGATGTCGGGCTCCTGGATGACGCGGAGCGCGCCGGTGATGATCGCGATGGTGAGGAGGGGGAAGCCGAGGTAGATCATCCACTGGTTGAATTTTTCGATGGAGGCGAGGGGCGGGAGTCCGATCCAGCGGCGGGAGCCGTCGACGCCGGCGGAGCCTTTCTGTTTCAGCTGACGGTGAGCGATGAGATAGACGATTCCGCCGACGCAGCCGAGGGCAAAGCAGAGGGTGCCCGCGATGATGGAGACGATATGCACGTCCATCCAGATGCTGCCGTAATAATAATTCTGCGGAGCATAAAGAGAGAGCGCCGCGCCCATGATCAGAAGGACGACGATCATCGGGAGGAGGAAGAACGCGAGGCTGCGGAGGTGCCGGGTCCAGCGAAGATAGATGAGGACAATGGCGAGGAGGAGGGCGAGGAGGGTGAAGGCGTCGAAGTGGTTGGAGAGGGGGAGGGAGAGCTTGTTTTCGCTGGCGGCGCGCCAGAGGAGGAGGGCGAGGTCGAGAACGGTGGCGATGGCGATGGCCGTGCGCGCGGGAATGCCCATGGAAGCTTCCGGGCCGGTGGCGCCGCGGTGCAGGATTGAACCGACCGTCGAGGCGTGGCGGAAGTTTCGCAGGCCAAGGATGAAGGCGCCGGCGAACAGGAGGCTGGTGAGAAAGAGGAGAGCGAATTGCAGGTGAGTGATGTCAGGCACGGGACCTCCGTCCGCGTTGTGGATCGCGCTTGCTGGATGGTGTTTTTTTTGTGGGGGAAGTGAGCTCCGCAAGGTACTGACGCAGGAGTTTCTGAGCGCCCTTTGCGCCCTGGCGGCGAAGTCGCGCGATCATTTCCTCGCCGGCGAGGCGCTGCAGGATGATCCTGCGGTGCTCGATCGTGTGGATGCTTTTCCTGATCAGGGGGCGCCAGGCACGGTGGAGCTCGGCGAGGCGGGCGAGGAGCGGGTCGATGCCATTTGCTGCCTGCTCGCGGATCCTGGCTGCGAGGCCGGGAGAAGCGCCTTGCGTGCTGACGGAAATAACGACGCTGCCGACGGAGGCGGTGGCGCCGTTGGCGAAGTCGCCGCGGTCGGGATTGTCGCAGCGGCAGCAGAGAATATTGTTGCCGGCGGCATCTTTCTGGACGCGCTGGTTGACCGAGGGGACGTCAGTGGCGGCGAAGACGAGGCACCAGTTTTTGCGGCGCATGTGGGCGGACGTGTAGCGGGCGCGGACACATTTGATCGGTTTGAGCTTATGGAATGCATCGTTAAACGCGGGGCTGACGATGGTGACGCGGGCGCCGGCATCGAGGAGGCCCTGGGCTTTGCGGACCGCGACTACCCCCCCACCGACAATGAGAACATCGCGGCGGGCGAGCGAAAGAAACAACGGATACGGCGTCGGGGCAGGCATAGGTTGAATATATTAGCGAAATGGGCGGGCGATGGCACACGATCCCCTGCGATTGCCGCGGCGCGGCCACAGGCAAAAAAGGAGCGGCCCGCGCTTTCGCAAGCGCGGGCCGCCGGAGTTGATGAAACTCACCTCGCGTGGATTAGCCGAGGAGCTTCAGAACCGCCTGGGGGCTCTGGTTGGCCTGGCTCAGCACGCTGGTGGCCGACTGCACGAGGATCTGCGAACGGGTGAGGTTCGCGGTTTCCGTGGCGAAGTCGGTGTCGTTGATGGCGCTTTCGGAGCTCGAGACGTTTTCCAACGCCACGTTCAACGAGTTGATCGTCGAAGAGAGCGTGTTGGCCTGGAACGCACCGAGCCGGCCGCGCAGGTTCGACACGTCCTGGATCGCCTTGTTGACGACGTTCTGGGCGAGGTTGGTGTCGCCGGTGTTGACGGCGGCAGCCTTGCCGGAACCCAGGTCGGACAAGCTGTAGACCGTGCCATTGCTGACATACTTGCCGATCGACGACGTGTTGACGTTGCCCAGACCGATGGAGGCCTTGTTGGCGCTGTTGACCTGAGCACCGAGGCTGAAGGTCGCACCTCCGCCGGTGACGCCGAAGGTCTTGGAAGCGCCGTTCGTGTTGGCCGCGCTGTTGAGCGTGAAGTTCGCCTGCAGGTTCGCGGTGACAACGTTCACGTTGAGACCATTGGAGGTGACCGACGCGCCGTTGATGGTGAGGCTCGCGTCGGTGCCCTTGGCGGTCGTGTTGGTCACGCCGTTCTTGTCCACCGTGGAGACGGCGGTCGAGTTGTTGGAGGTGACGCTGACGAACTGGGCGCTGCCGTAGTCGGTCGAGTTGAACTTGATCGACTTGTTGTCGGACGAGAGGGTCGCCTGGACGCCGGAGGAGTCCTTGAACTGGTTGACCGAAGCGACGATCGCGGAGCTCTTGGTGGAGCTGGCGAACGAGAGCTGGACGGTGCCAGTGTTGCCGGCGATGGAGAGCGTCGCGGCGCCGTTGAGACCGTTGGAGGAACCCTTGAAGTCGAGTTCCGCGGTCTGGGACGAAGCGACGACGGCGACGGTGACCGAGAGGGTCGACGTGCCGACGTTGGCCGAGTTGATGGAGACCGAGGTAAACGCCGACGTGGTGGTCAAGCCGGAGGTGGTGTAGTCGAAGGTGCCGTTCAGCAGCTTGACGCCCTGGAACGAAGCCGAGTTGCTGATGCGGTTGATGGTCGAGAGGATCGAGTCAACCTGCAACTGGTTCGCGTTCTTTTCGTCGGAGGAGAGACCGGCGGAATTGGCGGAATTGCCAACGAGGCCCTGAAGGCTGACGAGCAGGTTGCTGACTTCCGACAGCGAACCTTCCGCGGTGCCAATGATGTTGTTGGCCTGCTGAGCGTTGCCGATGGCGGTCTCGGTGGACTTCTGTTCGGCCTGCAAGGACTCGCTGGCGATGAGGCCGGACGGGTCATCCTTGCCGGAGTTGATGCGAACGCCGGTGGAGAGGCGTTGCAAAGAGGTCTGGAGAGAGGCGGTATTCTTGTTCAAAGAATTGACCGCGATCAACGACGAAACGTTGGTATTAATCCGTGACATGTGTGAATCCTCCATGAAGCCGGTTGATGGGACTCACACACTACGTTTCTCGTGCGCGGCGTGAGCCATCGGGGCTTGGGATCCGGATATCGTTCAGATATCCGGGTCAGCAAGCGCTGAGAATCCGGCCTGAACTTCCGTGAACTAAAAACCCGGACTTAGTGACAGTTCCCGGTTCCGGGACGCTACCCGGGAACTCAGCGACCTATGCGTCAAACCTCCCTGGCATGAAGCCAAAACTCAAAGCCTGCCCAGGCTGCCAGGACCGCCTTGGATCCTGCGAAACGCACCGGCATAGGAACTGCTTCGGCGAAACCTTTGAAGGGGTTTAGCACCTTCATGCCGTTTCCTTTCAGCAGTCCTGACTGCCAGTCCAAGGCGGTCCGGGACATGACCTGTATATGGAAGGAACCACTCCGAGTTCCCATAACGTGCGCGGCTAACCACCGGAGAAATCCGGCCCGCACAACCGCAGCCAGGCAATTCCACCTGACCACGAATGCCGGTCGGGTGAGGACGGCGGACCGCTTTTTTTCAAGCGGCCCGCCGGCCGGGATTACACCGAATCATTAGCCCAGGAGTTTCAGAACTGCCTGCGGGCTCTGATTCGCCTGGCTCAGGACGCTGGTGGCCGACTGCACCAGAATCTGCGAACGCGTGAGGTTCGCCGTTTCCGTCGCAAAGTCCGTGTCCGTGATTGCACTTTCAGAGCTCGATACGTTTTCCAACGCCACGTTCAACGAGTTGATCGTCGAAGAGAGCGTGTTGGCCTGGAACGCACCGAGCCGGCCGCGCAGGTTGGAGACATCCTTGATCGCCTGGGTGACGATGTTCTGGGCCAGGGTGGTGTCGCCGGTGTTGACGGCGGCGGCCTTGCCGGAACCGAGATCCGCCAGGCTGTAGATGCTGCCATTCTGAACGTACTTGCCGATGGACGCAGTGTTCACCGAACCGATGCCGACGGAAGCGGTGTTGGCGGTATTGACCTGGGCGCCGAGGCTGAAGGTTGCGCCGCCACCGGTGATTCCGAAGGTCTTCGACACGCCGTTCGAGTTTGCCGCGGCGTTGAGCGTGAAATCGACGTCCAGCAGATCGCCGAAGACGGCCTTCACGTGCAGGCCATCGGAAACCGCGGTGGTGCCGTTGACCGTGAGCGTGGCATTCGTGCCGGAGCTGCTCGTGGTGGCGACGCCGCTGCGGTCCGTGGTGCTCACGGCCGTGGAGTTGGACGACTGAACGCTGACGAACTGGCTGGTGCCGTAGCCGGTGGAGATGAACTGGATCGACTTGTTGTCGGACGAGAGGATGGCCTTGACGCCGGTGGAATCCGTGAACTGGTTCACCGACGAGACGATCTTGGAACTCGAGGTGGAACTGGCAAAGGAGAGCTGGATGGTGCCCTGGTTGCCCGCGACGGAGATGGTCGCGTTGCCGTTGAGCCCGGTGGAGGAGCCGGCGAAGTCGAGTTCGCCGGTCTTGGCGGAGGTGACGACGGTAACATCCACGCTCAGGGTGGAATTCTGGACCTTGGCGGAATTGATCGAGATGGAGGTGAAGGCCGAGGTAGTGGTAAGGCCGGAGGTCGTGTAGTCGAAGGTGCCATTGAGGAGCTTCACGCCCTGGAACGACGACGAATTGCTGATGCGGTTGATCGTGGAAAGGATCGAATCGACCTGCAACTGGTTGGCGTTCTTCTCGTCGTCGGAAAGGCCGGCGGAATTGGCTGAATTGCCGACCAGCCCCTGCAGGCTGACCAGCAAGTTGCTGACTTCGGAAAGGGAACCTTCTGCTGTGCCAATGATGCTGTTGGCCTGCTGCGCGTTGCTGACGGCGGTCTCGGTGGCCTTCTGCTCGGCTTTGAGCGATTCGCTGGCGATGAGACCGGACGGGTCATCTTTTCCGGAGTTGATGCGAACGCCCGTTGAAAGGCGCTGGAGCGAGGTCTGCAGCGAACCGGTGTTCTTTTCAAGAGCGTTCACTGCGACCAGCGACGAAACGTTGGTATTGATGCGTGACATTAGGAAATCCTCCGTGAATTTGCCATCGCTTTGGTTCCGTCCCGAACAGGTTCCTCATCCGTAAGGAGCCCGAAAGGAGGGGCGGGCGATGGCGGAATACAATGCGGCCAGTAAAGAAGCCATCCGACGGGCGGTCCGCGTTACGCGCCGGATGTCGAAAGTTTTGAACCTCCCGGGCCGAGCCCTCTAGACGAAGTTCCTTCGCAGATCAGCGCCGCGGCCAGGCAGGCCGGGCGCAGCTCCGCGAACACGCGTGGATATTCGGTGGGGATGAATGAAATTCTTGAGGCGGATAGTGCGCTGCCAAGGGCGAAATCTGCCAGTATTTTTGCGTCCGGAAATGTGAGAAGTGGGATGATCTGGCGGAGGCGGAATTATCGGACAGAGCACATTCTCGGACGCATGGCCGACGAAAAAAAATGCGCAGGAGCCGCGCGAGAGCGGGTGCCTGCGTTGCGTTATCGGACGAAATTTGGCCTCAAACCCCTGGTTCGGGGGAGGCCACAATCAGAAATGTCCGCTATTCCGGACGCCAGATCGCGACGCACTGCGGCGCTTCGGTCACGCGCACTTCCAGCAGCCGCAGGTGGCGGGAATGTTCCCTGTCCGCGGTGGCCAGCGCGGTCGCGAGTTGAATCCCGATGTGCTCGGCGATGCGCTCGGCGCTCGGGTTCACGCGCGTTTTGAAGGGTTCTATGTCGTTGAGGTTTCGATTGCGCCACGGGGCGACGATGACGGTGAGGGCGTCGTGGATGTCGTGAAAATCGGCGACGGTTTCGAGGGCGTCGAGCTGGTCGGCGCCGATGCGAACGGTCACGTGGAAATCGTGGCCGTGGAGTGCCTCATGGCGTCCATCCGGGAGGCGGAGGGCGTGGGCGGCGGAGAAGGTGGATTGGACTTCGATGGCGAACACGAATTCAGTCCCGGGTCTTGAGCCTGTTACTTGCCGAGTTCCATTGAGCGTTTGGCGGCGGCGGCGACGGCTTTGGTCATGAGTTCCGCGAAGCCGCCGGCCTGCAGGGTTTCGATGGCGGCCTGGGTCGTGCCATTGGGCGTGGTGACCTTGCGGCGGAGTTCCTGCGCGGAATCCTTCGACTGCTCCAACAGCGTGGCGGCCCCGATGACGGTTTCGCGGGCGAGCGCGGCGGCCTGGGAATCGCTGAGACCCGCAGCCTTAGCGGCTTCTGTGAGGGCTTCGGCGAGGAGAAAAATGTAGGCGGGGCCGGAGCCGGAGACGGCGGTGACCGCGTCCATCTCGGTTTCGGCGACGCGCACCGTTTTGCCGGCGGAGGCGAAGATGCGTTCGGCGGTGATGAGGTCGGCTTCGGTGGCGTGGGCGCCGCGGGCGAGGGCGGACATGCCTTTGCCGGCGAGCATGGGGGTGTTGGGCATCACACGGATGACGCGCGGATTGTTTCCGAGGGTCTCCTCGATGAATTTGCAGGAGATGCCGGCGGCGATGGAGATGATGAGGGCGTCAGGTTTCAGATTTGGAGCGAGTTGCTTCAGGGCCTCGGCGATGACGAAGGGCTTGGTGGCGAGGACGATAACGTCGGACTTGCCCGCGGTTTCGTGGCAGGAGGCGCCAAGGCTGGTGCAGGGGATGCCAAGGTCGTCGACGAAGAGCTTCTGGCGTTCGGGGTTGGGATCCGTGGCACGGATTTCGTTGGGACGGTAGAGGGCGGAACGCAGAAGGCCGCGGGCGATGGCTTCGGCCATGTTGCCTGCGCCGATAAAGCCGATGGTGGGCATGGGGATACTCCGGGGTTTCGGATAATTGAGTAGTAGGGTACAGCGTTTTGCGAGAGGTTGGTAGATCTCGCGAAACCGCTGGAAGCCCATGGACACGACGCCGAAGCGTGGGATGAGCCGGCGAATAATCACGAGCGTCAAAGCGCGGGTCGCAATTTTATACAACGCGCTTGCTGAACGTTTAGAACAGGTCAAGATGTAGAGCAATACGAGCGAAATAGATTGACGATGCGCGGGAAGCATCGTAGATTCTGCAACACAGTCGACAGTCACATCTGGTCCTGAAATCAACGATAAAAGGGAAGAACGAGAGTCGGTCAGCATCGCCGGTTTGGGATGCAACAGGTTCCGTCGCTTTTGCCTCAACGCGGATGCCGTTGTTCGGCATCTGGAGCTAAAATCCCCGTCTCCTCCCGGAGCCGGGGATTTTTTATTGCGCTTGGTGGGTGGCACGGCCTGCGGGCCGTCATGGGATCGGGCGGTTCGGGGAGATCCACGTCGCGGATGGAGATAACCGCATCAACGGGCAAGCCTTTCTCGTAGTCGATGGCATTCCGCAGGCCGGCCATAATGCCCTCATAGAAGGGATTTTTCTTTTTCTTTTTTTGAGTGGCCATGAGTTATCCCCTATTGGCTTCGATGGCTCGGAAAAGGCGGGCAGGATGCCCGCGTTACTCGTCGGTGACGCAGCCTTCGCTGGCGCTTTTTACGGTTTTGATGTACTTGTATAGGGTGCCGCGGGTGACTTTGTAGGGGGGTTTTTTCCAGGCGGCGCGGCGGGTGGCGAGTTCGGCGTCGGGGACGAGCATGTCGATGGTGTTTTTTTCGGCGTCGATGCGGATTTTGTCGCCGGATTTGGCGAGGGCGATGGGTCCGGCTTCGATGGCTTCGGGGGTGACGTGGCCGATGATGAAGCCGTGGGAGCCGCCGGAGAAGCGTCCGTCGGTGATGAGTGCGACGTCGTTGAGGAGGCCGTAGCCGGCGAGTGCGGAGGTTGGGGTGAGCATTTCGGGCATGCCGGGGCCGCCTTTGGGGCCTTCGTAGCGGATGATGATGACGTCGCCTTTGGCGATGTTGTTTTGTTCGAGGCCGTGGAGCATGTCTTCTTCGGAATCGAAGACTTTGGCGGGTCCTTCGAAGTGTGTGCCTTCCTTTCCGGTGATTTTGGCGACGGCGCCATCGGGGGCGAGGTTGCCGCGGAGTATGCGGATGTGGCCGTCTTTTTTGATGGGGTTGTCGAAGGAATGGACGATGGGTTGATTTTCGATTTTTGATTTTCGATTTTCGATTTGGGGGAGCGGGGCGCTCTTTGAGAATGGGGGGAGGGATGGCAGGTCGCGGACGTTTTCTGCGAGCGTTTTGCCGGTGACGGTTTTTTGCGAGCCGTCGAGGATGCCTTTTTCGATGAGCATTTTGATGACGGCGGGGATGCCGCCGATGGCGTGGAGGTCTTCCATCACGTATTTGCCGGAGGGTTTGAAGTCGGAGAGGAGGGGGGTTTCGTCGGAGACTTTTTGCCAGTCGTCGATGGTGAGGGGGATGTCGAAGGCGCGGGCCATGGCGAGGGAGTGGAGGACGGCGTTGGTGGAGCCGCCGAGGATGATGGTGAGTTTCATGGCGTTGATGAAGGACTGTCGGGTGACGATGTCTCGGGGTTTTAGGTCGAGTTCGAGGAGGTGCCTGATGGCGGCGGCGGCGCGGGTGCATTCTTCGGTTTTTTCGGGTGCGTCGGCGGGGATGGAGGAATCGAAGGGGAGGGTGAGGCCGAGGCATTCGATGAAGGAGGCCATGGTGTTGGCGGTGTACATGCCACCGCAGGCTCCTTTGCCGGGGCAGGATTTTGCGACGATGGTTTTGCGTTCATCTTCGGTGATTTTGTGGGCGAGCGCCTGGCCGTAGGATTGGAAGGCGGAGACGATGTCGAGTTTTTCATCGTGTCCGGCGATTTTGGCGCAGCCGGCGCGGATGGTGCCGCCGTAGATCATGAGGGAGGGTCGGTTGAGTCGGCCCATGGCCATGACGGTGCCGGGCATGTTTTTATCGCAGCCGGGGATGGCGACGAGGGCGTCGTACCATTGGGCGCCCATGATGGTTTCGATGGAGTCAGCGATGAGGTCTCGGGACTGGAGGGAGTAGGACATGCCGTCGGTGCCCATGGAGATGCCGTCGGAGACGCCGATGGTGTTGAAGCGCATGCCGATGCAGCCGATTTTTTCGGCGGCGGTTTTGACGTGTGTGCCGAGACCGGCGAGGTGCATGTTGCAGGGGTTGCCGTCGTACCAGACGGCGCCGATGCCGATCTGGGGCTTGTTCATGTCATCGACGGAGAGGCCGGTGGCGATGAGCATGGCCTGGGAGGCGCCCTGGGAGGCGGGCTGGGTGATGCGGGAGGAGAATTTGTTGAGTTGTTTGGTGGTCATGGGTCGTTCCGTAAGGGTTGTGAAAGCAGGATCGGGAATTTTAGCAGCATTGCGGGTGGGTGGAAAACTCAAAACGCGAAACTCAAAACGCAAAGCCTTGGTGAGGAGGCTGGGGGCGGTGATTGTAAGTTCAATTTTTATTGTGGCGTGAAACGTTAAGTTTTTGAAGTTGGCGGGGTGAAGGAGCGAGGATTTTTTGGGGAAAAAACCGCGTTTTTGATAGCGCCAGTCGAAGATCCTCAGAATTGTTTTGCGGTATTCTCCGAAGATTCTCAAATTGTGGGTTGGGGACCCTGCTTTTTGATAGCGCCAGCCGAAGATACTCAAATTCGGTGCGCCACCCCTGTGTGGTTTTTGGGGGGATTTTGGCGTGAAACGTGAAATTGTGGAGCGGATATTGGAAGTGGACTTACGTGTTATTTGGCGTGGATGGCGGAAATGTGCGCGTGAGATGGTTTGCATGGTGAGTTCCCCCCGGTTTTTGGCTGGGGGCATTGTACCAAACTTCTTACGAACTTACAAACAAAAAGTTTTGGGATTGTGGCTGTTTACGGCCCCCCCCGCACCCGACGGTAAACACAAAGGACACAAAGCCACGAAGGACCACGAAGAGGTCCTTCGCTGCGATGGGGAGAGGCACCTGGAGCGCCGGTTTGCGCGGAGAGGTTAGAAACCACAGAGCCACAGAGGACACCGAGACGCACAGAGACTGGGGAGGGGGGCGGTAAACAGTTACTTGAGATTTGAAGAACGTACAGGATTATCGCAAGCCCCCCCCGCCGCCGCCGCGACGTAAATTGGCCACGAAAGACACGAAAGGGGCGACTTGGAGGGAACGTCCGGTGTGGTCAGGGAGAGTGGGCAAGACACGCGATTGGAGCGGCGAGTGCATTGGAGAACTTAGGATGGCAATCAGTTTTGGAGCAGTTTCCAGGAACGCAACGCTTCGGCGCTTTCGGATGCGGATTCGGCGAGTGACGGTTCGTCGGAGGTGCTGAGGAGTTCGTAGCCGGCGAGGGCGGCTCGCGCCCATTTAGCGGCGTCGGATGCCTGGGATTTTGCGAGTGTACTGGCGCGCGTCCAGCAGATGTCGGCGAGTTCTTTTATGTCCAGGGCATCTGAGCGAGTAGAGATTTTCCCAGCGAAAAACTCTATCACGGCATCGGGACCGAGTTGGAAGATGTCATTCACTCGTGCCATATTCTTGCCGGAGCTTTTTCTTTAATACCGATTTATTCCAAATGTCCGCGAAGCGTTTTTGAAACGGCTCAAGCGTTGGTGGACCAGCGATTACGCCCTGATTCTTTACGGACCCGGGAACCAGTATTAACTGGTACCGTTCCAGATCATTACGAGCAAGAAAATCTCTATCCAATAGGCGTTCCATGGTATAAAGGCCTAGATTGAATTCGCGGCAATAAACCGTGTAATCGCCTGGTTTGATGGAAACTGACTTGCCAGTATCAAGTGCGAAGATCGTTAATTGTCCGGTAGGAAATGAGAGATTGTGGGCGAGCAAGCGATCGGCCTTGTCGAGTTTGGGGGCGGATTTCGACGTGGTGATGTCGATGCGATGGTCGTTGCTCCAAGAAACGGTTCTATAACAGATCGAATCCCCTCGACGATACCAACCTAACTGGAGTTGTTTGGAAGTGGGGAAGTTGATGTCGACAGGTAAGTCCAGGGGATCGTTTTGCGCATCGTATAAATCAAATGCATTGTGGCTACAGAAGAAGCGAAACTGTGCGATGTTCTTCATGGGCAGTATCTTACCGACAAAGGATGGTGGGTTGGAATTTTCGGATCGTGACGGCGGACGTATGTCGTCCCTCCGGGGCTCGCAATCACCTAACCCTTCCTCTCGGGCCTCACGGCCCGAGCTACACATATAGCGGCCCGTCCGGGCCTGGTTAGGGCCACATGAAAAAAAGCCCAGGGACTCAGTCCCTGGGCTTTGGGGTTGATGGGGGGTTGTGCAGCGATCGTTACTTGGTGGAGTAGCTGCCGCCGGCGGTGTTGCGGACTACGGCCTGGGCGGCGGAGAGGCGGGCGATGGGGACGCGGTAGGGGCTGCAGGAGACGTAGGAGAGGCCGACTTTGTGGCAGAATTCGACGGAGGAGGGGTCGCCGCCGTGTTCGCCGCAGATGCCGAGCTTGATGTCGCTGCGTGTGGCTTTGCCCTTTTCGCAGGCCATTTGGATGAGTTGGCCGACGCCGGTCTGGTCGAGGGACTGGAAGGGGTCTTTGGGGAGGATTTCGAGTTCGACGTAGCGGGGGACGAAGGAGCCGACGTCGTCGCGGGAGAAGCCGAAGGTCATCTGGGTGAGGTCGTTGGTGCCGAAGGAGAAGAATTCGGCCTGCTTGGCGATTTCGTCAGCGGTGACGGCGGCGCGGGGGACTTCGATCATGGTGCCGACCTTGTAGGGGACCTTTTGGCCGGCCTTCTTGAAGACTTCGTCGGCGACGGCGCGGACCTTGGGGAGGAGGAATTCGAGTTCCTTGACGGTGTTGACGAGTGGGATCATGACTTCGGGTTCGACCTTGACGCCCTTCTTGGAGCAATCGACGGCGGCCTCGAAGATGGCGCGGATCTGCATTTCCTGGATTTCGGGGAAGATGACGGCGAGGCGGCAGCCACGGAAGCCGAGCATGGGGTTGGCTTCGTGGAGTTCGCTGACGCGGCGTTTGATCTTCTCGAGTGGGACCTTCATTTCCTTGGCCATCTGCTTCTGGTTTTTGTCCTCGTGCGGGAGGAACTCGTGGAGAGGGGGATCGAGGAGTCGGATGGTGACGGGGAGTCCGTCCATGGCCTTGAAGATGCCGATGAAGTCTCGTTTCTGGTAGGGGAGGAGCTTTTTGAGTGCGGCGCGGCGGTCTTTTTCGTTGTCGGCGAGGATCATTTCGCGGACGGCGATGATGCGGTCGCCTTCGAAGAACATGTGTTCGGTGCGGCAGAGGCCGATGCCTTCAGCGCCGAACTCGCGTGCGACCCTGGCGTCGTGGGGGGTGTCGGCGTTGGTGCGGACCTTGAGGGTGCGGGTCTTGTCGGCCCAGCCCATGAGGGTGCCGAAGTCGCCGGAGACGGTGGGTTTGACGGTGGGGACTTCGCCGGCGAAGACGATGCCGGTGGAGCCGTCGAGGGAGAGTGTGTCTTTGCGGGTGAACTTGCGGGCCTTGCCGTTGTTGATGATGGTGACGGTGCCGGCCTTGGCGTCGATGTTGAGTTCGCCGCAACCGGCGACGCAGGGCTTGCCCATGCCGCGAGCGACGACGGCGGCGTGGGAGGTCATGCCGCCGGTGGAGGTGAGGATGCCCTTGGCGACGTGCATGCCGCCGATGTCTTCTGGGGAGGTTTCCTTGCGGACGAGGATGACGGTTTCGCCGGCGTGGACGCGGTCTTCGGCTTCTTCAGCGGTGAAGGCGAGTTTGCCGACGGCAGCGCCTGGGGAAGCGGGGAGTCCCTTGGCGAGCTGGTCGCGTTTGGCCTTGGGGTCGAAGGAGGGGTGGAGGAGCTGATCGAGGGAGGAGGGCTCGACGCGGAGGATGGCGGTGTTCTGGTCGATGAGGCCTTCCTTGACCATTTCGACGGCGATGCGGACGGCGGCCTGAGCGGTGCGCTTTCCGTTGCGTGTCTGGAGCATGTAGAACTTGTTGTGTTCGACGGTGAATTCCATGTCCTGGACGTCTTTGAAGTGCTTTTCGAGGATATCCTTGACGCGGAGGAGTTCTGCGTAGGCATCGGGGAGGGTGTCGCCCATCTTGACGATTTCCTGGGGCGTGCGGATGCCGGCGACGACGTCTTCGCCCTGGGCGTTGATGAGGAATTCGCCGTAGAAGACGTTTTCGCCGGTGGAGGGGTCGCGGGTGAAGCAGACGCCGGTGGCGCAGTCGTCGCCCATGTTTCCGAAGACCATGGCCTGGACGTTCACGGCGGTGCCGGCGAGGCCGTAGAGTTCGTTCATCTGGCGGTACTTGATGGCGCGGGCGCCGTTCCAGGACTGGAAGACGGCTTTGACGGCGGCGAGGATCTGCTGCTTGGGATCGGTGGGGAAGCTCTGCTTGGTGTATTTCTTGTAGACGGCGAGGTAGCGTTTGCAGACTTCCTTGAGGCCTTCGACGTCGAGGTCGGTGTCGAGCTTGGCTTTGCGCTTCTTTTTGACTTCGGTGAGTTCATGTTCGAAGTGGTGGTGATCGACGCCCATGACGGTGTCGCCGAACATATTGATGAGGCGGCGCCAGGAGTCCCAGGCGAAGCGTTCGTTGCCGGCGGTTTTGCCGTAGCCTTCGATCATGTCTTCGGTGAGGCCGATGTTGAGGACGGTGTCCATCATTCCGGGCATGGAGACGGCAGCGCCGGAGCGGCAGGAGACGAGGAGGGGGTTGGTGGGGTCGCCGAGCTTTTTGCCAGTTTCGGCTTCGAGGCGGGCGAGGTTTTTTTCAATTTCCTCGACGAGGCCGTCGGGGAATTTTTCGCCGCTCTTATAGTAATCGCCGCAGGTTTCGGTGGTGATGGTGAAGCCGGGAGGGACTGGGAGGCCCATGTTGCACATTTCGGCGAGGTTAGCGCCCTTGCCGCCGAGGAGCATTTTGTCCTTAGCGGAGCCTTCGGATTGCTTACCGAAGAAATAGACCATTTTGGTTGCCACTGTGAGAATCCTCCGACAATAGATTGGGCCGCGCGGGGCCGACTTCCCTGAGCAGCGAGGTTGAAAACGTTTCGTCCTGGGCCGGAAAAGAAAGGAAAAGTATAGGGAAACGGGAGGGGGTGTCAAACGAGGGAAGCGTCGTGTATAGGGGTAGGGAAACAGCGGAGCGGGGCATCAGGGAATGCACGATATGAGCGGGTTTTGCCGAAGGATTGTGTGATGAGTGAGGGACTTATGGTAGGGGGCGCGTGGGCGGGGCCTGCCGGGGGGAGAGGGAGATGGGCGGGCGCTTACGCTATGGGGTTACCTCGGGAGAGCAACTGTCCGTTGGCCCCCCCTACCGCCTGGGTGTCGTGGAAGTTGATGAGTTCGTCGACGATGTAGAGTGGTCGGCCCTGGACCTGTTCGTAGGTGCGTGCGAGGTATTCGCCGATGAGGCCGATGAGGAAGATCTGCACGCCACCGAGGAGGAGGATGGCGATGTAGAGGAAGGTGAAGCCGGCGGGACGATAGGGGTTTCCGAGGGCATCGCGCCAGAAGAAGTATTGGTAGATGACGACGAAGACCCAGAGGATGGCGGCGGAGGAGATGAAGGTTCCGAGCCAGGTGGCCAATTTGAGGGGTGCGGTGGTGAAGCCGGTGAGGGAGTCGATGGCGAGTTTGATAAGTTTGACGTAGTTGTATTTGGTTTTGCCGGCGAAGCGCGGGGCGCGGATGAAGGGGACGCCGGTGGTGCGGAAGCCGGTCCAGCAGATGAGGCCGCGGACGAAGCGGTTGCGTTCGGGGAGGGCGTTGAAGGCATCGACGACCTTTCGGTCCATGAGGCGGAAGTCGCCGGTGTCTTTGGGGAGGTCGATCTTGGCGAGCTTGCGCATGATTCGGTAGAAGATCCAGCTGGTGATTTTTTTGAGGATGGTTTCTTCGTTGCGCTTGGAGCGGACGCCGTAGACGATCTGAAAACCTTCGCGCCATTTGGCGAGCATCTGGGGGATGACGGTGGGCGGGTCCTGGAGATCGGAGTCGATCAGGACGATGGCGTCGCCGCGGGCGTAGCGCAGTCCGGCGGTGGAGGCGGCCTCGTGGCCGAAATTGCGGGAGAAGGAGACGACGCGGACGGCGGGATCAGAGGCGACAAGTTGCGTGGCGACGGACAAAGAGGCGTCCTTTGAGCCGTCGTTGATGAGGATGAGTTCCCACCCGCCCCCACCTCCGCCGGCGGGGAGGCCGAGGGGATCGATGGCGGCGTGGACTTGGCGCACGAATTCCGCGATGTTTTCGGCTTCGTTGTACATGGGGGAGACGATGGAAAGGGTTGGATTCATGCGGGACATCCTACTGCACAAATCGAGAAGCGAAAACGTTGCGGGAAAGCGGGGGCATCAGTGTGTGCCGAGCTGGTCGGAGTTTTCGCGCTGATCGGCGGCTGGAGGTGGGGGAAGGAGGAGGATTTCAAGGAGGTCAGCGAGCGGCCACCACGCCGGAGAGTTCGCGTACTTTCCAGATTTCGTGGCTGGACTGGCCGGTCATAGTGCCGGTGCCGGTGACCCAGTAGGCGAAGCCCTGGTTGGCGAGGATGTGCTGGTGACCGAGTCGGAGAGCGTCGACTTCGAGATCGAAGTCGGTGTGCATGGTGATGAAGTCGCCGTGGTCGTTGCCGAAGTAGGCGAGGCCGGTGTCGTTGTGCGGGGTGCACTGGACTGCGCCGGAGAGGTCGGCGGGGATCCAGCCGACGCGGGGGAGATAGAATTCGGCCTTGACGTGCCACTGGGCGTAGGGGACGCCGCCGAGCATTTCGCCGTCGGTGGCGGATCTGGCCCAGCGACCGCAGAGGACGCGTGCGGGGATTCCGTTGGCGCGGAGGACGGCGGCGAAGAGGCCGTTGAGTCCGCCGCAGTCCGAGGTGCGGGTTCTCCAGACGGCGGAGGAGCGGCGTTCGAGGTCAGCGCGGTACTCGTAGTGGAGTTGGGTTTTGAGCGTGGTGAAGACGCGGCGGACGAAATCAAGTTCCATTTCGCCGGGGTGTGGTCGCAGGTCGTTCTGGGCGACGGCATCCTGAAAGGCGGGGGTGTCGAAGTCGAGCGTCTCGGTGGGCGCGAGTGCCGGCGCCAATTCATCGGGCGGCGCCAGGCAGCAATCGGAGAGCCCCTGGGATTTGAAACTCCCGTCGATGAGCGTGCGTTTGAAGAGTTGCACGCGGTAGAAGGCGCCCATTTTGAGGGTGTGACTGTCGTCGCCGGCGGATGCGGAGGAGAGTGCCATCAGGAGTTTGCGCGAGGGGACGCGTTCATCGGAGACTTGCATTGTTCTCGGACTGATGTTGAAGGCGAGGAGGCGCTGCGAGGGAAGGGTGGGGGGAATGGCGGCGTAGGCGACCCAACTGGTGGGGATGAGGTTGGGTAATTCGGCGGCGAAACCGAGGCTGGCTTCGACGGTGCGCGTCGGTTCGATGAGGACGGTGCCGGGGAGCGTGCGGCCCTGGTTGCGTTCGAGGGTTGTCCATGCGGCATGTGCGCGGGAGAGGGCAAGTGGTTCGCCGGGGGCGTCAGCAGCGCGCACTGCGACCGCCACTCCAGACAGCCATGCAAGAAGAAACAGCCTCGGAATCAAACCGCTGCGCATGTGCTGTTCATCGACAGGAAGTGGCTGCATGGTAAGTGCGGATTGAACGATCGGCTTATCGGTCGTGAGCGCGTGCGGAATGAATTATTCGTCGAGTTTGGTGTCGCCGGCTGCGAGCTGTTCGACGAGTTTGCGGACGTGCGATTCGACATCGGTGAGGCCGCCACCGTTGGGGATTACGTCGAGGTCGTGAATATGCCAGTACCGGACCTTGCCGGCCCAGTGCGGATATTTTTCTTCCATCATTTGGCGATGCTCGGCTTCCTTCATGGCGATGACGAGATCGGCGGCGGCGAATTCCTCGTCGCGTGCCTGGCGCGGGTTGCGGCAGGGTTCTTCGAGCGGGAGGTTGCGTTCGGTTGCGAATTGGCGCGTGTAGCGGGAGATGGGGCCGCTGTTGATGATGCCGTCGGCCTGGACGTGGAGGCCGGAGGATTCAGCGAGCCAGCCGAGGCCGCGTTCCTGTGCGAGATGATTGAACAGAATCTCCGCAAGCCGGCTCCGGTAATAGTTTCCGGTGCAGAGGAACAACACGCGTTTCATAGGCGATCAACTCCGAATCCTTGCAGCCCCCTGCCCATTGAATGGCAAACGGCCTCACGCTCAAAACGGAATATCATCTTCATTCAGGAAATCCCCCTCCGCCAGATGCTCAGCGCGCGTCTGAGGGAAATCGATATCGTCGGGCATCTGTTCCCGCTCCTGCATTTCGTATGGCTCATATTCGTCTTCCTCCACCGCGCTCCAGGGAGCCGGATCCTCATCCTCCACCGGCAGCCCCAATTCCACTTCCCCCTCCATATCGAAAAATTCCTCTTCTTCGTATTCTTCGTCATCCTCTTCATCGTCGAAGTATCCGCTGGCTTCGGTGCAGCCGCACTTGGGGCACTTGGCGTTGGAGGCGCGGTAATCATCATCGACGGGCGAGTACCAGTGATGGCAATTGGCGCACTGCCAGAGCCGCTCGACGGGGAAGATGTCGAACTGGAACCCGCGGCCGCCGCAGGTGGTGCAGGGGCAGGCCCACTTGTCTTCGTTGGGCATCCAGCGCATTTCGACGGCTTCGAAGAGCCCGCCTTCCGGGCCGCAGTGGAGGCAGTAGCAGAGGCGATCGAGGAGTTGCGGATCGGGCCGCATGCAATCCTCGTGGGCTTCGGGGGGGAGCTGCTCGAATTCGGCGATCTGGATGGCGCGGCAGGTGGCGCGATCGGGATAAACTCGCGGCGATCCCTGGGCGTCCATCACCGGCACGTCTTTGGCGCAATACCGGCAATGCGAGAGGGCAAGCTCATAGAAACCGCGACAGTGGCGACAACGCAGATAGCTGGCGGACATGTGACGTTCTCCCGAGAATCGTGACTCGCGATCAGGTCATCGGAATATTACCGCGGCGCGGTTGCAAGTGGGAGAAAAAAGATTGAACCAAAGGAGGGAATCGGCGGCCTGGTTATTCAGGGACCGCGGAGAGCCGCGCGGCCACGCCGCTGCCTTCCATCAGGGACCAGATGCGCTGGGCTACGGCATCCCAGTCGTTGTGGGGCTCGAGGGGTCGCATATATCGGGCCATGGCGTAAACGAAGGGGGCGAGTTCGGGGTCGGGTTCGCGCAGTTCCCAGTGCCGCGCATCGAGGGGAATCGCGAGCGATTCGAGCACCGGTCGCAGGTGGTCGATGACCCGTTGGCAATCGGGGGCTTTCAGCCAGTCGGGATTGACCGTGGATTGGACGACCTGGTGGAGCAGCCGGCGCTGGCGTGTTTCGCGGGTGGAGGCTTTGACCAGGATGAAGAAGAGGCCGAGGTACATGGCGGCGAAGATGATGCTCAGGACGAGGTACTGAAGATTCCAGTCGGCGTGGTTCGCGTTGGGAGCGGCGTAACAGAAGGCGGCAACCGGCGCGACGACGGCGCCCCACCGCAAATAGCCGAGCAGAACGCTGCGGAAATGGAAGCGGATGCGGCGGCCGGTCATGTGATCGCACATGTTTCCGGACCGAACGCCATACCAGCATCCGGTGGGGACAACGGGCACGGCGATGACGAGGAAGCTGGTGTAGACCGCCTCCTTGCCGATGGCGGCGGTTTTGCCGTAGTAGCGGATTCCGATTTCGACGTGCCCGACCATGGGGGAGAGGATACCGGAAATCGGGGAAAGGCAAATCCTGAAACTCTAAACACAGCCGGATGCGCGCATCAAAACAAATCGGCGCGATGGTCGCGCCGATTCTTTACGGTTGTTGCTTTGGCCCGATCAGTTCAGACCCTCGTCCTTATAGTATTTGGTGCCCTTGGCGGTGAGTTCGAGGGCGAGGCCGGCATCGGTCATCTGGTAGAGCCACACATCCGGGGCGATGGGCATCGCACCCTGGAGAGCGCCACCCTGGCTGCCGGTGGAGGCCGCGGCGGAGGTCTGGCCGCCGATTTCCCAGCCTTTGTTCACGAAACGGTCCATTGCCTCCTGCGTTTCAAACACCCAGACGAGGCTGAACTTCTTGACGCCCATGCCCAGGCCGGCCTGTAGTTCGGCCATCCGCATGAAGGTTTCTTCCTTCGTTTTGTTGTTGATGGCAATGCCCTCCCCCATGCCGCTGCCGGCCACGAAGATCTTCATTCCGAAGTTGTTGAACACGGCGTAGCCCACGGAATTCTCCACGGCGGCCTTGGCGGAGGGCTGCACGGCGTAGAGGCGCTGCAACGTCGCCTGAGCCACGTCTCGGACATCCTGCTTCATCTCAAGTTTTTGTTCCTCGCCGGTGGGCTCCGAGTGGCATCCCGCAAGGAGCAGGCCGACAAGCATCGTTGCAGGGAGGATCATCGTTTTTCGTAGCATGACTGTATCCTTTTCAGGCTGCGCGGCGTGCCCGCGACCTTCGCCGGCTTTTCCTTCGCCTCTGCCGATGGCATCATCCCGCAATGGCTCCATCCCCAGACCTCGTAAACCTACTAGCCCCCTCCCCGAATTTTTACTGGCGGTTCAGAGCAGGGCATCGAGGCCGGAATCGACCCCCATGGCGGCGCCGGCGGTGATGAGCAGTGCCTGGGCGTAGCAAATGATTTCCGCAGCCATCTCGATCTGTTCCATGGCGCCTCCATCGGCGACAATGATCCTGCGGAGAGAACACGGGTGTGCGAATTCCCGCGTATCGTCTTTTGCCGACGGAACGCGGATGGTAAAAGGGTCACTGCTTTTTTTAGAACAAAGGTCCGCAATGCTCTCCGCCGAAGCACTTTCCTTCCGCCAGCAGTCCCGTCTTGCGATCAGCCTATCGTGGATCGGCGGATTCACGAACGTGTTCGCGTTTCTCACGTGGAAAACCTTCAGCTCGCACATGACCGGCTCGACGACGCTTCTGGGG
>Ga0335069_10000994_pt1 | contig 45705 bp, 35 predicted proteins | sample Lox_Sample_11_FD_206714 | JGI IMG/M metagenome (GOLD analysis project Ga0335069, IMG submission 206714) | Soil microbial communities from Loxahatchee National Wildlife Refuge, Florida, United States - Lox_Sample_1.1 | ecosystem: Environmental > Terrestrial > Soil > Wetlands | place: USA...
AGCCGGCCGGCGGTCCGTGAAGAGAGAAACGGTAAGTATGTTTACAAAAGCAATCAGTTTTACGGCGTACGCGTGGGACAAGGCGGGCCGGAGCTGAAGTTTGATGCATTCAACGGCGATATCCGGATTCACAACCGGGAGAAATAGTTGTTTAGGAGAAAGACAGTGAAGAAGGCAAGTTTCATTCTGGTTCTGCTGGGGGCAGGTTTGGTGTGGGCGCAGGATTCGGGCGACCACATCACGGTGCCCTTTAGCGATCCTTCGCGCCCACACACGCTCAAAATCAGCCTCATCAATGGAGGCATCACGGTCAAGGGATATGACGGCAAGGACGCCATCATCGAGACGCACGGCGGCGGAGATGGAGATGAGCGCGAGCACCATCGTCCGCCTCGCGGCGCCGAGGGCATGAAGCGCATCGGAAACACCGCTCTGGGACTGACGGCAACGGAAGAAGACAATGTGTTGACGATCAGTGCCTTCCCCGGGCGCGAGGCCGACATGGTGGTGCAGGTGCCGGTGAACACCTCGCTCAAGCTGAGCTGCATTAACGGCGGTGACATCGTGGTGGACCGCATCTCGGGCGAGGTCGAAGTGAACAACACCAATGGCGGTGTGAAGTTGACCAACGTTTCCGGCTCGGTGATCGCGCACGCGCTGAACAAGGACGTGGTGGTGAAGTTGAATCAGATTACGCCCGACAAGTCGATGGCGTTCACGTCACTCAATGGAAACATTGACGTCACGCTGCCTGCGGATACCAAGGCGCGCGTGAAGATGAAAACCGACAACGGCGAAATCTACACGGATTTCGATATCAAGCTGGACGCCTCGGGATCGAAGCCGATCGTCGAGGACGGCCGGGCCACTCACGGAAAGTACAAGGTCCGGGTCGATCACGCGATGTACGGCACGATCAATGGCGGCGGCCCCGATCTGCGGTTTGAGACTTTCAATGGGAATGTTTATATCCGGAAAGCGAAGTGACCATGGACACGCTGATAGAGATGCAGAATCTTTCGAAAGTATTTACCACCGATGAAGTGGAAACCCACGCGCTTGACGGCGTTCATTTGCAGATTGAGCGCGGCGAGTTCGTCTCGATTGCCGGTCCATCAGGCTGCGGGAAATCAACGCTGCTGGCGATTCTGGGGCTGCTGGATTCGCCCTCGGACGGGCGCTATCTGCTGAAAGGAACGCCGGTGGAGCGGCTCGACCGTTCGGAACGCGCGCGCATCCGTAATCGGGAAATCGGTTTCATTTTCCAGGCGTTCAATCTGATCGGCGATCTGACGGTGTTCGAGAACGTGGAATTGCCGTTGACTTACCGGCATGTTCCGGGAACGGAGCGCAAGCGAATGGTGCGCGAGGCGCTCGAGAAGGTCGGGATGGCGCACCGGCAGAAGCATTACCCCTCGCAGCTTTCCGGCGGCCAACAGCAGCGCGTGGCCGTAGCGCGGGCATTGGTGGGCGAGCCATCGATTCTGCTTGCGGACGAACCCACAGGAAATCTCGATTCGGCGAACGGCGAAGCGGTGATCGAGATACTGCGCACGCTGCATCGCAATGGCGCGACGATCTGCATGGTCACACACGATCCCCGTTACTCACAGTACGCCGACCGCACAGTGCGGATTTTCGATGGCCGCGTAGTGGAAGAGCAGATGCAGATGGCGGTGAATTAAAGCGCCCCCGATGTGCTGATCAGGGTGCGTAGTGATTCTTCATACGGCGTGCGCGCCACACCACGCTCGGTAATGATGGCGGACACGTAGCGGTTGGGAGTGACGTCAAACGCGGGGTTCTGCACACTGGTTCCTTCTGGAGCCACTGGAACGCCGAAAACGTGAGTGACCTCGGCAGCGGCGCGCTGCTCGATGGGAATCTCATCACCCGAGTGAAGCGTCAGGTCGAGTGTGGATATCGGTGCCGCCACGAAGAATGGGATGTTGTTCTCCTTGGCCAGGACAGCCACAGAGTAAGTCCCCACTTTGTTGGCTACGTCGCCGTTGGCCGCGATGCGATCGGCGCCGACCACTACACAGCCGATGCGTCCGCTCTTGAGAAAATGGCCGGCCATGTTGTCGGTGATCAATGTCGCGGGGATGCCATCCTGCTGTAACTCCCAAACGGTGAGCCGGGAGCCCTGCAGGAACGGACGGGTTTCGTCGGCGAATACGTCGATCTTCTTTCCGGCGGAGACGGCGGCGCGAATCACGCCGAGCGCGGTGCCATATCCCGCAGTAGCCAGCGCTCCCGCATTGCAATGCGTCAGCACGGTCTTGCCGTCGGGAACGAGCGGTGCGCCGTTACGGCCGATGGCTTGGTTGATAGCGATGTCCTCTAGGCAGATTTGCCGGGCTTCATCGATCAAACGGTCGCGCAACTGTGCCAGCGAAAGTGTGTGCGATTCCGCGTACACCCGCTTCATACGATCGATCGCCCAAAACAAATTGACGGCCGTGGGCCGCGTGCGTGCTAGCGTTTCGCAAATCGTTTCCAAGCGGGTATCAAGATCGGCGGTGTTGGCCTGCGCCACGCCAAGCGCGACACCCATGGCGGCCGCGACGCCGATCGCCGGCGCGCCGCGAATCACCATCGAGCGGATGGCGTCGGCAACCTCTTCGTACGTCTTGCACGTTACGTAACGCTCCTCACGCGGCAGGCGAGTCTGGTCGATCATGACGACGCCGTTGTCAGTCCATCGGATGGTTTCTACCATGCTCTGGGAATGCTTCCCTTCTGTGAAAACATAGCGGCGAAGAAAATGAAGTTGTAAGCAGCGTGCATGATAGTGGCAGCTCTGGTGGACCCGGAAGCCTGCCGCATCCAGCCGAAGCCGATCCCTGCGATCGTGATCAGCAATCCGTGGCGCCACGATCCGCCGTACTGCGAAAGGTGCAGCATGCCGAAGGGAATCGCGGCAAGCAAAACGCCCGCAATGGCGCCAAAGGAACGAACCAACACTGGTTGCAGAAAGCCGCGGAACGCCAGCTCCTCACACAGCGGACCGAGCGTAACCGCGAAAATCGCGATCAGAAGCAGGGAACTGCGATCGGAAAGCAGATCCTTCATCGGCGTTTGAATATCGGGTGTGCGGAGTGCTGCACCCGCGAGTGCCACCGCGAACGCCAACACGAATCCATACAGAATCGCCCGAGCGGCCCCGGGCCGCGTGCGCACCCATCTTAACGAAGGCCAAAAGGACCGCCCGTAATGCATTTTCAGCAGTGCGTACAGCGCGAGAAAGAGGTATGCATAACCCAAGAACTGAGCGGGCACGAGTTCCAACGCGGGCCGGTGCACCTGGACGTGAAAGATCCACAAGAGCGCCTTGACAGTAAAGGCCCCAAGGAGAATGCACGGTAGTGCAAGGCCGAAGAACACGACCAGATCCGCATAACTCCAGAAGGGGTACCGCTCGGGGGGCGGCCACGTGAATCCTGGCACCGATGCTTCCGTGGGTCCATCGAGGCCGCTCGCTTCGCCCGCGCCGTTGGGCTCATTCTCACTCACCGCTCATTCTCGATCAGCGCCGCAGCGAGTAACGGCAGCATTAGCTCGTGATGGCCGGTGACCGCGTAACCGCGTCCGCCCGACTTCGCATGAGGGCGCTCCACCACGTTCACGCGCGGCCGATAATGCTGGAGAAAATCCAGGTTGAGGGTGGTGAAGTTCGTCAGTGGGTTGCCCAGATTGCGCACTGCAGAAATCGCCTTCAGAAACACTTCGGGCATCACCACGGCCGAGCCGACGTTGAGATAGACACCGCCCTCATTCAACTCAGCGACCAACGAGCAGAACAAGCGGAAATCGTGATGTGTCGCGGTGCCAATCGCCGCCGGATCCGCCGCCGGATGAGTATGCGGTGTGTCCGTTCCCATCGCGACATGCACCGTAGCCGGTGTCCCACTCTGGTAAGCGGACGCCAACAGGCTGTAACGCGCGTGCGGCGCTGTGCCGAGCACGCGGCCGAGCGCTTCACCGGCGCCAATGCCATCGCGCACACCGCATACGATGGCCTGATTCATCTCGCGTCCGGTTTCTTCCGCCGTGCCGAAGCGTCCATCGGGAAGAACGGCTTCGACGTCTTCACTCGTGTGGCCCGCGAGCGCGATCTCGAAATCATGAATCGCGCCTGATCCGTTCATGGCGAAGGCAGTGGCGTACCGGCGCTCCATCAGGTCAATCAACAGCGGAGCTAGGCCGCATTTGATCACGTGGCCGCCGATTCCCCAGATGATTGGTTTGCCGGTCGCGCGTGCCTCGATCAGAGCGCTTACCACTGCGCGAAACGAATCGCCCGCGAGAATTTTCGGCAGGGAACTGAGCCAGCCGTCAATGCCGCTGCCTTTCTCGTATGGAGTTGCGAAATCCTCAACACGTACCTTGCCGCCACGCGCGGCCAGCGGGATGGTCTTGAGCCCCGTGAAGTCGATCGGCTGGATTCTGTATTTGCTCATTCGTTAGTTCGACGATGCTGCCAAAACTCCGGGGCCGCCCAGCAATCTCCGCAGCGCTTCGGCCGTGTAGCTCTTCTTCGACCGCATCACCTGCTCGGGCGTTCCCGTGGCCACCACGCGGCCTCCGTCTTCGCCGCCATCGGGACCAAGATCGATGATCCAATCCGCGGTCTTGATGACGTCCAGATTATGCTCGATCACCAGAACAGTATTCCCCAGTTCGACCAATCGCTGGAGCACGTCCAGCAACTTGCGGACGTCGTCAAAATGCAAGCCTGTGGTGGGTTCATCCAGCAAATAAAACGTCCGTCCGGTCTGCCGCTTGCTCAATTCACGCGCCAGCTTGATGCGTTGCGCCTCGCCGCCAGAAAGGGTAGTGGACGACTGGCCCAGATGGATGTAACCTAGCCCAACATCGTGCAAGGTTTGTAGCTTCGCGTGAATCTGCGGAATGTTCTCCAGCACCGGCAGGGCATCTTCCACCGTCGTATCCAACAGGTCCGCAATCGAGAATCCCTTATACTTGACTTCCAACGTTTCCCGATTGTAACGGCGGCCGTGGCAAACATCGCAGGTCACGTAAACATCGGGCAGGAAGTTCATCTCAATGCGCTTTAAACCGTCGCCCTGGCACGCTTCGCAGCGACCGCCCTTTACGTTAAAGCTGAAGCGGCCAGGCTTGTACCCGCGCTCGCGAGATTCCGGGAGGCGCGAGTACAGATCGCGAATGGGCGCGAACAGACCGGTGTACGTCGCCGGATTCGAGCGCGGCGTGCGGCCGATGGGCGACTGATCGATGCGAACGACCTTGTCGATATGCTCAATGCCGGTGATGCGATCATGCGCGCCGGAGCGATCGCGCGAACGGTAAATCTGCCCGGCCAGCGCGCGGTACAGAATTTCGTTGATGAGCGTCGATTTCCCGCTGCCGGAAACACCGGTGACCACGGTGAGCACGCCGAGCGGGATGTCGACGTCGATGTTTTTCAGATTGTGCTCACGAGCGCCCAGGATCGTCAGCTTCTTTCCGTTGGCTCGGCGCCGCTCCGCCGGGACAGCGATTTCGAGTTCGCCCGAGAGGTAACGACCGGTAAGCGAGGCAGCATTTTTCGCAATCCCCGCCGGTGTGCCCGTTGCCACCAGTTCGCCGCCGAGCCGTCCCGCACCGGGGCCAAGATCGACCACGTAATCCGCGCGCTCGATGGTTTCCGCATCGTGCTCGACTACGATGACGGTATTTCCCATGTCGCGCAGATGGGTGAGGGTTTCGAGAAGCCGGCCGTTGTCGCGCGGGTGCAAACCGATCGATGGCTCATCCAGCACGTACAGCACACCACGTAACTTCGAACCGATCTGCGTGGCCAGCCGGATGCGTTGCGCTTCACCACCGGAGAGCGTGGCCGCGGAACGCTCCAGGCTCAGATAATCCAGACCCACGGAGGAAAGAAACTCCAGGCGGCGGCGAATCTCATCCAGCACGCGGCCTGCAATCTGCATCTCACGATCGCCGAACTCCCAACTCTTCACAGTGAGCAGCGCACGCGCTACGGGCATCGCGGTGAATTCGGCAACAGAGCGGCCTTTCACGCGGACGGCTAGACTGGAGGGTCGCAATCGCTTACCGTGACAATCCGGACAAATGATAGGCGACATGTAATCCGTCAGCCATTCCCGATAACCTTCCGGTGCTTCCTCAAAGCCGTTCTGTAAGATTTTGAGAATGCCGGGAAATCCGTTGCCGCCTTCGAGCAGCAGTGTCTGGGTCTTCTTCGGAAAGTCGTCGAACGGAGTGGAGAGCTTCAACTTCAGCGTGCGCGCGGCCTCATTCAGCCAATGATGCATGTGGGCCGAACTCGCTCCGGGCCCCAGGCCGCCTTCGAGCAGCGGTTTGGACGGATCGACGATCACTTTGCCCGCATCAAACGTCCACCGGCTACCTAGGCCCGAGCAGGTCTCGCACGCGCCGTATGGACTGTTGAAGGAAAACGATCGCGGCTCAAGCTGCGGCACGCTGGTTCCGCATTCCGTGCATGCGAGCTTCTGCGAGTAGAGGCGCTCTTCGCCATTCACAACGGCGATCAGCACCAAGCCGTTGGCCAGTTTGGTTGCTGTATCGATGGAGGCTTCGAGGCGCTTTTCAATTCCCGGCTTCACCAGCAGCCGGTCGACCACCACTTCGATGGTGTGATTGCGGCGCTTATCGAGCGGCGGAATATCTTCGTCAAGCGATCGCAATACGCCGTCAATGCGCGCCCTCACGAATCCCTGGCGAGCGAGTTTTTCCAGGTCCTTCTTGTACTCGCCCTTGCGCCCGCGCACGATGGGCGCCATCACCATAATGCGGTCTTCCGGTCGCAGGGCCAGCACGTGCTGCAAGATCTGTTCAGTGGTTTGCCGCGAGATCGGATTGCCGCAAACCGGGCAATGCGGAATACCGATCGATGAGTAGAGCACGCGCAGGTAGTCGTAAATCTCGGTAATCGTACCGACAGTCGATCGCGGACTGCGGCTGGTAGTTTTCTGCTCGATGGAAATAGCAGGACTGAGGCCCTCAATCGAATCCACATCGGGCCGTTCCATCTGATCGAGGAACTGGCGCGCGTAAGTGGAGAGCGTTTCGACGTAGCGACGCTGGCCCTCTGCGTAGATGGTGTCGAACGCGAGTGACGATTTGCCCGAGCCGCTCAAGCCCGTAATCACGGTCAGGCTGTTGCGCGGAATCTCGACATCGATGTTCTTGAGATTATGCTGGCGCGCGCCATGCACCGAAATCTGCTTCAACATAGGGAAGTCCGAGCGGGAGAGAACAGATCTTTATTGTCCCCTGATTCCGGCCAAGCGCGCAACGGACGGCCGACGCATGTCTGCGATACAATCCCTCCCATGTTCCCACGAGCCTTCGCTCTCGCCGTGTGCGTGGCCGGACTCTCGCCGGCGGCTTTGCTTCGTATCGAACTCTCTCAGCGGTCGGATATTCTGGGCGGTCAATCGTTCGGTTCCGTCGGTCCGTACGAGCGGTTGATCGGCAAGGCATACTTTGCCGTCGACCCGGCGAATCCCGCCAATCGCGTCATCTGCGACATAGACAAGGCGCCTAAGAACGCGAATGGCCTGGTGGAATTCTCGGCGGATCTTTATGTTTTGAAGCCTCGCGATCTCGCGGGCGGCAATGGCGCCGCGCTGTTCGAGGTTTCAAATCGTGGCGGTAAAGGCATGCTCAGCATGTACAACCACGCCGCGGGCTCACTGGATCCACGGACACCCGACCAGTTCGGAGACAGTTTTCTGCTTCAGCAAGGCTACACTCTTGTGTGGCTGGGATGGCAACCGGACGTTCCCCACATCGAAGGGCTCATGCGCCTCTATGCACCCGTCGCGCGCGACGGCGATCGGCCCATTACCGGCCTCGTGCGTTCCGAATTCGTTCCGGACCGCAAAGAAACCCGCCACTCGCTGGCCGATCGCGAGCACATCCCGTACAGACCGGTCAATCCGGACGATCCCGCGCTCGTGCTCACGGTGCGCGAGTCGCGCGAAGCCGACCGCCGACCCGTTCCTCGGGGGGATTGGCACATCGAGAATGGCACCCACGTCGTCATGCCCGCTGGATTTCAGCCCGGACGGATCTACGAGTTGGTTTACACCGCGCAGGATCCCGTGCTCGTGGGACTTGGACCGACGGCTGTGCGCGACCTCATCTCATTCCTGAAATTCGGCGGCACGAACGACACGGTTCTCGGCGATTCGAGACAGTATCTGAAACGCGCCTACGGCTTCGGTATCTCGCAAAGCGGGCGCTTTTTGCGGACTTTCGTCTACTACGGGTTCAATCGCGACGAGAAGGATCGCCAGGTCTTCGACGGCGTTCTCGCGCATGTTGCCGGAGCAGGCCGCGGCAGTTTCAATTACCGTTTTGCTCAGCCTTCGCGCGACGGCCATCCCTTCATGAATTTGTTCTACCCCACGGATATTTTCCCGTTCACTGATCTTCCCGAAACTGACCCTGAGACTGGAGTGACGGACGGGATCCTCTCGCGCGCCGCGAACGATCACGCGGTTCCGCGAATCTTCTATAGCTATTCGGCGTACGAGTACTGGGGCCGCGCCGCGTCGCTGATCCACATCTCGATCGATGGCCAGAAAGACGCCCCGATTCCCGATACCACGCGGATCTATTTTCTCGCCGGTGGGCAGCACGGCCCTGCAGTCTTCCCTCCGCCTAAGCCGCATACGCAGAACATCAGCAATCCGAACGATTATCGATGGGCCATGCGCGCGCTGTTGGTGGCGATGGATCGGTGGGTACGTGAGGGCAAGGAGCCGCCTCCGTCGCAGTACCCGCGCCTCGCGCAGGATACGCTCGTACCTCTTGGTGCGTTGCAATTCCCCAAAATTCCCGACGTGGCGATTCCCACGCACATTCAGCTCGCCTACCACGCCGACTACGGGCCGCAATTTCGTACGGCTGGTATCGTTTCTATCGAGCCGCCGCAGATTGGCCGCCCATTTCCCATTCTCGTGCCGCAAGTAGATAAAGACGGCAATGAAACAACCGGCGTCCGCATGCCCGAGCTTCAGGTGCCGCTCGCAACCTACACCGGTTGGAACCTGCGGTCACCCGATATCGGCGCGCCCGATCAGTTGAACAGCATGATCGGTTCGTTCATTCCGTTTGCTCAGACAAAGGCCGACCGCGAACTGCATCACGATCCACGCCTGTCTATCGCCGAGCGCTACACGAGCCGCGCCGATTATCTTGGCAAGGTCGAAGCCGCTGCCCGCAATCTCGCCGCGAACGGATATCTGTTGGATTCCGATATTCCGCAAGTTGTGGAGCATAGCGCAGCGGAATGGGATTATCTGAGCGGAATGCAATAGCGACCATGGGAGTCAAGCATGCCGAACCCGATTGTCCTCCCTGCCGGCCGTCAGTCGGTTCTCTATGCAGCGCAGAAACTCGTCTTCGCGGTCGATCTTCATGCGGATCTTCAGCCAGAAGACGGGTAGCGGTCCCATGAGCCCAGGGCATCCTTCGCAGAAGTTGATGGCGTCCTTTTCGGTAGTGACGGCTGCTTCCGCCTTGACGGCTATAAACTGCTGTGCCAGGCGGCGCATCTCCCTGGGACGATAGGCGTGATGATCGTCGAACGCGACGCGGTCCCACGGGTGAATTCCCATCGTCTTCAACATCCGCCAGAACGCCTGGTGATTGCCTAGCCCGCAGAACGCCGCTATGCGCGAGAAAGGCAACTCCGCGGCCTTCTGCCCGGTGGCTGCGTTCACCCAATATTCCGGCGTCACGTGGGAGTAAAAAACGGGGGCGTGGGTGTTGTACATTCGTAGCGCGCGCTCGATGTCGTAAGTTCCCGGGGCAAAATCGCTGCGTGTGATCACGAAGACGTCGGCTCGCGCCAACGACTCCAGCGGCTCGCGCAGCCGGCCTAACGGAAACACCTCACCCCCGCCGAAAGGCGATAGAGCATCGATGAGCACCAGATCCACCCGCCGCTCGAGACGGACGTGCTGAAATCCGTCGTCCAGAATGAGCACGTCGCACCCGAAGCGCTCTTCGAGCAGCCGTCCAGTCTCGTAGCGGTCCGCGCCAACGCCCACCGGGGCAATTCCCGAATGCAGGAAAATCTGGGGCTCGTCACCGGTTTGTGCAGGTCTTGCGTTCGCACCGGCTTCCAGAATCAGGTTGTGGTCGAGCGAGTGTCTGCCGTGCCCGCGTGTCAGGATACCGGGCCGCCGGCCGGCACGATGCATTAGTTCCGCCAGGTAGAGGACGCAGGGGGTCTTGCCCGTTCCGCCCATGGTGATGTTACCCACGCTGACCACACCAGCATTCAGGCCGCGGCGCCGACGTGAGTTGCGGCTACGATTCCATGCGGCTACGGAGCGCCACAGCCATGACAGCGGCCCAAGCAGGATTCGCGCCGCCAACTCGTCTCGGACATTTGGGCAGGCTGCTGACGCTGCTTCGCGGATCACCGCAAGCGCCCGATCCGTAGCGCCCCGATTGGCCACCGCGCACTCAGCGGCTCGCCGCCCCACCTCCGCGGCGCGTGATCGATCGGTCAAGAGCTCGTCTACGGTGATCGCCAGTTCCGACGCTGTCATAATCTCCACGTAGCCGCCGGCGTCCCTAAATTCACGCGCGATTTCTCGAAAGTTCTCCATGTGCGGTCCACAGATCACCGGTTTGGCAAAGAAAGCCGGTTCCAGAATGTTGTGGCCACCGCGCGCTGCGAGCGTACCGCCCATAAATACGACATCGGCTAGCGAAAAAAGACCGCTCAGCTCACCGATCGAGTCGAGGAGCAGAACTCCCGGAAGGGCGGGTGGCTCATCGAGCTGGGACCGCCGCACGTACGCGATTCCGGCATCGTCGAGTTTTGCTGCCACAATCTCGAATCGCTCCGGCTTACGGGGCGCCAACACTAGGAGCAAGCGAGAGTGCTTCGGCGCGAGACGCTGGAAAGCTCGAATTACCTCGTCATCTTCATCTGTATCACCCGGCGCCGCTGGCGGCATGGTACTGGCAGCGATCCAAACCTCAGTTGGCGCCAGACTTTCGATGAGCTGCCGGACAGGGGATTTGGCATCCACCTCACGCGGCACAACGTCGTACTTCAAGTTGCCGCCGACCTGGATCCGTCCCACGGGAGCCCCGGCAGCCAGAAAACGCTCGCGCAGCAGTTCGCTCTGCGCGAGAATCGCATCGGGCCAGCCCATCACTTCCTGAAAGAACCAGCGCATCCGCCGGTAGCGCGTCGCTGTGCGGTCCGAAATGCGCCCATTCACGATGACCAAGCCACAGCCGGCGCGCTTGGCTTCGCGAAACAGATTTGGCCAGATTTCCGTCTCGAGAATCACCAGAATGGCCGGCTGCAAGGTGCGCAGGACTTTGCGGACGGCGAATACATGATCGATTGGTGCATAAAAGACCCCGGTAATGGTGGCACCGAGCTTTTCCATTGCGGTGGAATATCCAGCCAACGTGCCGACAGATAGAAACAGCGGGGCGCGCGGAAATGCGGCCCGCAGCCGGCGTGCGAGTTCCGTGACCGCGACGACTTCTCCCACAGAAACCGCATGCAACCAGATGGCGCCCGGAACAGTCTGTGTGTAGGACGCGGGCAAAAAGCCAAGCCGCTGCCCGAGGGAAGTAAAATAAGCAGAGTTCCGTAGGCTGCGAAACAGGAAATAGGCGAATACCGCCGGCAGTGCCAACGCCTGAAGAACCCGATAGAGGAAATAAATGCCTTTTGTTTTCAAACGCTTGGCTCTTCTGATGAGTATAGCGACGGTGCTGGGGCCGGACAAGGCTTCCGCCGCCGATAAAGAGCATCCGAAGTTCGAACTGGCCCCCGCCGCCAGCTACGTCTCACGCCAGACGAGCGAGAAAGTGACCATCGGCGCATCCGTTTACGACAGTGCCGAGAAGGCTAAGATGGCTTTCGGCAAGCTAAATCCTTATCAATACGGCATTACGCCTGTGCTTGTGGTGATTCAGAATGATACTGGCAAAACCATTCAGGTTGACCGGATGCGAGTCGACTACGTGGCTCCGGACGGCGGCCACGTTGACGCGACGCCCGCCTCGGAGGTCAAGTACTTGAGAGGTCCGAGCCCCCAGCAAGTTCCCAACCCGATGCCGCGTATTCATCGCAACAAGAATCCGCTCGACGCTTGGGAGATCGAGGGTCGCGCCTTCTCCGCGAAGATCATTCCCGCCGGAGAATCGGCGGGCGGCTTCTTCTATTTTCAGACCGGTCATCAGGCAAATTCGCGGCTTTACGTCACGGGAATTCGGGAAGCCGGCTCCGGGCGCGAGCTTCTTTATTTCGAATTTGCGCTTAAAGACGATCCGCAGTAGTACGATCTGATCGCTAGTTTGACTCGAGACAGACCCAGTTATCTTTAGAATCTATTCCGCAGTTTTCTTTATGCAGCATAACTATAATTAGTAAAATTCCGGCCAAAAACGCTTTGATATTCTCTCCCGATAGTGTTTTGGGTGCAGCGTCTAACTTTTGGCAGTCACGCTCTGTATCCCGCTCGAAAATATACTTCAATTAATCAATTGTGTTTAAGGATTCCCCCTAAAATTTGGGCAGAAAAACTCTTTAATTGTGGGAGTTTTCCGATATAATGAAAACCGCACAAAGGAAGGCGACGTTTTTGCGCTGCCAATATTGCGGAAAAAATCTCTGGCCGTTGCGAGGGCTCTTCGATGAAGACTTCTGCAGCCGCGACCATCGCCAGCGTTATCACGAACGCGTCCGCAAAGCCCTCGAGCACCTTCCCAAGACCGAGCATGGCCGCCCCACGGGAGTCGCAGGGTTCCAATTTGAAAGGCCGCGCGTGCAGCAGCCGGAATCCACTCGGCACTCATCTACGGAGCCTTGGCACAAACCGGCGGCGCCCGCCATGCCGGATTTTGCTCACTCTGATGCGCGGCCGTCCTTCGCCGCAACGGCGCCACGCTTTGCGCCAGTGCATATGGTGCCAGTCAAGGTGGCGGCGCACGCTGCTTCGAGGGTCGCCAATATTGCGCCTAACGTTCTGAGCATTGACACCCTGCGTGAGCGCTTCCACCAAAAAGCCGCCACCGCGGTCGCCATGGCGGATCAACCCGCCGGCATCACGGTTCGGCCTGGGAATGTGAAGGTCTCGCAGCGTGCTGGTTCCACACCGGCCCATTTCGACGAGCTCAATCACGTTTATGTCCGCGTGCCGGATCCACAGCTCGAAGCCATTTTGCCGGTCTGCGGAAGTCTGGCGGCCCAGCTTCAGCCGGTGTCCGTCACCGCCAATGCTCTGCATACGGCGGCTGCTGGTCCTTCTGGCGCAGGCCGCGTGGAATTCTTCCCCATACAGCCGGTGTCGGACGAGTTCATGCCTTTAACCGCGGAAGCTGAAAATGAGCTTCCGGAAATGGCGTACCACGCGGCCAAGCACGTCTGGTTGGAAGACCCCATGAGCTGGCGCATTCCAGTCAACCTGGTGACTGCGCGGTCGTCGATGGCGATGCTGCCGGCTATCGATCGAGCTCTCGCGCTCGAACAGTTCAAGGGCGCGCAAGCTTCATCGCCCACCATGCCGTCTCCAATTGCCTGGGAGTTCCACGCTAACGGTCTCGAGCACGGTCGAATCGCTGAGGCTGCAGGCCCGGCCCTGGCTTCCGTGATTGTTCTCGATGCTCCAGCCCCACGCGACACGGCCTCGGCCCCGCTCAGCGATGAGGTTGCGGTATTCGACGCTTCGATGTTCAGCATGCTGGTGCCGGAAATCGACGTGGAGGCCGCCGACCTGGAAATGCTGGCCGCCGCCCTCACCGACACCACGATCGGGGCAGAGAGCATTGCACCGCAGATGCAGGATCGTGGCGCTCCTCCGGTGAGCGATGAAGTCGCCATCTTTGACAGCGACGTGTTTCGTCTGCTGCTCCCCGCGATGTCCGTGGAGTTAGGCAGTCCAGACATGCTGGCGGACGCGTTGGCGGATGTCGCGCCGGGGCACGCCGACTTTGTCGATTTCCCTGCCGCAAACTCAACGTTGGCGCAAGGCGCCACGTGGCTTCCTATGGAAGCCCAGTCGGTTTTGCCATCCATATCGGCGGAAATCAGCGCCGGGCTGGCTGACCCGAAAGTCGATGCGGACTTTGTCGCGCAGGCCACGCCGACACTCGTCCGCAACGACGCGAGCACCTTGTACGGCGGGGTGGCGATCAACCTGCCGGACTGCGTGGTGCGCCTGAAGCACGGCCCAGAGTTCTTCGCCGCGGAACCGATGGTAGCTGATTCCGTCGCACGGCCCATCAGCGCCAAATCACAGACTTTTACCGCCGAACTGGCTGTGCCGGAGATCGAAGTCGGCACTTCCGACCTGCTCTTCGAACCCATCGCTACGCAGACACTGGTCAGTGCGGGCGCACTCGCCGGTCCGGCGACCGTGCGGAATAGTGCGGACGCGCTCGAGACCGCGAGTCTTGAGGCTCCCGAAATCGACTTGTTGCCCGCCGGATTCCAAGCCGACGAACTCAAGAAGGTCAATGTTTGGGCGCGCAATCCCGAAGATCAGGCGCCGCGCCATTTCGGGTGTGTCGAGCCGCAGCTAACGCTCTGCCTCCCGGAGTCGCATTACGAAGAGTACCCGCTGGCCCTGCAGGTTTCGGTACCGGAGCCGCGGACGGTTACGGTATTTGAAACCACTACCTTCGATCAACAACCGTCCAACGTGCTCTCGATCAGCGAGGCGCGTCCGGCCAAGAGGTTCACCGTGCCGAGTTACATGAAAGGAATGGCGGCCGGGTTGATGCTGGCGTCGTTCTTGTGGTTCGGCAGTTCCAGCATCAAGTCTGACGGCATTACGATGCGCCCGGGCGATTTGATTCGCCTGACCATCCAGCGTCGCGCGGTCTATGAGATGAGCGACAACTTCCATGCCGGACTCGCCAGTTGGGAAGGCAAGGGATTTGCCAAAACCTGGGCATACGACAAGGAAGGCTTTGTGCGGCCGGGGCACCTGGCGCTCTACAAGCCCTCACATGACATGTCGGACTACCGCATGGAGTTCCTGACGCAGATCGAGCGCAAGAGCGTGGGCTGGGTTTTCCGCGCCGAGGATGAACAGAATTATTACGCGATGAAGCTGGCGGTTACCGAGCCGGGTCCCCGGCCTCTGGTGGCGCTGGTGCGATACGCGGTTGTAGATGGCAAGCGGGAATCCCACGGGGAGCAGCCGCTGCAAGTCATGATGCACAATAACCGGCCCTATCGTGTGTCGGTCGATGTGAAAGGCAATCAGTTCCTGACCTCGATTGAAGGGCAAGTGGTGGACTCGTGGAGCGACGACCGCCTCAAGTCCGGTGGGGTCGGCCTGTTTAGCGAGGGCAGCGAAAAGGCCCGCGTTTACTGGATGAAGGTGACCAAGAACAGCGATTTCTTGGGCAAGCTGTGCTCCATCCTGGTGCCTAAGGAATCGTAGATGACGCAACGTTGATCGAACGGGAGAGAAAGAGAGAGAGTCAATGAGCTCAGTGAATCGGAACCCGGTGGAGCTTGGGGCTTCGCCGCGTCTGTCTGTTGTCAGCAAGGCCTCTTCAGCCAAACCCAGCCCCGCGAGGATCGCGAACGGATCGGGTGACGCGGATGAAAAGGGAGGCCGTTCCCGCTCTCTCGCCACTGCTGTTTCGCTGCATCTGGAAGGCAAGGCCGAAGAGGCGCTGAAAGAACTCCGCCGGGCCGTCGAGCGCGGTGAGAACAAGCCCGCGATCTTCTCGGCCATGGGTCACATCCTCTATGAGCTCCAGCGCTATCAGGAGGGTGTTGAGGCTTACGCGCAACTAGTCGAGCTCGAGCCGCACCATCGCAGTGGCTATTTCAAGCTCGCGGTGTGTTTGGAAAAGCTGGGCCGCTGGGATGAAGCGGCATCCAATTTCCGCAAGGCTCTGCAGATTGCTCCTGGCAACTCGGAAGCGCAACTGGGCTTGGGTATTTGTTTGCTGCATCTGGAGAATTCCGAGCAGGCGCTCGAAGCTTTCGATCAGCACCTCAGCCAGCAGCCCGAGCAGCCCGAAGTTTTGTTCGGCAAGGCAGTGGCGTTGCAGCAGGCCGGCCGGCTTCAGGAAGCCGCCGATCTGTACAGCAAGCTGCTGGAGCGCAATCCGCGGTCCGAAGAATCGCTGGCCAACATGGTGGCGCTCGAGATCGCACGGAAAGATTACGACGCCGTCCGCGAGTACTCGGAGAGGCTGCTAACGCTGCGGCCGCATTCGCAGGCCGCGCTCGCGGGTCTTGCGACTTCCGCATTCGCCAGCGCGGATTACGAAGCCGCAGCCAAGTTCTGCGCGAAGCTAGTGGATCTGGTTCCCGATAGTTTTGAAAACTGGTTTAACCTGGGCGTCGCCCATCAAAAGACGGGCAACTATCAGGATGCGACGCAGGCATATTCGCGCGCCACTGAGCTGCGGCCCGAGTCCGCGCAAGCGCACCTGAATCTTGGCGTTACCTTCCAGGAAACCGGCGCTCTGGACCGTGCCCGCTCCTCTTACGAGAAGGCCATGCAGCTGGATGCTGGTTTACCGGCTGTTTTGTGGAACCTCGCGCTCGTGCTGGAACAGCAGGGGAACTACGACCAGGCGGAGAAGCTCTACTCGGAGATTCCCGACAAAGATCCCGAATGGGACGACGCGCAATTCCGCATGGGTTACTTGCGGTTGCAACGCGGCGACTACAAATCGAGCATCGAAGCCTTCGAGGGATGCCTCAAGAAGCGCAAGGATTGGCCTGAAGCGCGGCTCAATGCCGGCATCGCCTACTGGAAGATGGACGACTCCAAATCCGCGCGCAAGGCGTTCGAAGACGTGCTCACACTGCGGCCGGAATCGGTCGACGCTCTCCGCGGTCTCGCCGCGCTCTCGCTCGCGCAGCAGGACTATACGCAGGCATTCTCTCTGCACAAGCGCCTTCTCGATCTTGGCGAGCGCAGCGCCGAGCTGTTCTACAACGCCGGGCTGATCTCACAGAAGAAGAACGACATGCAGGATGCCGCCAAGTACTACGAGCAGGCGTTGGCGCAGCAACCCCAGTTCGCCGAAGCTCTGCTCAACCTGGGCCACGTTCGCAAATCGATGGGTCAGGAAGAAGAAGCGCGCATCTGCTGGCGCAAGGCGGTTGAAGCCAAGCCCGAGCTCGCGGAAACGTACTTCGAGCCGGGCCAGTAAGCGGCCCTTACTTGGGTAGCGTTTTTCCTTCTCTCTTGCCGTAGTCCGACAACTCGGTCTTCACACCCGTCTGCACAAAAGCGCCGTCTTTCCATTGCAACGTGAAGATGTCCATGGCTGAAATGCAGCAATGAGCATCGCCCGTGAGGTAATGCACAGAACGCGCCGTCAGAGTCTTGGTTGCGGCGTCGAAACTGTACTTCTCCTTCGTCTCGAACTGTTCATTCCACCGTAGCTGCTGGACCACGCGTAGGTCGTGGTTGACCAGCCGGAACACTTGCGCGTAACCATCCGCATTGGCGGCCTCGGCGATGGAAAGCCAGTGGAACACAACCAGCGCGAACTGCGCACCGCCGGTCCCCGCCGGAAGGGAATCCACCTCTTCGATTCTTGCTTCGTCCGCCTCGCCCCCCTTTTCCTTCCACTTACGGCCTCCGTTCTTGAACTGCAGAACGGTGTCCGTTTTACCCGATGGATCGAACACAATGAGCCGCATGTTCCGGAAATCCACTTTCTCAATCGACTGGGTTGTGTTCGGATAACCGTGGTCCACGTGGACATTGTCGAAATCAGGGCCAAAGAATTGGGCATAGGGAACGGTGGGTGACTGGGCGAAGAGACTGAAAAGCGAGGCGAACAGCACGAGAGTGACGAACCGGGAAGGCAACAAATCCAGTGTAGCGCTCGGACCGGGTTATTCTTCTTCCGGCAGATCTCCCAGATCCTCTGCCCGGTTTTCAAACTTCGTCAAATGATGCAGGAACACCAGATCGATTTTGCCGATCGGGCCGTTGCGTTGCTTGGCGATGATCAGCTCGGCCAATCCACGGAGGTCTTCGCGGTCGCGCCTGTACACCTCTTCACGGAAGATGAAGCCCACAAGGTCGGCATCCTGCTCAATAGAGCCTGATTCGCGCAGGTCGCTCAACTGAGGGCGGTGATCGCCCTGCCGCGTCTCCGGCGCGCGGCTCAATTGCGAGAGCACCAGCATGGGCACGTTCAGTTCCTTGGACAGCAGTTTCATGCCCCGGGAAATGACGCTAACCTCCTGGTTGCGGTTTTCGAACCGCCCGCGGCCGCTCATCAACTGAAGGTAGTCGACGATCACGAGGCCTAGCTTGCCGCGTTGTTGCTTGAGCCGTCTCAGGCCCGCATGCATCTCCATGAGGTTTACGCCTGCCGTGTCGTCAATGAAGAGCGGCGCTTCCACCAGTTGCGCGGCGGCGGCTTGCAGTTTGCGCCGCTCATCCTGGTTCAGGTACCCGGCGCGGAATCGTTGGCTGTCCACGCGCGCGGTCGCGCATAACATACGGGTGAGCAGCGATTCCTTCGACATCTCAAGCGAGAACACCGCTACCGTTTCATTCAGACGCGTGGCGACATGCTGCGCGATGTTCAAGGCGAGCGCCGTTTTTCCCATGGACGGCCGGGCCGCGAGAATGACCAACTCGCCGGCGTGCAGCCCGCCGGTCATCTCGTCGAGCTTGGTGTACCCGGTACTGATGCCCTTGATGCGCTTGCTGGGATCGAGAAACGCGTTCAGGCCGCCCTGGTACTCCTCGATCACCTGTGCCGGGCTGGCCAAGCCGCTTTTACCACGCGAATCGCCAAGTTTCAGCAGGCTCTCTTCGGCGCCGGCCAGGATCTCCTCGGGATTCTCTTCGCCCACCAGGCACCGGTTCATCAGGTGCTGCGAGGTAAAGATGATCCGCCGCAGGATGGATTTGTCTTTAACAATGCGAACGTAGCTGTCGAGATTGAAAATCCGCGGCAGGCCGTCATCGAGCGAAACCAGGTAGCTCAGGCCGTCGCAGGATTCCAGCTCGTTATAGCGCAGGAGTTCATTCGCGACGGTGACCCGATCGATGCGCTCGCCGCGTTCGCTGAGGTCCGCCATCCGCTGGAAGATACGCCGGTGCTTTTCGAGGCTGAAGTCTTCGCCTTCGAGAGAGCCCGCAACTTGAATGAACTGCGAATCGTCCATCAGGATGGAACCGAGGACGAATCGCTCCGCATCCAAATTGCAGGGAAGTCCTTTTTCGAGCGCGAGACCGGCGGAAGACATCGTGGGCAGTATTACCTTACCTCCCTGGGTATGCTAAATCCCGAAAATGTTGCCGCACTGTTTTGAGCGCGTTAGATTCTGCAAATTGCATCGCTATGTTGTCATCCGCCGGTGCTTCGTAAGCCTTGTAACATCAGCGCGAAGGGGGTCAGATCGTGCCGCTTTGCACAGACTTCCACACGGTCTGCACAATCGGCAAAAACAATGTTCACATATTCTGTTTTATCCGATTCCCCCGACTTTTGCCAGATCAGCTTTAGCTTTCCAATGGCAAGCAACTGAATTTATGCTGTCTTAGGCCGTAAGCAAAATCTGGCTTTACGGTTTCGAAACAGAAAGTGGATTTCTGCTACAATCGTGCTTTCAAGGAGATGAAGGGTGCGGGGCCGGCGCGGGCGGTGTTGTCCGTGTAACCCGTTTGTGTTGTATACGTCCTTATCTTTAGCGGTTTAGTTTGAGTGGTGCCGCAGCCGCGCGGGTCAACCCGTGCATTTGGCTTTATGCGGGACCAGCCGGTGGGCGCACTCCTCCGAGCGTTCACCGGCTTTTTTTGTGTTTGTCAGGACTGTTCTTATTGAGCGATGGCCGGTAACGCTACGTCGCTCTTAGCCACCACCGCCAGTGCAGCAGGTTTTGCAACTGCATCTGGGGTAAGCGGAGTTGCCGGGGTGGCAGCGACCCTTCCCCGATTCACCACCGCTGTGAGGTGATCAAGAATGCCGCCGCTGGGCTGTCGCAATCCCATGCGCATGGCAACCAGTTCGCCGTTCTTCTCGCCACCAAATCTGCCCACCAGCGACTGGAGCAGGCTATCCGCGAAACGATCGCTAAAACCCGCCAGGAACGCTACCAGCCACATAACATCATTGCTTCCAAGGTTTTCACCTCCGGCTGGAGCTGATCCCAACGTCAAAAAGCCCGCTTTGATCACCAGATAGGTGATCGACCCCATCACAATTCCCGTGAGAGGCCGCGAGAACAACCACCGCAAGGGATCTTCGAGCTCCTGGTCGCCGGCGTTTGTAAAGCGGTAAAGGATTGCGGCGAAGCTGCCCACAAAACTCCAGAACAGCACGCACCAAGGCACGCCCAACACCGGTGGGGCGGCATCTCCGTTCAAGTTTGTCGTGTCGGCGAAACGAAGGAACAATCCGATCCCGGCGAGGCTGAGTAAAGAGACGACAACGCCGATCCAGCGCGCCTTACGGCGGTAGCTGTTAGCCTGTTGATAGCTGTTTAGGACCGCCTCGATCTGCCCCGCGCTGTACTGGACCAAGGTTAGGCCGCGCTCCGTACTCGTTTCGTACGCGTCGGCCATCTGCTCCATTAACAGGCACCAAATCTTCTGTTGGAAGTCCGGGTCCGTGATGCACAAAGCCGCACGGTTACGCAGTTCGTTGATCTTACGAATCACTTCGTGCCGCAAACTCTGAACGGGGTCGTCGCTTTGGCCCAGCGTCAGTTGATAGGTATCCTGGGCGGATTTCACGCGCTCGGCCAGCGCCTGGATGCCGCTCTTGAGGGCCTCACCGGTCCCCGCGCCCAGCAGCGCGGAGGTCAATGACATGAGATTTGCTGTCGCCATACTTACCTCGTTTCGCCTCATTCCTTCTCCTGCCCGGGAAGTACCGTAGCGGCAAAGCAATTCGGTCACCACGGTCGAGCCTGGCTGATTTACTGAATATCTGTGCGAATTAAACGAGTATTTTCAATAAAAACGCGGTGTCCTGGGGTGATCAACGCCAATAAAAGTGGATATCCTCTATCCTGCCGGATAGCAATCTCTAGCCGATCGGATAGCCTGGAACCCCGCTTTAGTGGAAGTACATCACGTCCGGCCGGACGCCGTGGTTAGACTCGGCGCAGGGACCGCATTCCGCCGTGTATCCGGGCCAGGCGTCATGAACGAGTTGCTGGATCAGCTTGGGGTGGTCGGGCGCGTGGTAAGTGCAGAGCGCCATCCGGGGATGGTACTTGGCAATCGTCTGGCGCCCCCCGATAATGGCCTTCGGCTCGGCGGCTTCGATATCCATTTTGATGAAATCCACGCGTTCGAGTTGTAATTCTGCCACCATTTTGTCGATCGTGGTGAGCGGTATTCCCCGGATTTCCTTGCCACCTTCGCGATGAATGACGAAGCTGTCGGCGGCTGAGTTGTTGGGATCGATCTGCATGGGCATGATCTCGTCCTTATCCCAAACCCCTTTGGGGTAAACGACCACGCGCCCGGCGGCGATCTCATCCTTGAAATTGCGGTGCAGCACTTCGATGTTCTCAGGCGCCGGCTCAATGGCCACGACCTTTTTCGCGCCCGCCGCCAGCCAGACGCGAACCGTGACACCTACGTTGGCGCCGCAATCCAGCACGATGTCGCCTTCATGCGCCGATTGCCGGTCGTTCCCGTAAATCCGCCGCCTCTGCTCCGCCAGATTGAACGGCAACACCCAACGGCTTCCTGTGGGATTCCAGAAGCGGCCCGCCGGCGTGTCCCAGAGTTGGTAACCGGCGGGGTCGGTTTCAATCAACTTGCTGGCCTTGATAATTTCATCGTTGTATCGGACTTCCAGTTTCAGATTTTCGTCGGCTTTTAGCGCATTAAATAACGGACAGTCCGGGCTGCGTCCCGCGACGACGAAAGCGAACAGACGCGCCGGAGGATAGAACACAACCAGCGCGGCGACTACAACGACCACGATAATCAAGTACCGAAGAATTCGCGACAACGTGGGTCTCCTTTAGCTGCGGCGCAGGACCATCGCCGAATTCTTGCTGCCAAAGGCGATGCAGTTGGCGACGGCGTACTCAATGTCCATCTTGCGCGGACCTTCGGCTATGTAGTCAAGATCACACTCGGGGTCGGGCGCGTCCACATTCCTGGTCGGCGGCGCTACTCCATCGCGCATCGCCAGAAGCGTGGTGGCGATGCCCGCCGCTCCACAAGCTCCCTGCGGATGCCCAATTAAGCTTTTCACGGACGATCCCGCCACTTTGTAGGCATGGCCGTTGAAGGCAAGTTTGATGGCGCGGGTTTCGATGCGATCATTCAGCTCCGTGGCGGTGCCGTGATAATTAACATACTGCACGGCGTTCGGCGGCACGTCCGCTTCCTCGAGGGCCATGCCGATCGTGCGCGCCGGCTCCTCGCCGCATTCTTCCAGCCGCACGCGGTGGAAGGCTTCGCAGGTGGAGGCGTAACCGGTGATCTCTCCGTAGATGTGCGCGCCGCGCGCCTGTGCGGCCTCGCGATCTTCCAGCACGAAGAACCACGCGCCTTCCCCGAGAACAAACCCGTCGCGATCGCGGGAAAACGGCCGCGAGGCACGCTCCGGTTCGGCGTTCCAGCTCGATGTCAGGATGCGCATCAGCATGAAGCCGCGCAGGATGAGCGGCGCGATGGGCGCGTCCACACCGCCGGTTACCATGGTCGGGATCACACCTGCCTGAATGTTGCGGTAGGCGTACCCGATCGCGTCGGTCGACGACGTGCAGCCGGTGGAAACGATGTGGCTCATGCCGCGGAAACCAAATCGCATGGAAACTTCGCTGGCCAGCGTGCCGATGGTGCCGGTGGGAATGGTATACACGCTGCATTGTTTCTCATGGCCGGTGTAATAAAGACGATACTGCTCTTCCGTGAACGCCTGGCTGCCGCCACCCGAACCGACGATCACCCCGATTCGGCGCAGTTGTTCGCGGTTCATCGCATGGGGATCGATACCTGCATCCGACAACGCTTCTTCGACCGCAGCCAGCGCCAATGGCGCCGCGCGCGACACGTGGGGACGGTCTTTCGGTTCCACGTAGCTATGTTCGTCGAAATCTACCACTTCTCCTGCGACCTGTACGGCGTGCCCGGATGGATCGAACCGGCTGATACGCCGAATGCCGCTCACACCGTTTCGCGTGGCGCGCCAGAAATTCTCGCGGCCTACTCCGTTGGGACTAACCGCTCCGATGCCCGTAACCACTACGCGACGCGACATGTGTAATCTTTCCGGACTAACGCTATCCGCGTGAACCAACACCCAGCGCTAAAACGCACCAAATCGGTTCTGCGACTGGAGAACTGCTTTGCCTTTTACCTTTCCGTCAGTATAGGCTGTTTTTATGGTTTCAGGGAACGGCGCCGGCCCGAATCGCGTGCTCGTGCTGGCCGGAATTCAGGCAGGAGTGGCTGGCGCGCTCACACTGCTGGCCTACCTCGCGCTGGATTCTGTCTGGCACCGCCGCTCCGTTTGGACGGTTCCCAATCTGCTCGCCTCCACATTCTATGGAGAGACAGCGTATCGGCAGGGATTCGGCGTGCGCACCAGTGCGGGAGTTGCTCTCTTGCTCGTAATTTATGGTTTATTGGGCGCGCTATTCGGATTGGTCATTCGCGATCACGGCACCGTGCTGCGCGTAACCTTGCTCGGGCTGATCTACGGCACTGCCTGGTTTTTTCTTTCCTTCGATTGGATCTGGAAGCACGTCAATCCCATGATTCCGCTCTATAGTTCTGGCCGCGCTATGCTGTTCGGGCATTTGCTCTATGGAAGCGTGATGGGCGGCCGCTTCCACGGCTATCGGAAACAGATGAGCGGCGTGCATGATCCGGAGGTCTTACCTCCGGCCGTTTCAGAAGAGCGACCGTCAGTTTAATTTGTAGTTGACCTCGATGGTCGCTTGCACCGCAACCGGCTGCCCATCCTTCTTGCCGGGCTCGAACTGCCATTGCGAAATTGCATCAATGGCATTGTGATCAAGTCCAGGGTCGAGTGACCGTAGTACGCGCGTGTTATGCGCGCGCCCGTCGGGGTGGATTTCGGTCTGCACTACGACCGTGCCTTCGATCTTCGCGTCACGCGCTTCTTTGGTGTATTCGGGATCGACCTTGGACACCACCTTGGGCGAAGAGACGTCACCGCCAACCCTGTAGATCCGCGACCCGGCAGCGGCAGGGACACCGCCGACAACGCCACCGGCCACACGTCCCGACACGCCCCCGATGACACCACCTGATACACCGCCTGGTATTGCTCTGATGACGCCTCCGACTACGCCGGCGTCGGGGCCGCCCGTCACCACCAGATTCGACCGCACCGATTCCATGGGGAAAGCCCGAACCGCCACCGCGCCCGCGATCACCAGGCACACCGTGATGCTCGCGAACGAAAACAGTAAACGAGACCTCGTCATAGTAACCTCCTCAAGAATGGACCGGAGGCGCCTGGCCAAATTGCGCTTATGCATGAAAGCAGGCGCCGTGATGGACGCATCGGCTCCGGCGAAGGCCAGCAGAACCTCGGCATAAACTTTGGGAGCGCCGGTTATGCCGACCACCAGCTGGTCGACAACCTGCTCGCGCGCCAGGCGAATCTCCGCGACCAGCCACCAAACCGCGGGATGAAACCACATTAGCGCCCGGATTAGCTCCTCCGTCACATGGGGCGCCCAGTCTTTACGCCGCACGTGCAAGAGTTCGTGACAGAGTACGGCGCTTCGGTGCTGAGAATCGAGATCGAACCAACGTGTCGGTAGCAGAACCGTCGGACGCAGCAAGCCGAATGTTACGGGTACGGCAATCTCGGAATAGACTTTCACTTCCGCACGAACGCCAAGTCTCTCTTGCGGCGTCGCGATTTCCACGCCCAGTGGCGAGGCATCGCGCCGGTAGCGGCACAGCCGCCGGCAGCCGATGGCTAGCCAAATCACACGGACGCCGGCTCCTATGACGAGCAGCACCAGCACGATGCTCGGAACAGAAATTGGTACGGCTCCTAGCGCCGTCGCGCGCATCGTTGAGACGGCGCGCGCGGAAATCCGCGACGTCACGGGGGACGATCGCCACGGCTCCAAAACGGGTAGCAACAGGCAGACGCTCAACAGCACGTGCAGGTAACCCAGTGTGGCTCGCGGAGAACCTGGCCGCATCGCCCGCAACAAAAGGGCTGCCAACATCGTGATGATGCCGGCTTGCAACCACCACGCCATCAGATTGGCGAGCCACAATTCGGATTTCATTGTGCCTTCCTTAATAGCCGGCGGACTTCCGCCAGATCTTCGGGCGAGAGGTGTGCGTCCTCGACCAGATGCACCATCAGCGGTTTCGCAGCCCCCTGGAATACGCGGTCCACGAAGTCCTGTACCATGCCCCGCAATACCTGGGCACGGGGCCGCGCCGGCCGGTATAGGTATGCGCGATCCTCCTGCTTCTTCTTGAGGTATCCCTTCTGCTCCAGAATCTTCATCACCGTCATGACACTGGTGTAGGCGACTTTGCGCCGCTTACGCAGCGCTTCGTATACATCGCGAACGGTCGCCTGCTCCAAACCCCAAACCACGTGCATGATCTCCAGTTCGGCGCCGGTCAGTGTCGTGCTTGGTTGCCGCATACTATTTACATAATACTAAATTGTTAGTAAGTCAACCCAGCCGAGATGCTACTTCCAAGCGATGGTCTCGCCACCCGTCACGATCAAGCCGAGGATCGCGTGCTCCCTACGATCGAACTCCACCGGTACGAGACGCCCACCGTAGTCCTTGCGAACGACCAGCCTGGACAAGATCGCTCGCGCATCTTCACCGTCTTTCTGAACCGCGGACTGAACCGTGGCCGGCCAAGGAATGGCGACTTCGTTCCCGTTCACGATCACAGCAATATATGCATTCACGCCCACGCCCTTCGGAATGGCGAGACACAACTCATTGTTCAATGTTTTGCACGATGCTGGGCCTGCCTCGAGCATTCTGGTCCGCTTCTCCAACCCCGCCTGCGTACGCGCAGCCACAGCGAGAGCGGTGAATTCCGTCTGGTCGGCTTTGTAGAACAGGCGGTAGAAGGCGGCATCGGGTGGAAAGGCGAATACATTCGTCGCAGGTGCCGGCATTGGGTCGACCTTTCCTTGAACCTTACGCTCAGCGCGAAGCGGCACGATGGAGAATCCCGCGTGACCCGCATGCGGTCGAATCCCGTACCAGGCGGTTTCGAAGCCAATCAGATTGGCCGTCGCCCGCACGATAACCGTCAAGCCGCTTCCATTTTCTGTTGTCTCGAGCGGCTCCGGCGCGGTACCCGCGGGCGGCGTTCCCTCACGAAAAACCGGGCTGACAACCTCCAGCCTGGTGTGCGGACCAATGTCGACCTGACTTCCATGAAGCAGCCGGAAGGCGGTATTGAGTTCGAGTGGCAACGATTCGGCGACCAGCTGCGCCAGCTTCGTTCCGTCGCCCGTTGCTAGGCAGCCCTGCGCCTCCAGTCCGGCGGTCCAAGCCCTGAGCCACCCTGCGGGTTGCTTCGCCAGGCCATCGCGTATCACGGTCAACACGATCCGGTTTTTGCGGTGTCCTATCTCAATCACGCCTGGAACCGACGGGCAGGCTTTTCGCTGCGGAGAAGCGCGAAATGCAAATGTACGTTTCGCGACATCTGGCGTGGAAATGCCCGGAGGAACGAGGACTGCGGCTGTATCTCGCGTCACCAAGCGGTAAGTTGCCGGCCGTCGAGCAACGCACCCTACGCAGATGAAGAGGGAGGCCGCGCCAATCGCCACTTTCACACTAATAAATTAGTACGTATAAGATAGTAATGTCCAGCTCGCTTGCCGTTTTGCACCAGCTATGCAAAAACCGGATCATAATGGACGATGTACCCTCGGCCCGCCAAGGAGGTCTAACGTCCATGAAGCGCAGGGATTTCTTATCGCTCGCCGCGTCTACCGCTCTCATTCGCAACGTCACTGCTGCTGGAACCGAAGCGCCCGAATGGCCGCAGTGGCGCGGCCCGCAACGCTCTGGCGTTTCCAGCGAAACCGGCCTCGCACCATCGTGGCCATCTGGCGGCCCGCTTTCGCTATGGTCGGCTTCCAGCCTTGGCGAAGGATACGGCTCTCTCGCCATTCGCGGCGATCGCATTTACGTGCAAGGTGTGCAGGCCCACGAAAGCGCCGTCTTCTGCTTAGAGCGCAGCAACGGAAAGACCATCTGGACCACAGCCTTGGCTGCCCGCATGGAGCAGGATCGTGGCAGCGGACCGCGCGGTACGCCCACGCTCGATGGCGATCACTTGTACGCCCTCGCCGAGAACGGCGAATTGGCCTGCATGCGAGCCCAGGACGGCGCGAAAGTCTGGCGGCGGAATATCCTGCACGATTTCAACGGACAGAACCCCAATTGGCTGCTGAGCGAATCGCCCCTCGTCGACGGCGATCACGTAATTGTCACGCCGGGTGGCCCGGGTGCGACAATCGTAGCCCTGAACAAAACTTCAGGGAAAACGATTTGGACCTCTCAGGATCTTAACGATCGGGCCGGTTATTCATCCTGCATCATTGCCGAAGTTCAAGGCGTGCGGACCATTATGACGTTGACCGCCCAGGCCGGCGTAGGCATCCGCGCCGCCGATGGCAAGCTGATGTGGCGATACGAACGTGTGGCGAATCGTACCGCCAATATCGCCACCCCGGTCTTTCACGACAACAAAGTCTTCTACACCTCCGCCTATGGCACGGGATGTGCCTTGCTCGGCCTGACTGCTGAGAATGGCATCGTGAAAGCGGACGAGATTTATTTCAGCCGCGAGATGCAGAATCATCACGGCGGCGTCATCTTCGCCAATGGGTTTCTCTACGGCTACTCCAACAGCATTCTCACGTGTCTCGAATTCAACACGGGCCGTGTCGCGTGGAAGGATCGCAGCGTCGGCAAGGGAAGCCTCATGGAAGCTGACGGCAATCTCTACCTGCTGAGCGAGGACAATGTCGCTGGTCTCGCGGAGGCTGCCTCCGGCGGATATCGTGAGAAAGGCCGCTTCTCCATTCCAGACCAAGGCCGGCCGAGTTGGGCGCATCCAGTGGTCTGCGGCGGCCAGCTCTACATTCGCAACCAGGGCTGGCTCGCCAGTTACAGCGTCAAAGCGTAAAACGCAACCTCATTTGGCCACGGCAAGCACACTCGATGTATCGAGCGAAACTCGGGTCGGCGCTTGGTTCAAATTTGCGGCAAATGCCACCGGCGCGTCCGATGTCCGCACCCATTTGACCTGCCGCGTCGCCCCCGATTCAATCTGCACCGGCACCGCAATGCTGAAGTCAGAATCCACGGCGCTCTGGGCCACTGTCCCCGTCAGCTTCATCGACGGAGCCTTTCCGTGCACGGAGTAATTGAGGGTCAGCGCCGGAATCCCCGTGCCGTATACCCACTGCTCGAAAAAGGTTTCGAGCTTCGGGTCCGGCGAGTCCGGCGGCAGAAACTCGGCGGCGAGTTGCTGGAATTGCTCCGTCGAGATCGTCTTCCACTCATAGCGGCGGCGGAGCTCCGCCAGCATGGCCAGGAACCGCTCATCGCCCGTCAACCCTCGCAGCATGTGCAGAATCCACGAACCTTTTCCGTACGTGATGGTGTTCCATGCAACCGGCGATTGCGAACTCTCCAGCCGCTCGCCCAGCACGATGGGGCCTGCCGATTCTGCCGTCTGGCCATTCTGGCCCTTCTTCAGTAAATCGTCGCGATAATTGTCCAACGCCGTTTCCAGTACGGCGCGGCCATCGCGCTTTTCCAAATACAACAACGCCGAATAGTTCGCCAGCGCCTCCATCAGCCAGTTATCACGATAGCCCGCCGGACTCACTACGTTGCCCCACCATTGATGCGCCGCCTCGTGTGCTTCCAGTAAATCAATGAAGAAAGTCTGCTGGCGCTGGTTCATCCTCGCCACCGGTTCATCCTCCCGTCGCAAATACGCCAGGGTCGATAGGTACAACAATCCGGGAAAGCCCTGTCCGAAGGTGCCGGGAATCGGCGAAACTTCCAGTGTCTTGAGAGGCGGCGCTCCAAATTTCGATGCCATGAATTCCATGCTGGAAGCCACCTGCGATGCCAGGTCTTCCAGCCGAATTGTCGGATTCAACGGCGGCGCCGGTTGAGAATCGTCGGCTGGAGCAAGTTTTCGTCCTCGCACCGTGGCCGGCGCGGTCCGCAGTTTACGATCGAGCGCTGCTTCCACGCTGCGATTCGCGCACACCTCCACCATGAGGCCGTTGCGTTCCACGTGCGCGCGCTGGTACATCCCAAGGTTGAAGCCGGCGAAGCGAATAGGCGCCTGCATCGCGCGCCGCGTAATGCGCTGGTCACCCTCCGTGGTGTCCGATAAGATGTCTCCTGGCGTCACTAGATCCAGCTCCTTCGGATATCGAAACGTCAGATCGTAACGCGCGAATCCCATTTCGAAGTTGGGGTACCAGCTTCCTCGCGCGCCCACGAAATAGACATGATTCCCCGCGTCGTGCACCACCGCGCCTTCGTGGTGAAACTCCAGCTCGTAATCGCGTCCGGCATCCAGAGGATGCGGCGCCACCACCAGAAATAAATCATTGCCGTCGTTACGCAGCAGGTTCGATCGCAGTGACTCCGGTTCCAGCACCTCCGCCGGCTCTCCATCGATTGTCGCTGACGAAACACGCATTCCCGGCGTGATGTACACCGGCAATACCCGATCGCCACCGCGAGTCATCGTCACCTTGGCCCTGGTCGTCACGCGAAGCAGAAGATCCGGCTCCACCGTCGCATCGATCCTGTAGTCCCGTAAAGTGAGTTCGCGTTCCGGCCGTTTTTGCGGGCCTTTGCGGTAAGGCGACGCCGTGAAGCTGGTCCACACGTCGAAGAACGTCATGTTGTCACGCGATGTGACTCTCCCCGCCATCACTTGTTCTTCGGTGCGCGGTTCGTAGATGACATCAAAATTGCCGAGCTTTTTTCCATGGACCGCAGCGACGAAGTACCCCTGTCGGTGCTCGCGCGGCGTGAACAGGTCGAGCACCAGCCGCGCTTCGAAGCTCGCTGCCAGGTTGCGCACCACCGGCGTCCATTGCTCGGCCATCATCGCGCCCATTTCCGGTTTTGGCCGGTTGAACTCGTTGGTCGTGATCTGCCGCATGAGGTCGCCGTAGGTGTCATCGCCGAACAGCATCACCGCGGCATCAATGTGTTCATCGAGATTCGGGCTTCCCGTGTACATTGCGAGCGACCGCCGCTCGCTGCGGTCCGGCGGCAGCAGCAATACCTCGCCGTCACCTGCTTCCACGTCCGCGCTGAACACGGCCGCGATACGCGAGCCTTCCACTGGCTTGGCGAAGATCAGATAGCCGTCGGTGAAGTAAAGATGCAGGTCGTCTTTATTCACCTGGACATCATGCACGCGGTAGCATTCCGCCCGGTCTAGATCGACCTCTCGCACACCGCGATCTACCGCGAGGCCGCCCGCCGCGGCGAAGGACAACAGGGGAAGCAACAGACCCGCCACCAACCGCATGCTTCCAGTCTACTGCGAGGCTCAGCCGAAGATTTCAGCCAGGGGAACTTCGATGTCCGCGCTTTCCGCGCGCAGCACACCATCTTTGACCTCATGGCTGCCTTGCGAGGTATGCACAAACGCGCGCCGCGTTTCCGGATTGATTATCCAGATGTGTGGAACGCCGAAGGCCAGATAGTCGGCAATTTTCTCTTCGAGATATCCTGCGCGATCGTCCGGCGAGAGCACTTCGATCGCGACGATTGGCGGCGTGCGGATGATCCGCTCAGCCGGCTTCCCTCCCAGCATCACCGTGACATCCGGGATTCGGAAGCGCGTGGTCCTCGTCTGCACGCGAACCTCGACGCCGGCCCAGACACGTTTTTTGTAGCGCGTCCGCATGTAATGCGCGATCGCGGTCTGTACATCGCTGTGATCGACTTCTCCCACGTTCCGCTCCACGATACGGCCATCCACGTATTCGCGATCCGCATCGGGAAAGCTGGTCCGCAGGTATTCTTCGACCGATACCAGCGTAGTTGCGCCCACCACCTTATTATTGCACCGCGGGCCTGCCCACCCGCTTCATCACTTGATGAACCGTGGTCATGATGTGGTCTTCCACTTCCTCGTCATACGGCCCCGGCAAACCGTAATAGATCATGCTGTCATCGGCCTCGTACCCGCCCTCCTTCAGCACGCGAACTGATGGGATATATGACATCACGTCGTTCGAATACGCGGCCACCATGATCCCCTTCGATCCGTATTCGCGCTTGATGCGCAAAACGTAATCCACCACCACCTCACCACCGAGCGCCACCAGCGTCAGATCCTTTCCGAACTGAATCGCCTGCACCGGGTATGGATACCGGCGGATCGGATTCCCGTCGTCGTACAAGCGCAGCATCGCCTTAGCGTGCCGCACGCGATGGACGTTGGTGTCGTTCAGGTGTGCTTCGAAACCTTCACGCGACTGCGGCGCAAATCCCAACTCGACAACTTGAAACGCCCCACGCACTTGTCCGTGAACGCGGCTCAGCTTTTCGCCTAAGACGCGCTCCACCTCGGTGGCTAGTTCCTTCCCGTGCTGCTGCGCCAGCTCGAGCGTGGAACGAGGATGCGGGTTCTGGTCCGCTCCGCAGAGCATCATGAACATCGCAGTCGCCCCAGGATTCGCCTCCTCGATCGCAATCTGCGTGAACCCTGCGTAGTCGCCGCTGATCCGGTAGAAATCGCCGTTGAGCGTCGTGTTGTGGCACGCGTAGCCGAACAGCACCGCGCGCAGCTTCCCGTCCGCGCCCGTAACTTTCAGCACGGGTACATCTGGATCCGTGGGACCCGCCGGATTCTCGCCGATAATCACTCCCTTCGGCGTGTTCTGTCGGCGGTTGATGGCAAACGTCGCGCGCCCGTTGCCGAACCACAAATTCGCCGGAGCCAGATTGTTCAGCGCTGAGCCCACAACGGCCACGAGTTTCTCGGTCAGCGATGCTGCATAATCGGTCACCACCTGGCTGTCTTCCGGCCCGAGTTCGAACATGTTTTCCAGATTGTGCCGGATGAGGGGCCCAGTGTGCGTGTGCGAAGAGCTCAGCACCAGTTGCGCGCGATCGATCCCGTATTGCTTTTCAATACGCGCCGCGACGATGTCCGCGATGCTGCGTGGCAGCCCGATCAGATCGGTCGTGACGATGACCATTCGCTCGCCCTTGCCATCCTCGATCGCCAGCGCCTTCGCCCACAAATCGTGGATCACGCCCTCGGAAGGATGATTGCGGCTCCCGTAGCCGGACATATAGATCGGTTTGTCCGGCGTGATGATGATGCGACCCACCCCAGCCTTGTAATCCGCCGCGGCGAGTGTGGAACCGAAAGTCAGGCACAGCACCGCTAGTTGTCTTTTCTGACGAGTCATAAGCGTCGTCCATTCTACGTCACGCATACGGTGCAATTCGGGGACTGGCTTCGAAATTTCGACGACCACAATTCGGGAAGCGCCCGGCTACCCGATTCGGAATTTCGTTGCCTGTCCCGGAATTGTCCGATAACTCGCCGTTCGGGCTGGCCGCGCCTCTACGCTATCCCGCCGCCAACAGCTCCGTCGCTCCCACTAGCTCGACAGTTCCTGCCGCCAACGCGCTCACCCGCGCTCCCGGCAGGATAATCCCCGCCAGATTCAACGGATCCGCCGTCGCGACGCTCAAAGCTTCCGTCGATCCCTCCGACCGCCGCAGCCCGCGCAATAGGTCGATCGCTTCACTCCGTGCGAACTGTTCCCCCACCAGTCCCGCTACAAACCGCCCGCCGCGGACCTCGCCGCGCGCCTCCATCCGGCGCAGCACCACGAGCAGGTCCCGCCAGGCTGGCGCCAACGTCTCGCGCGCCAGCAAATCGCGAAACACCACACCCCAGCGCAGCAACAACTGGTTAGCGAACGCTTCGTGCGAGTTGGATGCAACAGGCGCAGCCCCTGTCCGCAATAGCGCCCAACGTCCTGCTGCGTGCCGTGGCCGCGCGCTCCGCCCTCTTCCTTCCCCTCGCCTGCGTTTGGGATCTACCAGCGACCGCAAATTCTCGAAACCGTCGGCCGTTACCAATCCCGCCGCCACCAGTTCCCACAGCCCGTCTTCTACTTCGCTCGAGAGCCGTCCCGTCGCCCGCGCCAGATCCGGGAAAAATGAAGCCCCACGCTGTCGCAACGCGCCAAGCAACTCGCGCGCCGCATGCGAAAGCGAATCTTCGATGGCCGATCCATCCTCGCGCCCAGCCGGCAGCAGCCATTCGGCATCCTCGCGCAGAAAAATCGCGATGGGAGCCACACGCGTGGGCCGTACGCGGCCGGGGTCAGCCCGCTCAAACGCCGGATGCGGCGACAGCCGTCCCCAAACCACCTCGCCCGAAAGACAAAGCTGGTCTAGTAAATCGGGCGAGTATTTCGCAATCCGCTTCGGCAGAATCTGCGACTCCCACGCCGCCGCCGAAATCTCATATCCCTGAAGCTGCCTGACAATTTGCAGCGCGCCGTCCGGTCCATGCAACTGCGCGCCCGGCGCCAGGTGTTGCCAGCGGAACAGGAACCGCAGGAAGTCGGCAGTGGACACCGGCTCGATTTCCCGCCGCAGACGATTGATCGTCAACCGGTGAATCCGCGCCAGCACCCGGCGGTTGCACCACTCCATCTCGCCCGCCGCATTCCCCGGCGTGAAACGGCCGCGCAGTATCTGCCCCTCACGTTCCAGTCGCGCGAGCCCGGCCTCTACGAATTCCCGGTGCAGCGACAATCGTTCCGCAAGAGCCGCCGCGGTCGTTGGTCCAATCGAGTCCAGCCAGCCGCGCAACGTTTCCGTCGCTGCGTTCTGCTGCTCATCGCCCGAGCCAAAATAAGCTGCCCGGGCCATTTCAGTCCGTTCCGTCGCGGCCCAAATTTCGGCGCCGTCAAGCGCGATTGTGATGACGCGATTCGCTGACCCGAGCTCATCGAACCAGCCCTGCCACCCCGCAACTCGTGGCAGAGCGATCAACGTGAGCAAAGCGTCATGCAGTTCGTCGGCATCGCGCACCGCGGGCCATGATTCGGCCGCGACTTGCTCGATTGCGGAAGCATCCAGCGCGCCCATACCCTCAGCCAGATCCGGTAGCGTTCGACGCATCTGCACCGCGCGTGCACGGCGTTCCTCGAGTGGCGCATCATCCAGATACGCGTAGGGGTTCGAGTTGAGAATCTCGTGCGAAAACGGAGATGCTTCCGGAGTCTCAATGGCAACCGTGCGGATCGTCCCCTCCGCGATGCCATCCAGCAGCCGCTTCAGTCCATCCAGATCCATGGCTTCGTGCAGACAGTTGTCGATAGTTTCATTCACCAGCGGATGATCGGGAATGCGGACCTCGCACGTGAGATTTTCGGGGCAAGCTGCCTGATCAGGAAACACCGCCGCCAGAAGGTCATCCGAGCGCATCCGCTGAATCGGCGGCGGCACCTTGTTCCCGCCGTTGAAGCGCAGTACCGCCAGCGCTCGCGTCGCGTTCCAACGCCATCGCGCCGTGAACATCGGCGCCGCCAGCAAAGCCTGTGTCAGCAAGTGCTCAACCGTCGCCGACCGCAGAAAATCAAACACGGCTTCCAGCGGAAAAGAGTGTTGCTCGCTAAGCGAAATGACGATTCCGTTGTCCGTCGCCGCGGCTTGCAGCTCGAAGTTGAAGGAGCGGCAAAATCGCTTGCGCAGCGCCAGACCCCAGGCGCGATTGATGCGTGACCCAAACGGCGCGTGCAGCACCAGTTGCATGCCTCCGCCTTCGTCAAAGAACCGCTCCGCAACCACCGTCGCATGCGTCGGCATCGCGCCCAGCACCGCTTTACCCACCACCACGTAATCCACCGCTTGTTCCGCGCCGCGCTGGTCCAGCCCACATTCCCGCATCAACAGATCGATCGCCGCATCCCGCGGGTGCGCCGCGATATCTTCGCGCAGCCTCGATACTTCACGCGACAATTCTTCGGTTCGCCCCGGCGCTTCCCCATTCCAAAAGGGAATCGATGGCGCGGCGCCGTGCGCGTCTTCCACCCGCACTCGTCCCGCTTCCACGCGCCGTATTCGCCATGACGTGGTGCCGAGCAAAAACACATCGCCCGCCATGCTCTCCACCGCGAAATCCTCGTCCACCGTTCCCACCGTCGTGCCTTCGGGCTCGGCAACCACCAGATAATTCGCGTTCTCCGGAATCGCGCCGCCCGAGGTGATCGCCGCGAGCCGCGCTCCTCGCCGTCCGCGCACCCGCCCGTTGATCTGATCGCGATGCAGAAACGTCCCGCTACGGCCGCGTTGCGTGGTAATGCCCTCCGAGAGCATCGTAATCACCGCGTCGAAATCGGCCCGTCTCAAATGACGGCACGAATACGTCCCGCGCACCATGTGGTACAGAGCGTCTTCGCTCCAGTCGCCGGTGGCCGCCGTCGCCACGATCTGCTGCGCCAGAATATCCAGCGGTGCGTGCGGAATCTCCAGCCGATCCAGTTCCCCCGCGCGAATCGCGCGCACCACGGCTCCGCATTCCACAAGTTCATCGCGCGTAGTCGCGAAAATATGCCCCTTGGGCATCGCGCCCACCCAATGGCCCGAGCGCCCGATGCGTTGTAGCGCCACCGCAATCGACCGCGGCGAGCCGATCTGGCACACAAGGTCGACCGTGCCGATATCGATTCCCAGCTCGAGCGAGGCCGTCGCCACCACCGCCCGCAGTTCCCCGCGCTTCAGCCGTGCTTCCGCTTCGAAACGCAGAGCTCGCGAAAGGCTTCCATGATGCGGCAGTACCGCGTTTTCGCCCAGCCGTTCGGAAAGCGCGTGCGATACGCGCTCCGCCAGGCGCCTCGTATTGACGAATACCAGTGTCGTGCGATTGGCGCGGATCAGATCAGCTACTCGTTCGTATACCTCCGCCCACATCTCATTGGTGGCGACCGCGCCCAGCTCATCCTTCGGAACTTCGACCGCCAGCTCCATCGCGCGTCGATGGCCTATCTGAAGAATCCGCGCTCCGTCGCTCAGAAACTGCGCGACCTCTTCAATGGGCTTAACGGTCGCCGAAAGGCCCACGCGCTGCGGCCTCGGGCCTTCGACCAGCGCATCCAGACGCGCTAGGGATAAGGCGAGATGCGAACCACGCTTGTCGTCTGCCATCGCATGGATCTCATCGACAATCACGGTACGCGTGGTCCGCAGCATGCGCCGCGAGCCTTCCGCGGTCAGCAAAATGTAAAGCGACTCGGGTGTCGTGACCAGAATATGCGGTGGCCGCTTGCCCATCTGCTGCCGTTCCCACATGGGCGTGTCGCCTGTGCGTACCGCGGTGCGGATTGGCGGCAGCAGAATGCCCTTCTCGGCCGCGAGCGCCGTGATTTCGGCGAGTGGTGTTTCGAGGTTCTTGCGAATATCGTTGCTGAGCGCTTTGAGCGGAGAAACGTAAACCGCGGTGGTCTCATCCCGCAGCGTGCCCTCGCGCGCCGCGCGCACCAGCGAATCCAGACAAATCAGAAACGCCGAAAGCGTTTTACCCGATCCGGTCGGCGCCGAGATCAGAACGTCGTGGCCGGAGCGAATCTCCGGCCAGCCGAGTATCTGTGGTTCGGTCGGGGCGGAGAACCGCCTTTCGAACCACTCAACGGTCAGGGAATCAAAGCCGGCAAGCAATTGGCGTGCATCAGCCATTTACTTCCAGCTTAGCTGGTCTGTGCCGTCCAGTATTTCATCTCGTCCGCTGACGGCCCGTACATGCCCGGAACTTCGATCTCGTTCAGGCGCAGGTAGACGCTGAGTTGCGCGCGATGGTGAATCATGTGGTTCATCACCACGCTGCGAATTACAGCCGTGCGCGGTATGGAAAAGACGGTCTTCCCCCCGTATTTGAGAGTCCAAATTTTGGCGAAATCCGCGTCTGTCGCGGCGGCAATGAGTTTCCGCCCCTCCGCCACGTTCTTATCAAAATCCTCCAGTAACTGCTTGTTGGACTTGGCCAAATACGGAGCCTGCCCGGCCTCAATTTCAAGTACTTCGGTCTGCATCGTGTGCGCCGCCCAATTTGGCAGCTCGGCCACGTGGCTCGCCAGCCGCCCTAGCGCCATCGATTTTTCGTGCGGTTTGTAGTCGAACTTGTCATCCGGAACACGCTCCAGCATCTTCCGGGTATTCTTCATTTCCTCGTCAAACTCAGGTAAAAGGGCTTCGCTAAACGCCATTTTTGTCCTCCGCCGCAATTGCGGCAGCAAGGAGCATAACACGCCTTATAGGCGAAGACAAGGCGAAAATGAGCAAATGTAACTTTACTTAAGTTTGCGCGCGCGATCGTAGTCTTCGAGCAGTTTTTTGGTGACTTTGTCGGCTACATCGGCGCTTGCGCCGTGGAATTTGCCACCCAGACTTTCCTGCGTGGTCGACCAGATCACGTCGCCGTCTTTCGTCACCAGACGCACGGCGGCTACGGCCTCATGGCGGCGTTCCAGGCTGTGTGTGGACTCGCTGTCGCCGAAATCCACCCCCTGGGACTTCCCGTCCTGTTCGCGGCCGCTGGTGCGCCCGCTATAACTGCTGCTGCTGCTGCGAGATAGATTCGCTTGGGCGTGGATGCTGTCGCTCGAAGTGTGTTCGTCGGTGAACACCAGATCCTCGGCCGATCCGCGCAAAAATGCGTCTGCCCGGTCCTGATTCTCTGTGACTACAAACAACTTAGCGTTCTGCAGGCCGCTCAGAATCATGTCCCGCATCTGCGCCGCCGTTTCGCCGCCTGCAAAACGATCGATAAACACGCGCCGCACGGTCAATAGCTGCCCCAGCGACTCCTGGTCAAGCGCAGCCGGGTCGGGCGGGGCGTCCGTAGCTGCCATCAGCAAGAAAACAAAGGGGACTAGCATCTAGGATCCTTTTCCCGAACGGCGTGCGTCATCGTCTTGATACTCGACCCGGCGCCCCGATTTCGCTTCAAGAATCACCAATAAGGAGCGTACGTCGTTTTTGCCAACGAGAAAAACCATCGCCTGCTGTTTGCCGCGATCGTCCGTAAACTCCACGGTTAAATAGTGCTTCCGCGTTTTGCTCAGGAGGAAAACGGGCGACAGTAAAACCGCTTCAGCGTACCGCCGGCTGACGCGTTGGCCATATTCGAGAACATTGATTTTGTCGTACGGAATCTGGACCGTAACTCCTTTGGTCTGAAACAAAAAGAGATCCTCGCCATGCGTGTTGATGAAGCCATCGGTCTTGGTAGGGAGCGCCGAGATGGTCCCGCCGACGTATTCGACATGATCGCCGTGATCGGCGGCAAGCAGACTGGCGCAAAGCAACAACAGCCCAAAGAATTTTAGACTCATGAATTTGTAAGGAGAGTGGCGGCCTTGCCGTTGGATTCTCAGGGCCTAAGGTATCATCGAGAGATCCGTGCGATTTTCGATTCCCTGGTACGTGTGGTGTGCCGTCCTTGCTGTCACTTCGGCCATGGTGGGTACGCATTGGGATATTTCCTGGCACCGGTCGATCGGGCGCGACACGTTTTGGACACCGGCGCACATCGCTATTTATATGTGCGGGGTACTGGCGGGTTTGTCGTGCGGCTATCTGATTCTTTCCACTACGATTAACGGTACGTCCGCGTTACGCGGGGCGTCGGTGAAAATCTGGGGATTCCGAGGGCCGCTGGGCGCATTTATTGCGGCGTGGGGCGGCATCGCCATGATCACTTCGGCGCCGTTCGATGACTGGTGGCACAACGCCTATGGCCTCGATGTGAAGATTCTGAGCCCGCCGCACGTTCTGCTGATTACCGGGATGGTAGCGGTGCAGTTCGGGGCTTTGGTATTGATTCTAGGCCAGATGAACCGCGTGACCGACGGCGCGCGAGCGAAACTCGAGTGGTTGTTTCTCTATGTCGGCGCCATGATCGTAGTTTGCCTGATGATTCTGATCTTCGAATACGCGGTGCGCGTGTACATGCACAGCGGGTTCTTCTATCGCGTGGTTTCGATAACGATTCCTGGGGTACTTGCCGCTCTTGCACGGGCGTCGGGACGCCGGTGGGCGGCGAGCATCGTGATGGGCATCTACAGTTTGTTCATCATCGGGTGCCTATGGATTCTGCCGCTGTTCGCGGCAACACCGAAGCTCGGACCTGTTTATCAGCACGTCACACACTTCGTGCCGCCGGAATTTCCGCTGTTGCTGATCGTGCCGGCCGTGGCACTCGACTGGCTCTGGCAGCGCGGCACGACGTGGAATCTCTGGGCGCAGGCGGTGGTTTCCGGACTCGTTTTTGTCACCGTGCTGGCGCTCGCACAGTGGCCGTTTGCGAGTTTCCTGATGAGCCCGTCGAGCCGCAACTGGGTATTTGGGACTATTTATTTCGACTACAATTTGCATCCGAACAGCCACTACGCACGCTACGAGTTCGCTCCTTTGGAGAAAAACGCGGCGCAATTCTGGGCGGAAATGGCATTTGCGGCGCTCGCGGCTATTCTGACCACGCGGCTCGGCATGAGCTGGGGTGACTGGATGCGGCGGATCCGGCGCTGATGACGAAGCGCGCCTTACTGTTATTGCTCGCACTCAACTCCGCGGCGCTGGCGCACGTCGGGAGTCCCGATGTGTTTTACGAAGGGAATGCCGGGCCATATCGGTTGCTGGTGGCGGTAAGGCCGCCGGTGGTGATTCCAGGAGTAGCGGAAGTAGAGGTTCGAAGCGCGTCGCCGGATGTGCGGGAAGTGCGCGTGGTGCCGCTACGTCTGACGGGTCCAGGGGCGCAATTCGCACCGACACCCGATGTTGCCAAACGCTCGGCGGATGATCCGCAATTCTACACGGGCAGCCTGTGGCTGATGGGCTTCGGAGCATGGCAAGTGCGAGTGGAAGCGGACGGCGCGCAAGGCAAAGGCGAGCTTTCGGTTCCAGTGCCGGCGATGGCGACGCGATCCTCCACCATGCAGAAGAGCCTGGGCGCGGGCCTGCTGGCGTTGCTGGCGGTGCTCGTCCTCGGCATCGTGAGCATTGTGGGAGCCGGTGTGCGGGAAGCGCAGCTCGAGCCGGGCGTTGCGCCGCCGGAAAGAAATCGCAAGCGCGCGGCGGTGGTGATGGGCGTCACTTTCGTGCTGGTGTGTCTCGCGGTTTATCTGGGCCTCAAGTGGTGGGATGCGGAAGCCAACGCTTACGCGAGCAACGTATACAAGCCCATCCAGATGACGGCGACGGTGGCGAACGGCGGCCGCTTGAGGCTCGAGCTGCAAGATACGGGCTGGTTCCGGTTCAGCAAGCTGGATGACCTGGTTCCCGATCACGGCCATCTGATGCATCTCTATGTGATCAGCGCGCCGGCGATGGATCGCGTGTGGCACCTGCATCCGGACGAAACCGATCCGGGGACATTTACGATGAATCTGCCGGCGATGCCGGCGGGGCGATACCGATTGTATGCCGACGTGGTGCACGCGAACGGGATCGGAGAGACGGGGACGGCCGAGATCGAGGTGCCAGCGATCGCGGGGGCGGCGCCGGGAGCGGATGACGCCGCAGGAAGCGGGACCCCGGTGGCGCAGGCCGACTTCAGAAGAATCGTGTCGCCGCTCTCCGATGGATATCGCATGGTGTGGGAGCGGGACGTGAACCGGCTTCGCCCGAAACGCGCCGAGTTATTCCGATTTCGGGTGGAGGATGCGAACGGGCAGCCGGCCCGTGACATGGAACTCTACATGGGAATGCCTGGCCACGCGGCATTTGTGCGCGACGATTTTCAGGTATTCGCGCACGTGCATCCTTCGGGCTCGGCGCCCATGGCGGCGCTGATGATGACGCGGGATTCAACCGGCAAGCACAATATGCAATCCATGGCGATGGATGCGCCGCCCGCGGAAGTTTCCTTTCCATACGGTTTTCCGCAACCCGGCCGCTACCGGATTTTTGTGCAGGTGAAGCGAGCGGGAAAGGTGGAAACCGGAATCTTCGACGCGTGGGTGGAGTAGTCGATTGCCGGGTCCTGCCGAGGCGTGTCCGGGGTGTCTGGTAATTTCCTCGACGGCCGTTTAGCGACCCTTGCCTGATTGCTCGTGACTTGGGCTGTAACCAACAGGAATCGGTCCGGCCCGCCACGAGGTCTCTCCGAGTGGCGCGTGATTCGCCCGAGGCTGCCCGAATTAGCAGCTACAACCTGACTACTCATTCTTTATTGACCGAATGAAGAGTCAGGGTGCTGCGGCGTCGCGTTAGGCACTCAGTACGCCTGGTTTCAGTCTTTCGGTTGCTTTCGTTTGTTCCCAGGTGTTCCATTCTTCCACCAGTTTGCCGTCCACAATGCGAGCGATGTTGATACCCAGTAGCGTAACGGGTTCCCCGGTCTCTCGTATCTGGACATTGGCGGTCATGCGGGTAACGACCTTCTCGCCGTCGACCAACTGATCCTCAATGTGAAAGGAGTTCCTGGTATAGATAAAGAGGTTGTGGAAGTACAGGATGCTTTGACGGAGCCCCTCCAGATCGCGGTCACCCGCTGACGGGTGCCCGACATAATTGGACGCAACGACTTGATCCAGCGCCGAAACGTCTCCGGCGGCATATAGATCTACTAGTTTTCGAAAGACCGCTTTCCTGGACTCCGGAGAATCTTGCTTCGTTGCGTTGTGCATGGCGATAACCTCTCACGTTACCAAATCTTGCCTCCTAAGCCGGGTTAAAGACCATCACCGCGCCAGCCTTGCGAGTCTGGATGGCTGAACCAGTCGTTAGCGCGGGTTCCATTCTGAGGGAACCCGCGATGGATTGCGAAGAACGCGCTTGTGGTGACTGATCCTGCCCTCCGTCCGAGTCGTCGTTTTAAACCGGCCAATGTTCGGAGTGGGGTGGCGGCCAACAACACAAAGTCAGTATTCTTGTTTTCGTTCGAAACTGATTTAGCCGGAGGGTGAAGGCCCGGCCAGCAGATCGAAAACTTTGGCAGAGAACGGTCACCGGCGGGCCTTCACGCCAGCCGTGATTCTTTTTATCGCACTGCCAGAGACGAAAGACAACATCGAACCGGGGTGATCCCACTGGACCTCGTGCCGCGGCGATGTCCAGTTTGCTTGGATTACACGATCGTCGGCCATGGGCGACGGCTCCGTCCGGCCCACGATGACCGCCATGAGCGCATCTGGGTGCGCCGCGGAATCTGTCATCCGTGCGGGAAGACCTTCACGATCTTGCCCGATTGGCTGGCACCGGCAGCGCCTTTCAGCTTGCGTTGCCGACAACAGGCCTGCGAGCGGATCGCCGACGGCTACTCCGACGAGCAAGCCGCCCCTCACTGCAAAGATCCGTCCCGTTTGCCCGATCCCTCCACCGTGCGCCGATGGGCACAACGGCGACTGCTCAGCCTATGGTGCTGGATTAAGGCCGGAGCCCACCGCGACCACTTCCTGCGGACACCCACCATCCTTGCCTGGGATCTCAGCGCGGCCTGCCGTATTCTGCCAATCGAGGCCAGCAGTCCGTGAATCGAATGGCTCTTGATGAACTGAAACAGCAGATTCCGTTGCTGGAGTATCTGCAAGCACACGATTGGCAACAGGCCCGGCCGATCGGCTTCGGCCGCCTTCTGGGACTGTGTCCACTGCACGCCGACCACAAGCCCAGCTTTCTCGTAGACCCCAACAAAAACTTGTTCTACTGCTACGGCTGCCGTCGCGGCGGTGATGTGATTCGTTTCGCCGAACTGTATCACCAGGTGAAGTTTCCGCAAGCGGTGGCTCTACTGCACCAGTGGCGTGGTTTGCCACCGCTGCTGCACGAAGCTACGGGTTTCTATCGCATGCAGTTACACCGTCACGGAGAGGCAGTGGCCTACTTGTACCAACGCGGAGTCCGCTCGCCGGAACTGATCGAGCACATGCGGATTGGCTACGCGCCCGGCAGTTGCTTGCGAGGTTGGTTGACACAGTTGGGCTATCCGCTCCAGGCTTTGCGGCAAGCTGGTTTGGTCACTGGCGCTGGCTATGACGCCTACACGCATCGCATCGTGTTTCCGCTGGAAGGCAACCTCTATGGCCGCAGTCTGTCGACCACGGCGCCGCCCCACCGTTTCTTACCAGGCGCTAAGGGCGGCTTGTATTCGTGGGAGCGGGTCCGGCAATGTCCGGAAGTGATTCTCGTAGAGGGTCTATTCGATTACGCCGTGTTGTGGCAGGCCGGCTTTCACAATGTTACCTGCGCGATGGGAACTCAGCTCAACGCATACCAGTTTCGTCAACTGTGCGATGGTATGCGAAGCATCTACCTGACCTTTGATTCCGACGCCAACGGCAGCGGGCAGCGTGCCACGCAAGCGCTCGCGCACCGGCTTAGAGAGCAACGGTTAAAAGTTTGCACCGTCGAACTGCCCGAGGGCCATGACCCGAACAGCTTCTTCGTCAATGGCGGCGATGCCGGGCAGTTTCAAGCGCTGCTGGAGGCTGCTCGGTCATGACTTTTCGCGTTAACCACCAGTCATCGGACAACCCCGCGCGATGTCCGTACCGCGTGGTCGTGCAGGCAACAGGACGTGAGATTGACTGGATCAATCAGTATCTCGATTACGAGACCGTTCGCCGCCTCGCTGATCATACCCTGCAAAGTTATGCGAACGAGTTGTTGTACTTTCTCCGTTGGTGGGAGAGTGTTCATCGCACTCACGCGATCGCCAAAGATGCCCTCACGGAATCGACACTGCTCGACTATGTGCGATTCCTGTCTGGTCAACAGCCCCCGTTGTCCGGCTCAACCATTAACACACGCATTGCCATTGTCGATAAAGCCCTACGCCATCTGTTCCCTGATGCTCCTAATCAGATTGCCCCCGGATTTCAGAAGATCTCTTGGCAACGTGCACCAATGGGCATTGGCAGACCACGACTGGCCCTGAGTCGGTTGCGGGTGAGGACCCCCAAACGAACCATTACGCCGCTGTCGGTGGACGAGGTGGCACGGTTTTGGTCCAGTTTTCGTACCTCACGGGATCTGGCCATTGTAGGTTTGATGCTGCTGCAAGGGCTCCGATCCCAAGAGATTCTGGACCTGAATCAGGACGATCTGCTGTTGCCGGAAGCGCAGATTCGCGTGCGCGGCAAGGGCAATAAGACCCGCTTTCTTCCCTTGGCTCCGGAAGCAACTCAGTTGCTCGATCATTATCTGCGGCTGGAACGGCCCGCCAACTCATCTCCTGCTTTATTCGTTTCTCTCAAGGGTTCGGCTCGCGGCGCCCGGATGACTCCCGCGGGTCTGCGCTCGCTTTTTCGCCATCATCGCCAGACTAGCGGAGTCAAAATCGCAAACCCCCATCGCTTTCGGCACACCTTCGCGTCGGATATGGTGCGCGCCGGCGTTAGCCTGCCGGCCCTCATGCAGTTGATGGGTCATGCAAATATCCAAACTACCCTCGTCTATATGCAGGTCACTCCTCTCGAGGTCTATCAGCAATATGCGCGAGCAATCGCTCAACACATCAGGCCGGTGCCGGTCTCACGATCATGAAATTATCTCGCCTCGCTTCTGTTGACCATCCCCTGGCTCTCCAGTTCCAGCGAGCTGTCGAGTCCCTCACTGCCGCCCAAGTGTGGGATTCAGCCCGTCAATACCGTGGCACCGCGCGCGACTTCCTGATTTATCTCGGCGAGAATCATCCTGATGTTGCTTCGTTGAGTCAGTTGCGCCGCGACCCGCATATCCTTGGCTGGTTCACCCACCTGCGCTCCTTGGCGCCGGCGGTCTACATCAATCGTCTCACGCACCTCCGACGTATCCTTGAGGAACTTGCCTGGACCGCCCAACTTCCTGAGTTGGCGCATCTGATCCGTCGCGAGGACTCTCCGCGGCCTCCTCAACGTCTTCCCCGTGCCTTGACGGCGCAACAGGATCAACTCATCCAGCAGGAGTTGCTCCGCCGCAACGATCTACCGGCCAACATCTTCCTGCTGCTCCGCCATACCGGTATGCGCATTGGCGAATGTGTCGATCTCTCCTATGACTGCCTTCGCAATGTTGGCCCCGATCGCTGGGCTATTCACGTTCCGCTGGGCAAGTTCAAGACAGAAAGAATGGTGCCGGTAGACTCATTTGTATGTGAGCTGGTGCATCGCCTGCGCTTTTTTCGTTCTTTCGATCCACTGCTTCCCGATGGCCGGTTGCTGTCACGTCCACATGGCAAGCAGGCCTTGATTCGTCAACTGCGGTACTGCCTCCACGAAGTGACTGCTGCCGCCGGGATAACCACCCGCATCGTTCCACACCAGCTTAGACACACATACGCGAGCGAGATGATCCGTTCGAGCGTAACCTTGCCTGCACTAATGAAGTTACTCGGTCATACCGATCCAGAGATGACGATGCGGTATGTCGACGTCACGTCGAATGATTTGCAGCGCGAGTACCATCTGGCCCGCGCGAAACCTCGACATATAACCCCACAACCGAAAGCGCCGACGATTTCGCCCCGCACCGGTTTGGACGGCGTCATCGACTCTCTGCTCTTCGCTCAACATGCCATCGAGATGTTCCGTCGCTCCCTACCAGATGGCCCTCCGCGGCGCTGCCTCGACCGCCTTTCGAATCGGCTCACCAAAATCCTCGCCCAAACTCGCAAACTCAGCCCGTCCGCATAACGGGCAGAGATTGGCCGTATAAGTCGGCGACTCGGAGAAAGG
>Ga0335069_10000995_pt1 | contig 45657 bp, 42 predicted proteins | sample Lox_Sample_11_FD_206714 | JGI IMG/M metagenome (GOLD analysis project Ga0335069, IMG submission 206714) | Soil microbial communities from Loxahatchee National Wildlife Refuge, Florida, United States - Lox_Sample_1.1 | ecosystem: Environmental > Terrestrial > Soil > Wetlands | place: USA...
TTGCCGGCGCGGTCGTTGTGGGCACCCACGCTGCTCTCCTCCCTCGCGTACGCCGCGGATCTTACCTTCACCTGCGCCGGCGCGAGCCCGCCTGTCTTTTTGGACGACAATGCGGGTGACGGCGCAATCCAGGAGGACCCCGATGGACGAGCCCAACCACCACCAGCCGTCGCCCTCACGCCGCCGGTTCATCGCCGCGGCCTCCGCGGCGACGGCCGCCGTGACCATCCTTCCTCGGCGCATCATCGGCGGGCCGCGCTTCGTGGCGCCCAGCGACACCGTGAACGTCGGGGTGATCGGCGTCGGCGGACAAGGCCTCACCAACGTCCGCGCGCTCCTCCAGGAGAAGGACTGCCGCGTCGTCGCCATCGCCGACCCCGCCGAGGAGTGGGACCTCCACGCCTTCTACTACGGCGGCAAGGCCGGCCGCGGGCCGGTGAAGGCCGAGATCGAGAGGGCGTACGCCTCCGCCACGCCCGGCTACCGCTGCGCGGCGTACGTGGACTTCCGGGAGATGCTCGACAAGGAGAGGGCGCTCGATGCCGTGCTGGTGGCCACCCCCGACCACCTGCACGCCTACGCGTCGATCCTGGCCATGAAGGCCGGCAAGCACGTCTACTGCGAGAAACCGCTGACCCACAGCGTGTGGGAGGCGCGGCAGGTGGCGCGCGTCGCCGCCGAGACGGGAGTTGCGACGCAACTCGGCAACCAGGGCCGCTCCGGCGAGGGGCACCGCCAGACGGCCGAGTGGATCTGGGACGGCGCCATCGGCGCGGTGCGCGAGGTGCACGCCTGGAACACCTCACTGGACACCGACATCTGGAGGCCGTTCGCGCGACCCGAGGGCAGCCCGCCGGTGCCGAAGGGCCTCGACTGGGACCTGTGGCTGGGCCCGCGGGCGAAGCGCCCCTGGCACCCGGCCTACGCGCCCGTCACCTGGCGCGGCTTCTGGGCGTTCGGCGGCGGCACCCTGCCCGACATGGCCATCCACCACCTCGACCCCGCCTTCGACGCGCTCTCGCTCGAGGCGCCGGAGACCGTCGAGGCGAGCGCCGCCGGCGGCACGGACGCCGAGGTCTGCTCGCGCGGCCTCCTCGTCACCTGGCGCTTCGCCGCCACCGAGAAGCGCGGGCCGGTCTCGGTCTACTGGTACGACGGCGGCCTGCGCCCGCCGACGCCGCCGGGCATCGACCCGGACGATCCCCGGCAGCGGCTGGGCGAGGGCGAGAACGGCATCCTGTTCGTGGGCGAGCGCGGCTTCATCACCTGCGCGGGCTGGTCCGGCATGCCGCGGCTGCTGCCGCTCGAGCGCCACCGGGAGTACGTCCGCCCGCCCAAGACGCTGCCGCGGGTCGAAGGCGGCCACCATGCCGACTGGCTGCAGGCCTGCAAGGGCGGCCGGCCGGCGTGCAGCCACTTCGGCTACGGGGCGCGGCTCTCCGAGTTCGTCATGCTCGGCAACGTGGCGCTGCGCACGGGCCGGCTCCTGCGCTGGGACGCCGCCGGCATGCGGGCGACGAACGCAAAGGAGGCGGACCGCTACCTGCGCGAGGAGTACCGGAAGGGCTGGGAGCTGCCCGCCTGAGCCGGTCCCTCAGCTGCGGCGGAACGCGTGCGCCGTGGCGATCGCGGTGCGGATGCCCTCCCAGCGCTTCTCGCCGGGCACGGTGCAGTCTGCGCCCAGGATGAACCGCGGCGGGGCGGTCTTCAGCACCTCTTCCGCGGCGCGCCGGATCTCCTCGTTGCTGCCGCCGGCGATCACGCCCTTCCTGTCCATGCCGCCCAGGATGGGCCGGCCGAACAGCGTGGCCAGCTCGCTCAGGCTGCGCTGTGCGGTGGTGAGCCGCCCGCTGCAGCTCACCAGGTGGCCGGGGTAGGCGGTGAACGGCGCGAGGTCGGCGTACGGCGCCTCGTAGTCGCAGACGTGGAGGACGTTGAAGGCGAAGCTGGCCTCGAGCTCCCGCATCAGGCGCAGGTCGCAGGGCGTCACGTACCGCGCGAACAGGGCCGGGTCGCGGAAGGTGCCGGCCTCCCCGCCCTGCGTGGAGGCGTAGAAGCCGTCGACCCCGAGGTCGCGGCACTCGCGGACGAAGACGAGCAGGCTGTCGGTGATCGCCTCCAGCCCCGGGCGGACCGCCTCGCCGTCCTGCTCGAGGTCTCTCACCAGTTGCGCGCGGCTGGTCGAGTGGCCCGCGCACATGAAGGCCGAGTAGAGCGTGACGATCACCAGCGCCTCGTGACCGGCGGCCTTGACCAGCCCATCCACCACCTCGAGCTGAGGGCGGTAGAAGTCGATCCCGTACCGCGGCATCGCCTTCCAGTCGGCGGGAGCCTTGATCTGCGGCAGCTTCGGGAAGTTCCGCTCGTACTGGACCTTCACGAAGTCCATCCCGGTGAAGCGGTAGTACTCGAGGTGCTTCTGGACGGCCGCTCGGCCGAGACGCGAGCCCTCGTCGAAGTGGAGGAAGAAGGCGGCCGGCACGTAGCCGGGGCCGGGGCCGCCGTTCTTGAACGACAGCATGGCCTCGCGCTTGCGGCCGGGGAAGGCGTTGTCCTGGCCGGCGCCCACCGTGCCGGCGGCGGCCGCCAGGCCGAGCGCCCCCACGAAGCCGCGGCGGCTGACGAGATCGCTCATGGCCGGCACCTCCACTTCAATGGCGGAGCAGCAGCTCCAGCATCCTGCGGTCCAGCTGGCGGCCCTTGTAGTCCTCGTAGGCCACGTCCGCGCGCTCGCTGTCGAGGACCCCGAACGGGCCGCGCAGGTTCCACAGCGCGAAGCCCCGACCCGCCTGCTGCCACAGGTCGAGGCAGTCGCCGAGCCAGGCGAGCGCGACCGGGTGCGGCGTGCGGTTGAAGCAGCCGAACTCCCCCACGTGGACCTGGACGCCGCGTCCGACTACCGGCTGCCAGCGGTCGATCATCTCGGCCTTCAGCCGCGCTCGATCCCAGGTCCGGCCCTGGTCGTCCACGAGCGGCCAGCACGGCGCCCGCATCGTCTCGAACTCGTCGCGCGGCACCCAGTCGGCCGTGTAGTGGCTGACGGCCTTGGGCTGGTAGCCGCGGCTGCTCTGCACCAGGCCGAGGTCCACGATGCCGGGCACCGGCGCCTGGCCGATGTCGAGCCCGTCGGCGAAGATCAGCCGCCCCGGGTCGACCTCGCGGATGCCGGCGACCAGCGCGCGCACGATCTCCTCGTAGCGCTCCTCGAGGTAGCCCTCGTACGAGCGCATCCTCGGCGGCTCGTTGAGGAGATCGAAGCTGAGGCGGCGGTTCGGGATGCCCCTGTAGCGCCGGGCGAACGCCTGCCAGTGGAAGACGGCGGCGGCGAGCGCCCGCTGGCGCTCGGCACGCCGGCCGGAGAAGAGGTCCGCCGGCTCCAGCTCGCGGCCGCTGATGCAGTAGCCGGGGAGGCGGTGGAAGCAGAGGTTGACGTGGACGCCGTACTGCCTGCCCAGCTCCAGAGCGTTGTCGACGTGGCGCAGCGGCTCCTCGCGGAAGAGCGACCAGTCGTCGCGGCTGCCCCAGGTCCAGTAGGACAGCGGCAGCCGCGCGAAGTCGAAGCCCCACTCGGCCATCGCCTCGAAGTCGGCCTCCTCGTAGGCGGTCCCCTCGTACGGGTGGCCGGGCCAGCCGAAGCGGCCCTGCAGGTTGAACCCGCGCCAACGCGGGATGCGTTCGGCGGTGACGTCGCCATCGGCGGCCGCCCGGACGGCCGTGGGACGGCCTGCGACGGCGCCCAGGAGCGCGGCCTGCTGGACGAACGTTCTGCGCCGCACGGCCGGAGGCTACGCCGCCCTCGGGACCCGATCAAGCTGCACGCGCAACCCCCGCCGGCCGGCGCGACATGAAGCGCTTCGCTCGGGGGCAGGCAGACGCCAAATGACTCCGTGGCAGAGTAGGTCGCACGGTCCACCGCCGATGGTGCCGCCGTTTCTTGTCCCGGGCGTGACCGGCGGGCTAGACTGCCATTTCGGTTTCGGTCTAATCGGGGAGGTCGAGGGAAATGGCAATTCGTGTGGGAATCAATGGCTTCGGCCGCATCGGCCGCCTGGTGTTCCAGGCCCTCTGTGATCAGGGCCTCCTCGGGAAGGAGATCGACGTGGTCGGTGTCGTCGACATCTCCACCGACGCGGACTACTTCGCCTACCAGATGAAGTACGACTCCGTGCACGGTCGCTTCAAGCACTCGCTCTCCACCAAGAAGTCCGGCGCGTCCGCCGAGGGCAACGACGTGCTGGTGGTCGGCGGCGACGAGGTGAAGTGCATCATGGCGACCAAGGACCCGAGCCAGCTCCCCTGGAAGCAGCTCGGCGTCGACTACGTCATCGAGTCGACGGGCCTCTTCACGGACTCCGAGAAGGCGAAGGGCCACCTGGCGGCGGGCGCGAAGAAGGTCATCATCTCCGCCCCGGGCAAGGGCGAGGTGAAGACGCTGCTGATGGGCGTCAACGAGAACGAGTACGACCCGGCCAAGCACCACGTGGTTTCGAATGCCTCCTGCACCACCAACTGCCTGGCTCCGGTGGTGCACGTACTGCTCAAGTCGGGGATCGGCATCGAAACCGGCCTGATGACCACCATCCACTCCTACACCGCGACCCAGAAGACGGTGGACGGTCCTTCCAAGAAGGACTGGCGCGGCGGCCGGGCGGCGGCCATCAACATCATCCCTTCGAGCACCGGTGCCGCCAAGGCGGTGGGCGAGGTGCTGCCGCAGACCAAGGGCAAGCTCACGGGCATGTCGTTCCGCGTGCCCACGCCGGACGTCTCGGTGGTGGACCTCACCTTCCGCTCCGGCCGCGACGCCTCCATCGAGGAGATCGACGGCTGCATGAAGGCGGCGAGCGAGACCTACCTCAAGAACATCCTGGGCTACTGCAAGGAGGAGGTGGTCTCCACCGACTTCATCCACGACGCGCGCTCCTCCATCTACGATTCGCTGGCCACCCTGCAGAACAACCTGAAGGGCGAGAAGCGCTTCTTCAAGGTGGTGTCCTGGTACGACAACGAGTGGGGCTACTCGAACCGCTGCGTCGACCTCCTGCGCTTCATGGCGCAGAAGGACGGCGCGAAGTAGCTCGCTCGCAGGCCCCCGGGAGCCCGGGGCTGTCCGGGGGCGGTCGGCGACCGCCCCCGTTTCTTGCGGCCGTCCTGGCCGCCGCACTGTGAGAGGGAACCATGGCCAAGCTCTTCATCGAGGACCTCGACCTGCGGGGCAGGCGCGTGCTGATGCGCGTCGACTTCAACGTCCCCGTCAAGGACGGCAAGGTGGAGAACGACAAGCGCCTGCGCGCCTCGCTGCCGTCCATCCAGTACGTGCTCGGCAAGGGTGCCAGCCTGGTGCTGATGAGCCACCTGGGACGGCCGGACGGCCAGGCCAACCCCAAGCACTCGCTGAAACCGGTGGCGGAGAAGCTCTCGCAGCTTCTCGGCCGGCCGGTGAAGTTCCTGTCCGACTGCGTCGGCCCTGAGGTGGAGAAGGCCTGCGCGGCGCTCGCGCCGGGCGAGCTGGTGCTGCTCGAGAACCTCCGCTTCCACATCGAGGAGGAGGGCAAGGTCAAGAAGGAGGACGGCACCTCCGTCAAGGCCGACCCCAAGGCGGTCGAGGCCTTCCGCGCCTCGCTGACGAAGCTGGGCGACGTCTACGTCAACGACGCCTTCGGCACCGCCCACCGGGCCCACAGCTCGATGACCGGCATCGCTCTTCCTCAGCGCGCGGCCGGCTACCTGATGAAGAAGGAGCTGGACTTCCTGGGTGACGCCGTCAACGACCCGAAGCGGCCGTTCGTGGCCATCATCGGCGGGGCCAAGGTCTCCGGGAAGATCGACGTGATCGAGTCGCTGCTGCCCAAGGTGGACACCCTCATCATCGGCGGCGGCATGGCCTTCACCTTCTACAAGGCGCAGGGCAAGCAGATCGGCGGCTCGCTGGTGGAGGACGACCGGGTGGAGATGGCCAGGGCCCTCCTGGCCAAGGCGGGCGGCAAGCTGGTGCTGCCGGTCGACACCGTGATCACCGACAGCTTCGACTTCGACGCGCGCAAGGTCGGCACCTTGATGACGGTGGCCTGGGACAAGATCGGCCCCAAGGACATCGGGGTCGACATCGGCGAAGCGACGCGGGCGAAGTTCGCCGAGATCGTCAAGAAGGCGAAGACGGTGGTCTGGAACGGGCCGATGGGCGTCTTCGAGATCCCGCAGACGGCCAAGGGCACGCTGGCGATCGCGCAGGCGCTGGCGGACGCGACCGCGCACGGCGCCATCACAGTGGTGGGCGGCGGCGACTCGGTGGCCGCGATCGAGAAGAACGGCCTGGCCGACAAGGTCACCCACGTCTCCACCGGCGGCGGCGCCTCGCTCGAGTTCCTGGAGGGCAAGGAGCTGCCGGGCGTCACCTATCTCAGCGACAAGTAGAAGGGCGGGTACGGCAAGGCCCGCAGGGTCAAAGGCCACAAGCGCGAGCGGAACGGGATTCACTCCCGTGAAGCGAGCGGGGGGGGCTGGGGGGGGCGACGCAGCACCGCCCAGAATGGATTCATGCGACGCAAGCTGATCGCCGGCAACTGGAAGATGTACAAGACGACCGCCGAGGCGGTGGCGCTGGTCGAGGAGATCGAGAAGGGCACCGCTGGCGCCCCCAGCGACGTCCTGGTGGCGCCTCCCTACACCGCGCTCGTGGCGGTGGTGGCCGCGGCGAAGGGCAGCGCCGTGGCCGTGGCCGCCCAGAACATGCACTTCGAGAAGGAGGGTGCCTTCACCGGCGAGGTTTCGGCGCCGATGCTGGTCGACCTCGGCATCAACCACGTGATCCTCGGCCACTCGGAGAGGCGGCAGCACTTCGCCGAGACCGACGAGGGCGTGGCGAAGAAGACCCGGGTGGCCCTCGACCACGACCTGGTGCCCATCTCCTGCGTCGGCGAGACGCTGGCGGAGCGGGAGGCGGGCCGAACCATGGAGGTGGTGGGCCGGCAGCTGGACGCCATCCTGGGCGCGGTCTCGGCCAACGACGCGCGGCGGGTGGTGATCGCCTACGAGCCGGTCTGGGCCATCGGCACCGGCAAGGTGGCGACGCCCGAGCAGGCGCAGGAGGTCCATGCCTTCGTCCGCTCCCGGATCACGGCCAAGCACGGACGCGGCGTCGCCGACGTGCTGCGCGTGCTCTACGGCGGCAGCGTCAAGCCCGACAACGTCAAGGGGCTGATGGCCCTGCCCGACGTGGACGGCGCCCTGGTCGGCGGCGCCTCGCTCAAGGCCGACTCGTTCCTCAAGCTGGTCCACTTCGACAAGCAGTAGTCGCGGCGACGAGCCGAGCCGCGGCGAGCCTCTCGTCGGCCACGGGTGCGCATCGTGCCCCCCGTGGCGTCCGCGCGCGGCCGTCGCGGTCAGCCGGCGTCCAACGAGGCAGCATCTGGTCGCCGCGCGTGAACGGTCGCAAATCCTGGTCACCGCCGGGCAGCGGTGGGACGCCTCCTCCGTAATCACCTTTGGAGCGTCGCGCCGATGCGGCGTTCCGACCGTCTCCAAACCGAAGGGGGAAAGGATGGCGCACAGAGTGGCGTGGGCCTCGGTGGTCGTGTTCGCGGCTTCGGCGGGTCTCGCAGTGGCCGCCAGCCCGCAATCCAAGAAGGTCGACTTCCCCGAGACCGTCAGCTGGGCGGGCAAGATCCTGCCCGGCGGCAAGCACACGATCAGCTGGCAGGGCGACCCGGGGAACCTCGACGTGAAGATCCTGGATGGGAACAAGGTGCTGGCGGAGGGCAAAGGGCGCCTGGAGACCTCTGGTAGAAAGTACGACGACGATGCCCTGGTGACGCACGCGGCCGCCTCCGGCATGCCGTCCCTCGCCGGGATCGAGCTGGGAGGCAAGACGACGGAGCTCGTTCTCACCCAGTCCTGACGCGTCTCGGACGAGTCGCCTCGCGCACCCTGGCTCGCGCCACGGCCCCCCCCCGCGCGAGGCGACTCACTGGACGGGCGCCGTCACGAACCGACGAAGATCAGCACCTCCTTCTTCCCGGCGAGCTGCAGCTCGGCGAGGCTCAACCCGCCGGAGCCGTCGGCCCGTGAGATGACGGCGTCGCTTCGTGCCTTCGCTGGGCGCTCCTCCAGCCGCCCGCGTCCCTCGGCCGCCACCTGGTGCCCGTTCATGACGGTGACCTTCAGGTCCGAGCCGTTCTCCTGCCACACGATCTTGTACTCTCCGGCGGGCAGCGGCTTCCCGTTCCAGCTCGTGGCCTGGAAGAGCTCGACTCTCTTCGACTGCTTCGTGCCGGCGGTGGCGGCGGCGGCGCCGGCAGCCACGGCAGCGGCACCGCCGGCGGTCACGGCGACAGCCAGCGCGAGCGTCCACACGGTTCCCGGCCTCGATCTCATCACGCACCCCCTTTGGGCTTGGTCTTCCAGAGGATGTACGGGGCAGAGGCGGACCTTGTTTCTACAAGCTATTGGATCTGAATGCTTTAGTGAGGCTGTGGGTCCAGGGACCTGGAGGGTGATGACAGTCGCGGCTGTGCGACGGGAACCTCGGGGCGCTCGACCGCCTCGGCTGGCAGGCCGGGACCTCCTCTGCTAGACTTCGAGGTTCGTCCGGGCCGAAACGTCCACGGACGGGCCAGAAGAATCGAGGATCCGCCGCCACCATGTCCCTTCTCTACTACCTCCTCGTGCTCGTGCACATCGCCGCCTGCCTCTTCCTGATCGCCGTCGTGCTGCTGCAGCAGGGCAAGGGACAGGACCTGGCGAGCGCCTTCGGCGGCGGCGGCACCCAGACCGCGTTCGGCCCTCGCGGGTCGGCGACCGTGCTCTCCCGGGCCACCACCATCCTTGCCGGCGTCTTCATGGTGACGAGCCTGGGGCTGTCGCTGATGCCGCGGTCGAAGAGCGGCATCCTCGACCAGGTGCCCGCCAACACCGCCGCTCCCCGGCCGGCCGCGACCGCGACTCCGCGCCCGCTGACGCCGCCGCCTGCCACCACCGCTCCCGGGGGTGGCGCCGCCGCGCCCTCCGGCAAGTAGAGCCGGAGCGGTTTCGCCCGGCCGCCCCCTACCGTCCGCCGGTCGCCGGAGCCGGAGCCGCCGCCGGCGCGGAGGCCGCCGGTGCCGCCACCGCCGGGGCGGCGGTCGCCGGCACCACGGTGAAGGGCTCGGTCCACTCCAGGGCGCGGCCGGCGATCTCGTCCCGCAACGTCATGCGGATCTGGTAGTCGCCGGGCGGCGCGTCCGCCAGGCGGAACCCGAACATCCGCGAGAGGTGCCCGAGCGACGTCGGCTTGATGAGGCTGGGCGCCACCGCCGTGAACACGCTGCCGTCGGGCCTGCGGACCTCGTAGCCGTGCTGGACCCGTGGCATGCCGTCCTTGGCGTCGGTCTTCGCCCCGTAGACCTCGAAGCTGCAGAACACGTCCGCGCCGGCCGCGAACTCGCGGCGGACGATCACCGGTGGCCCCCCCAGCTCGCCGCCCGGCCCCTTGACCCGACCGTCGCCGACGAGCGGCGTGGAGACTCGGAAGGAGTCCAGCGCCGGCACCTCGAACTCGTGCATGACGCTGCCCACCCGGCCGGAGTGCGTGTCGCGGACGACGATCTTGGCCTGGTAGTCGCCCGGCTTCAGCTCGAAGTCGCGGACGATCGGATACCAGGTCTGCAGCAGCCGCTCGCGGGTGGCGGGCAGCAGCTTCATGTTCACCGACTGGTCGTAGCGGAAGAACTCCCCGCTCTCCCGATGGGCCACCACCAGCATGAACTGCAGCTCGCCCAGGTTGCGGCCTTCCTTTTCCTCGAACTGCAGGGAGCGGATGTCGACCTCGGTCGCCACCAGCACCTCCGCCTTGCCCAGCCCCCTCTCGTCGCCGACGAAGTCGGTCATGCGCAGCGGGATGCCATCCTGCGCCCAGGGCGAGTCGACGGCCGCCTGGATCACCGGGTCGACGCCCTTCTTCACGTCCGGGGGCTTGGCGGTGTCGCTGGGCGCGTAGTAGCCCTTGCGCGCGTGCACCGTCAGGCCCTTGGCGTCGGCGAGCTTCACCTGGATCTTGCGGAACTTGCCGTCGCGGGCGGTGTTGCGGGAGACGTAGCCGAGCAGGTAGTAGGCCTGGGTCTCGCGCGCGATGCGCTCGATGCCCTGCCCCAGGTCGTTGGTGTTGCGCACCACGAAGCCGCCGCTGTCGCTCGCGATCTCGTCCGAGCCCGCCGTCGCGTCGATCGTCTCCGAGAAGAGGGCGCCCACGTCCTGGTCGGGGATGGCCGGGCCGAACTGGGCCGTCATCTCCATCGGCATCGCCTCCAGGCCGCGGGCGTTCAGGAAGTAGATGGCGGCGTTCGCCCGCCGCGAGGCTTCGTTCACCCGGCGGTACTCATCGAGGTTCACGTCGTAGATGAAGCCCTCGGAGACCAGGATCACCGACTTGCGCCCCTTGGCGGGGGCCAGGCCGTTGATCACCCGCTGCAGCAGCTCCATGGTGGTGCGGATGCGGGTGACGGCCTGGTAGTAGACCTCCGAGGCCTTGCCGCTCACCATCGGGTCGTCGGGGCTCGCCGAGCTCCCCTGCGTGCTGACGGTCTTGGTGGCCTGGGTGCCGCTCTGGCCGGAGAGGTTGACACCGTAGGCGTCCCAGCGGCGCAACACGCGCAGGGTCACGTCGGGATCGTGGAACTCGTAGATCCGCATGGCCTCGTACTCGGACATGCGGTCCATCGAGGTGTCAGGGATGTAGCGGCCGTCGAAGCGCTTCAGCAGGTCGAGGAGCTTCGGCCGGCCGGACTCCATCCGGGTGGTCCACCAGGTGCCGCCGGCCGTCGAGACCAGGGTGATGCGGTCGCCCTCGCGGGTGCCCTTCTCCAGGAAGCTCGCCACCGCGGCCTTCGCCTGGTTGGCGCGGGCCGGGGTGAGGTGGGTGTCGTCGAAGACGATGACGAAGGTGCGGCCGCGCTGCTCGGCCGGGTCCGTGTTGATCGACACGCGCGGCAGCGGCGCGTTCGACGCCGCAGGCGGCGCCTCGGGCAGGGTGACTGCCTCGAAGCTGGTGACCTGCTGGGGGACACCGTCCTCCAGCACCGTCATGTCCTCCTGCCGCAGCCCGCGCACGGCATTGCCCTTCTTGTCGGTGACCACCAGGTCCACCACCACCTGCTCGACCTGGGCCGGGAAGGTGGGCGCCTGCGACACCGCGGGTGTGGCCGCGCCCTGCGCGGCCGGCTTGTCCGGCGGGGTGGCCTGGGGAGCGGCCGTCTGCGTCGCCGAGAGGGCGCCCGCGCGCAGCGCCAGCAGCAGCGCGAGGGCGAGGGGGGTCGTTCTCATCGTCTTCATCCGGGCCTCACTGCACGTCCAGAGCTGTCAGTCTATACCTCGCGACCGTCGAGCGCCCACGCCAGCCGGGAGAGGCCGCCTTGCAGCGTCTCGGGGGCGCAGCCGAGGGCCAGGCGGAAGTGGTCGGGCGCTCCGAAGAAGCGCCCGGGCACCACGGTCGTCTCCTCGCGCCGCACCCGTTCGCACAGCGCCTCGACCTGGCCGCCACGCAGCCGGGGGAACGCGATCATCCCGCCGTCGAGCGGGCGGCACTCGAGGTCGGCCCGCGAGGCCAGGAAGCCGTTGACGGTCGCGGTGTTCGTCTCCAGGATGCGCCGAGCGCGCGCGGCCGGACGCTCGAGCCGGTCCAGGGCCAGGACGCTCAGCAGCTCGGCGGGGTGGGCAGGGATCACCCCGAAGAGGTCGTTGAGCCGCCACATGCGCCAGGCCAGCTCCGGGGCGGCCACCGCCCACCCGCAGCGCAGCCCGGAGAGCCCGTAGGCCTTGGTGAGGCTGGAGGTCACCACGAAGGTGGGACCGAGCTGCGCGGCCGAGGTGAAGCTGCGACCGAGGACCGCCAGGGACTCGAGGTAGACCTCGTCCACCAGCACGCGCGCGCCCACCGAGCGGGCCGCCTCGCCGACGCTGCGCAGCACCTCCTCGCCGGCGAAGGCGCTCGAAGGGTTGTGCAGGTTCGTCAGCACCACCAGGCGCGTGCGGCGGGTGAGCCGCTCTTCCACCAGCCGCGGGGTGACGGCGAACCCGTCTTCCCGCCGCCGGGGGAAGCGCCGCAGCGCCAGGCCCAGCCAACGGGCGGCGTCGGTGAGCAGCGAGTAGGTCGGCTCCTCCACCAGGACCTCGTCGCCGGGGGAGGCGACCGCGGCCATGGCCAGCAGGTTGGCCATGGAGGTGCCGGTGGCGTGAACCACCCGGTCCGGCTCGACCCCCGCCTTGCGCGCCAGCCGCTCGAGGAGCGGCGCGTAGCCGTAGCCGCCGGGGCCGTTCGTCTCCAGCGCCGGCAGCTCTCCCAGCTCGGCGAGCGGGAAGCCTTCGATGCCGCTCGAGGCGAGGTTGAAGCGCGCGCCCGAGCGGGTCTTCGCCCACTCCATGTACTCCGAGAACGGCGAGATCATGCAGTCCCTCCCCGGGCGGCGGTGGTGTCTCCTGCCCGGCCGGCGAAGCCCCCGCGCCACAGCCAGGACACCGGCAGTCCCACGGCCAGGATGGCCAGGCCGATCGCGCTGTCGCCGGGGTAGCGGTAGACGGTGGCCGCCACCACCAGCCAGCAGGACAGCACGAAGAAGGCCGTGGTCCAGGGGTGCCCGGGCGCGTGGAAGCGGCCGCGCTCGCCGCGGCGGCGGTAGACGAACAGAGCCGCCCCCGTCAGCCCGAAGGCGATGAAGTCGACGGAGACCACGTAGTTGAGGATCTGCTCGTAGCGTCCCGACAGCGCAATCACCGCCGCCGCCGCGCCCTGCAGGGCGATCGCCAGCACCGGGACCCGACTCCCCGGGTGCAGCCGGCCCACCGCCTGGAAGAAGACACCGTCTCTCGCCATGGCGTAGTAGACGCGGGGAGCGGTCAGCATCCCCTGGCTGAGGAAGCCGAAGGTCGAGATCACGATGCCGAGCGCGATCAGCCGGGCCCCGCGATCCCCCAGCGCGGCCCGCATCACCTGCGAGGCCGGCGCCCGGCTGGCAGCCAGACCGCCCACCGAGAGCGCGCGCAGGCAGGCGGCGTTGACCGCCAGGTAGAGCACCACCACCCCGGCCACCCCCAGCAGCAGCGCGCGGGGCATGTCGCGCTGCGGGCGCTTCAGCTCCCCCATGACGAAGCCGGAGGTCTGCCAGCCGCCGTACGCGAAGAGCACCGGCACCATGGCCGCGCCGAAGGCGGTGAGCAGGTCGAGCGAGGGCGGACGGTCGAGGAGCGGCAGGATCGCCGCGTGCGGGGCCTCCACGAAGGACAGGCCGACCACGACCAGCGCCAGGATCGCCAGGCACTTCAGGACCATGAGGGCGCTCTGCACGCCGTTGCCCGAGCGCACCCCCAGCGCGTTGACCAGCGTCAGCACGGCCAGCGCGAGGAGCGCCACGGCTCCGTCGCCCATCGGCACCGACACCAGCTCGCGCAGGTAGCGGGCGAAGGTCACCGCCACCGCCGCCATCCCGCCGCTCTGGCTCACCAGCAGCAGCACCCAGCCGTAGAGGAAGGCGACTCGCGGGTGAAAGGCCTCGCGCAGGTACGCGTACTGGCCCCCGACGGCCGGCCGCAGCGAGGCCAGCTCCGCGTAGACGAGCGCGCCCGCCAGCGCGACCACGCCTCCCAGGACCCAGGCGCCGAGCACCAGCGCGGGCGTTCCCACCTGGCGGGCGACCACGTACGGGTTGATGAAGATGCCCGAGCCTACGATGCCGCCCATCACCAGCATGGTGGCGCCGAAGAGACCGATCTCGCGGGCGAGGGCGGGCCGCGGCACAGGGCCCGGCGCGGGGGCGCTCACCGCGTCTCCCTAGGCCGGCTCCCGCCCGGCGACCGGCGGCTCGTTCTCCAGCCTGCACAGGATCTCGCGGAGCGGCAGCTCCGCCAGCGAGCCCACCTCCAGGTCCACCCGCGGCCGTGGGGTGCGGGCGGTGAGCGTGTTCGGCACGGCCACGCAGCGCATCCCGGCGAGGAGCGCCGCGCGCATGCCGTTGGCGGAGTCCTCGAAGACCACGCACGCCGGCGCCGGCACGTCCAGCCGCGCCGCCGCCAGCAGGAACAGCTCCGGGGCCGGCTTCACCCGGCAGACGTGGTCGCGGGTGGCGACGGCCTCGAAGAGGTGCAGGATGCCGTGCCGCTGCAGCCAGCCTTCCACCCAGCCCGAGGAGCTGCTGGAGGCCACGGCCCGGCGCAGCCCCAGCCGGCGCGCGTCCTCCAGCAGCCCGCGCACGCCGGGCATCAGCTTCTGGGCGTCGCAGCCGCGGGAGGTCTCGGTCTGGACATCGGCCAGCAGCGCCTGCCGGTCGAGCGTGCCGCCGCAGAGAGAGTCGAGGTGGTCGAGCGGGTCGAAGGTGCCGTGGGTGCCGAGCGCCTGCTGCCACAGGTCGAGGCCGAGTTCGTGGCCGTGGCGGCGGTAGGCCGCGGACCACGCCTCGAAGATCGGCGTCTCGGTGTCGACGATGAGGCCGTCGAAGTCGAGGATGACCGCCCGGATCGGCTCCGCCAGGGCGCCCTCGTCAGCCGCGGGCCGCGGCGAGCTGCGCCACCCGTCCCTGCACGCGCGCGTACGCCGTCCGGCCCTCCGGGCACTCGCGGGCCACCCACTCCGCGTTGCGGAAGGCGCCGGGACCGCTCGCCTGCCGCAGCTGGGCCAGGAAGGGGTCCACCTTGGCGAAGAGGTACAGCCCCTCGCCGTTGTTCTCCAGCCAGAGCTCGGGATGGACGATGCCGTGGCGTACGAAGCTGTAGACCATCTCCCAGTAGCTCGCCACCTGGCGATAGGGGGCGTTCAGCGGGTGATCGCCCTTCAGCACCGCTTCCAGGTCGCCGAAGGCCTTCGGCCAGAACTCGCGCAGGATCGCACGGCGCGACTCTCGCAGCACCGGCTCGCGCCGCAGGTCGTAGACCTTCAGCACCAGCTCGGCGTCGTGGTGGTCCGGCGTGTGCTTCGCCATGGGCGCTATCATAATCGACCGGGCGCGGGCGTCGGCCGCGCCCGTCCCACCCATGCCCAGGAGGAGGACGCCATGCGAGGCACAACGCACGGCCGAGGTGTGGCGCTCGGAATGCTGGCGGCGGCGGCCGCGGCTGTGAGCGCGGGCGCGCCCGCTTCCCCCACGGCGCAGGAGGCGCGGGCGTTCGTCGAGCGGGCCCAGACGAGGCTGCTGGAGCTCGCCAACCGCCAGCAGCGCGCGCAGTGGGTGATGTCGACCTACATCACGCCGGACACCGAGCAGCTGGCGGCCGAAGCCAACCGCGAGCTGATCGCGGCCACCATGGAGCTGGCCGAGGAGGCGCGGCGCTTCGACGGGGCGCCTCTGTCCGAGGAGACGTCCCGGCAGCTGCTGCTGCTCAAGCTGTCGCTGCCCATGCCGGCGCCGGCCGAGGCGAAGCTGCAGGCGGAGCTCACCGAGACGGCGGCCTGGCTGGAGGGAACCTACGGCCGCGGCGAGTACTGCCCGCCGGGACGCGAGTGCCTCGACCTCAACGCCGTCGAGGAGCTGATGGCGGAGAGCCGCGACCCCGCCGAGCTGCGCGACGCCTGGGTCGGCTGGCACCGGATCGCGCCGCCCATGCGGCCGCGCTACGCGCGCTTCGTGGAGCTGGCCAACCAGGGCGCCCGCGACCTCGGCTTCGCCGACCTCGGTGCGATGTGGCGAGCGAGCTACGACATGCCGCCCGAGGCCTTCGCGCGCGAGCTCGACCGCCTGTGGCAGCAGGTGCAGCCGCTCTACCTCGCGCTCCACGCCTACGTGCGCTGGCGGCTCTCCGAGAAGTACGGGCCAGCCGTGGTGCCGCCGGACGGGCCCATCCCCGCGCACCTGCTCGGCAACCTCTGGGCCCAGACCTGGGGGGACATCTACCCGCTGGTGGCGCCACCGCACTCCGACCCGGGCTACGACCTCACCGCCCTGCTGAAGGCGAAGAAGGTCGACGCGCAGGAGATGGTCCGCTACGGCGAGCGCTTCTTCACCGCGCTCGGCTTCGAGCCGCTGCCGCGGACCTTCTGGGAGCGCTCGCTGTTCGTCAAGCCCGCGGACCGCGAGGTGGTCTGCCACGCCAGCGCCTGGGACGTCGACAACGACCAGGACCTGCGCATCAAGGCGTGCCTCGAGACGAACGCTGAGGACTTCGTCACCGTCCATCACGAGCTGGGCCACAACTTCTACCAGCGGGCGTACCGCCAGCAGCCGTTCCTTTTCCGCAACGGCGCGAACGACGGCTTCCACGAGGCGATCGGCGACACCGTCGCGCTGTCGGTGACGCCCGCCTACCTGCAGAAGGTCGGTCTCCTCGATCACGCCCCCGCGGGCGACGCCGACATCGCCCTCCTGCTGCGGCAGGCGCTCGACAAGGTGGCCTTCTTGCCCTTCGGGCTGCTGATCGACGAGTGGCGCTGGAAGGTCTTCTCGGGCGCGGTGACGCCGGCCGACTACAACGCGGCCTGGTGGGAGCTGAAGCTGAAGCGCCAGGGCGTCGCGCCGCCGCTGCCGCGCAGCGAGGCGGACTTCGATCCCGGCGCCAAGTACCACGTCGCGGCCAACGTGCCCTACACCCGCTACTTCCTGGCCGAGATCCTGCAGTTCCAGTTCCACCGCGCCCTGTGCCACACCGCGGGGCAGACGGGGCCGCTGCACACCTGCTCCATCTACGGCAACCGGGCGGCCGGCGCGCGCCTGGCGAAGATGCTGGAGATGGGACAGAGCCGCCCCTGGCCGGAGGCGCTGTTCGCCGTCACCGGGGAGCGGCAGATGGACGCGGGCGCGCTGCTCGAGTACTTCGCGCCCCTGAAGCGGTGGCTGGACCAGCAGAACCGCGGGAAGAAGGTGGGCTACTGATGAGCGCCGGGCGCCGGGCGTTCCGCGAGGCGCTGCCGCCAGCCGCGATCGCGCTGGCGGTGACGTTGCTGCGGCTGGCGGGAGAGCGGCTCGGCTGGTCCGCCGTCTGGTTCAGCCGCGACACCGGCGGAGTGGTCCCCTCGCGGCTGGGCTGGGTGGTGGGGATCACCTGGCTGGCGTTGCCCGTCGGCGCCTGGTTCGCCGGGCGGCTGGTCCGCGCCGGCGACCGACCGACCTCCACCGGCCGCGCGACCGCGCAGGCCCTGGGCGCGGCCGCGCTCCTGTACGTGCTGCTGCGCCTGCTGCCGGCGCTGCGCCTCGGCTTCCCGGCGTTCCTGTTCCCCATCTGGGCGACCGCGGTCGTCTGCGCCTGGATCGCCTGGCGGGCGTGGCCCGCGCTGGGACGGACGCTCCTCGCCTACGGCGTGCTCTCGCGGCTGCCGGTGGTGGTGGTGATGCTCCTCGCGCTGCGCGGCCACTGGGGCACGCACTACGACTACGCCGACGCCGCGGCCTTCGTCCGGCAGATGTCGCTGGCCGCGGCCTTCGTGTGGCTGGCGCTCGTCCCGCAGCTCGTCTTCTGGACGGCCTACACCGTGGTCGCCGGCACGGCCGCCGGCACCCTCACCGCCGCCCTGCTGCGTCCGCGCCCCGCCGACGCGGCCGGCCGGCTTCGTGTCGGAGGAGGCGCTGGTCGTGGGCCACACGGTCCTGCGCGGGCGGGACGGCGAGTGGCGGGCCGTCCTCGACGGCGGCTGTCCGCCCTGCCCGTGTCCCTGAGCGCCGCCCTCCTGTACGATCGAGCGGGAGCCCTGCCATGAGCGAGTACGTCCGCGTCTGCCGCGACTGCGGCGAGGAGTACCGCGCCGGGGTCGACCGCTGCGCCGACTGCGGCGGCGAGCTGCAGGACCGGCAGCTCGACGAGGACGGCAAGCCGATCGCGGCCGACGCCGAGCCGGTGCCGGAGGGCCCGGCCGTCGCCGTCGAGCGCCGGGAGCTGTTCGTCACCCCGCAGGCGCGCGAGCTGGTCCCGCTGGCCGACGCGCTGCGCGAGGCGGGGATCGAGTACCACCTGGTCGAGCGGCCGGCCACTTCCAGCTCCGCGCCCCGCTACGCGCTGCTGGTGGAGGAGGCGGACGAAGGCGCAGCCCGGCGTGCGCTGGCGCCGCTGTCCGAAGAGCCGCGCCCGGAGCCGGACGCCGCCGGGGACGCGCCCGAGGTGCCGGGCGACGGTGCGAGCTGCCCCGCCTGCGGCGCCGAGCAGCCTGCGGGCGCCGTCGAGTGCGGTGAGTGCGGGCTGGTCTTCGGCGCCGAAGCGGAGAACGCCGCGACCTGCGCCCGCTGCGGCGGCCCGCTGCCGAACCCGGGCGCCAGCTGTCCCCTCTGTCCTCCGGACTAGCCCGGTCGGCCCGGACCGTGGACCCCGTCTCCCTCGCCGCGCTCGCCCGGGCGATGGCGCTCGAGGAGGGCTTCGACCTGGCCGGTGTCGCCCGCGCGGAGGCGCCGCGCGAGCTGGCCTTCTTCGCCGAGTGGGTGGCCCGCGGCTTCGCGGGCGAGATGTCGTATCTCCTCACCCAGGTCGACCGGCGCAACGACGTGCGCGTCGCCTTCCCCTGGGCGCGCTCGCTGCTGTGCGTGGCGCTGCAGTACGACACGCCCCACCCCTACTCGACCGCGGCACCGGCCGATCCCACGCGCGGCTGGCTCTCGCGCTACGCCTGGGGCGACGACTACCACCAGGTGATGAGGGCGATGCTGGAACGGCTGGCGGCGCGGCTGCAGGCGGAGGCCGGCCCCTGCCAGACACGCGTGTACGTGGACACCGGGCCGATCGTCGAGCGCGCGTACGCGGCGGCCGCCGGCCTGGGCGCCTGGGGCAAGAACACCTGCCTCCTCCATCCCGACCACGGCTCCTGGTTCTTCCTGGGGGAGGTGGTCAGCGATCTCGAGCTCGCCCCGGACGCTCCGCGCCCCGACATGTGCGGCCGCTGCACGGCGTGCCTCGAGGCCTGCCCCACCGGCGCCCTGACCGCCCCCTACCAGCTCGACGCCAGGCGCTGCATCAGCTACCTGACGATCGAGGTGAAGGGAGCGATCCCGGAGGAACGACGCCAGCAGGTGGGAAGACACGTCTTCGGCTGCGACATCTGCCAGGACGTCTGCCCCTGGAACCGCCGGCGGCGCAGGCGCGGCGGCACGGCCTTCGAGCCGCGTCCCGGCGCGCTGGCCCCGGAACTCGCCGCGCTGGCACGCCTCGACGAGGACGGCTTCCGTGCGCGCTTTCGCCGCAGCCCGGTCACGAGGGCGAAGCGGCGGGGCCTGCTGCGGAACGTGGCGGTCGCGCTCGGCAACAGCGGTGCGCCCGCGCACCGGCCGCTGCTGGAGCGGCTGGCGGAGGATCCCGACGCCGTCGTCCGCGAGCACGCGGCCTGGGCGCTGCGGAAGCTGGACGACGCCTCACCTCGCCCCGAGTGAGGTGCGGTCACGAACTCGGCGACCGGGCGGTGCCGGGGCCCGGCGCCGCGCGGCGAGCGCGCGCAGCGTGCCGAGGTTCTGCCAGGCTACGGCGCCCAGGATCAGCAGCGCGCCCGCCCACTGCCAGGCGCTCAGCCGCTCGCCCAGCAGGACGAAGGCGAGCCCGAGGGTGACGATCACCTCCAGCGAGGCGAGGACCGAGGCCCGCGTGGGCCCGACCAGGGTCATCCCGGCGAGGAAGGTGATGCTGGCGACCACCGTGGGGACGACACCGATGGCGGCCACCGTCAACCAGGCGCGCGGGCTCGGCGGCAGCGCCATCCCGGGACCGGCCAGCGCGAGGCCGGTGCAGACGACCGCCGACGCCTGCGCCAGGTGCAGCGCCAGCACCCGCGCGGGCACCCCCGTGCCGAAGCGGCCGCTGAGGACGATGTAGGAGGCGTAGACGAATGCCGCCGTCAGGGCCCAGGCGATGCCGGAGGTGGAGACCGGGGCGCCGGGACGCGCGCCCACCGCGGTCAGGGCGCAGCCGCCGAACGCCGCCGCCGCCGCCAGCAGGCTGCGCGCGGTCAGCCTCTCCAGGCCGGCGAGGGCCGCCAGCAGCGTCACCATCACCGGGTAGCTGTACAGGAGCAGCGCCACCACCGACGCGGGCACGGCCTGCAGGGCGCGGAAGTAGGCGATCGAGTTGAGGACGAACACCGAGCCGATCCCCCACAGCCGCAGCCGGTCTCGCAGCGGCGTCTGCGGTCCGCGCAGGAGCAGGGCGATGAGCAGCGCGGCGATCAGATAGCGCCAGGCGAGCAGCGGCAGCGGGGCCACACCGTCGGCGTAGGCGATCTTGCCGAGTATCGGCAGCACACCATAGGCCAGCGTACTGACCACGATCAGCGCGAGTCCTCTCGCCTCCCCGGGGGCGGTGCGGTCCACGGTCGGCAAGTATCCCCGCATCGACCACTGCGGCGCGAACTTGCGGCGGCGCAGGCGGGCGGCCGGGGAACAACGGCGGCCGCCGATCGTACGCTTGTCGGGGTCCCCCTCCCGCGGTGGTATCGTGCGGCGGCCCCAGGGGGGCAGGGAGGAATCGTGACCGACTCCGCGCTGGTCCTGGAAGGGGTCAGCAAGTCCTTCGCCGGACACCAGGCCGTCGACCGCCTCTCGCTGCGGGTCCCGCGCGGCAGCGTGTTCGGCCTGCTGGGCCCGAACGGCGCGGGCAAGACCACCACGCTGCGCATGGTGATGAACGTGTTCGCGCCGGACGCCGGCACCATCGAGATCCTGGGCCGGCCCGCCGACCACGCGGCCCGCGATCGCATCGGCTACATGCCCGAGGAGCGGGGCCTCTACCCCCGGATGGTGCTGGAGGAGCAGCTGCTCTTCATGGCCGCCATCAAGGGCATCCCCCGGCGGGTGGCGGCGCAGCGCCTGGGGCCCTGGCTGGAGCGGCTGTCGCTGGCCGAGTGGCGGAGGAAGAAGACGAACGAGCTGTCGAAGGGCATGCAGCAGAAAGCGCAGTTCATCGCCACCGTGCTGCACCAGCCCGAGGTGCTGATCATGGACGAGCCGATGAGCGGCCTGGACCCGGTGGGCATGGACGTGATGCGCGAGACCATGCTCGACCTGCACCGGCGCGGCACCACCATCGTCCTCTCCAGCCACCAGATGGACACGGTCGAGAAGCTGTGCGACCGGGTGGCCTTGATCAACCGCGGGGCGAAGGTGCTCGACGGCGCGGTCAGCGAGGTGAAGGCGCGCCACGGCAAGAACACGGTGGCGCTCGCCTTCGAGGGCGACGGCGCCTTCCTGGCCTCGCTGCCGGGGGTGGTGAAGGTCAGCGACTTCGGCCAGTACGTCGAGATCCGCCTGGCCGAGGGCGCCGACGCCCAGCGCCTGCTGCACGCCGCCGCGGAGCGGCTCGTCCTGCGGCGCTTCGAGATCGTGGAGCCCAGCCTGCACGACATCTTCGTGGAGACGGTCACCCGCGACGGCCAGGAGGCGGCATGAGCCCCAAGCTGCTGGCCGTCCTCCGCCGCGAGTACCTCGAGCGGGTGCGGACCAGGGGCTTCGTGATCGCCACCGTGCTCGGACCCCTGCTGATGGCGGCCATGATGGTGGTCCCGGCGCTGGTGGCGCGCTCCGGCGGCAAGCCCCTGCGCATCGCGGTGGTCGACCGCGAAGGCAGCCTGCGGCCGGCGGTGGAGGCGGCGCTGCGCGACCTGCGCGTCGACGGCAAGCCGCACTTCACCGTGGAGCCGGGCGCCTCCGGCCCGGCGGCGGAGCGCGAGGCCGCCATCAAGAAGCAGGTGCTCGACGGCCAGCTGGACGGCTACCTGCTGCTGCCCGCCGACGCGGTGGAGGCGGCGGCGGCCAGCTACTACGGCCGCAACGTCAGCAACCTGGGTGAGCTGCGGACGCTGGAGCGCCGGGTCAGCGACGTGCTGGTCAGCCGGCGGCTGTCCGGGGCCGGCCTCGACCCCAGGCGGGTGAAGGACCTCACCCGCGAGCTCGACCTCAAGACCATCCGCGTCAGCGCCGGCGGCGAGCGCGAGGACCGTGGCGCGGCGTTCTTCCTCTCCATCATCCTGCTGATGATCCTCTACACCAGCATCCTGATGTGGGGGCAGCTGGTCATGACCAGCGTCATCGAGGAGAAGGGCAGCCGGGTGGTGGAGGTGATGGCCTCGGGCCTGCCTCCCACCCAGCTGCTGTGGGGCAAGCTGCTCGGCGTCGGGGCGGCGGGGCTCACCCAGTTCCTGGTCTGGGCGGCGTCATTGGGGGTGATCTCGCTGGCGGCGGCGGGGCCTCTGGTGGGATCGATCAAGCTGCCGGAGATCTCGCCGCTGGTGCTCGTCTCCTTCGTCGTCTTCTTCCTGCTCGGCTTCCTGTTCTACGCCAGCCTCTACGCGGCCATCGGCGCGGCCGTGAACACGGTGCAGGAGGCCCAGAACTTCGTGTTCCCGGTGATCATGCCGCTGGTGATCGGGCTGGTCTGCTTCCCGGTGGTACTGGAGTCTCCCGACAGCGCCTTTTCGGTGGCGCTGTCGCTGGTCCCCTTCCTGACGCCGCTGATGATGTTCCTGAGGATCGTGGTGCTCACGCCGCCGGCCTGGCAGATCGTCGTCTCGGTCGTGCTGATGCTGCTGGCGATCGCCGCGGCCGTGTGGGTCGCCGCCCGTGTCTATCGGGTCGGCATCCTGATGTACGGGAAGAAGCCGACCTTCCCCGAGCTGATGCGGTGGATGAGGCACACGTAGGCGAAGGAGGCCTTCGATGAACGACGACCCGAGACGCCGACACCGTAGCGGACCGAGCGGACCGGTGACCATCGGCGGGTTCGCCGGCTTCGGCTTCGGCGTCTTCTGGTACGCGTGGGCGAAGGTCGGCTTCTGGAAGGCCCTCCTCTACGGGATCTTCTGGATCCCGTGGCTGGGCTACCGGGTGGCCGAGGCGCTGAGGCTCGGACAGTAGCGAACGCCCTCAGCGGGTCGTCGGCACCACCAGCGGCAGCTCGGCGACGCTCTCGCGGTCCGACGCGTGGTAGACCCGCTGCGCTGCCTCCAGGTGTGGCGGTCGCCGGATTCTACGCCGGGCGGCACAGCCTCAGGCGCCGCGCAGCTCCCGCAGCCAGTTGCGGACGGGGAAGAACACCGCCGCCGTGGCCGCCAGGGAGAGGACCGCTCGGAGCGGCAGCGGCAGGTAGGGCTGCGTCAGGTCCTCGATCAGCCACCCCACCACGGACGCGACCAGGCCGGCCATCAGCGTGGGGACCATGGGCCGGCTAGCGCTCCACGACCGCGTCGACCTCCGTCTCCACCAGCCAGTCGGGGTCGATGAAGCGGCCCACCTGCATCGTGGTGTTCGCCGGCCGCACGTCGCGGAAGAAGGTCCCGTGCACTTCCGCGACGGCGCGCCAATCCTCGATGCGCGTCAGCAGGATGCGGGTGCGGATCACGTCCTCCTTGCGCGCCCCCAGCTGCTCGAGCGCCGCCAGCGAGATCTCGAAGCAGCGGCGGGCCTGGGCGGCCGGGTCGCCCTGGCCCACGGTGCGGCCGTTCGCGTCCAGCGGCGCCGTGCCGGCGACGGAGACGACGTTGCCGATGCGGACCGCACGCGACAGGCCGATGATCGGCTCGTAGGGGCTGCCGGTCGACACGCGCTTCCTCTCGCCCATGGCTCCCTCCTGCGCCTTTCACCCGCCCGAGTCGGCCGCCTCCGCGTCCGGTCCGGGGACCTGCTCGTCGTCGAGGTGGTCGAGGTAGCCCTCCGGCAGCGCCACCTTCTGGGTGCCGCCGGCCTTGCCGCGCGGGACCCTCATGGCTTCGGGCGGATAGGGCAGCGAGCGGTCCACGCCCGAGAGGACCTCCGTGAGCTCGTCCAGGGCCAGCACCTGCATCAGCCGCTGCCGCAGCGACGTGCTCGCCGGAAAGCACTTGGTGTACCAGCTCGCGTGCTTGCGGAAGGCGCGCATCGCCGCCTGCTCGTTTCCCAGCCAGGCGACCAGCAGCCGGGCGTGCTCGAGCATCACCTCCACCACCCCGCCGAGCGCGGGTGGGTCCTGCGGTTCGCGGCCGGAGAACACGTCCGCCAGGTCCCGGAAGAGCCAGGGCCGACCCAGGCAGCCGCGGCCGACCACGACGCCGTCGCAGGCGGTCGCGCGCATCATGCGCAGCGCGTCCTGCGCCTCCCACACGTCGCCGTTGCCCAGCACCGGGATTCGGGTGACCGCGCGCTTGAGCTCGGCGATCTTGTCCCATCGCGCCTCGCCGTCGTAGAGCTGGGCCGCCGTGCGCGCGTGCAGGCCCACCGCCGCGCAGCCCTCCTCCTGCCCGATGCGGCCCGCCTCCAGGAACGTCTGCCAGCGCTCGTCGATCCCGATGCGGAACTTGATGGTCACCGGCACCGCCCCGGCCGCCGCCACTGCCGCCCGTACGATCGCGCGCAGCAGCCGCGGCTTGAGCGGGATCGCCGCCCCGCCGCCCCGGCTGGTCACCTTGCGCACCGGGCAGCCGAAGTTCATGTCGACGTGGTCGACGCGGCCCTCCGCCACCAGGATGCGCATCGCCTCGCCCACGTGGCGCGGGTCGACACCGTAGAGCTGGAGGCTGCGCGTCGCCTCCTCGGGACCGAAGGAGGCCAGCAGCAGCGTCTTGCGGTTGCCCTCCACCAGCGCCCGCGCGGTGATCATCTCGCTGACGTACAGCCCCGCCCCGTAGCGGCGGCAGAGCGTCCGGAAGGGCGGGTTGGTGACGCCCGCCATCGGCGCCAGCACCACCGGCGGCCACACCCGCAGCGGGCCGATGCACAGGGCCGCGAACTCGCCCGCCGCCGCGGGCGGCACGTCACGGTTCAGCGGGCTGCGGTAGGTCGCGTCCATCGGGGGCGCGGGCTGCGGTCAGTCGGTGTCGACGTGGACCAGGTAGTCGGGCGCCTGGCGGTCCAGGAACTTGAGGTTGAGACGGCGGATGCCGTCGTGGCCCACGTAGCGGCCGCGCACCTCGGCCCGGGTCTTGAACGAGCCGCCGATCTCCTCGATCTGGACGATGTCCCCGGGCACCAGCGTGCCCATCGTGGTCAGCACCCGGGCGCCCCCGCGGCCGACGTTCTCGGCGATCGTCCGCTCCTCCTGCAGCACCGTGCCCCCGGTGCCCACCCGGCGCAGCACCAGGTTGACGAAGATGTCGAGGCGCGTGGAGGCCCGGCGATCGCGCGGCGGCGACACCGGGTGGGAGCCGGTGGCGACCGGCGTGCGCATCGGGGTGGTGGGCGACTCGAAGGTCCAGCCGCCGGAGACGCTCTGCTGCGCAGCGCGGCGCAGCGCCTCCGCCAGCTCGGCGGCCGACTGGTAACGGTCCGCGCGCTCCTTGGCCAGCGCGCGGCCCAGCACCGGAACCGCCGGCCTGGGGATGCGGGCCGCCGGGGCGGAGTCGAAGGGCACCGGGTCCTGCATGTGCCGGAAGAGCGTGGCGACCGGCGTGTCGCCGCGGAAGGGTACGGTGCCGGTGAACATCTCGTAGATGACGATGCCCAGCGCGTAGATGTCCGAGCGGGCGTCGAGCTTCGCCCCCGTGCACTGCTCGGGGCTCATGTACTCGGGCGTCCCCATGACCTGACCGGCGCTGGTGAGCCCGGCGCTGGTGGCGTGGTCGGTCTCCACCTTGGCGATGCCGAAGTCCATCAGCCTCACCACCCCGCGGCTGTCGCGCATGATGTTGGTGGTCTTGAGGTCGCGGTGGATGATGCCGACCTCGTGGATGGCCTGCAGCCCGTCGGCGGCCTGCGCCGCCAGGTCGTACGCCTCCTCGGCAGGGAGGAAGCCACCGCGCTCGCGGGCCAGCTCGCGCAGGTCGGCCCCCTGCACGTACTCCATCGAGATGTAGCGCAACCCGCTGCTGTCCTCGCCGTACTCGTGGATGCGGCACACGTTGCGGTGGGTGACGCGGCGGGCCAGCTTGATCTCGCTGCGGAAGCGCTGGGCCATCTCCGGCGTGTCGACGAACTCCGAGCGCAGCACCTTGATGGCCACCGTCTCGTCGAGCATGCGGTCGTGGGCCTGGTACACCATGCCCATGCCGCCCTTTCCCAGCGGGCGCATCACCTCGTAGCGGCCGGCGATCAGCGAGCCCTTGCTCACGGACGCCAGCGAGCGGCCGCAGGTGAAGCACACCTCAGCCTGGTCGTCGTTGATGGCGGCGCACTCGGGACAGATCATGCCGGAGGCCTTCGAGAAACCGCCTGATTGTGCAACGGAACGCCCCCGAGCGCGACCGGCTGGGGCAGGGGCGGCCGCCGCGCTCGGGCGGCCGGGAAGCCGGCAGCCACAAAGTGATCACCTCCTGTTCGACTGGACGGCCGGCGGCTGGCGATCGAAGATCTGGCATGCTGAAGAGAAGCCTCGGCCTGCTCGCCCTGCTCCTGACCATGACCCCGCGCGCCACTCCCGCTTCCCCGCCCGCCGGCAGAGCCGGACGCATCCTGCCCTTCGAAGCCGTCGAGCGGACGCTGCCGAACGGCCTCAAGGTGATCGTGGTGCCCACCTCCTTCCCGAACATCGTCTCGCTGCAGATCCCGGTGCAGACCGGCTCGCGCAACGAGGTGGAGCCCGGCAAGTCGGGCTTCGCCCACTTCTTCGAGCACATGATGTTCCGCGGCACCAAGGCCTTCCCACCCGAGGCGTACCAGGCGGTGCTGACCCGCGCCGGCGCCCGGCAGAACGCCTACACCACCGACGACTACACGAACTACCACACCACCTTCGCCAAGGAGGACCTGGAGACCATCCTCGAGGTGGAGGCCGACCGCTTCCAGAACCTCGAGTACCCGGTGGAGGCGTTCAAGACCGAGTCGCGCGCCGTCCTGGGCGAGTACAACAAGAACAGCGCCAACCCCATCCAGAAGCTCTTCGAGGTGCAGCGGGAGAGCGCGTTCAAGGTCCACACCTACCGGCACACCACCATGGGCTTCCTCAAGGACATCGAGGACATGCCCAACCAGTTCGAGTACTCGAGGACCTTCTTCGACCGCTGGTACCGCCCCGAGCACACGACGCTGATCGTGGCCGGCGACGTCAGCGCGGCCATCGTGCTGCCGCTGGTGGAGAAGTACTGGGGAGGGTGGAAGCCCGGGAGCTACAAGGTCGAGGTCCCGGCCGAGCCGGCGCCCACCGCCCCGGTGAAGGCGCACGTGGCCTGGCCCTCGCCGACCCTGCCCTGGGTGAGCGTCGCCTTCCACGCGCCCGCCTTCTCCGAGACCAGCCGCGAGTGGGCGGCCCTCGACATCCTCTCCGACCTGTCCTTCGGGCCCACCTCCCTGCTCTACAAGAAGCTGGTGGAGCAGGAGCAGAAGGTCGACCGGCTGCGCGGCGGGACCAGCGACAACGTCGACCCCGAGCTGTTCACGGTGTTCGCCCGGGTGAAGAAGGCGGAGGACGTGCCGTACGTGCGCGACGAGATCCTGAAGGCCTTCGCCGCCGCCGCGGCGGCGCCGCCCCCGGCCACTCGCGTGGCGGACGCCAAGTCGGCGAACCGCTACGGCTTCCTGCGGGGCCTGGACAACACCGAGGCCATCGCGGGGATGCTGGCGCGCTTCGTGCGCTACCGCCGCTCCTACGACACGGTCGAGAACCTGTACCGCACCTACGAGCAGGTGACGCCGGCCGACATCCAGGCGGCGGCGAAGAAGTACGTCGTGGACGTCGGCCTGGTGCAGACGACGCTGTCGCACGACCCGCTGCCGCCGGCCACCGACACCATCCCCAGGCTCGCCTCGCTCGACGGCTCGGCGTACGCGGCCGCCGAGGCCGCCGGCACCGCACCCGCCACGCCGCCGCCGGTGGCCGCCGGGGCGGGCCTGCCGCTCAAGCCCCTGGTCGTCGCCTCGAAGCTGCCCCAGCTCGACGTCAAGCTCCTGTTCGCGGTCGGCTCCGTCCAGGACCCGAAGGGCAAGGAAGGGCTGGCCGCGCTCTCCGCGGCGATGATGGCCGAGGCCGGCTCGAAAGCGATGACGATCGACGCCATCCGCAAGGCCCTCTTCCCGATGGCCGCCAGCTTCGACGCGCAGGTGGACAAGGAGATGACCACCTTCACCGCCCGCGTCCACCGCGACAACTGGCCGCGCTTCGCGGCCATCGCCCTGCCCCAGCTCTGCGAGCCCGGCTTCCGCGAGGAGGACTTCCGGCGGCTCAAGGACCAGCAGAGGAACGCGCTCGTGCAGGACCTGCGGACGAACAACGAGGAGGAGCTGGGCAAGGAGCGCCTGCAGGGCCTGCTCTTCGCGGGCACGCCCTACGCGCACCCGGTCCTGGGCACGGTGGCCGGGATCGACGCCATCACGCTCGACGACGTGAAGCAGTTCGTGGCGAAGGCCTACACGCGCGCCGCGCTGCGCGTCGGCCTCTCCGGCGATCTGGCTCCCGGGCTCGAGCCGCGGCTGGGCGCCGAGCTGGCGAAGCTGCCGGCCGGGGCCGCGCTGCCCCCTGCTGCCGCGGTGAGCGGGCATGCACCGAAAGGTCTGGCGGTCGACATCGTCGAGAAGGACACCCGGGCGACGGCCATCTCCTTCGGCCACCCGATCGCGGTCACCCGTTCTCACCCGGACTACCCGGCCCTCTACCTGGCCCGCACCTGGCTCGGCGAGCATCGCTCCTCGACCTCCCACCTCTACCAGCGCATCCGCGAGGTGCGGGGGATGAACTACGGCGACTACGCCTACATCGAGGCCTTCCCCGCCGGCATGTACCGCTCCTTCCCGCCGGCCAACGTGGCGCGCCGGGCGCAGATCTTCGAGGTCTGGATCCGGCCGGTGGTGCCGGAGAACGGCCCCATGGCGCTGCGCATCGCTCTGCACGAGGTGCGCGCCCTCGTCGAGCACGGGCTGACGCAGCAGCAGTTCGAGGCGACCCGCGACTACCTGATGAAGAACGTCTTCCTGCTGACCTCCACCCAGGACCTGCAGCTCGGCTACGCGCTCGACTCGCAGTGGTACGGCATTCCCGAGTACACCGGCTACATGCGCGACCGCCTGTCGAAGCTCACGCTCGAAGAGGTGAACGCCGCTGTCCGCCGGCACCTGTCGGGCCGCGACCTGCAGATCGTGGTGATCACCAAGGACGCCGAGGGGCTGGCCGGGAAGCTCACCACCGAGGGCGTCTGGCCCATCCACTACGACGCGCCCAAGCCGAAGGAGCTGCTGGACGAGGACCAGGCGATCGCCGCGGAGACGCTCGGCATCACTCGGGCCACCGTCCGCATCACCCCGGTCGACGAGGTGTTCGCCAGATAACGCTCCGGCGTCTCGGTGGCGCATGCGGGGCGCCGCCACCGAGGCGCCGGGATGCGGTCCTTCTGCTCCTCGTCTCCGCTGGCGGGACAATGGTCGCCAGGAGCCTTCCATGTCCTTGAAGTCCATCAATCCCGCCACCGGCGAGCTCGTCCACGAGTACCCCGAGACCCCCGACCACGAGGTGGCCGCCGCCCTCGAGGCCGCCGCGCGCGCCTTCCTGGAGTGGCGCGAGCGCCCGCTCGCCGAGCGGGGCGCCGCGCTGCGCCGCACGGGGGCGCTGCTGCGCGAGAGGCGGGAGGCCCTCGCCCGGCTGATGGCGACCGAGATGGGCAAGCCCCTCGGCCAGGGCCGGGGCGAGGTCGACAAGTGCGCGTGGGTCTGCGACCACTACGCCGAGAACGCGGAGGGCTATCTCGCCCCGCAGAGCGCCGCCACCGACGCGGCGAAGAGCTACGTGGCCTTCGAGCCGATCGGGCCGGTGCTGGCGGTGATGCCCTGGAACTTCCCGCTGTGGCAGGTGTTCCGCTTCGCGGCGCCGGCCCTGATGGCCGGCAACGTGGGCCTGCTGAAGCACGCCTCGAACGTGTGCGCCTGCGCGCTGGCGATCGAGGACGTGCTGCACGACGCCGGCCTGCCCCGCGCCGCCTTCCGCGCGCTGCTCGTCGGCTCCAGCCGCGTCGGAGGGCTGATCGAGGCGAAGGAGGTCGCGGCCGTCACCCTCACCGGCAGCACGCCGGCCGGCCGCGCCGTCGCCGGCAAGGCCGGCGCCTGCCTCAAGAAGACCGTGCTCGAGCTGGGCGGCAGCGACGCCTACCTGGTGCTGGAGGACGCCGACCTCGAGCGGACGGCCGAGACCTGCGCCACCGCGCGGCTCGTCAACTCGGGCCAGAGCTGCATCGCCGGCAAGCGCTTCATCGTCGTGGAGGCGGTGCGCGCGGAGTTCGAGCGGCGCTTCGTCGAGCGGATGGCCGCGCGGCGCCTGGGCGACCCCTTCGAGGACGGCGTCAGCGTCGGCCCGCAGGCCCGCCGCGACCTGCGCGACGAGGTCCACCGTCAGGTGCAGGCGAGCATCGCCGCGGGCGCGCGCGTCCGCCTCGGCGGCGAGCTGCCGTCCGGGCCGGGCGCCTTCTATCCGCCGAGCGTCCTCACCGACGTGCGCCCCGGCATGGCCGCGTTCGACGAGGAGGTGTTCGGACCCGTCGCCGCGGTGGTGCCGGCCCGCGACGAGAAGGACGCCATCCGCCTCGCCAACCTCTCGAGCTTCGGCCTGGGTGCCGCGGTCTTCACCGGGAACCGCGAGCGCGGCGAGCGGATCGCCCGCAGCGAGCTTCAGGCCGGCGCCTGCTTCGTCAACGACTACGTCCGCTCCGACCCGCGCCTGCCCTTCGGCGGGGTCAAGGAGTCGGGCTATGGCCGCGAGCTGGGCGCGTTCGGGATCCGCGAGTTCGTGAACGTGAAGTCCGTGTGGGTCGCCTGACCGGCGACCGCTCCACCACCGCCACCGCCTCCACGTGCGGCGTGTGCGGGAACATGTCCACCGGCTGCACGCGCAGCGCGCGGTAGCCGGCCCGCAGCGCCTGCTGCAGCTCGCGGGCGAGCGCGTCGGGGTTGCAGGAGACCAGCACCGCGCGCGGCGGCCGTAGCCGCTGGAAAACCTGCCGGAGCACGAGGGGCGAGGCGCCGTCACGCGGCGGGTCGAGCACCACCGCGTCGAAGGCGTCCGGCTCGAAGCGGGGCAGGGCGGCCTCCACCGTGGCCGGCACCAGCCGCAGCGTCTCTTCGCCGAGGCCGTTGGTGCGGCGGTTCAGCTCGGCGTCGCGGCTCGCCTTGCGGCTGCCTTCCACCGCAGTCACCGTGTGGCCCAGGCGGGCCAGCGACAGCGCGAACAGGCCGGCCCCGCTGTAGAGGTCGAGCAGCCGCCCGGGAGACGGCAGGGCCGCCGCGACCAGTCGGACGAGCTCGCCCGCCGCGGCCACGTTCGTCTGGAAGAAGGCCGTCGGCGACACCAGGAACGCCGGGCCGAGCGCCTCCTCGCGCACGTGCCCGCGGCCGAAGACCCGCCGGGTCTCCTTGCCCACCAGGTACGGTCCCGGCCGGTCGTGGAGGTTCAGGGCGAGGCCCTCCGGCCGCTCGGGCCGGCGCCCGAGCGCCTGCAGCGGCGCTTCGAGGGACGCATCCTCGCGCGTCGCCACCAGCAGCGCCACCGCCTCGCGGCCGTCCTGGGTCGTGCGCACCAGCACGTGGCGGGCGAGCCCGCGCAGCCGCTCGCCGGCCGCGGGCACGGAGCCGGCGCGCAGCTCGTCGCGCAGAGCGAAGGCGATCTCGTTGGCTCGCTGCGGGTGTACCGGGCACTCGACCACCGGGACGACCTCGTGGGTCCCCCGCACGAAGTGCCCCATGGCGAGGCCGCCGCCCGGCTCCGGGGCGAAGACGAAGGCGGACTTCTGGCGGAAGCCCCACGGCGTCCCGTCGGCGCCAGCCGGGGTGCCGCGCATCGGCTCGACCGCCGGGAGCGTCTCGCCCAGCGCGCGCTGCAGCACCCGCTCCAGCAGCCGGGTCTTGAGCCGCAGCTGCTCGGGATAGGCCACGTGCTGCCAGCTGCAGCCGCCGCACACGGCCGCGTGGCGGCAGCGAGGCACCACCCGCCAGGGCGAGGGCTCGACCACCTCCAGCAGCTCGGCCAGGGTGCCGTGGCCGACGTCGGCGCCGCAGCGGACGCGGACACGCTCGCCTACCATGCCGCCGTGCACCAGCAGCCGCTCCTCGCCCAGGCGCGCGACCGCCGCGCCGGAGCGGTCCGTCCCGCTCAGCGCGACGACGTGCTCGCCTTCCATGCCGCGAGGTTCTTCTCGATCTGCCCGGCGTGGCCCTCGAGGTGGACCGCGTACGAGCGCAGCCAGTCCTCCGCGCCGTACGGCCCGGACTCGGTGTGCCGCCCGCGGCGGGACCACTGGGCCTCGTCGAGGCTGCGCAGCAGCGGCACCGTGCGGCGGCGGGCGAGGTCGGTGGCCGCGAGCGCATCCTCGAGCGACTGCGAGTGGTAGTCGAACACCCGCGCCCACTCCGCCTGGTCGTAGCCGACGATCAGCGGCTCGTTCTCGGCGAGCAGGTAGCGGATGCGCAGCGCCGCGTTCGTCTCCGAGTCGGCGCAGTGGACCACCACCTCGTGCGCGCTCCAGCGGCCGGGACCGGGACGCCAGCGGAGCGCCTCCGTCGGCACCGTGCCGAGCGCTTCCCGCAGCCGCCGGGGACCGCGCGCGTACTGCTCGATGAGACGGTTCCGCTCCTCCGCGCTCAAACCCATGCCGGCCTCCGGGACAGGGATCACCGACCCCGCGGGCAGTCTGACACAGCGGACGCCCTGTCCGCTTCCTCGCCGACCGCCGCCCGGACAGCCGCCCGTGAGAGCGCCGGGGCGCAGGACGTAAGTCGCTGAAAACAAGCCGCCAGCCAGACGGCGCCTTCGTGGTACTCCGCTTGCACTCGGAACTGCGCGTGCCCGAGCGGCTGCTGGTGATCGACGCGGCCGAACAGGTCCGGACGAGCTACGCGCGGCACTTCGAGGCCGCCGGCTTCGCGGTCCGGACGGTTGCGTGCTTCAGCGAGGCGCAGCGCCTGACACCGGCCTCCTTCGACGCCGTGATCGCCGACGTCTGCCAGCCGACGGCCGACGCGCCCGACCCGGCGATCGCCGCCGCCCTGCGCGGAACCGGGGCCGCGGTGGTGGTGCTCACGGCCTACGGCGAGCCGGCCCGGGCCGCCCTCGCCGCGCGCATCGGAGTCGCGGACGCCTTCCTCCACAAGCCGGTGAGCCTGGTCTGGCTGGAGATGCTGCTGCGCGGCCGCATCGCCGCGCGGCGACACGGACGCCGCGGCGCGCCGGCGCCGCTCCCCGCCTGACGGCCCTGGCCCCCGGCTTGCACTGTCCCCCGACGCATCGGGCCGCAAAGCGGTAAACGCCTGACGCTGCGCGCCGTCTCGTGGCGGCTTGGACACACCGCGCGTGGCCCGGGGGGCACAGGAGGAGAGAAGCGATGGGGGTTCAGGTCAGGCCGGCAGCGCTTCAGGACGGAATCGCGGTGCTCTCCCTGCTCGAGGGCGTCGGCTACTACCCCGAGCCGATCTCGTTCGCGCAGACGTTCCGGCGAACCATCAATGACCCGAAGTTCCTGGTGAGGGTCGCCGAGACCCCCGACGGCCGCATCGTGGGCCTGGCCACGCTCGCCCTGCGTTACCAGCTCGGCATCGGCGGCCTGCTGGCCAGCCTGGACGAGTTCGTCGTGGTGCCGGACGCACCCCGGGGCTGCGCCCGCCGACTGCGCCACGCGACCCTCGGCAAGGCGCGCGCGCTCGGTGCGCTGCGGGTCCTCAAGGACGCCAACCAGCACACGCCGCCGCCACGGGCCGCCCAGCTGCGGGCGCGGGCCGCGAGCGCCGTCCCCGTTCCGCACCCCGCCTGACAGCGCGGTACACTTCCCCACGGGGCGGCGCGAAACGCCACGTGGGAGGGAACATTGGCTCACCGGCTCGCACTGGTGCTCGTGGACGCGGCCAACCCGTTCCAGCAGCTGCTCAGGCAGGACGCCGAAGCTGCGGCCCGCAAGGCGGGGGTGGCGCTCGAGACGACCTTCACGGGCGAGAGCTTCACCAACCACCTCGCCGCGCTCCGCCGGCTGGTTAGCGACCCGAGCACCCGCCCGGACGCGTTCGTCGTGATGGCGGTTCGCGACCAGGGCCTCGAGAAGGTGGTGCACGAGGCGGCGGCAGCGGGCGTCCACTGGTTCCTGGTGAACGCCGTCGAGGACGACTTCGAACCGATCCGCCGGGAGTTCCCGGCTGTCACCGTCTCCACGTTCTGCCCCGACGAGCTCGAGACCGGCCGCATCCAGGGCCATCAGATGCACGCGCTGGCCGGCCGCGGGCGGCGCGTCCTCTACCTCGAGGGCAACCCGCGCAGCCTGACGTCTCGCCAGCGGGCCGCCGGCATGCGGGAGGCGACGGCGGGCAGCGGGATCGAGGTGGTGTTTGCCGCACACGACTGGGACCCGGCACAGGCCGCCCAGACCGTCCGCGAGTGGCTGCGCCTCAGCGTGGCCGGCCGGCGCCCGTTCGACCTCGTGACCGGTCAGAACGACGCCATCGCCGAGGCCGCACGCGAGGTCCTGGTGGCGGCCGCGCGCGAGCCGGGCCGCGAGGACCTCGCCCGGGTACCCGTGACCGGCTGCGACGGGGCGCCCGAAGGCGGGCTCAAGGCGGTGCGCGAGGGTCGCCTGACGGCGACGGTGGTGCTGCCGCGCTGCGCCGGACCGGCGGTCGAGGCTGCGGCACGTCTGCTTTCCCGCGGCCAGCGGCCTTCGCGGGTCATCGCCCTGCGGCCGGAGTCGTTCCCCACCCTGGAGGAGCTGCGCCCGAGCGCCTAGGCCGCGACGCGCCGCTGGAATCGGGGAATGGCGGCCAACGAGAGCTTCGACCTCGCCGGGCCTGCCGGCCGGCTGGAGGCCATCCTGATGCACCCCGAAGGACCGCCCCTGGCCGCCGCGGTCGTCTGCCACGCCCACCCGCTGCACGGCGGGGTGATGCACTTCAAGCCGGTGTTCCGGACCGCCAAGGCCCTGCAGGAGTCGGGGGTGGCGACGCTGCGCTTCAACTTCCGCGGGGTCGGCCGCAGCGAGGGCGCGCACGACTTCGGCCGGGGCGAGCAGGACGACGTCCGCGCCGCGCTCGCCGAGATGCAGCGCCGCTTCCCCTCGCTTCCACTGCTGCTCGGCGGCTTCTCCTTCGGCTCCACGATGGCGCTGCGCGTCGCCGCCGGCGAGTCGGCGGTGCGGGCCGTGCTGGCCCTCGGCTACCCCCTGCTGCGCGAGGGCGAGACCGCGCCGCTCGCGGCCGTGCGCCAGCCCCGCCTGTTCGTGCAGGGTGAACGCGACGAGTTCGGCCCCGCTGCGGCCCTCCGCCCGGTGGTCGAGCGTCTGCCGCCGCCGCGCGAGCTGCTGGTGATCGCCGGCGCCGACCACTACTTCACCGGGCGCCTCGAGCCCCTGCAGCAGGCGGTCGCCGGCTGGGCGGCGCGGCGGCCCTGGCGAGGCTGACGGCTCAGCGGCCCAGGCCGAGGGTCGAGGAGGACTCGGCCTCCGGCTCCCCGCGTTCCGCGGAGCGCGAGCCGACGCCGGCCAGCACCCGCAGCAGCAGCATCGCCAGCAGCGCCAGGAAGCCGTGCGGGAGCAGCTCCCACCGGCCGCCCAACCGGAAGGGGACCGCCAGGGCGTAGGCGAGCGCCAGCGGCGCCGCGTACCGCCAGAACACCGTGCGCTCCTCCCAGGCGAAGGCGGCCGCGAACAGCGGCAGCGCCAGCTGCGGCCCGAGCGGGGTGGGCACCAGCCGAAGGGCGAGAAGCTCCAGCACCGCGGTGAGCACCACGCCCTCGACGAACGCGGTCGCCACCCGGCCGCGCTCGTAGAGGTAGGCGAAGCCGAGCCCGCCCATCACCGCGACCAGCGCGCGGCCTCCCGCGACCGCCGGCATCCCCAGGCGGGGCAGTGCCCAGCCGCCGTAGACCAGCGTGAAGACCGCGCCCGAGGCGTTGCGGATCCACTTGGCCAGCCGGCTCTGCGGCAGCACCAGCAGGTCCGCCAGCAGGTAGCCGATGTACGCGTAGCAGGGCCACACGGCCGCGAAGGAGCGTGTCTTCCAGAAGACGACGAGCGCCAAGCCGAGCGCCGGACCCGCCTCGAAGAGCCGCGGCCACGGCGCCGGGCCGCGCCAGAGGGCGTCGATGCGGGCGTCGGCCTTCACCCCCGGCATGAGCGTCCGCTCCACCCGCCGCCGCAGCTCCGCGAGAAGCGCGGGCACGGCCTGGTCGGCGGGCAGCTCCCGGTAGGGCGCCGGGTCGATCGGGTCGTGATAGCGGACGCGGATGGTGGCGAGGGTGGGCACCAGGCGGAAGTGCGGCCAGGCGCGGAAGGCGCCGCGGATGGTCGCCGGGACCAGCGGCGCCCCGGTCTCGAGAGCCAGGCGTGCCGCTCCCGCGCGCAGCTCCGGCTCCATCCAGCCGGTCCGGGAGCGGCGGCCTTCCGGGAAGATGCCGACCAGCTCGCCGTCCTCGAGCAACTGCCGCGCCGTGTCGTAGCCGGAGCCGCCGCTGCCGCGGCGCACGTCGACGGGAAAGGCGCCGAAGACCCGCAGCAGCGACCCCAGCAGCGGCACCCGGAAGATCGCGTCCCAGGCCATGAAGCGGATGGGACGGTCGAGCTGCAGCGACAGCAGAACCGGGTCGAGGTACGAGGGATGGTTGGCCGCGATCACGGCCGGGCCGCGCCGGGGGACCTTCTCCTCGTCCAGGCAGTCGTAGGTGAAGAGCACCCGGAACAGCGCCTCCAGCAGGGCCTGCAGCGCGTCGTGCATCACGGCCGCGGGCGCCCGGCTGCCGCCCGCGCGGGGTGTCGCGAGGGCAGCTCCGAGACCAGCGGGCGGACGGCGGTCCACTCCCGCTCGAGCGCCCGCACCAGCTCGGGGGCTCCCTCCGTCGAGCCCGAGCGGCCGAGCACCTCCAGCCGGCCGCACAGCTCCGCCATGCGGCGGCAGCCCAGGTTGGCACAGCTGCCGAGGAAGCTGTGGGCCGTCCGCTCGAGCTGGGAGGGGCTGCGGGTGGCGGCGCGCCGCAGCGACGTCATCCGTGCGGGGGCCAGGCGCAGGAAGGTGGCGACCACCTCTTCCAGCAGCGAGCCGTCCTCGTCGATGGAGACGAGCGTCTGCACCACCGCCTCGTCGAGCCGGTCGACCGCCGGCGCCGGCGTCGGCGGCTGCGGCCCCGGCGCCGGGGAGGAGGCGGCGCCCGCACCGAGCCAGCGCTGCAGCGCGGACTCGAGCGCCTCGGGCGTGACCGGCTTGGCCACGTAGTCGTCCATGCCCGCCTCGAGGCACTTCTCGCGGTCACCCTTCATCGCGCTGGCGGTCATGGCGATGATGGGCGTGTGGCGCCCGCCCGCCTCGCGCTCGCGGATGCGGCGGGTGGCCTCGTAGCCGTCCATGCCCGGCATCTGGCCGTCCATCAGCACCACGTCGTAGCGCGTGCGCGCGCAGGCCTCCAGCGCCTCGCCGCCGCTGTCGGCCACGTCGACGCGGTAGCCGAGCCGCTCCAGGATGCGGACCGCCACCTTCTGGTTCACCTCGTTGTCCTCGGCCACCAGCACCGCGGCCGATCCGCGGGGGCGGCTCTCGGCCAGGGTGTGCCGGGTGATCAGCTGGGTGCGGCCCGGCGCGCCCTCGCCCACCAGCTCCAGCAGGCAGTCGTGGAGGTCGGCCTCGTCCACCGGCTTGGTGAGGTAGGCGGAGATGCCGGCCTTCGCGGCCTCGGCGCCCTGGCCGCGCTGGCCGAACGAGGTCAGCAACGCCAGCTTCACCGACTGCAGCTCGGGGACGGCCCTGATCGCCCGGGCCAGGGTGAGGCCGTCCATCTCGGGCATCCTCATGTCGAGGATGGCGAGGTCGAAGCCGGCGCCCGAGGCAGCCGCCTCGCGCAGGGCCCCGAGCGCGGCCAGGCCGTCGTCGACGGCGCTCACCCGCATGCCGCGCTGGCTCAGCTGCTGGGTGAGGATCTGGCGGTTGGTGGCGTTGTCGTCGACCACCAGCACCCGGCGCCCGGCCAGCCGTCCCGGTCGGGTCGGCAGCTGCGCCGCCTCCTGCGGCTGGCGCTCGAAGCACAGCTCGAAGCGGAAGGTGCTGCCGCGGAGAGGCTCGCTCTCCACGCTGATGGAGCCACCCATCAGCTTCACCAGGCGCTGCGAGATGGCGAGGCCCAGGCCGGTGCCGCCGTAGCGGCGGCTGGCGGACCCGTCGGCCTGCACGAAGGACTCGAACAGCCGCGACTGCAGCTCGGGCTCGATGCCGATGCCGGTGTCGCGCACCTCGAAACGCACTGCCGCCCGCGAGGGAGAGGCCTCGCCGCGGGTGACCCGTAGCACCACCTCCCCCTTCTCGGTGAACTTCACGGCGTTGCCGACCAGGTTGGTGAGCACCTGGCGCAGCCGGCCGGGGTCGCCGCGCAGAGCGTTGGGGACGTCGTGGTGGATCAAGCACAGCAGCTCGACGCCCCTCGCCTGCGCCGCCTCCGCGAACGACGCCAGCACCTCGCGCGCAGCCCGCCGCAGGTCGAAGTCCGTGTGGTCGAGGTCCAGCCGCCCGGCCTCGATCTTGGAGAAGTCCAGGATGTCGTTGACGATCTCCAGCAGAGCGCGGCCGGACTGGTCGATCACCTCGGCGTACTCCCGCTGCTCGGGGGTGAGCTCGGTGTCCAGCAGCAGGCGGGTCATGCCGATCACCCCGTTCATGGGGGTGCGGATCTCGTGGCTCATGTTGGCCACGAACTCGGACTTGAGCCGGGAGGCCTGCAGCGCCGCCTGCCGCGCCCGCACCAGCGGGTCGATGCTCTGCACCACGCCCACCGCGCCGACCACGGCGCCCGAGGCGTCGCGCCAGGGGTGGACGCTCCAGCGCAGGTAGACGCGGGTGCCGTCGGAGCGCTGCACCGCGTCCTCGGGCTCGGTCACCACCTCTCCCGCCAGCGCCCGCTGGAACACCGCGAGGTAGCGCTCCGGCATGGAGGGCCAGACCTCGGAGAGGGTGCGGCCCACCAGCGAAGGCCCGGCGACGCCGACGTAGCGCAGCCAGCGCTCGCTGTGGGCGAGGTGGCGGCCCTCCCGGTCCAGCATGGCCATCGCCACCGGAGCGTGGGCGACGATCTGGCGCAGCTGCGCGCGCTCGCGCTCGAGCGCCTCCTCCGCCAGCTTGCGGGCGGTGATGTCGCGGGTGAGGGCCTGCAGGCCGGCGAAGCGGCCATCCTCGAGCAGCAGCTGCACCCGCTGCCCCACCCACAGCTCCTGGCCGCCGCGGGTGGTCATCGGGAACTCGCAGTAGGTGTTCGGTATCCCCTGCTCGCGCTGGTCCTGGTAGAAGCGGCGCGCCTGCTCCCGATAGTCTGTGCGCACCAGGTCCAGGAACCCGAGTCGGCCGAGCTCGACCTCGTCGTAGCCGAGCACCTCGCGGGCGGCGGGGTTGGTGTAGGTGAAGCGGCCGTCAGCGTCGCAGCGGTAGATGATGTCGTCGGCCGCCTCCACCAGCCCGCGGAACCGCTCCAGCTCCGAGGCCAGCGCCTGCGCCGCAACGGCGCGGCGGCGCCGTGAGGCGAGCGCCCAGACCAAGGCTCCGCTGCCGGCGAGGGCGAGGCCGATCGCGAACGCGAGGGTGGGGTTCAGCGCGGGCGCTCCAGGCCGTCACACAGTAAGGCGGCGACCGGGACGGGTCAAGACACCGGCGTCGTCACCTGCGCCGGGGTGGCGGGCCTGCTCTCGCGGGCAGCGGCAGCAGCCGGCCGAGCAGCTCGAGCGTGGCGGTCGCCACGCCCAGGGAAGCCGCGAGGAGCAGGGTCGGCGATACGGCGAGGAGAAGCTGGACCGCGAGCGGCCGAAGCCACCGGAAGGACGACAAGCCAGGCGACCATGGCAGCTCCTGTCGGCGTCGTAGGCGTGGCGCCCCGCCTTTCGTCTGATGTGACAGGCCTGCCGAAGTCCGGGTTGGACGGTCGTCCGTGCGCGAAGTCAAACGATGGCAGGCAGCTGACGACCCGGTGGACGGGGTGGAGCGGGGAACGCGACAGGGACGATCACGCCCTCGTCCCGGGTAAGCGCACTGTAAGCTCCGGGAAGAACTCCGAGGCGCCACCGCTCTCCCACGCGCTTTAACCCTCCCCTTACAGGCGTGTGTAGATCCGCGCGGGCGGGCCCTGTTCCAATACCGTAGCCGGCTTCAGTGGATCCTCGGGCATTTGCCGAGTCCGGCTGGCCAAGGAGACGAACGATGCCGAGACTCTCGACGGCTCTCGCCTGTGCGTCGTGGCTCCTCGTCACGGCCTGCAACGCCACCTCCACGCTGCCGACGACGACCACGGCGGCGACCACGACGGCCACCGTCACCGACACGTTCACCGGAACCCTGGCGCAGGGCACTTCCGCCTCCAGCACCTTCACGGTGGGGACGGCGGGCACGGTCACCATCACCCTCGTCTCGCTCTCCCCGCAGACCACCATCACCATGGGCGTGGGGATCGGCACCCCGAGCGCCAGCGTCTGTGTCGTCAACGCGGCCCAGGACGACGTCAAGGTGGGCGCGTCGATCCAGGCCTCGCTCAACCCGGGCACGTACTGCGTGCTGCTCTACGATCTGGGCAACATGAGCGGCCCCGACGCCTACTCGCTCACGGTCGTGCACCCTTGAGACGGCGCCAGGTCTGAAGGGCGAAGCGGCGGCGCTCAGGCAGGCGCCGTCTTCCGCCCGGAAGTTGACCGCCGTCGGCGCCGCCGTTACAGTGGTCTCATTCAATGCCTCGGCAGCTCGCGATCGCCGCCCTGCTGCTTCTCGGCATGGCGGCGGCCACCATCGAGGAGTCGTTCATCCACGACGACGACGGCTGCGTCGTAGAGACGCACTGCAACGCCTGCCTGCTGCAGCTCGGGGGCGCCGGCGTGGTGCCCGCCACCTTCTCGCTGCCCCCGGTGCTCGCGCTGCTCGAGACCGTCGTCCCTCCCGCGACACTCCGGCACGAGGAGGCATCGCCTCGGGCCCCCGTCTCCCGCGGCCCACCCCTCGCCTGAGGCCGCATTCGTCCGTCCACGTCGAGCGTGCGTGTCCGCGCCGTGTTTCCGCGGCCGGTGAGGGTTCGTCGCAGCGGGGGGTGTATGCGTGGCTTTGGAGTCCGGAGGTCGGGCCTGGTGGTGGCGATGGGAGGGCTGTTGGGGCTTCTGCCCGCGGCCCGGGTGAGCGCACAGCCTGCACAGACGGAGGCAGCGGCGGCGCCCGCTCCCGCCAGCACGGCCGAGGAGGTCGCGCGGCTGCGGAACGAGCTGCTGGCGCTGCGCGACGAGTACGGCCGGCGCATGGCCGACATCGAGGCGCGGCTGGCCGCGCTCGAGGCGCGCGGCGCGAGCCGCACCGAGCCGGCGCCGGCAGGAACACCCGCCGCGCCGCCCGTGGCCACGGCCCCGGCGGAGCCGGGCACGCCGCCCACGACCGGGGGCCCCGCCATGGCGGCCGCCGTCCCGCCCGGCGCGGCGACCGAGGGCGGACCGGCGTCGCTGCCGGTCTACGGAGGGGGCGCCGCCACCTCCAAGGTCTTCAACCCCGACATCGCGGCCATCGGCGACTTCATCGGCGCGATGGGCAGCAGCCGACCGCCCGGCTTCAGCCCGCCTTCCGGCGGCGAGCCTTCGCTGCAGATGCACGAGTCCGAGCTGTCGTTCCAGGCCGTGGTCGACCCCTACGCACGCGCCGACTTCTTCCTCACCTTCGGCCCGGACGAGGTCGGCGTGGAGGAGGCGTTCATCACCTTCCCCACGGTCCCCGGCGGTTTCCTGCTGCGCGCCGGCAAGATGCGCGACGCCTTCGGCAAGGTCGACGCCCAGCACAACCACGTGCTGCCGTTCATCGACCGGCCGCTCGTCTCGATGAACCTCCTCGGCGGCGAGGACGCCCTGGCCGACGCCGGCATCTCGGTCGCCCGTCTCATCCCCAACCCCTGGATCTTCCTGGAGGCGACCGGACAGGTCTTCCGCGGCGAGTCGACGGTGTTCCACGCCGAGACCCGCGGTGACCTCGCCTACGTCGGTCACCTGCGCGGCTACCGCGACCTCAGCGAGTCGACCAACCTCGACCTGGGCGGCTCGATCGCCTACGGTCACAACGACGCCGGAGCGACGGTCGTGCCGACCAGCGGCACCCCGGGCGACTTCACCACGCGTCTGCTCGGCGTCGACGCCACCCTGCGCTACCGCCCGCTCCGGCGCTCCATCTACACCCACTTCCTGGCCCGCGCCGAGCTGGTCTGGAGCCGGCGCGAGCAGCCCACGTTCACCGCCGACTCCTTCGGCGGCTACGGCTACCTCGAGTACCAGTTCGCGCGGCGGTGGTTCGCCGGGCTGCGCCTCGACAGCTCGGAGCGCGCGGACAACCCCTTCCTGCGCGACCAGGGCGGCTCGTTCATCCTCACCTACTGGCCGAGCGAGTTCAGCCAGATCCGCGGCCAGTACCGGCGCACCAGCTACGGCGAGGGCCGGACCGCCAACGAGGGGCTGTTCCAGTTCATCTTCGCCATCGGCGCCCACGGCGCCCACCCGTTCTAGCCCGAGGTTCCCCCATGAAGATCCCGAAGCTCCTCCTCGCCGCCTTCGCGCTCGCCGCGGCCGCCCCCGCCGGCGCCACCCTCCGCGTGGTCGCCTCCACCGAGGACCTCGCCGACCTCACCCGGCAGGTCGGCGGCGACAAGGTGAGCGTCGACGCCATCGCCCGCGGCTACCAGGACCCGCACTTCGTCGAAGCCAAGCCCAGCTTCATCCTCAAGCTGTCGCGGGCCGACCTGCTGGTGGTGGTCGGGCGCGAGCTGGAGATCGGCTGGCTGCCGCCGCTCATCCAGCAGAGCCGCAACGCGAAGATCCAGGTCGGCGCGCCGGCCTACCTCGACGCCTCGCTGAGCGCCGAGATCCTCGAGATCCCCACCGGCCAGATCACCCGCGCGATGGGAGACGTGCACCCGCTCGGCAACCCGCACTACTGGCTGGACCCGGAGAACGGCCGCCGTGTGGCGAAGGCGATCGCGCAGAAGCTCTCCGATCTCGACCCCGGCGACGCCGCCTACTTCCAGTCGCGCGAGGCGGACTTCGAACGGCGCCTGACGGAGGCGGAGAAACGCTGGGACGCGATGATGGCGCCCTCCAGGGGCCTCAAGATCGTCACCTACCACAACTCCTGGCCCAACTTCGCCAAGCGCTTCGGCCTGAACGTGGTCGGCTACGTCGAGCCGCGCCCCGGCATCCCGCCCTCGCCCGGCCACACGATCGAGCTGATCGCGGAGATGAAGCGGCTGAACGTGAAGATCCTGCTGGTGGAGCCCTACTTCGACCTCAAGACGCCCAACTCGGTGGCCCGCGAGACCGGCGCGCGGGTGGTGGTGATGTCGCCCTCCGTGGGAGGCGAGAAGGAGGCCGCGGACTACTTCAAGCTGTTCGACTACGACATCGACCTGCTGACCAGGGCCATCAAGGAGACGGGGGCGAAGTAGATGGACCTCACCATCCTCAGCTTCCTGGCGGCGCCCTTCGTGGCGAGCCTCATCCTCACCGGCATCCACGCCTACCTGGGCGTGCACGTGGTGGAGCGCGGCGTCATCTTCGTCGACCTGTCGCTGGCGCAGATCGCCGCCCTCGGCTCCACCATGGCCATCCTGCTGCCCTTCACCGGACAGGACCCGCACGGCCCCTGGGTCTACTGGACCGGGCTCGCCTTCACCTTCATCGGCGCCGCCATCTTCTCCACCATCCGGGTGAAGCGGGCCCGCATCCCCCAGGAGGCGATCATCGGCATCGCCTACGCGGTGGCCTCGGCGGCCACCATCCTGGCCATGAGCCAGTCCACCTCGGAGAGCGAGCACCTCAAGGACATGCTGGTCGGCAACATCCTCGCCGTCTCCTGGTGGGAGGTGGGCAAGACCGCGGCGCTCTACGCGGTGATCGGGCTCTTCCACTTCCTCTTCCGCCAGCGCTTCCTGGCCATCTCCATGGACCACCAGAAGGCGGAGCAGGAGGGGATGTCGGTGCGCTTCTGGGACTTCCTCTTCTACGCCTCCTTCGGCTTCGTGGTGACCTCCTCGGTGCTCATCGCCGGCGTGCTGCTGGTGTTCTGCTACCTGATCGTCCCCTCGGTGGCGGCCATGCTCTACGCCGACCGCGTCGGCCCGCGGCTGGCCATCGGCTGGACCATGGGCACGGTGGTCTCGGCGCTCGGCATCTTCCTCTCGGTCAAGCTCGACCTGCCGACCGGCGCGTGCATGGTGTGCACCTTCGGCCTGGTTCTCATCCTGATGGCGGCGGCGCGGCCGCTGTTCCGGAAGGCGAACGGACTGTCGGCGGCGGGCGGAGGAACGACGGCCGCCTGAGCCCGGCACCGCCGTCCATCTATATCAACTGTTGATAGAGTTGACGGCGATGGCGAGGGCCCTGGCATGGTAGTGTTCCCGGCCATGCCCGGGACCGAGACGGCTCCGTCGCACCGCACCGCCGCCCTGCTGTGGGCCGTCGCCCTGGTGCTGATGCTGGGAGCGGCCGTCTGGCAGCGGCTGAGCGGCCCCACCCACCCGCGGCTCGGCCGGACCACGGTGGCCGGCCAGCCCATGCGCTGGCGGCTGCTGCGCAGCGGCACCTCGGGCGAGCCGTTCCTGGTGACGCTGCGCCCGCCGGCCGGGGTGGGCGGCGTGGTGCGCTACCGCCGCTATCCGGGTTCCCAGCCGTTCACGGAGGTGCCCCTGCAGCGCGACGACGACGCGCTGGTCGCGCTGCTGCCGGCGCAGCCGCCCGCGGGCAGGCTCGAGTACTTCGTCCTCCTCCGCGACGGCTCGGGCGAGCTCCGGCTGCCGCCGGGCGAGCCGGTGGTGATGCGCTTCAAGGGCGAGGTCCCCGCGCTGGTGCTGATCCCCCACGTGGTGGTGATCTTCCTCTCCATGCTGATCGGCGTCCGCGCCGCTCTCGCGGCCCTGCTCGGCCGCCCGGAGGCGAGGCGCTACGCCTGGGTGACGCTCGTCGGCATCACCCTCGGCGGCATGATCCTGGGGCCGGTGGTGCAGAAGTACGCCTTCGGCGCGTTGTGGACGGGCTGGCCCTTCGGCAGCGACGTCACCGACGACAAGACGGCGGTGATGTGGCTGGCCTGGATCGCGGCGGTGGCGGTCGTCTCGCGCCGGCGCGAAGCGCGCGACCGGCTGGCCCGGGTGGCGGTGGCGCTGGCGGCGGCGGTGATGATCGCCGTCTACGTGGTGCCGCACAGCCTGCGCGGCAGCCAGTTGGACTACTCGAAGCTGAGGCCCGCGCCCGGCTCCGAGCCCAGCCACCTCGCCCAGTAGCTCACTTCGCTCCGCCGGCGCCGCCACCGGGCAGCGAATGGTAGTAGCGGCCCAGCCACTCCACGATCGCCTTGCGCAGCGGCCGCACCTCCAGCAGCCCCTCGCTGCGGTAGATGACCCTGCCGCCGGGGGCGACCAGCATGGTGTAGGGAAGCGCGCCCTGCCACCTGGAATCCACCGCCTCGATGAGCGCGTAGGGGTCCGGCTTGTCGAAGGCGAGGTTGCGCATGGAGGCGTGCTGAGCCTCCAGGAACGCCTTCGCCTTGCCCTGCGTCTCGGGCGGGTCGGCGTTCACCGTCACCAGCTCGAAGTCGCGCCCGCGGTAGATGTGAAAGAGGTCGACCAGCTGCGGGAACTCCACCACGCAGGGTCCGCACCACGTGGCCCAGACGTTCACCAGCCGGAGCTTCTTCGGGTCGCCCTGGGCGAGAGCCTGGGCACCGGCGAGGTCCACCGGCTCCAGGGTCACCGGCTCCTTCGCCCACTCCGCGAAGCCCTCTTTCACCCAGGCCCGCTTATCCGCCCACTTGATGGAGCAGCCGAAGACCTTGGTGGTCTCCACCGGCACCGGCCGGCCCTCGAGGACGGCCTCGATCGCCTGCCGCGCGTCGGCGGTCTTCGCCCGGGCGGGGTTCTCGTTGTCGT
>Ga0335069_10000997_pt1 | contig 45601 bp, 35 predicted proteins | sample Lox_Sample_11_FD_206714 | JGI IMG/M metagenome (GOLD analysis project Ga0335069, IMG submission 206714) | Soil microbial communities from Loxahatchee National Wildlife Refuge, Florida, United States - Lox_Sample_1.1 | ecosystem: Environmental > Terrestrial > Soil > Wetlands | place: USA...
TACCATTAGCCGTGGCTAAATCTTACAGCGAAAGCATTCTCATAGGGGGCAATATCATGATCACCAGCAGCACTCGATTTATCCGCAAGTCCGCCCAGCATGGCCAAGGAATGACCGAATACATCATCATCGTCGCCTTGATCGCAGTGGCGGCCATCGGCGTTTATTCCTATTTCGGCAAGACCGTTCGCAACCAGACCGCGGGCATGGCCCAAGAACTGGCGGGCAAGGACGCCTCAACGGCGATCAGCAACGCCGGCTCCAGCGCCGATACCGCGCAGACCACGGCCAACAAGGACAAGGGGCTGAACAAGTTTAATCAGGACAACCCGCACTGAGCCCGTAGCTAATCCGTTTGGCAAATCAACTTGGACGGCGTCCAAGTGAAGGGCTCATGCTCGTCTGAAACCCTGCGGAACCAGCGCGGCCAGGCGCTGGCGTTTGCCACGCTGTTTCTGGTGGCAGTGTTGCTGGTGATGCTGACGATGTACAGCGTCGGCCAACTTGCGATCGAAAAAATGCGGCTGCAGGACACCGCCGATGCGGCGGCCTATAGCGCCGCGCTGGAGCAGGCGCGCGATTACAACTTCTCCGCCTATACCAATCGCGCGATGATCGCCAATCAGGTAGCCGTTGCACAGATTGTCGGCATGACGTCGTGGGCACGCAATTATGCGGACGTATTCTCGACGCTGACGCCGCAGGTTGAGTGGATGGCGCAAGGCGTGGTCGCCGACGTCATGTGGACGCCCGAAGTGGAAATTCTCGGACCGATCGCAGACGGATTGAAGAGCTTCATGGACGCCTATGGCCCGGTCTCGGTCGGCATCATGAACGTGCTGATCGACGGTCTCGGTTTCGGGCAGCAGGTGTTCCACTACGGGACCGCGCTGACGGTGGCGCAGACGCTCGGCGTGCTGAACCAGGTCGCGTCCGACATCTACAACATGACCGGCTTCGACATCAGCGGTCTGACCAATATCATCTCCGATCCGAGCTACGACATCATCCAGAAGAACGACCCCGATGCCCACCTGAGCAACCTCGGTGTCGCCGCTTTCGTCTACAACACCGTCAACTGGCTCGGTTTCACCAAGCAGTACGATCCGACCGCCAGCGGCGGCACCGGCGACGGAACGTCGCCGAACGACAATCGTTTTGCGCACGTGGCCGTCGATTCGATGGACGGATTCTACAAGCAGCGCACCCAGCCGTACGTGCCGTTCCCGTGGCCACTGCCATCAGTGTTCGCCGATCCGACCTACATCGTCGGCGGTCCGATGGTGTACGGCTTCACGATGCTGCTGTTTCACAACGGCGGCACCGAACTCAAGAACGACAATAAGACTTGGAGCGCGATGGACGTCACGAGTTTCTTCGGCCTTGTGACGGTACCGATCTATATCCCGCCGTTCGGTCCGTTCCTGAATCTGCCGATCCTGCCGTGGCTGATCCCGCCGCTGGGTTCCGGCGCCGGCGGCGCCGCGCAGGTCGGTTCGAGCAGCAACCTGAGCGCGAGCGGCAACAACTTCGACGATTCCACCGACGCCTACAGCAAGGCGTATTCGGCCAACGGTCTCGCCGCCGCCGAGCAGGAAGGCAAAGGCGCGGGCTCGACGATGGGTCTCGCGGTGCCCTCAAGCAGCGGCGGGCTGCGCAAATACTATGACATCAAGGACACCGCGCAGGCGACCGACGCCGACCATCACAGCGACGTCGCACCGGCAATTGTGATCGAAGTGGTCAAGCCTTCGTCGTCGCTGCTGACCGCGAGCGCGGCGCCGCTCAACATCGGCAAGAACACCACGCCCGACGCGGCGACCAAGGCGGCGGTCGCAAGCGGCGGCCTGCACAATCCGCTGCTCGACAGCAACGGCAATGCGAGCCTCGATGTCGGTGACGGCACCGCTTCGAATGTGATGAAAGCGCTGTCCAAGGCGGAAGCGTATTTCTCGCGTCCGCCCAAGCTGTGGCCGCGCGACAGCAACAAGGAAACCGAATACGGCAGCCTCTACAACCCATACTGGCAGGCGCGGCTGGTGTCCAATGATCTGACCGAACAGGGCCTGTCGCTCGCGTTTCAGGGGTTGCTGACGGGCACCCCGGTTCCGTCGTGGGCGCAATAAGCATGACGTTCCGCCGCGCACCACTGTCGCGGAACCGTGCGCGCGGCCAGGCGCTGGCCGAATTCGTCATCGCCGCAACGCTGGTGCTCGTGCCGGTGTTTCTGATCATCCCGATGCTCGGAAAGTACATCGACATCAAGAGCTCGACCGTACAGGCGGCGCGTTACGCGGCATGGGAGCGTACCGTCTGGTACGGAAAGTCGGCATCCAGCGACGACTGGGACGCGAACGAGAAAGATGACACCTCGATTGGCCACGAGATCGCACAACGGATTTATGCCAACGCGACCACTACCAAGTTCCAGGACTCCGACAAGGGCGCCGGTGCGTTTGGCGGCGGCAGCGCGAAATCGCTGTGGAAAGATCGCGCCGGCAATTCACTCGTTGACTACAATAACGTCAGCGACAGCCAGTCGAATGATTCAAGCCCCGGCACGCTGAATGAAATCATGAAACCTCTGACCGACGCAATCGATACCGTCAGCTCGCTGCTCGGTGCCGATTTCAAGGTTGAGACCGACGGTCTTTACACCGCGACAGTTACGGTCAACGTCACCAATGGTCAGGCGATTGGCCAGGTCATTGCGCCGGGCGCGCTCAACAGCACCGAGAATTTCAGCGGACTCAACCTGACCTTCACCGCCAAGAATGTGGTGCTCGGCAACGGCTGGAGCGCCAACGGCAGCGACATGGTAAAAAGCCAGGTCGAGGGGTTAGTGCCGCTGTCGGTGCTGGCGCGAGATCCGATCAAGACCGTGCTCAATATTTTCCAGTATGCGACGGCGATCATCGCACCGGAGCTGATGCCCAACAATCTGAAGATCGGCGGCGAAATCCAGCCCGATATCGTGCCAGGCGATCGCATTTATACCAAGCCGTAAACGCGGCAGTTGCAGTATCATGAAACGAAAAAGGGAATGTATCTGCGCGGGCTTCGTGCTGGTGCTGGCGGCGGCGGATGCGCCGGCGGATAACGACAACTGCCCGCCCTTCCCGGTGCCGGAAGGCATGCAGTTGAAATGGGTCGCGCCGGACATGAAGTTCAACGGCGTGCCGATGCAGATACGCGAGTTCAACATAGATAAAAGCGTGGACGAAGTGTTGTCTTACTATAAACAACAGTGGCCGGCACGCGGCAAGCGTCCCGGCGCGGTCGAATACCCGCTCGGCGACTGGCAGGTGGTTGCGGCGCCGGTTGAGCGCTGCTTCTATACCGTGCAGGCGCGCACAACCGGCGCCCACAGCAGCAGCGGCATTCTCGCCGTCACTCATCCACCGTCAGGGCCAGTTGTGCAGCGTGGGCACGACTTTCCGATGATGTTCGGCAGCAAGGTGGTGAATGACATCGACAGCGTCGACGGCCCGAAAATCGCGCGCACGCTGGTGCTGATCAACCAGTTTTCGCCGCAGGCGAATGCCGATTTCTATCAGCGCACGCTGTCGCAGGACGGCTGGCAGACCGTCTCCAGCGTGCCGGTGCCGATGCCGGCCGGCGACGGCTACATGCTGGTAATGCAGCGCGGCGTCAGCCGTGCCGACATGTCGATTTCGCGCAAAGATCAGGATACCACCGTGCTGGTGAACATCGTGGACAAACCATAACCCCGGGAGAATGTCATGCTGCCCATTCGCAAGCCCCTGCATCGATCGTCCCGACAGAAAGGACAAAGCATCGTCGAGTACATCGTGGTCACCTCGCTGGGAGTTCTGGTATTGACGACGCCGGTGCCGCAATCCGACGATCCCGATGCGACCGGAGGCAAGCCGCCACGCTCGGCAATCGGCATGCTGGTGGACGCGCTGAAAGACGCCTATAACAGCTACGCCTATTCGATTTCGCTTTCCACTACAATCACACCCTTTTGAGCAAGGTTCAGGACCATGAGATTTTCCCTACCGCGCATCAACCGCACCTGGCTGATGTTGATTGTCGCGTTGTTGCTGGGTGGGTTGGCAAGCTGGCTGACCGCGCATTACCTGAAAAGCCGGGAGAAAGCGATCGAACAACAGGTCGCCGAGAAGGCGCGCGGCGGTAAAACCGTCACCGTGGTGGTGCCGGTCAAGGATCTGCTGCGCGATACACCGATCACGGCGGAGGTTGTCGCTGCACGCGATATTCCAGCCGATCTTGTCTACGATAACACCGTTCTGGCCGACAATTTCGACAGCATCAAGGGTCTCAAGCTGTTGCACGCGGTGCCGCGCGGCCGCCCGCTTCTCCAGGACGATGTCGAAGAAAAAACCAAGGATTTCGCTGATCTGCTGCCCCCGGGCACGCGCGCGATCACGATGGACGTCGATGAAGTGAATTCGCTTTCCAACATGATCAAGCCGGGCAACTATGTCGATCTGTTCCTGATCACGACCGATCCCGCAAATCCCATGAACGGCCAGCAGATTGTGCCGGTGTTGCAGCGGGTCAAGGTGCTGGCGACCGGCGAGCAGGCGGGCCGGCGCGCGCTCGAAGAAGAAACCGGCCCGCGCGGCGCGCAGGCCCGCCGTTACAGCAATATCACGTTCGAGGTTGCGCCGGAACAGGCGGCGCGCATCGCGCTCGCCCAGCAGCTCGGCAAGGTGCGCGCGGTGCTGCGCAACAGCGAAGACGCCGGCAATCCCGATGTCTATGCGATCACCGAGAAAATGCTGGTGCAGGGCGTAATGCTGAAGCCCGGTTTCTCGGCGGGACCGAGCGTTGACTTCATCATCGGCGGCAAGACCCAGACCGGGGTCGCCTCTGCAGCGGCGCCCGTCATCAATGTAACGGTGCCCAATCTGCCGGGCATGGGTGGCGGGAACGGTGGCGGCGCGCAAATTCCGATGGCCGGCCCCGGCGTTCCGCTTTATGCGACACCACCGGCCGGTCAATAACCGCGCCGGATTCATGAGAAAGAACCGCTAATGAAAGGAATCGTCGTCTCGATTACCGCCTGGCTGTTTCTGGCGGTCGCCATGCCGCTATCGGCAAGCGATACTTCGTCCGCCGTGCCCGCCACGGCAGCATCGCCGGCCGTCGCTGCCGTCCCCGCTGCAACCGATACTGCCGCCGATAGCAACGGCAGCAGCAATAATCAGCTCAACATGTACGCAGGAGAAGTACAGACGCTGCCGATCCAGAATGTAACGCGCGTCGCAGTCGGCAATGGCAAACTGCTGACAGTAAGTGTGCTGCCCGCTGAGCTGGTGCTGGTTGCCGAAAACGTTGGCGATACATCGCTGCTGGTCTGGGTCGGCGCCAAGAAACTGCTGCGAATGACGATCCACATTCATAACGCCGATATCGTCGAGATTTCGAAACAGTTGGCCGCCCTGCTCAAGGATTTCCCCGGCATTTCGGTAGGCCGCGTCGGCGACAACGTTGTCATCGCCGGCAACGCCAGCAAGGAGGACATGGCGCGCATCGATCAGGTTGCCAAACTGTACAGGCAGACCGTCAACATGGTGCGCCTTGAGGAAGTCGGCGCCAAAAAAATGGTTTATATGAAAGTCCAGGTCGTTGAAATGAAAAAATCGCTGTCTGAGACGCTCGGCATCCAGTGGCAGACCTCGATTCCGGGGCCGGCCGGCGCGTTTGCCGGCGATGTGATCTCCAACAGCATGTTCCGGGTCAATCCGTCCGACACCAACCTGCAGCAAAACGTGTTCGTCAACGGATTGCCGTCACGGGTAACGCCGCCGCGCGCCTATCTCGGCGTTGCGACCGCGATCACCTCGACCATCAACCTTGCGGTCAATAACGGCGACGCGTTCGTCCTCGCTTCCCCCGAACTCAGTACGAGCAGCGGCGGCGAGGCCAAGTTTCTCGCTGGCGGCCAGGTGCCGTACGTGGTACCAGCGTCGGGATTGAGCCCGGCGACGGTATCGTTCAAGGATTACGGCGTCAAACTCAGCATCAAGCCGGTCGCTGACGACAACGGCCGCGTGCAGGCGGACATCAGTACCGAAGTGAGTTCGATCGACCAGTCAACCGCAGTCAACGGCGTGCCCGGCTTTCTGACGCGTTCGACCGATTCCGAAATCAACGTGCAGAGCGGTCAAACCATCGTCATGTCTGGCCTGATCGACAACGAAACCGCAAAAAGCGTCAACAAGCTGCCGTTTCTTGGCGATCTGCCGATCCTGGGGGCGCTGTTCCGTTCAACCGGCTTCCAGAGCGGGCGCACCGACCTGATTATTTTTGTGACTCCGACCATTGCCGATCCCAACTCGACCCTCAACCAGCAGCGTCTTGAACGCGCCCAGGAAATGCGGGAAAAATTCGAGAACGGCCTCGGCAAGCAGGGTATCGTCGATTGAGGGCGCTGCGACATGTTTAAAGTCTCGGTCACCACGCCGAAAGGCCAGCAAACGGAAGTCCAGTGCACGATCAGCGCCTGCTCGATCGGCAAGGGCGATGAAAACCTGATCGTGATCCGCGGCTGGTCGATTGCGAAGAAGCACGCGACGATCCACAGTCGCAGCGACGGCATTTATATCGAAGACCATGGTTCGATGACCCGCACCGAGGTCAATGGCAAGCCCGTCGACACCTACGGCCCCCTGTCGCACGAAGACGTAATCCTGATTGGCGGTTACAGCATGCGTGTGCATGAGGAGAAAGGCGCCGCGGATCCCCCTCCGCCAGCGGCGGCGCCCGCCGCTGCCTGTACGGCTGCTGCGGACCCCGCTCCTGCTCCTGCCGCAGTCGAGACTGCCAAACCGGTTGCAGCCGGCGCTGGCGACCTCTATCTGACCCATCGCAAGGAAGTGCATCAGAAACTGATCACGCAGATGGACCTGCGGCGTATCGACGTCAGCCGCATGAATGAGAATGACCTGCGCAACAGCACTTCGGCCTTGATCGATGAAATCATCCGGAACGATACTTCGCTGCCGCCGACGATTGACCGCAAGATCCTGGCCAAGCAGGTGCTCGACGAAACCGTCGGTCTTGGCCCGCTTGAGGACCTGCTGGCCGATTCGAGCGTCAGCGAAATCATGGTCAATCGCTACGACGAAATTTTCATCGAACGTCGCGGCCGCCTCGAAACATCGGGCATCACCTTCACCAGCGAGCAGGCGGTGGTTGGCGCGATCGAACGCATCGTAGCGCCGATCGGACGCCGCATCGATGAAAGCTCGCCAATGGTCGATGCGCGGCTCAAGGACGGCTCGCGCGTCAACGCCGTGATTCCGCCACTGGCGTTGAAAGGCGCCAACATCACGATCCGCAAATTCTCGAAGACCAAGCTCACGGATCAGGACCTGATCAAATATGGATCGATCGCGCCGGAGATGGTCGCTTTCATCAAGGTCGCGGTTCACCAACGTGCCAACATCGTCATCTCCGGCGGCACCGGCTCCGGCAAAACCACGCTGCTCAATGTGCTGTCCAACTATATTCCGGACGATGAGCGCATCGTCACCGTCGAGGACGCGGCCGAACTCCAGCTGAGCCAGCCGAACCTGATCTCGCTCGAAGCGCGGCCGCCGAACTCCGAAGGAAAAGGCGCAGTCACGATCCGTGATCTGGTCAAAAACTGTCTGCGCATGCGGCCCGACCGCATCGTCGTCGGCGAATGCCGCGGCGGCGAAGCGCTCGACATGCTGCAGGCGATGAACACCGGCCATGACGGTTCGCTGACCACTGCGCACGCGAACACACCGCGCGACTGCATCGCACGTCTCGAGGTCATGGTGCTGATGTCGGGCCTTGACCTGCCGGTGCAGGCGATCCGCGAGCAGATTTCCTCGGCCGTCGACATCATCATCCAGCAGAACCGCTTTGCCGACGGCAGTCGAAAAGTCACCCACATCACCGAAGTTACTGGCATCGAAGGCTCGCGCGTCTCTTTGCAGGACATCTTCGTGTTCAAGGAGGAAGGCTACGGCCCGGACGGCAAGCTGCGTGGCCGCTTCGTCGCGACCGGCCAGATTCCGGAGTTCTATGAGGACCTGCGTAACCGCGGCCTCAATCCGGACCTCGGTATATTCCAGTTGAAGGGGAACTGAACTTGAATCTGCTGTGGCTGGTGATCGGCGTCGTCACCGTGTTCGTGATCGTCGTCGGCTGGCTGGTCGCGGAGGCAGTGCAGAAATTCCTCGCCAAGCAGCGCGCGACCATTACCCAAACGGCGCGCACCGGGCTGGCCGACATGTTCATCTTCGTCGATCCGCTCAAGCTGTTCTACTACAACGTGATCGCGCTTGCGGTGGTGCCGGTGATCGTGTGGCTCGCGACCGAGAACCTGGTGTTCGTGGTGTTGAGCGCGGCGGCCATCGTGTTCATGCCGAAATGGGCGGTCAACTATCTGCGCAAGCAGCGCTTCAGTCGTTTCGAGGCGCAGCTGCCGGACGCGCTGCTGATGGTGTCCGGCGCGATGCGCGCAGGCGCCAGCCTGACCGTCGCCCTCGAATCGATGGTCAGCGAGCAGAAGCCGCCGCTGAGCCAGGAATTCGAACTGCTGCTGCGCGAGCAACGGCTCGGCGTCGATTTCGATACCGCGCTCAGGAACATGGAGAAACGGTTGCCGATCCAGGATTTCATCATGGTGGTGGCGGGACTGCGCATCTCGCGCGAGGTCGGCGGCAACCTCGCCGAAATTCTGGAGACGCTGGCCGAGACCCTGCGCCGCAAGTTCGCGATGGAAGGCAAGATCAAGAGCCTGACCGCGCAGGGAAAAATGCAGGGTATCGTGATGACATCGCTGCCGCTGCTGCTGATGCTGGTGCTGTCGAAAATGGAACCTGAAGCAATGCATCCGTTGTTCCACTCGGTGGCCGGCTGGGGCACGCTCGGCGTGATCGCGGTGATGGAACTGCTCGGCTATTGGGCGATCAGGAAAATCACGACCATCGACATCTGATACCATGGCCACTGCCATCGTGATCCTGATTTCGCTGCTGATCGGCGCCAGTGTACTGCTGCTCATCTACAGCATGAGCAGACTGAAAGCCGAAGTGCCGACGGAAGAGCGCGAATACATGGATCCGCTGCCGCTGGCACTGCGACTGGTGTGGCCGCTGGTGCGCTTCCTCGAGTTCCATGTCTGCGCCTACATTCCGGCAGATTCCCTCGAACGCGCGAACGAAAAACTGCAACTGACCGGGGTCGGTTATCTGATCAATTCCGAGCAGTACTACGCGGTGCGCATTGTCGCAGTGCTGGCGATCACGGCGCTGGCCTGGTTTTCGATGGACGCGCTGGGCAATTTCGATCCGACCATGCTTGGGCTCGGCGTCGTTGGCGGCTTTTTCCTACCCGCGTTGTGGCTGCGCGACGTGCGGATCCGTCGCGACAAGGCAGTGCTCAAGGCGTTGCCGGTCTATCTCGATTTCATCACGATGGCGGTCGAGGCCGGCCTCAATCTGACCGGCGCCATCAACCAGGCGATGGACAAGGGGCCGGCCGGACCGCTGCGCCACGAATTCTACATGGTAGTGCGCGATCTGCGCGCCGGCCTGCCGCGCGCCGAGGCGTTGCGGCGCATGGAAAAACGCATGGGATTGCTCGAGATCACGAGTTTCGTCGGCACCGTGATCCAGGCCGAAAAAATGGGCGCGCGGCTCGGTGAAGCGCTGCGCATCCAGGCCGAACAGCGCCGCACCGAGCGTTTCCAGCGCGCCGAGAAGCTCGCGATGGAGGCGCCGGTCAAGCTGATCGGGCCGCTATTGATCTTCATCTTTCCGGTCACCTTCATCGTGCTCGGCTTTCCGATCGCGATGAAATTTCTGGGTGAGGGCATCCTGTGAAATACGGCATGCTCTACGAGAAAAACAGCGGCAAGAAGCTGCTGCCGGAAGTATGGAAGGCGAGTACCAGCTGGGAGCGCATGCGCGGCCTGCTCGGCCGCCCGCCTCTGACTGCCAAGCAGGGCCTGGTGATCGAGCCGTGCCGCATGGTTCATACCATCGGCATGCGCTATCCGATCGATCTCGCCTTCATCGACGCCTCCGGTCGCGTGCGCAAGCTCGTGTTCGCGCTGTCGCCGGGACGGATTGCCGGCAGCCTGTTCGCAACTGCGACGCTTGAGTTCGCCGCCGGCACGCTGCGGCGGATCGGGCTGCAGCCCGGGGACACATTGTTATGGCAGGAAGGCTGAACGCGAAGCATTGCGGCGCGGCACTGTGCGCGGTGCTGCTCGCCGGCTGCGCAGCAGCCGGCGAGCACAAGGATGTTTACGCGCTGAGCAAGGAGGCCGAGATTGCGTTCGACAATCAAGAGGACGCCAAGGCCGAGCAGCTCTACAAAGGACTCATCAAGCAGGCGCCGAATGACGCCGAAAGCTGGTTCCGCCTCGGTAATCTCTATGCGCGCACCAACCATCCCGACCAGGCAGTCGACGCCTATCAGCACGCGTTGATGCTCGACGGCAACAACCCCAAGATCTGGCACAACCTCGGCGTGGTGCGGCTGCGCCAGGCATGGGCCTCGCTGATGCAGGCCGAGGTTCTGACGTCGCCCGACAGCGGCCTCTACGACGAAACCCACGACATGGTCAGGCTGTTGGGCGAGTTGCCGGCGCTCGGCGGCGCGTCACCCAAGAACGACGCCAGTGCCAGCAGCTCCAAAACCGTTCCTGCCAAAAAATAATTCCGGTATGCGGCGTCCCATGCCAGCAAAGCACGGCCAGCGCGGTCAGGCCATCGTCGAATATCTGATTCTGTTCCCGACTATGATTCTGCTGATACTCGGGGCGATCCAGTTCGCACTGCTTTATCAGGTCAAAAGCACGCTTGATTACGCGGCGTTCATCGGCGCCCGCCAAGGCGCGCTGGAGAACGCTTCGATGCTGTCGATCAAGGATGGCATCGCGTCCGGGCTCACGCCGCTGTTCACCTACACCAAGGACAGCGCGTCTTCGCCCGATAAACTGCTGGCGCTGGGCCGCGGCCGCGCGATCGCCTGGGTCGAAGTATTCAATCCGCTGGTGACCAAGGTGCAGATCGTCAACCCGACCAAGGCCGCGTTCGATGGCTACAAGGATCTCTCCGAATCCGGCGACGAGATTCCCAACGATAATCTGATGTACCGGCCGAGCAGCGCTGACTACGACGGTATGTCGATCCAGGATGCGAATCTGCTCAAGATCCATGTCACCTACTGCGCCAAGCTGATCGTGCCGTTCGCCAGCCAGACCATCTATGCGCTCTACCGTGGCCTCAACGGAATCAAGAACCTGGGTTCCGAATATTTCTCTGGCGCCATCGCGAGCGCCGGCGCCGACACCGAATGCCAGGATCCCGCCACCTACGCGCAGGGCAAGATCGACGACGCAGTCGCGCAGATCAACACCTACCTGACCAAGGCCGGCCTGCCGACCATCGGCGGCATCAATGTTTCTTCCTACATCCCGAGTTTCACGATACCGGTACTGAACTGGAATATCGGCGGCATGCGCATCCCGCTTACCGCAGAAGCTGTCGTGCGCATGCAGTCGCCGGTGCACGGAGACGACCTGAATTGAGCCACGCGTTCTACACTCTGCCGCCTTCACCGTGCCTCGTCGATACCAATTATGCCTGGTGGCAAGGCGGCTTCACGCCAGAGCAATTGGCAGCGATCGTCGCGCTCGGCGAATCGTTGCCTGCGCAGCGCGGCACAGTGTTCGCCAGCGACGGCAAGACCCAGCAGGAAATCGAACAGATCCGCCGCACCCATATCGCATGGATGTATTATGACGACCAGTCGCGCTGGATCTATGACCTGCTTGGCTGGATCGCCAATCAACTCAATGCCACCAATTTCGGCTTCGACCTTTACGGTTTCGTCGATGCACTCCAGTACACGGTGTACGAGGCGTCCGAATCAGGGCACGGCTTCTACGATTGGCACATGGATCAGGGCCGCACCCAGTCGCCGAGAAAGCTGAGCATGGTGCTGCAGCTGACGGATCCCTCAGAGTACGACGGCGGCGACCTCGAATTCATGGGCACCAACACCAGCGTTGCCACCAAAGAACTGGGATCGGTACATCTGTTCCCCTCCTACGTGATGCACCGCGTAACGCCGGTTACCCGGGGAATCCGCCGCTCACTGGTTGGCTGGATTTCCGGCCCGCGCTTCAGATAGTTTTTCGGGTCACGATCCGCACGTCAGCGCTCCGGGCCGGGATCCGGCGTCCCCGGACTGCGTTGCCTGTCATCGCGATAAACGTTCACGCCATCGCCCTTGATCAGGATCAAATCCTGGCCGCCCGCCCCCGGTCCCGCTGCAGCGGCAGCCGCCGAAGCCTGAGCTTGCGCATCGGACGCCGTCTGTTCTCCCGACTGCCCTTGCGGTTTGCAGGCGCCAGTTGTATCGGGCGGCCCGCCAGGCCCTCCTGGCCCGCCGGGACCGCATAGCCCTCCTGGCCCCCCCGGGCCGCCTGGACCTCCAGGTCCCCCCGGCCCGCCCGGACCACCGGGTCCGCCTGGTCCTCCGGGACCTCCAGGTCCACCCGGCCCACCAGGCGCGCCGGGAGCGGCTTGTTCTCCTCCTGGACCGTTCGGACCATTAGGACCGCCCGGCCCGCCAGGGCCCCCCGGCCCCAATGGTCCACCTGGGCCCCCCGGCCCGCCGGGACCGCCAGGGCCGCCCGGCCCGCCATCTCCTCCTGGGCCTCCTGGTCCACCTGGTCCGCTGGGTCCGCCGGGCCCCCCTGGCCCCAATGGGCCACCCGGGCCACCTGGGCCTCCGGGTCCCCCAGGTGCGCCGGGACTTCCGGGAGAGCCTGCTGGCGGTCCGCCGGGACCCCCGGGGCCTCCCGGACCGCCGGGACCACCGGGCCCCAAAGGTCCTCCCGGACCTCCGGGACCTCCAGGTCCACCCGGGGCACCGGGTGGTGAAGAAGGACCGCCGGGCCCGCCCGGTCCCAAAGGCCCCCCCGGCCCACCAGGTCCACCGGGACCGCCAGGCCCAAGTGGACCGCCGGGTCCATAAGGGCCACCGGGGCCACCGGGGCCACTCGGTCCACCCGGGCCACCGGGCCCACCGGGACCGCCAGGTGCACCCGGCGTACCGGGACTTCCTGGCGGATCAGCCGGCGGGCCGCTTGGTCCGCCGGGGCCTGATGGGCCACCCGGCCCTCCAGGACCGCCTGGTCCACCTGGACCTCCAGGGCCACCGGGTCCTCCTGGACCGCCGGGTCCCCCAGGAGTACCAGGAGTGCCAGGCGAAGCCGGCGGGCTGCCTGGACCACTAGGGCCACCGGGCCCCCCCGGTCCTTCCGGGCCGCCAGGACCGCCGGGTGCGCCCGGAGTACCGGGGCTTCCGGGCGGACTGGCCGGCGGACCATCGGGACCACCCGGTCCCTCTGGCCCTCCAGGTCCGCTTGGCCCACCGGGACCTCCGGGCCCCCCCGGCCCACCGGGACCTCCGGGCCCCCCCGGCCCGCCGGGACCTCCAGGGCCCCCCGGCCCGCCGGGACCTCCAGGTCCGCTTGGCCCACCCGGCGCTCCCGGGGTACCAGGGGCACCAGGCGGTGTGCCGGGGCTGCCAGGTGTTGTACCAGGAGGCGTGCCTGGCGTTCCCGGCGGCGTCGTTCCTGGCGGAGCACCGGGTGTCGGACCGCCTGGCGGATTACCGGGCCCCCCCGGGCCCGGGCTCGAAGGCACGCCCGGTGGCGGATTGCCGCCGGGTCCCTGCGGTCCAGAACCCGGTGGGCTCGACGGTCCGCCTGGACTACCCGGACTGCCTGGGGTCCCGGGTCCACCGGGAGCACCAGGCGGACCTCCGGGAGATCCGCCGGGACCACCGGGCGTACCGCCGGGTCCGCCCGGTGTTCCGGGTCCCGGTGCGCTCGGCGGGCTGCCCGGCGCCACCGGCGCGCCCGGTGTAAACGCATTGGGATCCGGTGCCTGGCCTGCCTGCCCCGGCGGGCCGACGCCGGGATCAAAACTGGCAGTAGTAGTCGGCGTGGTGTGTACAAAAACGTTGCCGGTCGTCGACACTTTCAAAGTACGACCGCCGATATCGAAAGGCGCACCCAGATAAGCATCGGAACCGACGTGAATATCTCCGCTCAGCGTATTGCCGCCGCCGGTGCCGCTGACGAGTATCGTGCTGTCGGCGGCGAACTTGTCGAGCAAATCGAGCGAATAATTGGTGTCGATGACTTCCTTCGGCGCGCGACCGACCAGCGTTGTGCTGGCGGAGGTCGAAGCATTGGCATTCAACACCATGACCGGCGAAGTACCGAGATCCGCAATGGTGGTCGTCAAATCGGCGCCCGCGGCGCCGGCGCCCGCGACCTTGATCGATTCGCCAGCCTGAAAACCTGTGCTCGAGTTGACCACCAGCACGCTGGAGCCGGCCTGGATCCAGCCTTGGGTCGTGGTGGTCGTGCTGTCGGCGTGAGTAACGGTGACGGTGACGTTGGTGGTGGTCGTTGCCGCGCCGACGCCGAGATTGACCTGCTGTCCTTGCGAGAAAATTGTTGTCGTCAGTACACTGCCGCCGCTGCCGGTGCCGATCACGTCAACCGTGTTGCCGATCGCGAAACCGGCAATTGAACTGACCGTCAGCAAGTCCGAGCCGGCGGCGATGGTGCCCGCGGTCTGCGCGGTATGGAAATAGTCGAGGCTGTTGTAGACACCGACAGAATTGCTCAGCGTGTACGGCTGCAGCGTGACCGTGCTGCCGACGGCCATCGCATAATTGGTGGCCGTGCTGGGCATGTTCAGCGCATCACTCTTGAACAGCAACTGGCTCGGCCCGCTGCCGCCGGTGGTATCGAAAGCAAGCAGTGCGAGTCCGCCGCTGCCGCCGGCGACCAGTCCCAGACTATGCACCGGGCCGACGTTATAGACTTTGATATTCCCCTGCGTGGAAATCAGGAGGTTCTGTCCCTGCAGGTTCACTGCGCTGTCGTTGCCGACGAACACGTTGCCGGTCAACACCGGCGTCTGCGTAATGTCCTGCGCGGTCGAACCGAGGCCGGTGATCAGTTGATTGCCGCCGATTGTGATATTGGCCTGCGCGTTAAAACTGCGCAGCGTGTCGGCCGAATAATTGGCGCCGCCGCTACCGACCGCGTTATTGGTCACGGTCTGACCACTGATCGCGACGCTGGCGCCATTGTCGAGCACCAGCTGATTGCCGACGATGTCCTGGATGGTCGCGGTCAGATCGGCGCCGCCGGCCCCGGCGCCGGCAATAGTGATCGTATTGCCAACTGCAAAGCCGGTGGTCGAGGCGACATTCAGCAGTTTCGCGCCGCCCGTGATATCGATGCTGCCGGTCAACGTGCCCGAGGTCGCCGCTGGAGTGTTGATCGACACGGTCTGGCCGGCGACCGTAGCACTGACGACCGCATTCAGGGACAGCGTCTTGGTCGCACTGTCGATGCCGATGATCGTTGCAGTCAGCGTGCCGCCGCCGACGCCGGCATTCGGGATGCTGATGCTGTCGCCGACTGCGAATCCGGTCACGTTGTTGACGGTGACGGTCGCCGATCCTGCGCTCGCCGAACCGGTGGCGGAAGCCGCTGCCGGCGTTGTCACGCTGACGGCCGCTGAGCCAATGGTGGTGCCGGCTGCGGTATCGATGATGAGCTGCTTGTGTGCGCTGTCGATCGCGGTGATCGTTGCGGTCAACGCTGCGCCGCCCGCGCCGGCGCCGGGAATGTTGATCGTATCGCCAACTGCGAGACCGGTGATGTCGTTGACCGTCACTATCGTCGTGCCGGCATTCAGGTCGATGCTGCCGGTGGTCGCGGCGTGCGGCAGATCGCTGCCGCTTGCATTCGCGATGCCGACCGCATCGCCGGTATTGTACGGCTGAATCACGACATTGACGCCGGGTTGCGTCCTGACCAGCGCGCCGTTGTTGACATTCAGGGAATCGGTGCGGAACAGCAGATTCTGTCCGGTGCTGGTGAAGGTCTGGAGGGTCTGCGGCCCGGCCGAAATGAACGCGAGATCACCGGTGTTGTAAACCGAGACCGCGGTCAGACTGCCGCCGGTCGTCACACTGACGTTGCCGGCGCGCTGTAAGAGGTCCTGTCCGATCTGGTATTGCGAAGTGCTGTCGGGCACCGTGGTCCACGGCCCGGCTAGGATCAGCCGGTGCGCATTGGTCGGATCGACGCCGATGATGGTGCCGACCTCGCCGTTGCCGGTGCCGGCCGTGATCTGGATCGCCTTGCCGACGACATCGCTGGTAAACGTGGTGCTGTTATCGATGAAGAAGCCGGCCGACGGCGAACCCGGTGAATTGCCGGCCGAGCTGACGGTGCCGGTGATCTTCTGATCGAACTGGCCGAGCGTGAGGATCGTCAGGTTTCCGCTATAGCCGGAATTGTCGATCGTGGTGTTTTTGCCGCCGAGCGCGCTCAGCGATGCGATTTTGGTCTTCAGGTTATAAGTGCCCTGCGCTTCATTCGACGACAGATTGAGCAGGCTGGCGTCGATCAGTCCCGCACCAGCAGTCACCGCATTGGTGTCGCCGTTAAGGAAGACCAGCACCTGGCCGGCGCGCGCCGCGCCGTTCGGATCGGCAGGATCCTGCAATACCGTCACTGCGTCCTTGATTCCGGCGACGATCGGTTGATTGATCTGCAACGCGACGCTGCCGGCCGCCAGCCCGCCGCCGGTGTTGGTATTGAGAATCACGTTGGCGGTGCTGTATTTGGCGCCGGTGCTCGCGATTGCCGCGCTGGTCAGATGCGAGCGCGTCGTGATGCCCGGCGTGCCACCGACGGTGCCGACAGTCAACGCATCGATATCGCTGTAATTGATCGAGCCGGCGACGTCGGCTGCGAGTGTGGCGACGTTGTTGACAGCGCCGGGGCCGGTCAGATTGAACGAGCCTGTTCCGGTCAGCAGCAGGCCGTTCGCAAAAACCGAACCGCCGGCTTCGGTCATGCCGTCGGCGCCGCTGTTCAATGTCAGGGTGCCGGCCGCATCGATGTTCTGGTTGGTCGCATAGACCGCGGCCCCCGTCACGGCCGTCGAAATCGAGGTGTCGAGCGTCACCACGTTGCCGGTGATCGAATTCACATGCGCGACGAGATCGGCGCCACCGGAGCCGGCGCCGGTGATGATCAGCGGATCGCCGTTGCTGAGTCCGCTGACCGAGCCGAGCGTGATGGTCGAGCTGCCGGCGCCCGCGGTGCCGGTCGTGCTGTTGCCAACAAAGGTTGGTTTGGTCACCGCGACGCCGGATACCGCAGTCGAGGCGCTCGCGCTCAATTGCAGCGTATAGGCGCCGCTGCCGCCGGTGATGTTCTGGATCACGGCGGTCAAGTCGCTGCCGTTGGCGCCGGCGCCGGTGACGACGATCTTGTCGCCGATGTTAAGTCCGCTGACCGTGCCGACTGTAACCGTGCTGGCACCCGACGCCATGGTACCGGTGGCCGGCAACCGCACGATTTGCTTGGCGCTGCCGCTGACGCCGGCCGCATCGGCAACAGTGATGGTGCCGCCGCCGACGTTGACCGCGGTGACCGTGGTGTAAAGATCGACGCCGGCGGTGCCCGCGGCGTCCACCGTGCCGGCGCCGCGGATCAGGATGCGATCGCCGACCGCGAAGTCCTGCGCCGAGGGAACTGTAATCGTCGCCGATCCCGCGGTCACATTGCCGGTTGTCGTATAACCGGTCGTGATCGTTACGTTGTTGCCGGTAATGCCGTGCACTGCCGTTCCTGCAACATCTTTTACGCTGCCGACGATCAGGGAATCGATGTCGCGCAGCGCGACATCGCCGCCGGCATCGATCGCAACGACGTTGAAATTGTCGCCGGCCTGATTCAGCGTGACGCTGCCGCTACCGGCCTGCGCGACGAAGCCCTGCGGGAAAACCAGCGCGGTGCCGGCGTTCTGGGTAATCGTGCCGCCGCTGGTCTGTAGCGAAATGTCGCCCTGGGCTGCGCCGAAGGCAACGCTGCCGTCGAAATTGATGTTGCCGTTGAGCGTTTCGATTTTGAGTATCCGCGCGCTGACGCGCTGCAACTCGGCCGCGCTGAGACCGGCGCCGGAAAGGCCGCCGCCGAGGCTGACGCTGGTCGCCGGATTCGCGACTTCGAAAGTGACCGTGCCGCTGCCGGCCGCGATGGATCTGGTGCCGCTGATCACAAAATCATCGCTGGTCAAAAGAATGTCGCCGCCCGAGGTGGTAACGCCGGCACCGGCATTTATGGTCAGCGCGCCACCGCTGTCGGTCGCGAGCGCGACGTCGCCGGCGCCGCTCGCGGCAACATTTTCGGCGACCGTCAGATTGCCGCCGGCAGTAACCTGGATCGGCGCGTCGCCACTGGTGGTGCTGACGCCGGTAATGCCGAGCAAACCAACGCCGCCAAGCGTGAGATCGCCGCTCGCCTTGCTCAGATAGACGCCGTCTGGCGCCTGCGCGGCGACCGCCGTCGCCGCGACGTTGAGCGGCGAGCCGGACGAACCGATCGCGCCGACGCCGACCTTGAGCGCGAGTTTGCTGCCCGCCAACGTCGTGCCGTTATCCGTCAACTGGCCGGTACTGCTGATCGCAACACTATTGTTGGAAGCCCCGATGTGACTGCCGGAACCGAGTACAACGTTTTGCGTCGAGCCGGTCGTCTGCAGCGTCACGCTGCCGGTGCCTGCGGCCTGCACTGTGCCGTTCGCGGTCAGCGTGTTGACCGATTGCAGGCTGACGTTGCCGCTGGTGGTCGTGCTGATGGTGCCGTTTTCGGTCAGCGTTCCGCTCGCGGTGACGCCGACATCGCCGCTGCCTTCGCTGATGCTGGCAACCGTGATGTTGCCGGTATTGCCGATCGTCACGCTGCCTGCGGTATCGCTGACCGTCACACTCAACGCGCCGCTCGACGTGGTATTGGTCAGCGCTACACCACCGCTGGCGCTATTGGTCGCGTTGAAGCTCGCGACGGTGTTGGCGGCATTCAGCGTGGTGCCGGTGGCCGAACTGGTGATCAGCGAAGCGGCGTTGATCTCGCCGCTGCCGGTTTCCTGTGCCGCGCCGGCAACGCCGGTCAGCCGGACAGTGCCGCCGGTGCTGATATTGCCGCCGGTGTTGATATTCGCATCGGTGCCACCGCTGATCGTGATCGTGCCGCTGCCGCTCGTCACCGAAACCGGCGCGTTGACCTCGACCGTGCCGGTCACGCCGCCGCCGGTAGTTGCCGCGCTGTTGACGAGCTTGATGTTGCCGGAAGCGGTGCTGATCGCGCCGTCGACGACGAGTTGCGCCGCGCCGCTGCCGCGGTTGGTGCCACCCGAGCCGGTCAGCGTGCCACCCGCCGCATTGGTCTCGTTGTTGTCGGTATTGTTGGCGACCAGCGTGACGTTGCCGCTGCCGTTGGTCGCAATGCTGTTATCGACGAAGATGCTGCGCCCGGCCTGCATCGTCAGGTTCGCGTTGAGAGTCGTCGTCAGATTGATCGCGTCGGTGACCGTGATGTCGTTCTGCGCCTGCAGCACGACGTTGGCGCCGGCCGCATTCAGCGTCGCCGGTGCGATCTTGGAGCCGCCGCTCAGGTCGGCGTCGGTGAAAGCGTCGACATCGGTAATCGCGGCGTTGGCGCCGCTGGTGACGACTGTAATGTTGGTGGGATCAAGCAGCAGCGTGCCGAAATTTCCCGATGGCGCGGTTAAATCAACGCCGCCGTTGAAATCGAGTGTACCCTTGCCCGACACTTCGGCGAAGCCGCCGCTGCCACCCTCGGCGCCACGCGCGCTCAGTGAACCGTAATAGCGTGTCACATCGTCCGCCCATACGACCACCTTGCCGCCGTCGCCGCTTTGCAGCGCGTCGGCATGAATCTGCGCGTCGGCGCCGACATAAGTACGCGTCGCGTTTTGCACTTGCGCATTGGCGCCGTGAAGATCACCGCCAATCAGCACCGTGCCGCCGTCGCTCTGCCCCGAGGCATCGATATTCGCCTGCCCCATCAAGCCGACCTGTTGCCCGAGCACTTCGATAGTGCCGCCTTTGCCGCCCGCGCCAACCGCATTGATGGCGCCAGTCGCCAAAGTGGTTGCGTCGGACTGCAGCGTGACGCTGCCACCGCTTACTCCACCGACATCAAGCGTGCCGCCTGCGGTCACGCCGCCGCCCTCGCCGGTCAGATAAATCGCGCCATCCTGCTCGACAGTACCGCGCGCCTGAATCAGGCCGCTGTTGTTGACGACGCTGCCTTCGACGTTGCGCGCGACCACCGCGGTCAGATACACCTTGCCGCCGTCGGCAAAGATCGAGCCGGAGTTGCTGACGTCGGCCGCATCGTTCAGGGTTTTTTCGCTGATGCTGTAACTGATCAAGCGGTCGCCGTCGAGATCGAGCGCGAGTTGATTGCCGGCTGCCATGACCACGGTGCCGAGCTGCGCCTGGATCGTACCGCTGTTGCTGACATGATCGCCCATCAGTACCACGTAGCCGCCGGGGCCGACGGTGATGTTCCCCTGATTGACGACTTCGGCGCGTAACGGCGCGGCGGGGTCGCGCCGGAAAACGTAATTGCCGTTCAGAAAATTACCGTCGGAAATGTTCAGCGTCGTCGCGACCAGTCCACCGACATCAATGCTGGCGCCAGCGCCAAAATAGATTCCTTGCGGATTGACCAGAAACACCTGACCGTTGGCCGACAGGCTGCCCAGGATCGACGAGGAGCTGCCGCCGACCACGCGGTTCAGGATCACCGAACTGGCGGCGGGCTGCACGAAGCGCACCGCGTCCGGCGCGCCGATCGAGAACGTGCTCCAGTTGATGATGGCCTTGTCGGTGGTCTGGGTGACTGTCTGATGGTTCGCATCGGAATTGCTGATGGCAGCGGCGCCGGCGGCAACCGTGCCGCCGGTCGGCAGGTCGGCGCGCGCGCGGCCGATGAAGGCCGAGGTGGCCGCCGATACGATCAGGGTGCCGATGCCGATCCGGCGCAACGCCAGAACAAGCGGCTTGATCCTGAATTGTGCGCCGCTCATGCGATCAGAAACTGGCGCCGAGGCTCGCCCACAGCCGGCCGTGATTGCGCGCGTCAGTTGCCGCCGAATTGTTGATCGGCACCGCGTAGTCGAGCTTTGCAGTCAGGTGCCGCTTGAAGAAAAGGCTCAGCCCTGCTCCCAGACTGCGTAATTCATCGCTGCCGGGGAAGGCATTGTTTTCGACCTGCCCGGCATCGCCATAAAGTCTGACTACTCCCGGCACGCTGCCGGTCGCAAAGTTGCGTCGCAGTTCCAGCTGGGCCAGATAGCCGTTGTCGCCGCGCAGCTCGGCGGGACGGAAGCCACGCACGCTGTCCGGACCGCCGAGATTGAATTTTTCGCTGTCGGGCAGCGTCTGGATGCTTTTCACGAAATCGCCGCGCAAATACAGATCCCAGTCGCGGCCGATCGGCTGCAGGTGATTCACGTCCAGCTCCAACTTTCCCTTTTCCGTGTTTTGCCGGGTGCCGTTGTCATCATCCTTGAAATTGCTCGAAAACTGCAGCACCGCGTTGGTGATCGACGCGTCGTCGTGGATGCGATTGTAGAGCAGGCTCAGATTCATCAGATTGACTCTGGAATCCGAAATCGGCGTTGCCAGCGCCTGTTGCGCCAATGTAGAACTGCGCCCACCGATGCTGAATATGACGTTTTCGGCGCGTGTGCGCACGATCGGATGCGTCAATGTCAGTTCCCGTGTATGGATGTCTCCCTCGACGCCAAGCGCGGCGAAATCCCCCGCCACTTCATAATGCACCGACGAATAATCGTAACCAAGACGGGTGCCGCGGCTGCCCACCGGCAGATTGTAATTAAAGTGCTGGTAGCGCAGCAGTTTACTGTCCGACACCAACCCTTCCAGGCCAAACTGATCGCCGATGCCAAGAGGATCGTTCAGGCTCAGCGTCGCGTCCACCCGGGTCTGGCCGATTTCCTGTCGCCCGTAATTATCGACCGTGACGTCCCCCTGCAGCGGCTGTTCCCGGACATTGAGCACGGCATCTGTGGTGCCGAATTTTTCGCCCGGCTGGAGGACGGCGCGCGCCGTCAGACCTGGGATATCGTTGAGCAGCAGCAAGTCGCGTTCCAGCCTGTCCATCTCGACGATGCTGCCATCAGCAAGATCCTTGGTGCGCGACAGGACCAGCGATTTCGGAAAGCGTTTGTTTCCGGCCACCATTATTTTGTCGATGCGCCCCTCGATGACTTCGATGCGGACGGTACCGTTCTCAACTTTCTGCGCGGGAATGACCGCGCGCGCCACTGCATAACCATGGTCGCGGTAAAACCGCGTGATGCGGTCTGCCGCCTTGGTCAGGTCGTAGAGATTGAGCTGCAGGTCGAGATAGCCTTCGAGCAGCCTTTGCAGTACCAGATCGGAAAATACCGTGTTGCCGACCAGCTTGAAGCGATTGACGGTAAACCGCCTGGCGTTCGGGTCGTGCATTATCCTGGGCTCAGCGGGAAATACCAGCTCCGCCGGCGTCGGCGGCACCGTCGGTTTGTGTTCGCCCAGGGTCGCGCCCACGCCCCCCGGCGTCTGAACGACCTGCGCCCGGGCGGCGGAAAAGCACAGCATCGTTATCGCGACCGCTCCTGCAATTTTGATACGAATCAAAGGCATCACTACCTATCGGATGGTTCATAAGCGGCCGGATACGGCACAACGAGAAATGGATTCTATAATGATTTATCTGTGCCAGTTGAGGGAAAAGCATCGCCCGCCGCGTCTGTCTTCCACGGTGATTCCGCAACAAATGCAGGCAAATTACCGGGAGATGCGACCGTATTTCATGGCATGATATGAAATAAAATGTTTTCAACGATGGCGAGAGAATACGCGTAATGGTGTCAGAGTTTCAGGAAAAATTTCCGGAATTGGCACGTGATCTGGGGTCAAAGAACCTGGAACGGCTGCTGAGCTCCACAACCATGACCGAACTGCCGGCTGGCCGCCGAATCATCCGCGACCGCATGCCGGTCGATTCGCTCTACATGATATTGAGCGGCCAAGTGTCGATTTCAGTGGAAGAAGGTGGCCAGTCCATCAATCTTGGCCAGCTCGGGCCGGGCGAATGGCTTGGCGAAGTTTCCGTGTTGAGCGGGGAATTGCTGGCCAGCTCCACTGTCACGACGATGGTCGCCACGCGCTTTCTCCGACTGCGCCATCAGACATTCGAAAACCTGATCAACAACGATCAGGAAATGGCGGCGGTGCTGCTCAAATACCTGGTCAACATGCTGGCCGCCCGGTTGCGCGCCTCGACCCAGTCGTTATCCCGAATCCCGAGGGAAGATTCGCCTTCCTCCGGCACGGGCAAACCCAAGGTTACCGAACAGGAGCTGATGAACATGACGATACAGGGATTTTTCGGCAAGATGTTCGGCGGCTGAAGACGCAATGGAACTGAAAGCCTTTCTCAGAACGCTGCCGGCCTTCGAGAGCTTTTCGGAATCATATGTGGATGCGCTGATAGATTCATTCAGCGTCAACACCTACGATGCCGGTCACACTTTCATCGATCAGGGTAGCCAAGGGGAAGCCCTTTATCTGATCATCAACGGCGGCGTGCGCGTCAGCTATCGCGACGAGATCAACGGGCAGGAGCGGGAAATAAAAGAATTGCGCAGCGGCGAAATGTTCGGTCTGCTATCCCTGCTCAGCGACATACCCGCGGCCGCCACCTGCACTGCGGTAGAACCGGTCACTGCGGCTTCGCTGCCGCGGCAGGAATTTGAGAAACTTGCGCGCTCGGCTCCGCCGATCAACAACCACCTGCTTTACATGATCGCGGTACAGTTGGCCCGCGACCTGCAGGACCGCAATCGTTCACTGCGTTCCCTGTTGAAACGGGCGGCGTCCGCAACGAACTGAGGTGCTGTCTGCCTTTGTTTCGTCCGTGGGTGCTCTCTGCAAGATTGGAGGCGGGGGTCGGAATCGAACCGGCGTCCACGGCTTTGCAGGCCGCTGCATAACCACTCTGCCACCCCGCCGCGCATAAACAAAAGGGAAAACGAAGTGGCCGAACCTGCTTCGTTTTCCCGGAATCTGGAGCGGGAAAGGAGTCTCGAACTCCCGACCTCAACCTTGGCAAGGTTGCGCTCTACCAACTGAGCTATTCCCGCAAAAAGGCCTTTAATTATATGCTGTCCGACATTCGCGTTCAAGGAAACGCGAAGGCGGTCTCATCCGTGCTTGATCGCCTGCGGCAAAGCGACCTTGAGGTAATAGAACATCGATATCAGCGTCAACGCCGCCGCGATGTAGATCAGCCAGGTGCCCACCAGCTGCGGCCGGAATTTCCCGATCGGCTCCGCGTACAGCAGCAGCGGGATCGCGATCATCTGCGATATGGTTTTGATCTTGCCGAGGAAGGAAACGGCGACGCTTTTCGATTCCCCGAGTCGGGCCATCCATTCGCGAAGCGCCGAGATCGTGATCTCGCGGCCGATGATGATCAGCGCCACGATCGCGTCGACGCGCCCGAGCTGCAGCAGCACGATCAGCGCCGCGGCCACCATCAGCTTGTCCGCCACCGGATCGAGAAAAGCTCCAAATGCCGAAGTCTGATGCAGGCGGCGCGCCAGCCAGCCGTCGAACCCGTCAGTGATCGCGGCAACCACGAAGATCGTGGTCGCCGCAAGGTTCTGAGCGGCTAGCGGCAGCCAGTCCTCTTTAAAATAGAAAACGCCGACGAACAGCGGAATCAGGGCGATGCGCAGCCAAGTCAGCAGATTCGGAATGGTCAATGGCATCAATGCAGCTCTTCATAGATGCGTTCGGCGAGCGGCCGGCTGATGCCCTCGACCCGCACCAGTTCGTCGACGCTCGCCGACAGCAGCCCCCGCAGGCCGCCGAAATGTGCGAGCAGCCGTTGCCGGCGTTTGGCGCCGACGCCTTCGATCCGTTCAAGCACTGAGGTCGTGCGCGCCCTGCCACGACGCGCACGGTGTCCCTGGATTGCAAAGCGGTGCGCTTCGTCGCGAATCTGCTGGATCAAGTGCAGCGCAGGATGTGCGGCCGGCAATTGCAGCGGCTCCGCCCGGCCCGGAATGATCAGCTGTTCGAGACCGGGTTTGCGTTCCGCTCCCTTGGCGACACCGACCAGCACTACGTCGGACAAGCCGAGGTCCGCGAATACTTCACAGGCGACGCCGACCTGGCCCCTGCCGCCGTCGATCAGCACCAGATTCGGCAGCTTGCTTCCGCCCGTCATGCTGCGGCCATAGCGACGTGTCAGCACTTCGCGCATCGCGCCGTAATCATCTCCGGGCGCCACGGTCTCGATGTTGAAATGCCGGTATTCGGATTTCTGCATGGCGGCGCGGTCGTAGACCACGCAGGATGCCACCGTTGCCTCGCCCATGGTATGACTGATATCGAAGCATTCGATGCGCTGTATCGCTTCAGTCGCGCCGAGCGCCTGCTGCAATGCTTGTAGGCGCGCCTCCTGGGTGGCGTGCATCCCTATCTGCTGTCGCGCTCCAAGCTGCGCGTTTTTCTGCGCCATGTCCAGCCAGCCGCGCCGCTCGCCGCCGGGGCGCGTCACTATTCGCACCCTGCGTTCCGTCTGGCTGCTCAACGTCTGTACCAGCGCAGCAGAAGCGATCCTTTCCCCGACGATGATGACCGGCGGCACGTGCCGGCTCAGATAATGCTGGCTGATGAAGGCCTCGATGATGCGCGCGGCGTCATGATCCGCAGCATTGCGCGGGAAGAAATTCCTGTCCCCGAGATGATGTCCGCCGCGGATCATCACCAGATTCACGCACGCGATGTCACCTTCGACCGCGCACGCGATGACGTCGCTGTCGTGTTCCAGCCGGCTGCTGACGAACTGTTTTTCGCGCACCTGGCGCAGCGTCCTGACCTGGTCCCGGTAGACGGCCGCCTGCTCATAGTCTCGGCGTTCCGCCGCCGCATTCATGCGCACGACCAGTTCGTCGACTGCTTCGGTATCCTTGCCGTGCAGAAACAACTCGGCGCCTTTGACATCCGCCGCATAATCGACCGCGGAAACCAGGCCGACGCACGGCGCCGTACAGCGTCGAATCTGGTGCAGCAGACAGGGCCGTGACCGGTTTTCGAACACGCCATCGCTGCAGGTGCGCAGCCGGAACACGCGCTGCAGCAGCTGTATGCTTTCGCGTACTGCGCCGGCACTGGGGAAAGGTCCGAAGTAGCGGTGCCGCGGGTCGAGTCCGCCGCGGTGAAACGCCAGACGCGGGAACTGATGCCCGCTCAACATCAGATATGGATACGATTTGTCGTCCCTGAACAGTATGTTGTATTTCGGGCTCAGTGATTTAATCAGATTGTTTTCGAGCAGCAGCGCCTCCGCCTCCGAGCGCGTGACCGTGGTTTCGACTGTCGCCACCTGCTCCAGCATCGAACGAATGCGCGGCGACAGGCCGGAAGTCTTCCGGAAGTACGAAGAAACCCGTTGCTTGAGATCGCGCGCCTTGCCGACATAAAGCGTTTCCGCCGCCGTGTTGACCATGCGGTAAACACCCGGCAGATGCGGCAGGCCGGCGACGACGGAATCGGCTTTGAACATGCGCGATTGCGGCAGGGTCAGTCGGCGTCCAGCAGCTTGCCCGCGATCGCCCATTTTTCGTCAGGCAGCTCGTCGAACGCGATATAGGTATAAGACCTGGGCTTATGGGCAATCCGTTCCAGGGTATCGGTGATTTCCGCGGCGATTTTTTCGCGCTGCTCGCGCGTCAGAGAACCGGCGATGCGGATATTGACATAGGGCATGGGAGGCCTCGCAATGGTGACAGATGCCGCTAGCTTATAACGACGGTACAGTATTTCAACGGTAGAGCGGCAATTCGCCGTTTCTGGCGCCGATCGTACGCACGGTGGCGACCGCCTCCAGATAAACGGGGTCGCGCGCGAGCTGCGCCGGAGACTCCGTCGCGCTGTGGCCGTGCAGGCGCAGCAGCCGCACCATGCCGAGGGCCGGTAATGGATGATCGAGTCCCGCCAGCAATTCGTCGGCAGCCTGTGCGTCATTGCAGACCAGCACCATGTCGCAGCCCGCATCCAGCGCGGCCTGCGCGCGCTGCACGATGCCGCCGGCCCAGCGCGCACCCGCCATCGACAGATCGTCGCTGAAAATCACGCCATCGAACCCAAGGGTGCCGCGCAGTATTTGTTTGAGCCAGATTTCGGAGAAACCCGCCGGCCGTTGATCGACCTGGGGATAAACGACATGTGCCGGCATCATGCCGCCCAGCCCGTTGCCGATCAGGCGCCGGAACGGGACCATGTCGACGGCCTCGATCCCCGCGTACGACCGGTTGTCGACCGGCAGCTCATGGTGAGAATCGACGGCGACGTGACCGTGCCCGGGGAAATGCTTGCCGACGGAGGACATTCCGGCGTCACGCATGCCGTGTATCAGGCCCGACGCCAGTTCGCCGATCGCCTGCGGATCATGGTGAAATGCGCGATCGCCGATGACGCTGCTGCGGCCATGATCGATGTCGAGCACCGGTGTCAGGCTCAGATCGACGCCGTGTGCGCGCAGTTCGGCCGCCAGCACGTGCCCGGTGCAGCGGGCGAGCCGGCGCGCGTGGACAGAATCTTCATCCCACAGCACGCCGAGCTCGCGCATCGCGGGCAACGCGGTGAACCCCTCGCGGAAGCGCTGCACCCTGCCGCCTTCCTGATCGGCCATGATCAACAGCGGTGGCCGGCGCAGCGCATGGATCTCCCGGGTCAGCTGCTCCAGCTGCTGCGGGGATTCGTAATTGCGCGTGAACAGGATGACGCCGCCGGTCTGCGGGTGGGCGAGCCGGCGACGATCGTCATCGGTCAATTCGGTTCCGATGACATCGAGTACGATCGAGCCGGGCGGCATGTTGACGGGATTCGGCATTACTTTTCCAGTATTTCCAGATAGCGGCGGACGGTTTCGGCGAGCCCGAACTCCAGCGCGTCGGCAGTCAACGCATGGCCGATCGACACCTCGAGCACGCCGTCGACGGCTTGCAGAAAACGCGGCAGATTCCTGAGATTGAGATCATGACCGGCATTGACGCCGAGACCAGCTGCGCGCGCTTCCCGCGCCGCTTCCACATACCGATCCAGTACACGCGCTTCCTGCGGCGTGCCGAAAGCCGCCGCGTACGGCTCGGTGTACAGTTCAACACGGTCGGCGCCAAGCTCACGGGCACGCGGCATCGCTACGGGAACCGGATCCATGAACAGGCTGACCCGCGCGCCCAGTGCGTGCAGTTCCGCGATCACCGGCCGCAGGCGTTCCCCATCCTGGACCAGATTCCATCCATGATCCGAGGTGAAGGCGCCTGGATCGTCGGGAACCAGCGTGCACTGCTGCGGACACACCGCGCGCACCAGTTCCAGCATCGCATGAAACGGATTGCCCTCGATGTTGAATTCGGCTCCCGGCCGCTGCTTCAACAACGCGGCGAGTTCGTAGACGTCGCTGCTGCGGATATGGCGCTCGTCGGGCCGCGGATGCACGGTGATGCCGTGCGCCCCGGCGTCAAGCACGATGGCGGCCGCGCGCGTTACGCTTGGGATACCGATGGTGCGGGAGTTGCGCAGCAGGGCGATTTTGTTGAGGTTGACGCTGAGCCGGGTCATAGTTGTCTCAAATCACTCAGCAGTTGCCGGGTGTAAAGCGTCTGGCCGTTCAGATGATGGTTGATCAGCAGTCTCATCAATGCCCGGCTTTGCTGCAGCGTGGCCGGATTCGAATAATCATCGCGCTGCATATCGATCAGCGTGCTGCCCGACAGTTCCAGCGCGTGATCGCCGCCGTTCACGCGCACCGGCCCTCGCTCGACCTCGTACGAATAACTGCGGCCACCTTCGATCGGGCCTCCGGTCGTGGCGTCGTAGTCAAGGACCAGCGCGTAGCCGATCTCCTTCAGCAGTCGTTTCTCGAAGCGGCGCAGCGCAGCGGCATGATTATCGACCGCCGCAAGCGTTTCCAGCGAATGCCGGTACTCTTCAAACAGCGATTCGTGCGGGGCTTCCCGCGGCAGCAGTTTCATCATCAGCTCGTTCAGATAAAAACCACACAGCAGCGCGCCGCCCTTCAGGGGCGTCGCTCCACCCTGCCATTCCACTTTATGCAACGTATGCAGTTCCGTTTTACCCGACCAGCTCACGAGCAGCGGCTGGAACAGCAGCAGCGTACCGCGCAATGCCGAGCGCGGCCGCCGCGCGCCGCGCGCAATCAAAGACACCCGGCCGTGACTTCTGCTCAGAACCTCCACCCGCAGGCTGGTTTCAAGATACGGGTAGGTGTGCAGCACGAACGCCGGCTCGTTGTCGTGACGCATTCTTGCCTCAATCATGACCGATGCGTTTTAGGAAGCGCGCGTCGTCGATCCAGCCGGGCTTGACCTTGACCCAGACCTCGAGGAATACCTTGTCGCCGAACAATTTTTCCATGTCGTGGCGGGCCGCAGACGCAATCTCCTTGAGACGGGCGCCGCGCGCGCCGATCACTATTCCCTTGTGCGTATCCTTGTCAACGATAATCGACGCCTGGATGCGCCGCAACCCCGGCTCTTCGACAAAATCGTCGATGATTACCGCACTGACGTACGGCAGTTCATCGCCCAGCAGGCGGAATATCTTCTCCCTGATCAATTCGGCCGCAAGGAACCGCTCGCTGGCTTCGGTAATCTCATCCGCCGCATGGATTGCTGGTCCCTGCGGAAGATATTTCGCGGTGAGCTCCAGCAGTTTTTCGATGCCCTTGCCCTTGGCAGCGGAGATCGGGACAATCTCGGCAAAATCCCGCTGTTCCGACAGCTGCTTGATGAACGGCAACAGCCGCTTCCGGTCTGCGACCCGGTCCGTTTTGTTGATCACCAGCAGCACTGGTTTTCCGACAGGCAGCATTTCCAATAACCGGCGGTCTTCGGCGCCGAATTTCAGCGCCTCGACGACCATCAGCACCGCATCGACTCCGGCCAGCGACTGTGTCACCACCCGGTTCATGCCGCGGTTCAGCGCGCTGCCGAAACGGGTCTGGAAACCGGGCGTATCGACCAGAATCGTCTGGGCATGGCTTCTGGTCACGATGCCGGTGATTGCGTTGCGGGTGGTTTGCGGTTTGCGGGAAGTAATGCTGACCTTGAGTCCGGTCAGCCGGTTGAGCAAAGTCGATTTGCCGACATTGGGACGACCGACGATCGTGACATAGCCGCAGCGATGGGCCCCGGCGCCCGCCATCAGGAATGGATGCCGAGTTCATACGCGCGCCGCGCCGCCGCCTGCTCGGCGCTGCGCCGGCTCGCCCCCTCACCTTCGGTATGGATGCCGAGTTCCGGAATCACGCAGGCGACGCGAAAAACCTGATTATGGGCTGCGCCGTGGGTCTCGATGATCGAATATTGGGGTAAAGGCAGATGCTGTCCCTGCAGCAGCTCCTGCAGCAGCGTTTTCGGATCTTTTCCCGGCGTTTCTCCGCCGACGGTTGCAAGCCGATCCGCGAATACCATGACGACCGCCCCGCGCGCGGCCGCGTATCCGCCGTCGAGAAACACCGCGCCGATCAGCGCCTCCATTGTATCGGCGAGGATCGACGGCCGTCGCGCGCCACCGCTTTTGATCTCCCCTTCGCCGAGTCGCATATGCTCGCCCAGAGCGATGTTCTGCGCGCACTCGCACAGGCTTTGCCGGTTGACGACGCCGGCGCGCAGCCGAGATAGATCACCCTCGCTCATTTGCGGAAACCTGCGGAACAGTTCTTCGGCGACGACGCAGTTCAAAACCCCGTCGCCCAGGAATTCGAGTCGCTCGTTGTGAAGTGCGCCATGGCTGCGGTGAGTCAGCGCCTGTCGCAATAACGCGGCGTCGTGGAAAGAATAACCGAGGGCGTCGGTGATCGGAGAATCGGACATCCCGGCTCAGGACGGACTTCGCACGGACGACGTCATTTGTTCGAAGTTGCGTTGAAATCGATCAACAGGCTGACGTTGGCTACCAGCGGCACCTTGACCGAATATGCGGCGCTCAGCGTGATATTGTCGCCGTCTTTTTCGATATCGATGTCATCCGGACCGACGGAATCGATATTGTCGATCATCGAATGTTTGACATATGCCATTTTGATATCGCGCACGCTCGCTCCCTTCATTTCCGGATCGTTTGCGATATCCCGGAAGGTCTTCTGGATCGTCAGGTACTGCGTGTAAGGGGTAAACAGCTTGAAGCCGAGAAGGGCAACGAAGATCACGACGAAGCAGACCACAATGAATCCGCCCAGACTCAGACCGCTTTGCTTTTTCATACCGTCCCCTGTCAATTTATCATGCGCCCGATGCGCTTGAAGTCGCTGAAGTTCCACCAGATCATGAACGCCCGCCCGACGATGTTGCGGTCGGGTACGAACCCCCAGTAGCGGCTGTCGCTGCTGCTGTCCCGGTTGTCGCCCATCATGAAGTAATGGCCCGGCGGCACTGTGCACGCAAATCCTGCTTCATTGTAGTCGCAATCATGCCGGAATGGGAATTGCTCGACCCGGGACAGAATAACAGGAGGATATTCGTCACGGTTCAAGATGATGTGCTGATGGGCGCCAAGGGTTTCCAGAAATTCCGCCGCCGGCCCGTTCTCATAATAGTCTATCTGGTTGTTGGGGATAACCCTGGCCTCTTCGCCGTTGATCGTCAGCCGCTTGTCACGATAGGCGATGCGGTCGCCGGGAAGGCCGACCACGCGCTTGATGTAATCGACCGTCGGATCCTCCGGGTAGCGGAACACCATGACCTCGCCGCGCTGCGGCTGGTTGATGTCGAAGATCTTGGCGTTCACGATCGGCAGACGGATGCCGTACGTGAATTTGTTCACCAGTATGAAGTCGCCGACCAGCAATGTCGGCAGCATCGATCCGGACGGGATCTTGAAGGGTTCCACCAGAAACGAGCGCAGCAGGAAAACCAGCAGGATCACCGGGAAAAAGCTTTTCGGATATTCTACCCACCACGGTTCGCCGGCGCCCGGCGCGCGGCGCGGCCTCAGAAACCAGTGATCGGCGAGCCAGATTGCTCCGCTGGCGACCAGCAGCGCGAATATGAAAAGGGCAAAATCCACCGTTATCCTTTCGATCTCGAAATCATTATTTTTCGATCTGCAATATCGCCAGAAACGCTTCCTGCGGTATTTCGACGCTGCCGACCTGTTTCATGCGTTTCTTGCCGGCCTTCTGTTTTTCCAGCAGCTTACGCTTGCGCGTAATGTCGCCGCCGTAGCACTTGGCAAGCACGTTTTTGCGCATTGCTTTGACGGTTTCGCGGGCGATGATATGCGAGCCGATCGCGGCCTGTACCGCGACGTCGAACATCTGGCGCGGGATCAGTTCGCGCATTTTCTGCGCCAGTTCCCGGCCGCGATGCTGCGAACCCGAACGGTGCACGATCAGCGACAACGCGTCAACGCGTTCGCTATTGATCAGGATATCCAGTTTCACCAGATCGTCGGCGCGGTACTCCTTGAACTCATAGTCCAGCGAGGCGTAGCCGCGGCTCACCGACTTCAGCCGGTCGAAAAAGTCCAGCACAACCTCATTCAGCGGCAGTTCGTAGACCAGCATCACCTGGCGGCCCAGGTAGCGCATGTCGCGCTGTGCGCCGCGCCGCTGCGTGCACAGCGTGATCACCGGTCCGACATATTCCTGCGGCGACAGTATCGTGGCAGTGATGACAGGCTCGCGGATTTCCGCGATCCTGGACAGGTCGGGAAGCTTTGACGGATTCTCGATCTCGATCACCGCGCCGTCCTGCTGCAGAACCTGGTAAACCACGGTCGGCGCGGTCGTGATCAGTTCCATCCCGTACTCGCGCTCGAGGCGTTCCTGCACGATGTCCATATGCAGCAGGCCGAGGAATCCGCAGCGGAAGCCGAAACCGAGCGCCTGCGACGACTCCGGCTCGAAGCGCAGCGACGAGTCGTTGAGCTGCAGCTTCTCGAGCGCCTCGCGCAGCGCGTCGTACTGATTGGCGTCGACCGGATAGAGTCCGGCGAACACCTGCGGCTTTATTTCCTTGAAGCCCGGCAGCGCTTCAGTCGCTGGCCGGTCAGCAAGAGTCACGGTATCCCCGACGCGCGCCGCCTTCAGCTCCTTGACGCCGGCGATCACGAAGCCGACCTCGCCGGCCGTCAGGCTGTCCTTGCCGCGCGATTTCGGAGTGAACACGCCGACCCGCTCGCACAGATACTGCGCCTGCGTCGACAGCAGCAGTATGCGGTCGCGTGGCCGCAGTACGCCGTCGACCACGCGCACCAGCATTACGACCCCTACGTAATTGTCGAACCACGAGTCGATGATCAGCGCCTTCAGCGGCGCATCCGGGTCGCCTTTGGGCGGCGGAATGCGCGCGATCACGGTTTCGAGTATCTCCGGCACGCCTTCGCCGGTCTTGGCGCTGGCGCGTACCGCGTCCGTCGCCGGGATGCCGATGATGTCCTCGATTTCCGAAATTACCCGCGCCGGATCGGCCGAAGGCAGGTCGATCTTGTTCAGCACCGGCACCACCTCGACGCCCTGTTCGAGCGCCGTGTAGCAGTTGGCGACGGTCTGCGCCTCGACTCCCTGCGAGGCATCGACCACCAGCAGCGCGCCCTCGCAGGCGGCGAGTGAGCGCGACACTTCATAGGAAAAATCGACGTGGCCGGGCGTATCGATCAGATTCAGCAGGTAGATCCTGCCGTCGCGGGCGCGGTAGTCGAGCGCTACCGTCTGCGCCTTGATCGTTATTCCACGCTCGCGCTCGAGATCCATCGAATCGAGCACCTGCGCTTCCATTTCCCGTTCCGACAACCCGCCGCACCACTGGATGAAGCGGTCCGCCAGCGTCGATTTGCCGTGATCGATGTGCGCAATAATGGAAAAATTTCGAATGTGGTCCATCAGAAACCATGAAAAAGGGCACGCTGCCTGCGTGCCCTGTTCGTCCTTTCGCCGCTGGTTTTTTATTCTAACCCATTATCGCCGCATGTCAGCCGGCATCCTTCTCCACCCTGAGCGGAACGTACAGCGTCATATCGTTGCGGCGCACCAGCAGCGCCGGGATGTCGTCCTTCTTGAACTGCCCAAGCAGCTGGCCAAGCTGTTCGATCGATTTCACCTGCTGGTTGTTGACCGCCAGAATGATGTCGCCGCGGCGCAGTCCGGCGCGCGCAGCAGCGCCCTGGGTGTCCTCGACGACGACGCCGCCGGTTATTTTCAGCTGGTTGCGCTGTTCGGCAGTCGGCTCCGACGCGGTTATTCCGAGACGACTGACGGCATCGGGTGTCGGCGATTTGCCGCTGCCACGGCGCGGTTTGAGTTGCGGCGCGATGCCGTTTTCATCATCCGCCACCGCCATTTCGCCGACCACGATCGGCAGATCGAGCGGGTTCTTGTTGCGCATGACCTGCATCATGACCCTGGCGCCGGGCTTGGTCGTACCGACGATCCGCGGCAGATCGTCAGACTCTTCCACTGCCTTGCCGTCGAACTTGAGGATAACGTCTCCGTTCTCGACGCCGGCGCGGTCCGCCGGACTGCCCTTCTCGACTGAACTCACCAGCGCCCCTTCCGCCTTCGGCAACCCGAATGACTCTGCGAGATCCTTGGTCACCGCCTGTATCATCACGCCGATGCGACCGCGTTTTACCTTGCCCGACGCGCGTAATTGCGTCGCAACGTCATTCGCGACGTCGATCGGGATCGCAAACGACAGCCCCATGAAACCGCCGGTGCGGCTGTAAATCTGGGAATTGACGCCGACCACTTCGCCTTTCAGATTGAACAACGGCCCCCCCGAGTTGCCGGGGTTGACCGCGACGTCCGACTGGATGAAAGGCACCAGATTTTCATCCGGCAGCGACCGCCCCTTGGCGCTGACAATGCCGGCGGTCACCGAGTTCTCGAAACCGAATGGCGAGCCGATCGCGACCACCCATTCACCGACCTTCAGCTTGTTGGGATCGCCGGTCTTCACGAACGGCAGGCCGGTCGCATCTATCTTGAGCAGCGCAATATCGGTGCGTTTGTCGGTGCCGATGACCTTGGCCTTGAATTCGCGTTTGTCGTTGAGTTTGACGTCGACTTCGTCGGCGGCATCGACCACGTGGGCGTTGGTCAGAATATAGCCGTCGGAGCTGATGATGAACCCGGATCCAGTCGAATTCGACTGGAAATCGCGCGGCGCGGGACCGCCGGGGTTGGGCATGAAACGGATCATCCTCCGGCAGATTCGGGATCTGCGGCATTACCGCCGGATGATGAACCGTCAGCGTGGTGCTGATATTGACGACCGCCGGCCCCTGTTTCTCCACCAGGTCGGTGAAATCCGGCAACTGGGCGGCGGCGGAAAATGAGAACGCGGTTAAAACCAGGAAAATGAATTTACGCAACATCAACTGGGTTCCTTTCTCTACATGCGGCTTGACAACGGAATGCAACATTACTTTTGTTCCGGGGTTAATGAATCGGCGATCAATTTTATCGTGCCCGGCGGGGCTTCGCCCACCACCGTCACCATCCGGTCGGCCTCCGGCTTGACGTAGATATTGATCGCGCCATGCGCGGCCGGCCCCGCCGCCGGCGGAGATGCCGGCGGCGGTTCGATGAAAATCGAGACGGCCGCAATGCCGTCTGAATAGACGATCTGGGATATCGCAGGGTGCCCGGGCAGAGAGCGCTTGATTGCGGCAAGACGTTTGAACCCCGGCGGCGCATTCAGCACGCCATCGCCCATGGCGTCGCTCTGGTCGAGCGCGGCCCGATCGACGCGCCAGTTCCTGCTTTCCGCCGCGTAATGCGGCTTCAGCATTCCCTTGCTGATTGTATTTCCGATGCTGAGAGCGGTGAACGCGAAGGATTCGACGATTTCATTGTCGCTGTCGTAGGTTCGCACGCGCAACGGCAGGCCGGTCGCGAGTTCGGCGCAGAAATAATGGCCATAGCGCAAGTTATCCTTCGGTTTCAGCAGAACCACCTGACAGCTGAATCCAGCCACGCGGTCGCGCTCACCCTTGACCGGCACATAGCTTTCGGTGATGCCCGACAGCAGCTGTGGCGGCAGCAGCGCGGGGAATTGACCCAATGTCCGCTTTTCGGCCAGTACGAGTTCGCGTTCCGGCAGATAACAGGTGACGTTTTCATTGTTGCGCACGATTTCACGCAGCGGCCCGTCGAGTGTCGCCAGCCGTTCGTGCTCGCCGTCGGCATCGACGATGTGCCAGATACGCGACGTCTCGACCTCATTGCCGTGATGATAAATGAAGGTGCCGGCATAACTGACATGTCGCGATGCCGCGGCTATTTTCTGCAGCCATGCCATCGCGTCCGCCGGCGGCCCGGGATCCTCCGCACGGACGAGCGGAGCGCCGCCGAACTGGAGAATGCAAAACAGGGCTGTCAACGCTGATCGCATGTCCAATGGCTCAATGCGTTGCCTGATCGTCGGAAACGGTGCGCACATAAGGCGCAACGCCCTGCATCATCGTGCTCGGGGAGAATTCCTGGTGGGCGATCAGATATTCGTTGATTTTGGCCTGGTTGATCGGCTGTGGTGGCTGGAAAGCGACTTGGGCCGGCTGCTGCCGGGCCGGACGGAATGGATTATCGACATTGATCGCCAAGGTCAGCACGAAGGCAACGGCAGCCAGCGAAGCGGCGGCGGACAGGGTATAGCCGATTACCTGCCGGTGGGTAAAGCGCGGCGCGATGATGGTCGGTTCCTCGGCAAGCCGTCCGCAGACGCGCATGGTGAAAGTATCGTCCAGTGCGGGCTCGCCCCGCATCACGTCGCCGATCAGGTAAAACGTGTCCCAGGTTTCCCGGCACTCGGCAGAGTCTTTCAGGCGCAGCAGATTGTGCCGCGTCTCCTGACTGCTCAACTCCCCGTCCATCAACGCCGAAATTTTATCCATCACCATCTCCTGTCTTTGCTGGTGCCAAGCTGCGGCCGCAGCCGTTCGGCGATCGCTTCCCGGGCCCGGAAAATCCGCGACCGCACCGTGCCGATCGGACAATTCATTACCTGCGCGATTTCCTCATAGCTCAAACCCTCGATTTCCCGCAACGTGATCGCCGTGCGCAATTCCTCCGGCAGTTCCTGCAGGGTTTGGTTCACGGTTTCGGCAATCTGCCGGCTGATCAGTTCATTTTCCGGGGTATTCAGTTCCTTGAGCTGCTGGCCGTCTTCAATGTTCTCGGCTTCTTCATGGTCGACATCGGTCACGGTCGGCGCCCGCCGGCCCATCGCGACCAGATAGTTCTTGGCGGTATTGACGCCGATCCGGTACAACCAGGTATAAAACGCGCTGTCACCGCGGAACGTCGGCAATGCGCGATAAGCCTTGATGAACGCCTCCTGCGTCACGTCCTCCACCTCGCCGGGATCGCGGATGAAACGCGACAACAGGCGTGCCAGCTTGCGCTGGTACTTGCTGACCAGCAATTCGAAAGCGTGCTTGTCGCCGCGCTGCGCCCTTTCGACCAGTTGATGGTCGACTTCGCGATCGCCCATGAAACCGGTCCCCTGGAATTTTTAGGCTTGAAGGGCAATATGCCCCCGAAAACAGGTTGCCAAGTATACATTCAGGACACGGCCCAAGGAATGTGGAGTTAAACCATTTAAACCCTAAGCCAATGACAAACCCGCCGCTCAATAGTTCACTTTTCGATACCAGCATGTCCTGCTCGCCTGCACGCGGCGGCCGAACCGGGGAACGCGGCCATTTTGCTATAGTTATGCGGTTTCTCCTCTTCGAACGACGATGGCGCGCCATTTCGAGGTATTGATCATCGGCACCGGACTTGCCGGCCTCACGCTGGCGTTGCATCTGGCCGACCGGCGCCGGGTCGGGTTGGTTACGAAAAGACATCTGCTCGACGGCGCCAGCAGCTGGGCCCAGGGCGGCATCGCGGCGGTACTCGCCGACGACGACTCGGCAGCCCACCATGTTCGCGACACACTGGATGCCGGCGCCGGGCTGGGCAGCGAGGAAACCACCCGCTACGTGGTCGAGCATGGCCGTGCCGGCATCGAGTGGCTGATCGCGCAGGGAGTGCCGTTCACGCGCGACGGCGCGACCGGCAACGGCTATCACCTGACCACCGAAGGCGGCCACAGCCATCGCCGCGTGATCCACGTCGACGACGCGACCGGTCGCGCAGTGCAGACCACGCTCGAAGCCAAGGTCCGGGCTCATCCCAACATCACTCTGCTCGAGCAACACAACGCGGTCGACCTGATCACCGGCGCCAAACTCGGCCTGCCCGGCAACCGCTGCTACGGCTGCTACGTGCTGGACACAAGGCACAACCGGGTCGAGGTCGTCAGCGCGCAGCACGTGGCGCTGGCCACCGGCGGCGCCGGCAAGGTCTATCTGTACACGACCAATCCGGACACCGCGACCGGCGATGGCGTCGCGATGGGATGGCGCGCCGGTTGCCGCGTCGCCGACATGGAATTCGTGCAGTTCCACCCGACACTGCTCTACTACGCGCACAGCCGGCAGCCGTTCCTGATCTCGGAGGCGGTGCGCGGCGAAGGCGGCCTGCTCCGGCTTCCCGACGGCACGCGCTTCATGCCGGCGCATGATCCACGCGCCGAACTGGCGCCGCGTGATGTCGTCGCGCGCGCCATCGACTTCGAGATGAAAAAACACGGCGTCGACTGCGTCTATCTCGACATCACCCATCAGCCCGCCGAATTCATCCGCGAACATTTTCCGACCATTTACCAGCACTGCATGGCGTTCGGCATCGATATCACCCGCCAGCCGATTCCGGTGGTGCCGGCCGCTCATTACACCTGCGGCGGCATCGTCACCGACCACCGCGGCCGCACCGACGTTCCCGGCCTCTACGCGATCGGCGAGACCGCGTGGACCGGCCTGCACGGCGCCAACCGGCTCGCCAGCAACTCGCTGCTTGAATGCCTGGTGTTCGGCATCGCGGCGGCGCACGACATCCTGGAACAGCTGTCGACCGAGATCCCCGCGCTGCCGGAGTGGGACGAAAGCCGCGTCACCGACGCCGACGAGGAAATCGTGATCTCCCACAACTGGGATGAGCTGCGCCGCTTCATGTGGGATTACGTCGGCATCGTGCGCACCAACAAGCGGCTCGAACGCGCGCTGCACCGCATCCGCCTGCTGCAGGACGAGATCCACGACTATTACAGCAATTTCCGTGTCACCGGCGACCTGCTTGAACTGCGCAATCTGGTGCAGGCTGCCGAACTGATCGTGCGCAGCGCGCAGCTGCGCCATGAAAGCCGCGGCCTGCATTTCAACCGTGACTATCCCGACCTGCTGCCCGCGGCGCGCAACACGATCCTGGTGCGCTGACCTTCATGATCTCTCCGACGCCCCGCGATTACGATCTCGAACCGCTGTGGATTCCGTTCACCTCGAACCGGGACTTCAAGGCTGCGCCGCGGCTGCTGGTCGCGGCGCAGGACATGCATTACATCGCCGAAGACGGCCGCCGCATCCTCGATGGCACCTCGGGCCTGTGGTGCGTCAATGCCGGCCACTGCCGGCCGCAGATCGCCGAGGCGATCCGCCAACAGGCGGCCGAACTCGACTTCGGCCCGATTTTCCAGATGGCGCATCCGGGGCCGTTCAGGCTCGCCGCACGGCTGCGCGCGCTGCTGCCCGGCGATCTCGATCACACGTTTTTCACCAATTCGGGCTCCGAAGCCGTGGACACCGCGCTCAAGATCGCGCTTGCCTGGCATCAGGCTCGCGGCGAGCCGCAGCGCCGCTGGCTGATCGGCCGCGAACGCGCCTACCACGGCACCAACTTCGGGGGCACTTCGGTCGGCGGCATCGCCGCCAACCGCAAGGCATTCGGCGGCAATCTGCTGCCGTACGTCGATCACCTGCCGCACACTCACGATCTTGAACATAACGCGTTTACGCGCGGCCAGCCGCAGTGGGGCGCGCACTTTGCCGACGAGCTTGAAACGCGCATCGGCGCGCAACACGGCGCGGAAAACATCGCCGCCGTGATCGTCGAGCCGATGGCCGGTTCGACCGGTGTGCTGGTGCCGCCGCAGGGTTATCTCGAACGGCTGCGCGCGATCTGCGACAAATACGGCATCCTGCTGATCTTCGACGAGGTCATCACCGGTTTCGGCCGCCTCGGCGCGCCGTTCGCGTGCCGGAAGTTCGACGTGCTGCCCGATATGGTCTGCCTGGCCAAGGGACTGACCAACGGCGCGGTGCCGATGGGCGCGGTGGTCGTCCGCAAAAACGTCTACGACACCATCGTCAATGCCGCGCCGGAACACGGCATCGAGCTGTTCCATGGCTACACCTACAGCGGCCACCCGCTCGCCTGCGCCGCTGCGCTGGCGAGCCTTGACCTGTTCGAGGAACAGAAACTGTTCGCGCACGCGGCCGAACTTGCGCCCTGCTTTGAGGACGCCGTGCACTCGCTGCGCAGGCTGCCACATGTGATCGACGTGCGCAATATCGGCCTCGTCGCCGGCATCGAACTGGAACCGCGCGCGAGTGCCGCCATTACACGCGCATTTGAAGTGTTTCAGCGTTGCTTCGAGAAAGGCCTGCTGATCCGCATCACCGGCGACATCATCGCGCTGTCGCCGTCGCTGATCGTCAGCGAAAGTCAGATCGACGAGATCGTCGACAAGCTGGGCGCCGTGCTGAAAACCGTCGGCTAGGAATGCCCCGGCTGCAGATCAATTGAATTACGGCAGTCTGACGCGCTCGAGACGCAGCGCGTTGGTGACGACCGACAGCGAGCTGATCGCCATCGCCGCGCCGGCGATGACCGGCGACAGCAGCAGGCCGAACGCGGGATAAAGCACGCCGGCGGCGAGCGGAATGCCGAGCGCGTTATAACCGAACGCGAAGGCGAGATTCTGGCGGATATTGCGCATCGTCGCGCGCGACAGCAGCACGGCGCGCGCGATGCCGCGCAGATCGCCCTTGACCAGCGTGACGCCCGCGCTTTCCATCGCGATGTCAGTGCCGGTACCCATCGCGATGCCGACATCACCCTGCGCCAGCGCCGGCGCATCGTTGATGCCATCACCCGCCATCGCAACCTTGCGTCCCGCGTCCTGCAGGAGTTTGACGTGTTTTGCCTTGTCCGCCGGCAGCACTTCCGCGATCACCTCGTCGATGCCGAGCTCGTTCGCCACCGCATCCGCCGTCGCGCGCGCGTCGCCGGTCAGCATCACCACGCGCACACCCATCTGCTTCAGCGCGGCGACGGCTTCCGGCGCGCCCTCCTTGATCGGGTCGGCAATCGCGGCAATGCCGGCTGCTGCATTGTCGATCGCAAAGAATACCGCCATCCTGCCCGCCGCGCGCCACACCTCGGCGGTCTCGTGCCAGCGCTGAGGATCGATGCCCTGCCCGGCGAGAAATGCACGGCTGCCGACCCGCACGCGGCGGCCGCCGACGGTTGCAGCCACGCCGAAACCGTTGAAGACCTCGAACGCCGATGTGGCCGCCGGCGTGACTCCGCGCTGCGCGGCGCCGTCGACGATGGCGCGCGCGATCGGGTGTTCAGAGAGTTGTTCGACGCCTGCGACCAGCGCCAGCGCCTCGTTCTCGGCGATCCCTTCGGCGCGAAAATCGGTAAGCGTCGGCCGCCCCACAGTCAGCGTGCCGGTTTTGTCGGCGACTACGATATCGATCCCGCGCATGCGCTCGATCGCCTCGGCGTTGCGGAACAGGATGCCGGCGCGCGCGCCCCGCCCCATCGCGACCGTCATCGAAATCGGCGTCGCGAGGCCGACCGCGCACGGGCAGGCGATGATCAGCACTGCAACGGCGTTGAGCAATGCGTAGGCAAGCCGCGGTTCCGGTCCCCATATTCCCCAGACGATCGCGGTGAGCACCGCGACCGCGACGACGATCTGCACGAAATAGGCGGCGATCAGGTCGGCGAGCCGCTGGATCGGCGCGCGCGTGCGCTGCGCTTCCCCCACCATGTGAATGATCTGGGCGAGCAGCGTGTCCGCGCCGACGCGTTCCGCGCGCATCACGAGCGCGCCGCCGCTGTTGATGGTGGCGCCGGTCAGCCGGTCGCCGGCGCGTTTTGCGACCGGCAGCGGCTCGCCGGTGATCATCGATTCGTCGACATGGCTCGTGCCTTCAAGCATCGTGCCGTCGACCGGAACCCTGCTTCCCGGCTTCACGCGCAACCGGTCGCCAACGACGATCAATTCCAGCGGTACTTCTTCCTCGCCGCCGTCATCACGCAACCGCCACGCGCGGTTGGGCGCGAGCTTCAGCAACTCCTGGATCGCGCGGCCGGTGCGGCCGATCGCGCGCATCTGCAGCACATCGCCGAGCATCACCAGCGTCACGATCACCGCAGCCGCCTCGAAATAGGTGCCGACCGATCCGTCGTGCGAGCGGAATTCGTGCGGAAAAATTCCCGGAACCAGCACCGCAACCAGGCTGAACAGGTAGGCGAGACCGACACCGAGGCCAATCAATGTGTACATGTTCAGTGACCGGTGGCGCAGCGACAGCCATAACTTGTGCAGGATCGGCCAGCCGGTCCACAGTACGACCGGCGTGCCGAGCGCAAATTCGAGCCAGCCGCTCGCGCGCGGCGTCAGCCCGAACGGCTCGTGGATGCCGGCCATCGGCGCCATCGCGAGTACCAGCAGCGGAATCGACAGCGCGATCCCGACCCACAGACGGCGGGTCAGATCACGCAGCTCCGAATTGTCTTCCGGCGCGCCTGCGACCGGCACCAGTGCCATCCCGCAGATCGGGCAGTTACCCGGCGTCGGACTGCGGACTTCGGGATGCATCGGACACGTGTATTCGGCGGCGGGTCTAACGGTTCCGGACATCGGCACCAGCGCCATGCCGCACTTCGGACAACCGCCCGGGGCATCGCGCACGATTTCCGGATGCATCGGGCAGGTGTAGCGCGCGCCGACTGGCGGCGGAGCAGACACCAGCGCAGGCGTCGCCGGTTTGGCGTGCAGGTAGCGCTCGGGGTCGGCGCGGAACTTGGTGGCGCACCCCTGACAGCAGAAATAAAACGTTTTGCCGGCGTGCTCGACGGATTTCGCCGGGTCTGCCGCAACCTGCATACCGCAAACCGGATCCTGGTACGGCTTATCCGTAGTCATAATCAGACCATGGGTTGCGGCAGCTCATGCAGGCAATGAGTGATCCACTGCGCGGTCAGTTTTTCCTGCACCGAGTTCTGCTTGAGGCGCTGGTCGAGCGCACCCCAGTCAACGCGATCGAGCGGCTGGTCCTGGTTAAAGCACGAGAACACATAGCTGGTTTTGCCGGTCGTCGGGTCATGGTGGGGCTGCAGACACTGCGCGCAGATTTCCTTCATCATGCACTGCATCGGCGAGTTGATCGAGCCGATCGCAAAATGATGCTCCTTGAGGAACGATTTCAACACGTCGTGCCGCGCGCGCGCGACCGCTGCCATCATCTTGTCCGAGCCGATCGCAATGATGTGGTCGGCGTCCTTGATGGCAATCGGCTGTGCGCCGAGCGCGCCGCTTGCATAGGCGTGGATGCCGTTCACGATGTTGCCGACGAAACGCTTGTCCTGCGCGCGGTCGGGCGTGAAGCCCGGCTCCTCGTCGCAGCACCAGACCACGGCATCGGACGCCGCCTCGATTTCGGCAACCTTGTAGCGGTCGATCACGCGCTTGTAGCCGGCGAAATACAGCACGCGACTGCCGGCCTTGCGCAACGCGGCGCCGATCGAAAACAGCACCGCGTTGCCGAGCCCGCCGCCGACCAGCACCACGGTTTCATCGGGCGGGATTTCGGTCGGCGCGCCGGTCGGCCCCATCAGCACCAACGGATCGCCCGGCTTGAGCAGCGCACACAGATCGCTCGACCCGCCCATTTCGAGCACGACCGTCGAGATCAAGCCCTTTCCGACGTCGACCCAGGCGCCGGTCATCGCCAGCCCCTCCATTGCGAACGTGGTGTCACGGGTGTGCGCGGCGCGCGTTTCGAAATCCTGCAGACGATAGAACTGGCCGGGACGGAAGCGGCGCGCCGCCGCCGGCGCGCGCACCACGACCTCGACGATATTGGGCGTCAGCCGCACCACGTCGTGCACCGTCGCGCGTAATTCATCGTTGAGACGCGCGACGAATTCGGCGTCGCCGCTGGCGCAGGCGGGCCGGACTTTTTCCAGCACGCGGCTGACGATCGGATAGCCTTGCTTCGCGCTGCCCATTGCCTTGACCACGTTGCCGAAGAACGACGGATGGACGTCGCCGAAATAACTGATGAAGCGGCCGTCGCCGTGTTTTGCCAGCAGCACGCGTACCTGCTCCGGCTTCGAGATCGCCGGTTCCGAGGCGACCGGATTGCCGTCCTCGCCGCAGGCGCGAAAATATTTGCCGTCGAGTCTGAAATGCGCAGTGTCTTCGCGCGCCAGCACCGTATTGGGCTGAGTGCCGGCGGCGACCAGCACAGTCCTGGCCGGCAGTTCGGTTTCGCCGCCGTTTGCCGGTTTGCCTTCCGCGTCGGGTTTCTGCACCGCCATCCGGATCGCCCGCGCATGGCCCCAGGCGTCGACCTCGACCGCGAGCGGGCTCAGGTTTTCGGCAAAGCGAATGCCTTCTTCAAGCGCTTTCTGCACTTCTTCATGGTTCAGCGTGTATGACGGGCTGTCGGTGAGATGCCGGCGGTAGGCGATCGTGACGCCGCCCCACGATTGCAGCAGCTCGATCAGCTGCGGCGCGCGGTTCTGCAAAATAGCGGTTGCGCGCTCGGCGCGGATCGCGCGCGCATGCGCAAGCCATTCGTCGGCAATCGCACGCTCCTCTTCGTTCCACGCCGCGCGCACTTCGATTTCGCCTTTTTCCTGCGCCAGCGTATCGTAACGGCGCAGGAATTTCTCGACCTGCACCGGATAATAAGCGAGTGACTCGGTCGCGGTGTCGATCGCGGTCAACCCGCCGCCGATCACGACCACCGGCAGCCGCAGCTGCATGTTGGCGATCGAATCGCTCTTCGCGGCGCCGGTCAGCTGCAACGCCATCAGGAAATCCGACGCCGCGCGCACGCCGCGCGCCAGTCCATGCGGCATGTCGAGCACCGTCGGCTTGCCGGCGCCGACCGCCATCGCGAGATGGTCGAAGCCGAGCTCGAACGCGTTCTCGACCGTCAGCGTGCCGCCGAAGCGCACGCCGCCGAACAGTGCGAACTGCTCGCGGCGTTCGAGCAACAGCCGGATCAGTTTCAGGAAATTCTTGTCCCAGCGCACCGTGATCCCGTACTCGGCGACGCCGCCGAAGCCCGCCATCACGCGCGCATCGAGCGCCTCATAAAGCGCATTGACGTCGCGCACCGGCTCGAACGGCGCACGTTTGCCGTGCGCGTCAACGCCCGAAATTTCGGCCGGCAGCGGCTCGATTTTGAGGCCGTCGATGCCGACCACGGTATGGCCGTCGTTGATCAGGTAATGCGCGAGCGTGAAACCGGCCGGCCCCATGCCGGCGATCAGCACACGCTTGCCGCTCGGTGGCAGCGGATACGGCCGCCGCAAATTGAGCGGGTTCCAGCGCGTCAGCAGGCTGTAGATCTCGAAGCCCCACGGCAGTTCGAGCACGTCCTTCAGCGTGCGCGTCTC
>Ga0335069_10000998_pt1 | contig 45587 bp, 29 predicted proteins | sample Lox_Sample_11_FD_206714 | JGI IMG/M metagenome (GOLD analysis project Ga0335069, IMG submission 206714) | Soil microbial communities from Loxahatchee National Wildlife Refuge, Florida, United States - Lox_Sample_1.1 | ecosystem: Environmental > Terrestrial > Soil > Wetlands | place: USA...
TTCTGCCCGCCGGGGAGGATGGCCACGCCGATCTCGCGCGCCTTCCCGCCGTCGCCCGGGTCCATGAAGAGCGTCGTGACCGCGGGCGTCGCCGACGACTGCCCGAAGAGCGGGAAGTTGGTCGGCGGCATCTTGGTGAGCTGCCACCGGAGCTGCGGCCCGACCGGCGGCGGATCGGTGGGGATGCTCCCGTTGGTCATCCCGGTCGGATCCGGGTTGGTCACGTCCACGGCGTAGTACCCGGGGAAGCTCGAGCCGTAGCCGGCGACGAGCATCGTGTGCCACACGCTCGACGCGGTCGTCGTCGCGTTGCGGTCCCACACCACGTCCTTCACGACCGGAGAGCCGTCGAGCAGGAACTCGTGGTTCGACGGATACGAGGAGATGAGCGAGGCGGCGGGCTGCGGCAGCAGCATCGCCCACATCTCGTTGTTCTCGAGCGTCGTCTCGTCCGACCAGAACGCGTGCAAGAGACCGTCGTTGGTCGCGACGTACACCACCGTGTTGCGGCAGGTGCTCTGGCCGCTGGGGCACGTCGTCGGCACCGCGGTCGTCGACTGCGAGGCGCCCCAGGCCTGCCGGAACCCGACGTAGAGCGGGTCCTGCAGCAGCGACCCGGGAGGACCGACGACCACGGGGTTCGCGTGGTAGACGTCGCCGAGAGCGTTCCCACTGCGCGAGACGAAGTTGAAGTCGGGCGGGCCGGCGAAGGACGACTGCGCGAAGTCGAAGTCGAGCAGCATGGTCGTGCACTGCTGCTGCGTGAGATTCTTCTGCGTGCCGTTCTGCGTCGACACGTAGGCGCAGCCCGTCGAGGGGACGTTCAGGGCGTCGGGCGTGATGTTCGGGACGACGGCGGCCGCCGCACCCGCGTAGGTGGTGGCCGAGTACTGTCCAATGCCGTCGCCTACGGCGGCCGTCACGTACGGCCGGATGGTCGCCGTCGAGTCGCCGACCCCGGTCGTGCCGATGACCGCAGGCTTGTAGGCGATGAACGTCCGGGTCGGGCCCGAGTTCGAGTTGAGGTTCTTCGCGAAGTCGTCACCCGCCGAGGCGGTGATCGTGGCAGGCGGCACCGTGAAGGTGTTGCCCGAGGTCGTGCAGACGTAGCGCTGGCGCTGCACGTCGCCCGACCACGGCTGCCCCGGCGACGGATTGAACGACGCGAGGAACACGTTCTCGTTCGAGTTGCCCACCCCCGCGATCGAGCTGGGGAGCACCGGCGAGTACGCCGGCGTCGTGCGCGTCGTCGCGTTCTTCGCGATCTGCGCCAGGATGGTGCCGAGGGCGCTCTGCAGCGCGCCCTGCGTGTCGGCGAAGTACGCGTTGGTGCTGCCGCCCGCCTGCGCGATGCACTGGAGCGAGCAGCACGACTGGAGCGCCTGGTTGGGATCGCTCGGGTTGAACGGCTGGGCGCAGTTGCACTGGTTCGAGAGGCTGCCGTTCTGGGCGAGCTGCGAGCAGTTGGCGAGCACGCCCTGGTCCTGGAAGGACGAGACGGCGAAGCCGATGACGAACGTCTCGATGGACGGGGAGCCCGGCGCGTTGTTGCCGTTGTTCCAGAGGTCCGCAGCGGTCTGCTGCGGAAGCTTGTAGGGGCACACGCCGGCGGGGGATCCCGTCTGCGAGCAAGCCGGCTGCAGGTCCAGGTTGGGCGCGCCGTCGGTGAGCAGGATGATGTACTCGGGCCGGCAGCCGCCCTGCACGTACGTGTCGGTCTGCTGCGGACCGTTCGGGTCGGTCAGGAAGAAGTACTTCGCGCCGGCGAACATGCCGGCCGTGGGCGTGGCGCCGTAGGGGCGCGACGCGAGCAGCACCTCGTCGACGATCCCGTTGTTCTTCTCCTGCGCCGTCAGGTCGTTCGTCGTGGGGAAGCTCACCATGCGCCCCTCCCACGCCGGGGCGGCCGGGTTGCGCGCGCCGACCGCGAGGAGGCTCGAGGTGCCGCAGTTGGCGGGATTGCCGCTCTCCGTGCACGTCGTGCCGGTGTTCCAGCCGGGGTAGTACGTCCACATCCCGGTGAACGGCGCCGCCGTGAGCACCGCCGGATTGGCCCCCGTCGTCACTCCGATGCTGGGGTCCGGATCGCTGTCGAACGTCATCATGCCGAAGCGCATGAGGTCGCGCATCTGCGTGAGGGCGCCGTCGTTGTTCTGCGCGAAGGTGCAGGCGACCGGGTTGCGAATGAGCCCGTGCTCGCGGGTGACGATGCTGCCGGTGCACTGCCCGCTGGAGCAGCTCCCGGTGAAGTCGGTCGCGTTCCCCGTGATGGCGGCGCCGGTCTCGCCGACGCCCGCGCCGTTGGGCGCGCCGTTGAGCCCTCCGGGAGCGACGACGCACGCGCCCGGGTTGGTCGAGCTCGCGCCGACCGCGTTCGGGTCCTTCGCGATGAGCCGGTGGTACGGCAGGTAGTAGTTCGCGTCGTACGGCTGCTGCCCGTTGATCTCGTACTCGTTGGCGAACACCGTCCCGCCCGTACGGGGCATGGCGACGCAGTTGTAGCCGTTGGCCAGCGAGCCGGTGAGCGCCATCTGGAGGACGTTCCAGCGGTTCGGCGCCGGCGGCGTGCTGGTCCAGTTGCAGGTGGGCGAGTGGTCGGGTCCGTTGCCGACGCAGTTGCACTGGTTGGTGCCGCTCGGCGTGGCCGCGTTGGCGTCCGTCTCGGGCGTGTTCCCGTCGATCATGCGCTCCATCGACCCGGAGTTGTCGATGAGCAGCATGACGTTGGGCAGCGGCGGGTTCGTGTCGACCTGCTGGGCGCGGGCGGTGTCGGCGGCGAAGAGCAGCGCGAGGAGCGGAGCTCCACCGAGGGCGAGGGGCGCGAGGGATCTGGCGGTGCGGTTCCTCATCTTCGCTACCTCACTTCGGGCACGGCACGGGCCCCGCGATCCAGCGAGCGCGCTGGACGACGATGCCCTCCTCGCCGTACGTGGCCGTCAAGTTCGGGTTGCTCGGGAAGAGCGGGTGCGTGAGCCCGCTCGAAGTCGCCGTCAGCTCGACGAAGCACATGTTGAGGTTCAGGTCGTAGCGCTTGGGCGCCGTGTACTTCGTCGGGTCGGTCAGCTCGACGAAGAAGTCGCCCTGCATCGGCGTCGGGCCCATGCTGCCCGGCGCCACGCCCTGCTGGTACGGCACCGTGCCCGTGTACGGGTCGAGGATGGGGGTCGTCTGCCACGCCGCACCCAGCTCCTGCGATCCGAGACGGCGGCACGCGCGCGTCAGGATGCTCGCCGTGGACGGCACGTTGGGAAGCGCCAGACAGATGGGATCGGGGGTCGTCATCATGAGCCCGAGGTAGAGCGACGCCTTGCTCGCCACCATCTCGTGCGCGCCGCCGAGAACCCCGTAGCTGGCGAGGTAGTTCGACTGCGTCGCCGTGCGCTCGTATCCCGCCGACTTGGCCTCCGCCGCCGCCGCCGCCAGCGCGAACACACCCACCGACGCGAGCACTGCGAGGGACATGGCCACGATGAAGAGCGCGGCACCGTCCTGGCCACGACGCGCGGCGGTGCGTCGCTTCATCGCGTGCAGTCGGGGAGAGGTGCTGGTGCTCATGTCAGTAGGTCCAGTTGGCGTTGTTGAAGAGGGCGGCTTCGACCGTCGCGGTCCGCGTGCGTGCCCACTGCTCGACGTTCTGCGGCCCGGTCAGCGCGCAGCCGGCCGGGTTGAGGCAGTAGCGGTACATGAACGCCTGCGTCGCCGAGAGCTGCCCCATCACCGGCGGGACGTACGTGGTGCGGTCGGCGATCGAAGAGCGGGTCACGAGACGCGCCCGCACGGAGCGGATGCGCTGCGGCCCCACCAGCGAGGGCGGCGACGCCGGCGGCAGATTGAGCTTCGACACGTCCATCGCCCAGTTCTGGGCGCTCAGGCCGCCGTCGTCGAAGGAGTAGCTGACGAGGGTCGGGTTGGGCGCGATGCCGTAGTTGTTGGTGTCGACCGTGAAGGCGAAGTTGAGGTCGACCGCGTACTCGGCCACGACCTCGGCGGTCGCCGGGATGGACAGGCCGGTCGCTGCGTCCACGAACGTGCGCACCAGGTCGTACTTGAGCGGGTCGATGTTCGCGTTGCCCAGGCCGTTGTTGCCCTGCAGGATGCTCCCCATGCCGTTCACGTACTGCGGCGCCTGCGTCTGCTCGTCCGTGGTCGACATAATTTCCCAGCGGGTGATCTGCACCGGGTTCACCCACGCGGTGCCCGCCGCGTAGCCGCTCAGGGTGCACGTGGTCTGCACCCCCGACTGCGCCGTGAGGATGGGGGTGTTGACCGAGTCGATCCAGACGAACGGCTGGCCGTTGGTGATGCCCGCCGGGTTCGCCATCGCCGGGCACGTCGCGAGGTATTGCGTGCAGCCCTGGTTGTCGAGCAGGCGCACCATGAACTGGTTGTTGGTGCCGCCCGTCGCCATCGGGGCGAAGATGTTGGAGAGCTGCTGCGACCCGGTCGCCGTGCTGATGCCGGCGGTGACCACGCGGTAGATCGCCGCCGACACGGGCGAGAGCATGATCTGCTGGCACGTCCCGTTGGGCGGCAGGATCATCGCGACGTCGAACTGCTCGGCGCTCGTCATGTTGCCGCCGATCTGGATCCAGTCCGGGGCGACCGGCGGGTTCTGCTTGGCCGACAGCGGGATCGTGTTCGTCGTGAACGAGCCCTGGTAGCCGACCTGGATCGCCGAGAGGCCCCGCAGCCCCTTGAACCCCGGCGGCACGCTGGGCAGGTTGTTCGTGCTGGTCACGGGCCGGTTGATCATGTTGTCGCTCTGGACGTTGCCCGTGCTCATGAAGGCGGCGCGCTGCAGGTCGGAGCGCAGACGGTCCACGGCGGTGCGCAGCGCCGACTCGGCGGAGGAGCTGCGGATCTCCTCGTTGAACGTCTTGGTCGCGCTGCGCGAGAGCCCCACGATGCCGAGAGCGACGATGAGCCCCGCGACGAGCGACACGGTGAGCTCGACGAGGGTGAAGCCGGACCGGGATCCCCTGTGGGTCCTCATTGCCCCGTCCCTCCCTGCCGGATCGTGGTCGTCAGGTAGATCGAGTGGTACATCGGCTGCGTGCCCTGCTCGGGGTTGGCCTGCGTCGCCACCGAGCTGCACCAGTCGCCCGTCGGGCGGCTGATGATGTCGCGCGGCCAGAGCACGCGCAGGTCGACGCGGATGAGCCCCGGCTCGACGGTCCCACCAGCCGCCGGTGCGAGGTTCGGCTGCACGAGCCACTGCAGCCGGTAGTTCACGCAGAAGACCACCGGATTCGGCGAGCCCGTGGCCTGCCCGGACGGGATGTCGCGTCCGAGCATGTCGAACGCGTAGCTCATCGTCTCGGGGTTGCTCTGTCCCATCTCGAAGTTGGGTAGCGCCCACTTGCCGTAGGCCGGCGACGAGAGGAGCGCCGCGTTCGTGAAGTTGCTCACCGTCGGGAACGTGTTGTTCGGCATCGTCCAGTTCATCGCGTCGCGGTGCAGGCGGTCGACCCACGTGCGTGCGATGGAGGCGGCGAGGTCGGTCTCGCGCGCGTCGAAGTTGCCGGTGACGCTCGTCTTCTGGAGCGACATCACCGCCGCGGCGCCGATCGTCATGACGGTGAGGGCCATCATGACCTCGACGGCCGTGTATCCGGCGGCGGAGGCGCGGGCAGGGGAGGGGAGGGGGCGGGATCGCATGGCGCTCAGGTGTGCGAGTAGAGGCGGGCCATGCCGTTGGGCGGCAGGAGCACGCTGCGGATCTGGCCGCTCGACACGTTGTTGTTCAATCCGCGCACCACGCGCGCCTCGATGACCGTCACCGAGGGGAGGAACCCGTCGAAGATGGGCTGCGTCGCGCCGACGACGTTCGCGTACGAACGGCCGAGCGGCGTGAAGCACACGAACCCCTGGTTGAAGGCGACGGGCGCCGGGTTGACCGAGTTCTGGTAGTAGAAGAGCTGCGTCTCGATGTCGGCGACCGCCTCGACCGACGACGCCGGGTCGTTGAGGTTCACGCCGTCGATGAAGACGACGCTCTGCTGGTTGTTGCCCTGCATGCCGCTGCTGACGACGGTGATGGGAGCCGTCGCGCCGTAGCTGGCCACGGGCGTCCCCCAGACGGTGGGCGAGCTGCAGTTGGGCACCGGCAGGCGGGCCGAGCCCCCGCCGCCGTTGGGGTTCAGCGTCACCGCTTCCCAGAGGCCGACGGTGCCGCGGTCGGTCGTGCCGTTGGCGGTCATCGCGACGAGCTCGGCGCCGCCGCGCGCGATGGCCCGCATGCGTGCCTGGCGCAGGAGCATCATGATCGACCCCGCGTCGGTGTACGCCTCGCGGTCGTAGCGGGCGGTCGACATCGTGGGGATCGCCAGGGCGGCGAGGATGCCGATGATGATGACGACGACCAGGAGCTCGATGAGCGAAAAGCCACGGCTCGACCGCCCCCCCGGCGAGGGACGGGGCCCCCCCGGCGAGGGACGGGATCGATGGACTCCACTCCCTACCCGCTCCGACATGCGCACCACCACCGGGGCTGGTCGAGCAAGGCCCATGCCCCTCGGGTCGCAGTCGGATTGTCGCTTGTAGACGCGGAGTTGCGGGCGTACGCGGCCGCTCGGTGCAGCAACGATTTCAACGCATTGCAAAAGGTGCGGGGTGGCCTCGGGCAGCGGGTAGGGGGCCCGCCGGACGTGTTAGCGTGTGCGGCGCCATGAAAGCCGCCCTGGTGGCCGCGCTGGCGGTGCTCTCCACGGCCGCGTGCAACAAGGACGATACGCACAGCGGCGGTGCGCCGCCGCCCCCTCCTCCTCCCATGACGAGTGGGAGCGCGCATGCGGACCTCTGCGCCGACGGCGGCGGGACCGACAGCGACGCGATCAGCGCGCCCTTCTTCACGCGCAGCCCGGCAGGCGCCGGCTACTGCCTCGACCCGCAGACCGAGGTGAAGACCTACGGCGACAAGGGCAAGCTCACGATGGACGAGGTCTGCACGACCGCGTTCGACGGCGAGTGCGAGGTGTACAAGCGCTTCGGGCTCGATCGCGTGGTGGCGCTCCGGTACGTCGACGGGACGGGGGCGCCCAACAGCGTCGAGGTGAACCTGTCGCGCTTCGCGACGGTGGACGGCGCGTACGCGATGTTCACCAAGCGCGTCGTGGCCGACGGCGATCCGGCGAAGACGACGGTGAAGGCGCTGGCGGCGGGCGCGGCGGGGGCGACGAGCAGCAGCAACGCGTACGTGTGGCGCGGGCAGTACCTGGCGGAGCTCACGTTCGTGACCGAGGACACGAAGATGACGCCGCAGCAGATGGCGCAGGCGAACGAGACGGCGACGGGCGCCATCGCGAAGGACATCGGGAGCAAGCTGCCGGGGAGCACCGACCTGCCGCCGTCGGCCGCGGCGCTTCCGGCGGCGCAGCGCATCCCGCTGGGCATCTCGTACCACCCGAAGGACGCGCTCGGGCTGACGGGCGTCGGGCCGCTCGCGGTGGGGTATTACGCCGACGGACAGAAGCGATGGCGCGACGTCTCCATCGTGCGGGCGAGCGCCGACGACGCGAAGGACGCGATGCGCGCGTTCAAGCTGCGCCCCGGTGCGATCCCCTACAAGGGCATCGGCGACGAAGCGGTGTGGGTGGTGCTCCAGGAAGCGCCGGATCGCGCGAAGGCCGAGTACATCGTCGCCCGCAAGGGCACCACGGTCGCGGCCGTGGGAGACGAGGAGCTCGTGCTGGACCCCAGCGTCCCGAGCGACAAGCAAGCGCCCTTGAAGCTCACGAAGGACGAGAAGGTCGCGAAGATCAGCGCCTGGCTCAAGTGAGCGAGTTTTCGTCGCCGAGGGCCCGACGCTCGAAGCACTCGTCCGGCAGTCCCCGCTTCTTGCGCGAGAGGCGCGTGGCGGAGATGAAGCGCGTCGTCACCGGGTCGTGGTAGCCGCTGGCGTCGGGCGCGTCGGGGTGCTCGGCGCGGTGGTAGCGGACGATGCGCGCCATGAGGAGATCGCGCACCCACTTGCCGACGAGTGAGGCCATGCACACGAGCAAGTGCTTCGCATCGGCGTCGCGCACGAACGCGAGCTGGCCGACGCCCGGCATGTGGTACTCGCTGCGTGCGCGGCCTTCCATCGCGACGGCGTGCAGGCGCCCGCTCATGGGACCGAAGGCGGCCGAGTAACTATTGAAGCCGCCGACCTTGCCGCACGTCGCGACGATGTCGCGGCCAGCGCGCTCGCGCGCGTCGAGCATCAGGCGCTCCATCGCGTGGAGGTCCATGTGAAAGCGCGTGAGCCCTCTGTCGACTCCGTCGTTGAGGCGACGGGCGCACGTCACGACGCAGGTGGCGCGCTCGATGTGCACTCCGAGCTCCTCGAGCTTTGCCAGATCCTTCTCCACCTTGGCGACGAGCTTCGCCTGCTCGGGGGTGCTGACGAGCGCCTCGTCGCGCGTGTCCCAGCACTGGGCGCCGTGATGCTCGGGGCAAGGGGCGCGCAGCGCATCGCGCGAATCGAGCGACAGGGCGTTCACCAGCTCGTCCGGCGTCGCCACCTGCGCTTCCCGCAGGCCCATGCGCCTGGCGATGGCCCGTGCCCACGCTTCGCCGAGGGCCGTGTCCCCGAAGGCCACGAGCTTCTTCGAGTCCCCGAGGCGCGCGCGCATCGCACCCTTGGGCCTGGCCTCGGCGCGGGCACGCCCCTCATCGGATGTGCTCGCGACGACCATCGTCACGACCAGGGGGCCCAGCCGCGGCCCGAGGCCGTTTTCGTCGATTCCCACGACCACGTTCACGACGCCGCTAACCTAGTGTCGGGTTCGGGACGGCGGACACAGAAAAGCTGGGCGCGGCCCCACAAATCCTGCCGCGGCGGCACCCGCACCTGGCGCTGAGAGCAGCGTTGACGGCGGCACGGGGGGTGCTTAACGTGCTTGCCCCTCAAGGTTCGAGGTCAACCGTGAACAAGGCTCAGCTCAAGAAGTTCAAGACTCTGCTGACAGAGAAGCGCGACGAGATCCTCAAGAAGGCCAAGCAGACGCTCGAGCAGGACATGGCACTCGACACGGACGACCTGCCCGACGAGATGGACCTGGCCTCGAGCGAGTACCTGCAGTCGTTCACCTTCCGCCTGAGGGGGCGCGAGAAGAGCTTCCTCGACAAGATCGAGAAGGCCCTCCGGAAGATCGACGACGGCTCCTTCGGCATCTGCGAGGAGTGCGGGGAAGAGATCAGCGTGAAGCGTCTCGAGGCCCGTCCGGAGACGACGCTCTGCATCCGCTGCAAGGAGGATCAGGAGCGCATGGAGAAGGACTACACCTGAGCGCCAAGGCAGGAAGCGGGGGACGAAAGCATCCCCGCTTCCTTGCCGTGAGGTAGCTCCTCGTCGCCGCGAGGACATCGCGGGGGGCGCATCCGTCCCCGCTTCGTCCGCGGGGGATCGACGCTCGCCCTTCCAGTCAGGAAGCGGGGGCGAGAACGTACCTCGCTCCTTCCATCGGGGTGGAAGAGGGGACGCATTCGTCCCCGAGTCGTCGCTCGGTCTTCGTCGTGCAGTCGCTCGGGAATGAAGAGGGGATGCGTGCGTCCCCGCTTTCTGCACGCCGCGGTATCGTGTGACGTCGACCCATGGCGCGACGATCCAAGACCGACGTGCGGCGTCTCATCGGCGCTCTGCGCCGCGGCATCGAGAAGCACTGGAAGGAACCGCGGCTGATCCACGACGTGACGTACACGCAGGCGCAGCTTCTGGCGTTCCTCGACGAGCTCGAGCTCCTGTTCGCCGCGGTGGCGCGCACCCAAGTCGCCTACCAGACCGCCCTCGTGAAGCGCGACAAGGCAGAACGCGCGGGCGCGCCGCTCATCACCGCCATCGTCGAGAAGGCCGACTCCGAGTGCGGCAACAACGCCGTCACCAGGGCCGACTTCGGCCTTGCCTCCCCGGCGGAAGAAGGGCCCGAAGACCACGGAGGCCAAGGTGGCCATGGTCGAGAAGGCGCGCGCGACGCGGAAGAGGCGCGGCACGATGGGCAAGCGGCAGCGCAAGAAGATCCGCGGCTGATGGCCGCCCGCGTCACCTCTTGCAGCCGAGCGCCTTGCTGCGCTCCTTGGCTTTCTCGAGCGACACCGAGCGAGGCTTCGCGTTCTTCCAGCGATCGAGCACCGGCGCGTAGGCGGCGCACGCGCCCGCAGTGTCCCCGGTCTGCTCGAGCGCCTGCCCGAGCTCCACGTGCGCCCGCATCCAGAGCACCGTGTACGCGCGGATCGAGTCCGCGGTGGGCATGACGCTGCACGTCGTCGTGACCCCTCGCAGGTACGGGAGCGCCTCCTGCGTCCGGCCAGCCAAGAAGAGCGCGTGGCCGAGGAACGCCGCCTGTTCGATCGGACTGAGCAGGGAGGGCACGTCCGCGTCCGGCCAGAGAGCAAACGCATCGCTCGCCTGCTCCCGCGTCTGGAGGCGCTCCAGGTCATAAGCCCACGCGTACGGCCGTGGATCCCCGCGCGACGCCCCGTCCAGCACCCGCCGGAACTCTGCATCGTCGATACGCCCGGCACGGTTGCGCACGGTGGCGATGGCCACGGGCAGCGCCCAGATGTTCCCCGTCCAGCCCGCGCCGCGTCGCTCCGCCTCGTCGGCCACGTCGAGTGCCCGCTGGAGGTCGCCCTCCTCCTCGAGCAGCTCGAGCCGCTGAAGATACGGACCGAAACGGTCATGGGCCATGAGCGAGCCGCTGTGAACCTGGTCCCACGCGATGCAAGCCTTCTCGGCGGCGTCGAAGTCCCCTGCAAGCGTGGCGATCCACAGGTCGTTCTGGACCTGGGCGAGTCGGCGCAGTCTCTCGTCTCGTTCGAGCGGCACGCGCCTGGCCAGCGTGTCGCGAACGGTATCGACGGGCGCATCGCGCGCCGCGAGGGCTACGGCATAGAGCTCGTAGCTACGCGGTCCGCTCGGCTGGGCGACGATGAGGCGCCGTGCGTCGGCCTCGAAGTCGTCGCACTTCCCTGCGCTCATGTTGCCCAGGCCGCGGGCGAGCAAGCACGAACTGGCAGAGGGGTTCATCTCGAGGCAGCGGTCCAGGAACTGCGAGGCCTGCTCGGGCGACTCCACCACGTTGGAGAGCTGGAATACGGCAAGCGCACACTGGGGATCGAGCTCGAGCACCCGCTGCAGGGCCGCGCGCGCGCCCGACGCGTCGCCACTGCTGCGCAGAGCATCGGCGAGGATGTACTGAGCCTCGGCGTCTCGCGGGTAGCGCTCGGCGAGCGCCCGGATGCGCGTCGTCGCCTCGGCGTCGGGGAGCGGCGGGTCGGCCACCCAGGCTTCGGCGATGCGCAGGAGCATGCGATCGCGCTCGTCGAGCGAGGCGCGGTGCTCCACCGCGGCCGCGTAGCACTCGCGTACGGTGACGTTGTCGCCGTAGTGCCGGTGATAGATGGCCGTGCGCAGGTCGGCGGCGGCCATCGCGGGATCGAGCTTGCACGCTCGCGCGAACTCGTCGGCGGCGGTCGCACCCTCCGCGTCGCGCAGGTGCTTGAGGGCGGAGGCGTACACCGTGGCGGCCTCGGGCACCGAGGTCGCGGGAGGCGGGTGGTCGGTGAAGGCGACACCTCGAACGGCCGCGTCGCTCGCGGCCGCCGATGCGGAAGCGACGGGCGAGAGAGGGGCCGACGGCGAGCGCGCGCGCCAGGCGGCACCTGCCACCAGGAGCACGGCGACGCCCCCGAGGACGATGGGCCATCGCGAACGTGCGCGACGCGTGCCGGGGCGCGTGACCTCGCTGCCAGCGAGGCTGCGGGCAGAGGGGCCCGCCTTGGGCTGCGGCGCATCGGCGGAGATGGGTATGCCCTCGAGCGCGGTCGCGACGGCGCCTGCATCGGGGTAGCGATCGGCGGGCTTCTTCGCGAGGCACCGATCGACGATGGCCGCGAGCGCCTCGGGTACTTCCGGGACGAGCTTGCGCAGTGGCTCGGGAGGGTCGCGCTCGATGCGGGCGATGAGCTCCCCGAGTCGCTGGGCATCGAAGGGCCGCCGCCCCGCGCACATCTCGTAGAGCAGGACGCCGAGCGAGAAGACGTCGCTGCGCGCGTCGATCTGCAGGCTGCCCCCGGCTTGCTCGGGGGACATGTAGTGAGGCGTCCCGAGCAGCCGGCCCTCCTCGGTGAGCATCGAAGCCGTGTCGCCCTGCTGGGCGATGCTCGTGGCGAGCCCGCCTCCATCCTCGCGCAGCTTGGCGAGCCCGAAGTCGAGGATCTTCGGCTCTCCGTCGGCGTCGAGCATCACGTTGTCCGGCTTGAGGTCGCGGTGCACGATGCCCTTCGCGTGGGCGCGCGCCAGACCACGCGCGATGCCGCGAGCGATGCGCACCACCTCGGACACCGAGAGTCGCCCACGCACCATGCGTTCCCGGAGCGTGGGCCCCTCCACGAGCTCCATCGCGATGAAGACGTGCCCCGCGTCCTCGTCCACCTCGTAGACCGTCGCGATGTTCGCGTGCGTCAGTGCTCCTGCCGACTGCGCCTCGCGAAGGAACCGCCTGCGTCGCTCCTCGTCCGCAGCGAAGGCCTCGGGCAGCACCTTGAGCGCCACCGTGCGCCGGAGCTTCTCGTCCTCCGCACGGTAGACGATGCCCATGCCCCCCTGACCGAGCCTCCCCACGATTCGGAAATGTGCGAGGCGTTCCGGATCCACTCCGCCGCGAGAATACTAGTCGACGCCGGTCGCGGAGACCTCGGAGTCGTGCTGCCCGAAGGGCAGCTCGGACTCGTACGCGTAGAGGCGGTGCTTCAGCACCGCATGATGCTCGGCGTGGCGCGCGCACCACCAGGTCCGCCCCGCGCTCGACTGACGTGCCGCGAGGCAATCGGGGCACGGGCCGTCGATCACGATGACGTGCGACGGCTGCGGCTTGGGACGCGGGCCGGCGACGACGACGGGGCACGCGGACTCGGTGTTCACGCGCTCGCCGGTGTGGCCCTTGATGACCGCGCGGAACTGGGGCATGCGATGCGTGCCGACGACGACGAGGTCCGCCCCGATCTCGGCGCCGAGCTCGGCGATGATGTGAGCCGGCTCCCCCTTGCGCACGTGCACCCCGACGCCGGTCAGCGAGAACCCGGGCAGCGCCTCGGCCTTCTCCGTCACGTAGTGGCGCAGCAGGTCGAGCGTCTCCTGCTGCGGAGACTTTTCGCTCACGTGCAAAACGTGCATCTGGCAGCCAGGAATGCGCGTCGCGATGCGCAGTGCCTGGTCGAGCGCGTACCCGCCCGACTCGGTGTCGGCGAGGTCCAGCGCGGCGAGGAGGACGAACGGGCGGTCGTTGGTCGGTGCGGGGCTGTCCATGGGATTGCCCCCCACCTCTGCATCAAGCGCGCCCGCCACGTCGATGCCCAGCGGCACGGCGCGCGCATGGGACGCCGCCCATGCCCAGGTTCTCGTCCCGCCGCATCGCTCCCGTTCTCGTCGCGTCGGCCGTCGTCGGCGCTGCCGCGCTCGCCCTGTTCCACGGAGAAGACACCCGCGCCGAGAGCCGGGCCGCCTCCGTCCCCGCATCCGAGCCCGCCCCCGCCGACACGGCGACCTCGCAGCTTCCGCCGGGGCACCCGCCCGTCGGCGCGACGGCAGGAGGCGCGCACGGCATTCACGGCACCGCGCGGAGCGAGGAGCCGCCCGCGCTCGCGTGGACGATGCCCGCTTCGTGGCGCGCGATGCCCAACCCCAACGCCCTGCGCGTCGCCACCTACCGCGTGTCCTCCGACGACGGCGACCCCACCGAGGTCACCGTGTCGCGCGCGGGGGGCTCCACCGAGGCCAACGTCCAGCGCTGGATCTCGCAGTTCGACCACCCGGCGCCCGAGACACGCACCGAGCGCAAGGTGGGCGATCTGAGCGTCACCCTCGTCGAGGTGAGCGGCACGTACGCGGGCAACGGCATGCTCCCGCAGAACCGCGCGGTGAAGCAGGACGGGTGGACCCTCGTCGGCGCCATCGCCGCCCCCGGGGGCACGCCCTACTTCTTCAAGATGACCGGGCCGGCCGCCCGCGTACACGCCGCGCGTCCGGCGTTCGACGCGATGATCGCGAGCCTCACTCGCCCGTAGCGTCGGCGCTGCCGTCCGGGGGCGGCGGGTCCTCGCTGGAGCGGTAGCCCGCGCGGCGAGCGGCGCGACGCATCGCCCGATAGTCGGCCAGCAGGACGAGCCCGTACGCCGCGAAGGACGCCGTGCCGAGGACCTGCCCGACCGACATGGCCACGATGATGGGGAACGCTCGCGGATTGAAGAGCTGCCACGTCATGAGGGCGAGCGCTCCCAGCGCGCAGGCGCATGCGACGACGAGCAGCTGGTGCATCTTCTTGCTCGCCATCAGCCGCCTCCCTGGAAGAACGGGTGCGCGAGGCCGTGGCACCCCGCGCTCGCGCAGCTCACGCGCCCGGCGCGGGCGTCGTCGAGCGACGACCGGTGGTCGGGCACCTTCAGCCAGAGCGAGTCCTCGGTCGAATGGCACTGCATGCAGTTGGCGTTCATCTTCTCCGGCGCTCTGAGGCGGATCGTCTTCTTCGCCTCGTCGAGCGGCGTCGAGTGGTACTCCGTCAGGTAGAGCCACACGTGGCGCATGCCGCCGGCCTTCGTGACGAGCGTGCCGAACATCCCGTAGTCGGCGTGGCACGCGTAGCAGTTGTCCTGGCCGAAGTAGGCGTTGCGCGCGTGCCTCGCCGCCAGCGAGTTGCTGGTAAGGTCGTCCGAGTCCTTGGCATGAAGCGCCATGACGTGACACGAGCCGCAGAATTCGCGCTCCTTGGTGGCCTCGAACCCCTGCACGTTGCCCGCAAAAGCTGCGCCTATCGGCAAAATTCCCAGCCCGAGGAGGAGCCACAGCTTCGTCGCGCGAACGAGCGGGGGCCGGGTGACCAGGTAAGTGACGAGGATGGCCGCAGCCAGCGCGGCGAGGCAAAGCGCGAGGATCGCCAGGGGTTGCGTGGGGAACGTCATGGGACTTGCACGAGGGTGCGGACGAATGTCGTGCAAGACGGCGGCCGCAGAGGCGATGACCCGGCGGTTCGTCGTGGGGGTGGCGACCGCCCTTTATACCGCGATGGCGGGAGGAATCGGGTCTGCGCGCGCCGACCCCCTGCGTCTGCGCGGTGACGCGCTCCTCCAGACCCAGGGAAGCGGGTCGCCAACGGGCCTTGTGGTGCTCCAGGGGCAGGACACCAAGCAGCCGTGGGTCTCCGCCGAGGGGCTCGTGTGGGCGGGTGCGACGCCGTCGGCCACGGGCGACGTGCTGGTGCTCGCCGTGCACCTGCGCGAGCCGCACGGGTACGCCGAGCTCCAGGCTGGCCGCTTCGTACTCGCCACGGGCGCGGTGCACCCGGTGCAGATCGACGGAGCGCGGGCGGTCGCGCGAGCACCGTGGGGCTCGACGGTCGAGACCTTCGGCGGCGTCCCCGTCGTGCCGCGCTTCGGGGCACGCAGCTACGACTGGCTCGCCGGTGGACGCATCGCCGAGACCGTCGCCGACGTGGGGACCATCGGCTTCTCGTACGTGCAGCGGCGAGAGGGCGGCGAGGTCTCCAACGAGGAGATAGGCGCGGACGCCGCCTTCGCCCCGGTCAAGTGGTTCGACCTCGGAGGCTTCGCCGCGTACGACGTGAGCGATCCCGGAATCGCCGAGGCGAGGGCGTCGGCCGCGGCGAAGGTGGACGACTGGCGATTCGAGCTGTTCGCGTCGCAGCTCTCTCCCGGGCGCCTGCTTCCGGCGACGTCGCTCTTCTCGGTGCTCGGCGACTTCCCGTCGCAGACCGTGGGCGGCACCGTCCGATGGCGCGCGGCACCGAGGCTCGATCTGCTCGCGAGCGGGGCAGGGCAGGACCTGGCCGGAGGCCTCGGGGGCAACGGCTGGCTGCGCGCGACGCTGAGGCTCGACGATCGCGGGCAGGGCAGCCTGGGGCTCGAGCTTCGTCGCACCGACGTGCCCGGAGCGCAGTGGTCGGGCGCGCGCGGCATCGCGTCGCTGCCGCTGGGAGGCGGCTTCAGGTACTCGGAGGAGATCGAGATCGTCGTGCCGGACCATCCCGACGGTCGCGGCACGGCATGGCCCTGGGGTCTCTCGGCGCTCTCGTGGCGATCGCGCGACGGGTGGGACGTGGCTGCCGCCGTCGAGGCGTCGTCGACGCCCCTTCATCGGTACGAGGGCGATGCGCTCGTGAGGCTCTCTCGCACGCTGGGGGAGCCGTGAAGCGCCGGTCGCTCGCGATGACGCTCCTCATGGTGCTCGCCCTCGCGCTGGCGGCGTGCGCGAGCGTGCTCGGCATCCGGCGCCAGCCCGCGTCGCACCCGTTCGAGCACCGCGCGCACGTGATGAAGGGAATCGGCTGTCTCGAGTGCCACAAGGGCGTCGAGCTCACCGGGGACACGGGGCCGCTGCACATCCCGGGCGACGCCGATTGTCTGCGGTGCCACCAGAAGCCGCACGACTCGCGCCCGTGCCAGGGATGTCACGGCGAGACCTACGTGCGAGACGCCGCCGAGCTGGCGCGCGCACGCCTGCGCTTCACGCACTCGCGCCACATGGTCGCCGCCGAGGGGGACTGCGTGCGGTGCCACTCCGCGGTCACCGAGTCGCGGCCCGACACGGTGATGCCGAAGATGGCCTCGTGCTTCGGCTGCCACGAGCACCGCGACCAGTGGGCGCTGCGCGACTGCAACGGGTGCCACGTGGACCTCGCCGCTGAGGGCACCATGCCGGACGACCACCTGGTGCACGACGGCGACTGGCTGCGCGAGCACGGTGCGCGCGCTGCGTCGGAGAAGGACCTGTGCGCCAGCTGTCACACCGAGCGGCAGTGCGCTTCGTGCCATGGCGAGGGTACGGTGCCGGCGCTCCCGTGGAAGCTCGCTCTCGGCGACGACGTGCGTCTCGCGGGCCTGCATCGCGCGGGGTTCGCGTCGCGCCACTCGCTCGAGGCGAGGGCGGACCCCGGGATGTGCACGACGTGCCACACGGAGAGCTCCTGCATCGACTGCCACACGCGCCGCGGGGTCGCTCCCGGATCGACGAGCACGAGTCCCCACCCGCCGGGGTGGCTCACGGCTTCGGGGGGTGACCACGGCGCGCAGGCGCGCATCGATCCGGTGTCGTGCGCAGGCTGCCACGGCGGCGCGGGGGAGCAGCTTTGTGTCGGATGCCATCGCGTGGGCGGTCCCGGGGGCAACCCGCACGGACCGGGGTTCAACAGCCGCAAGGACCAGCACCACGACTTGCCGTGCCGTCTCTGCCACGGGGTGGGTCCGTGAAGGCCCTCGCGCGGCGCATGCTCTGGACGCTCGGCCTGGCGATCGTGGTGATCGCCGCAGGAGTCGCGGCGGCCGTCGCGTGGTGGCCGCGTGCGCCTCGAGGTGTGCCACCGGACCTCGTGCCCGCGTCGTGGGCCACCTTCCGCGCGAGCCCCGGACACCGCGTGCACGTCGACAAGGGCGGCGTCGAATGCCGCGACTGTCACGACGTCGAGCGCGAGGGATTCAAGAACCCGGGTACCGCGATGTGCCGCAAGTGCCACGCGAAGGAGGCGACGCTGGGGCACCACGGGGGGACTGCGGAGCTCGCGACCGATTGCACGACATGTCACGTGTTCGCGCCCGACCGGCAGCCGAAGGCCTGCATCGACTGCCACCGCGATACGCACGGCAAGTCGCAGGGCGTGACGACGCACGCGACGGCCGATTGCATGAAGTGCCATCGCCTGCACGAGTCGCCCGCCACGCTGACGACCGCCTGCGCCGAGTGCCACGAGGAGCGCGCCCCGGCGCACGCCGCGCACGAAGGCTCGCACGGCTGCGCCGACTGCCACGCGTCGCACGCGCCCGCGGCCGCCGCGGATGCGACGTGCTCGTCGTGCCATGCGCAGCCCGCGGGTCCGCATCCGGCGGGTCACGACAAGTGCTCCGGTTGCCACCAGCCGCACGACTTCAAGGCCGGCGGCGAGTCGGCGTGCATGCGTTGCCACGGCGAGAAGACGACCTTCGCCGCCGCGCAGGTGCCGGCCCACGCGGTGTGCACCAGCTGCCATACGCCTCACGATCCCGCCTCCGCCGCGTCCTCGTGCGTGGGATGCCACGCTGGGGTGCACGTCGACCATGGCGAGGCGCCCGCCGCATCGGCGTGCGTGACGTGCCACGCGCCGCACCGCGACGACCCCAAGCAGATTGCGACGAGCTGCACGAGCTGCCACGGCAAGGTCGCGGCGTTCGACACGGGCGCGCATGCGGGCGGCATCACCTGCGAGCGCTGTCACCAGCCGCACGAGTTCTCGGGGCTCGACCGACGTGCCATCTGCGCCCGGTGCCACGAGCGCCAGGTGCAGCTCGTGAGCACGAACACGGGTCACGCGCTCTGCGACTCGTGCCACGGCGCTGCGCCGCAACACACCTTGAGCAAGCCGCCTGCGTGCGGCGGCTGCCACCAGAAGGAGCTGGCGACGATCACGCCGGGTCACGAGACCTGCCAGCGTTGCCACGACCCCCACGCCGGAGAGCCGACGCCCGCTTGCGCCACCTGCCATGCGACGGAGAGCTCCGGCCCACACGGCTCCATCAAGGGCGGCTGTCAGGACTGCCATCGTGCGCACGGCCCAGCCGGGCTCGCGTCGCCTCCGGCGTGCACGACGTGCCACGCGCAGTCGAACCTGCCGGCCCTGCACGCGGCGTCGGGGCACACCAACTGCGCGAGCTGCCACGCGACGCCGCACGCACCGCCCAAGGCCGACCGCGCAACGTGTACGGGTGGATGCCATGCGGACAAGCGTGACCACCAACCCGGCGCAGCAGCCTGCACCGGCTGCCACGTGTTCCGACGCTAGCTCACCGGTTCGACTCGATGATGCCGTCGATGTGGAGCGCTCGGCCGCTCGTCGTGATGGACGGCACACCGTTCACGTCGAGCGACACCTCCGAGCCGTGGCAGTCGCCGCGGTTGCAGTCGGTCGAGGGCGTGTGCTGCGAGGGCGGAACACCATGGCAAGCGCCGCACCGGGATTGCGTCCCCGACGCGTCGGTCCATCGCGGCACGGCGGCCGGGTCGGTCAGGTTGGCGCCGTGGCAGGCCACCTCGCTGCAACTCGCCCCGTCCCACGTCGGTTGCGCACCACGTGCCGTCGCGAGGCCCGCGAAGGTCACGTGCACGGTGCCATCGAGGTGCACGGGGTCCGTGATGGTGCTCGGGACGACGTGGCAGCTCGTGCAGGCGACCGGCTCGGTGAGGGTGGGCGATTGGTGCGCTGGATGCGCCGCCGTCGTCGGCCAGGGGCTGTCGCCGCTGCCGTGGCACGCACCGCACTTGCCGCTCCCGTCCCCGAGGTCGACCCTGCCGTTCAGATGAAGGGGCCCGCCGCTCAGGGCCGTCCCGCCGGCGTTGGGCTCCTTGTGGCAGTTGGTGCACGGGCCAGGGTAGTGCCCGGCCGGCGGCGACGAGTGGCAGTCGTTGCAGGCCATCGGCGTGGTCTCGGTCCACGTGGGCCGCGCGCGCTGGCCGCCCTGGTCGTGGCAGTACACGGCGCATGAATTGGTGGAGCGGTCGTAGCTCGCCTCCCCCGCGACGACGGTCGTGTCGAAGATGATCTCGACGGTGCCGTCGCCGTGGAAGCCGCCGATGACGGGTGTGCCCGGCACCGGGTGACAGGTGGCGCACGTGAGCGGCGTCTCGCGCACGGGTGATGCGGCCAGGTGCGCCGAGTGGGCGCCGCTCTTGCCGAAGTCGTGGCACGTCGTGCACGCGAGCACGCCGCCCGGCTGGTCGTGGCACTTCGTGCACGAGGGCGCGCCCGGTGCGGACGACGTCACACCCGCCGGTCGCGCGGGCGCTCCGTCGTGGCATCGGCCGCACGCGTCGGGGTTCTCGGGGTCGAGCATCGCCGCCCATCGCGTCGCGCGCAGCTGCGCACCGTGGAACGCGGGCGACTTCGGATCGGCGTAGGACGGGTCGTGGACCCCGCTCCACGTGCCTTCGGTCGGCGCGGCGCGGTCCTCGGAGCACGCCGCCAGCAGCGCGGCGGCTGCAATGGCTCCGAGGACTCGCACGATGCTCCTATGGACGCCCGGCGATGAAGGTGGGCGGCGGGCTGCCGGCGACGGCGCAGTACGAGTCGTACATCAGCTGCTTCTCGTAGAGCGGGTTGTGCACGCCGAACGCGCCGCCGCGCGCCACGAGGATGTAGTTGTACATGGCGCCCGCCTGCGCGGCGGTCAGGTTCGCGCCAGGCATCGGCAGATCGGAGGCCCAGTTGCCGTCGCCGACCTGGCCATCTCCGCCATCGGGATCGGTCAGCGCTGCATACGGCGGCGAAGACGCGCGCGTCAGCCAGCCCAGATTGTTCATGGCGCGCTCGAGGTCCGTCATCGCGCTCTTCACCGTCGACTCCCCGCCCGAGACGTCGAAGTCAGTCGGCGGCGGCGTGTGGCAGCTGGAGGCGCTGCACGTCGAGAGCTGCGGGTTGAACGTGTGGTTCGGCACGCCCGAATTGCCGGCGACGTCGGGCATGTGGCAGTCGACGCAAGACAGCTTCTGCTGGTGTGTGGACGTTCCGTAGGTCCCGCCGTACGTCCCGGTCCCGCACGTCCCCGTCGGATACTGGTAGCCGCCCTGGGCGGTGAAGACGTCCGCTTGCGGCCCCTCGTGCGGGCCCCAGTAGACGCTCATCTTGTTGCTCGCGGCGATGTAGTTGGTCACGTCGTTGCGCGATCGATGGCACCACATGCACGTATCGCCGGGGCCGTAGAAGCCCGCGTTGGTACCGGTGACCGTGCCCGCCGTCGGGCTCTTCTCGAGGAAGATGCTCCCGGCGTCGGGCGAGACCTGCAGCGGGAACGAGCCGGGCGTCCAGGGAATCCCGGTCTTGTGCGGGTCGTTCTGGTCGGTCACCGCATGGCAGGTGGTGCAGTAGACCTGCGCGATCGTCGCGGTGCCGACGTAGTTGGCCGAGGCCAGCTTGCCGCTGACGGGGTCGAGGTACTGCAGCTCGCCGCTCGCGAGATTCGCGATCGCCGCGTCCATGTCGGTTCCGACGTTGCCGCTGACTCTCTGCTGGATCGCGTCGATCGCGTGGCAGTTGCCGCACGGCGACCCGGGCGCGGTCCACTCCTCGGCCGTCGTGGTGTCCACGTTCGAGAGGTACACCTGGTAGTGGATGCTCCCCTGATACTGGGAGATGACCCCGTTGAAGCCGTGACACGGCGACAGGCACGACACGGGGATGACACCGCCGCCGTCCGGCGAGATTCCGGGAGAGCCGGGAGTGCCGGGGGGCCCGGCCTCGCCCGCGGGACCTGCAGGACCGGTGGCGCCCTGAGGGCCCGCCGGACCGGCATCACCGTTGGCGCCTGCAGGCCCGGTGGGGCCCGAACAGCCTGTGAGGAGGAGGAGAACCGTCCCGACGGAGAGAGAGGAATGAGCCCGCAGCTTCATCTTGCGGGCTGGCCTCTGCAGCGCGCGTTCCAGCCGAGCTCCGGCCGCTAGTGCGCGTCATTGCCGGTGTTCCTCGCGCGAGCCGGCGCAAGCTTTGCGCCTCGCGGCAAGGAACTCGCTAACCGCGTGCCGCCTTCTTCGTCACCGGCGTCGCCCGCGAGAGGACGTCCTTGAGGTACTTGCCCGTGTGTGACCGCGCCGTGTCGGCCACCTGCTCGGGGGTGCCGACGGCGACGATCTCGCCGCCTCCCTCGCCGCCCTCGGGGCCGAGATCGATCACCCAGTCGGCGCAGGCGACGACGTCGAGATTGTGCTCGATGACGACGATGGTGTTGCCCTGGTCGCGGAGGTCGGTCAAAGCTTGCAGGAGGACCTCGATGTCGGCGAAGTGCAGGCCCGTGGTCGGCTCGTCGAGAACGTAGAGGGTGCGTCCGGTCGCCTTGCGCGACAGCTCACGCGCGAGCTTCACGCGCTGCGCCTCACCGCCCGACAGCGTCGTCGCGGGCTGGCCCAGCGTGAGGTAACCGAGGCCCACCTTGCGCAGGGCCTCCAGCTTGTCGGCGATGCGCGGGACGGCGCCGAAGAGCTCCGAGGCCTGCTCCACGGTCACGTCGAGCGCATCGGCGATCGAGAGGCCGCGGTACTTCACCTCGAGGGTCTCGCGGTTGTATCGACGGCCCCCGCAGGCGTCGCAGGTGACGAACACGTCGGGCAGGAAGTGCATCTCGACGCGCAGCACGCCGTCGCCCTGGCACGCCTCGCAGCGACCGCCCTTCACGTTGAACGAGAAGCGGCCGGCCTTGTATCCGCGGGCGCGCGCGTCGGGCAGGCCCGCGTAGAGGTCGCGCAGCAGCGCGAAGATGCCCGTGTACGTCGCCGGATTGGACCGCGGCGTGCGCCCGATGGGCGCCTGGTCGATCGACACCACCTTGTCGACGTGGTCGAGCCCATCGACCTTGTCGCATTCGCCCACGGGAGCGGTCGCGTTGTAGAGCTTCGCGCGCGCGGCGGGCAGCAGCGTGTCGACGATGAGGCTCGACTTGCCGCTGCCGCTCACGCCGGTGATGCACGTGAAGAGACCGATGGGCACCTCGGCGGTCACGTCGCGCAGGTTGTGGGCGCGCGCGCCGACGACGCGGACCGCCTGCTTGCCTCTGCTCTTCCGCTTGGACGGCATGGGGAGCTGCCGCTTGCCGCTCAGCCACGGCCCGGTGATCGACTTGGGGTCGGCCATGAGCTCCTTCGGCGTGCCCTGGGCGACGATCCTTCCTCCGTGCGCTCCGGCGCCTGGCCCCATGTCGACGACGTGGTCGGCCGCGAGGATGGCTTCGCGATCGTGCTCCACCACGATGACGGTGTTGCCGAGATCGCGCAGGCGCGCCTGCGCCTCGATGAGACGCGCGTTGTCGCGCGCGTGGAGGCCGACGCTCGGCTCGTCGAGCACGTAGAGGACGCCGACGAGGGCCGCGCCGATCTGCGTCGCGAGCCGGATGCGCTGCCCCTCGCCGGACGAGAGCGTCTGCGCGCTGCGATCGAGCGTGAGGTAGTCGAGCCCCACGTCGATGAGGAACCCGAGGCGCGCCGCGACCGCCTTGAGCAGCGGCTCGGCGATGGCCGCTTCGCGCGCGCCGAACTGCTGCTTCGAGCCGTCGGCGCCGAGCCCCTCGACGAAGCGCCGCACGTGCCGCAGGGGCATGGCGCCCACCATCGCGATGTCCCTGTCGCCGAGCTTCACGGCGAGCGCCTCGGGGCGAAGCCGCTTGCCCTTGCAAGCGGTGCAGGTGCGGGTGACCAGGAAGCGCCCGAGCTCGTCGTCGGCGATGCCTCCCTCGTCGGCATCGTCCCCCGCGTCACTCACGTCTTCCTCGGCGAGGCGCTGGACGTCGGCGAGAGCGGCCTTGCGCTCCTCGAGACGCGGGACGATTCCCTCGTAGCCCTTGCGCTTGCCCTTGATGGATGCGCCGAAGAGGATCGCCTTGCGCTGCTCCTCCGGCAGCTTGGACCACGCCGTGTCGGGGCTCACCCCGAGGACCTCCACAGCGCGAGCGACCTCGGTCGCCAGTGCGACGCTTCCGCGCCGACCCCACGCGAGCACGACGCCCTCGCGCAGCGTGTGCTTCGGATCGCCGATGCACCGCTCGGGGTCCACGACATCGCGCGCGCCGAGGCCGTCGCACGCGGGGCAGGCGCCGTGCGGGCCGTTGAACGAGAACATGCGCGGCTCGATGGGCGGCAGCGAGATGCCGCAGTCGATGCAGGCGAAGCGCTCGCTCATCCAGACCGGCTCGTCGTCGCCCGACTGCACGAGCAGGCGTCCCTCGCCCAGCTTGAGCGCGAGCTCGACGCTGTCGGTGAGGCGGCTCTTGAGCCCCTCCTTGAGAACGAGGCGATCGACCACGACATCGAGGTCGTGCGGCTTGCTCCGGTCGAGCTCCAGCTCGTCGCCCAGGTCGACGACCGACTCATCGATGCGCGCGCGCACGAACCCCTCGCGCCTCAGCCGCTCGAGCTCGAGCTTGAGCTCACCCTTGCGGGCGCGCGCGATGGGCGCGAGCACCGAGAGGCGCGTCCCGTCCGGCTGCGCGAGCACGCGGTCGACGATCTGCTGCACCGTCTGCGCCTCGATGCGCTTGCCGCAGTTGGGGCAGTGGGGGACGCCCACGCGCGCATAGAGGAGGCGCAGGTAGTCCGCGATCTCGGTGACCGTGCCCACCGTGGAGCGCGGGGACTTCGACAGCGGCCGTTGCTCGATCGCGATGGCGGGGCTCAGGCCGTCGATGCGCTCGACGTCCGGCTTCGAGAGCTGCTCGAGGAACTGCCGTGCATAGGCGCTCAGCGACTCGACGTACCGCCTCTGCCCCTCGGCGTAGATCGTGTCGAATGCGAGCGACGACTTGCCCGAACCGCTGGGCCCGGTGAAGACCACGATCCGCCCTCGGGGCAGACTGAGGCTCACGTTTTTCAGGTTGTGCTGTTTCGCACCGACGACGACGAGCCGATCCACGGACGGAAGACCAGCGTTAGCACGGAACGCCGAGCCCCTCCGTTACTTCGCCAGAGCCGACGAGAGCCGATCGGTCAGAGCCTGCAGGGTGGGCGCGTACCCGTAGAGCGGGTCGCCTGGGGCGGCTTCCTTCGCGTGGATGGGGCAGATGGAGCCCACGACGGCCTGCGAGCCGAGCGCACGCGCGACCGCCAGGGGCCGGATGGTCGGATACGCGCGCCCGTTGATCTGGACCTGCGTGTAGCCGGCTGCGCCCTTCTCGCAGAGCTGCGTCTTGGCGTCGAGCCCCCCCGTCGCGCACGCGCAGACGCCCTTGTACGCATCTCCGGGTCCGGGCGATGTGCAATCGAGGGCCATGGCGAGAGGGAAGATGCACGCGAACTGCAGGTCGCTCTTGTTCGTCGCAAACTCGCGGCCGTTGATGGGATCGCAGTCGTCGGCCGCCGTGTCTGGACACGAGCTGCCGGCGCGATCCGCCTCGGACTCGAGCATGTGGAAGTCGGCGCCCGTGAAATCGTAGTGAATCGGGTCGGCGCCGAGGACGGTGTTCCAGTCGGAAGCGCCGAGGGTCGTTTTCTGTGGACTGTCGGGGTTGCGTGGGTCGGTCTGCAGAAGCTGGTGCGGGACGCCACCGATGACGGCGAAGAAAACCTGCTTCGGCGTGCGTGGCCCGGGCGCGAGATGACAAAGGTCGCTCGAGGTGTCGACCGGCAGGTTCATCGAGAAGAGCGGATTGCCGCAGTCGGGCGAAGGTGCGTAGTTCCCGTTCGCGTCGTGCTCGTGGTCCCTGTCCGGCACGGTGAAGCTCGTGAGCCCCGTCACGTAGCGGTCGACCGGAAACTGTCCGTCGATACCGAAGCGCTGCTTCATGTGGAAGGCGCGCACGTTGAGCGCGTCGTCGCTGGGGTCGAGGTACCCGTTCATGCCGCCGGGCGGGTCGTTCGGGCACTCGGTCGAGAAGCTCGCCTGGTTCTTGATGAACGCGCACGACGTACAGCTCGTCGACTCGGGGTTGCTCCGGCACTCGATGGTCCCCTCGGGCGCGGCCATGTTGGGAGAACCGGGGAAGGCCGTGTTCGAGAACGCCCAGCCCTGAGCACCGAACGTGAGCGGGTCGAACACTTCCTCGGGCTTGTTCGCGACGACGACGACTGCGACGACCGAGTCGGGCCGCAGGAAATCGTGCCGTTGCTTGACGACCGTGGCATCGACGCCGTCGAGGGCGACGGTGCCGTTAGGCCCGTGCATGACGTCCGCATAAGGATCGGGCTGGACGAGGAAGCGGTACCAGCTCTCGAGCGGCGCCGTGAATCCGCACCCGTGGACGTTGACGCCCAGGAACATCGACTGCAGATCGCTGACGAGCTGCGACTCGGAAGAAAGCGACGGGGGCTGCGTCATGTTGCCGGTGTCGGCGGCGTAGGGATTCCACCAGAGGAAGTTGTCGGGGCTCGGTGCGTCCGCGACGGGGTTCTCCACGGTCGGGTTGCCGGCCACGCCCCCGCGCGCGACGAGCTCTCCGTTGTCGTTCGTGTGGGCCGACAGGTTCGGGGCCGCCGGGTTCGTGGCGTTGTCGGGGCACTGGTCTCCGCCGCGCCCACCGAGAGACGACGTCACGATGCCAACGTGCATGTCGATGACCGGCGCGAACTCCAGCGACCCCTGTGCGCACTTCCCGCTCTGGGACGAGCCGAGGCCGTTGCCGCTCGTGTCGACGCAGTTCGGGTTCAGCAGCCGGTGGATGAATCCGGGAACCGCGCTGGTGAGGAAGTCGTTCGCGATCAGGAAGTCGTTCGTTTTCGACGAGTTCTGAATCATGAAGAGCAGGTCCAGCTTCGACGTGGGCTTCCAGGGTGGGCGTGGCGAACCGGGACTCCCGTCGGAAGCCATGCTCCCGCTGCTGCTGCCCGCGCCACCGTCCGCCGAGGATCCGGCCAGCTTCCCGCCGCCGCATGCGAAGGGCGCCGCTCCCGCGGCGACCAGGAAGAGCAGCGACGCGAGGCGCTTCATGCGCCTTGGAGATGGCCGCGTCTGAGCGATTCCGTCAGCGTGCCAGAGCTCGCTCGAGGTCGATCCAGAGGTCCTCGGTGGACTCGATGCCCACGCTCAGGCGCAGCAGACCGTCGGCGATGTTCGCTGCGGCCCGCGCCTCGGGGGGCATCGTGGAATGCGTCGTGGACGCGGGGTGCACGAGGAGGCTGCGCACGTCGCCGAGGCTGACGGCGTGCGTGACGGTGCGCACGCCCTCGAGCACGCGCTTGCCCGCGTCGATGGCCCGGGGACCAGCGAGCTCGAACGAGAGGAGAGCCCCGAAGGCCTGCATCTGCTCGCGCGCCAGATCATGGCCCGGGTGGGAGGGAAGCGACGGATGGTGCACCACCGCGACGCGTGGGTGCGTCGCGAGCCGAGACGCGAGAATCGCGGCCGACGCGCATTGCTGGCGCTGGCGCAGCGCGAAGGTCCGGAGCCCTCGCGCCACGAGGAACGCCGAAAGAGGGGACAGGACGCCGCCGAATCCCTTCACCACGACGTCTCGGATGCGGGCGATGGTCTCGCGTGTGCCGCAGACGCACCCGGCGATCACGTCGCCGTGCCCAGCGAGCGCCTTGGTCATCGAGTGCACCACCACGTCCACGCCCAGGGCGGACGGGTTCTGGGCGAAGGGCGTGGCGAACGTGTTGTCCGCGATGGTCGCGATGCCGCGGGCGCGCGCGAGCGCCACGACGGCCCGGATGTCGGCGATCGCCAGGTTCGGGTTCGCCGGCGTCTCGATGTAGAGGAGGCGCGTCGTCGGCCGAAGCGCCCGCTCGTATGCCCCCGGTTCGGTCGCGTCGACGAACGTCGTCTCGATCCCCAGCCGTGGCAGCCGCTCTCTCAGGAGCCTCGCGCTCTCCGCGTACATCGAGCGCGGCGCCACGATGTGCTCCCCCTGCGCGCACAGCGCGAGCACTGCGCCGCTCACGGCGGCCATCCCGCTCGCCGTGGCGCACGCCGTCTCGGTCCCCTCGAGCGCCGCGACCTTCGCCTCGAGCGCCTCCACCGTGGGATTCCCCCAGCGCCCGTAGATGTACGCGTCGTTCTCTCCCTTGAACGCCCCTGCGGCCTCGTCCGCGCTGGCGAACCCGAACGCGCTCGACAGCACGATGGGCACGTCCAGCGGCCGACAAAGGGAACCGCCCGCATCCCGCGCGTCCCCCGCGTGCACGCACACCGTCGCCAGCGCCGCCGCCCGCGCGTCGAGCTGCCGCTCGTATTCGCTTTGCACCGGACACCACTATACTCGTCACACCATGGCCGACGACCCGAAGAAGAAGCGGGCACGCGGCGCGCCGCTGCGCACCAAGCCGTTCGACGACGACTCGAACAGCCTGCGCGAGCAGCTCCAGCGCGAGCTGCGCAAGTCGGTGTCGCCGTCGCTCGTGGTCATCCTCGGACCCGACGTGGGCGGGCGCGTCGTCCTCGACAGGTCCGTGGAGCTCGGTCGCGACCCCGAGTGCGATCTCCCGCTGCACGACGACAACGTGTCGTGGCGGCACGCGCGCGTGGAAGACCGCGGTGCCGGCGAGTGGGCGGTCGTCGACCTCGGCAGCACCAACGGCATCATCGTCAACGGGCAGCCGTGCAAGGACGCGCCGCTCAAGCCGGGTGACCGCGTCTTCGTCGGCAAGTCGGTGATCGAGATGCAGCAGGACCCGCTGCGGGAGGCGCAGGCCGCCGAGGTCGAACGGCTCGTTTCGATCGACGACCTGAGCGGTCTCTGGGTGAGGCGCCGGTTCGATGCGCAGCTCGCTTCGAGCGTGGCCGCCGTTCTCGCGGGAACCGCTCCGGCGCTCAGCGTCGTGGTGATGGACATGGACGGCGTCAAAGGCATCAACGACACACACGGGCACCACATGGGTGCGTTCGTCATCGGCGAAGCAGGGCACGTCATCGGTCGCGTCGTCGAGGGACGGGGCTTCGCGACGCGCTTCGGCGGCGACGAGTTCGCCGCGGCGCTGCCCGCCGTGGACAAGCAGGCCGCGGTGGCGTTCGCCGAGGAGGTTCGTGGCGCCGTGGTCGCGCACGTCTACGAGAAGGACGGGCTGCGCGTGCAGCCCGGGCTGAGCTGCGGCGTCGCCACCATCCCGGGCGATGCGGGCGACGCGGAGGCCCTCTTCAAGGCGGCGGACCAGGCGATGTACCGCGCCAAGCGCGGGGGCAAGAATCGCGTCTGTACCTGAGCGCGTGATACGATCGCGAGGTCGATGCTCAAGGTCGAGTGCGAGTCGTGTAAGGCCCCGTACCAGATCGACGAGCGTCGCGTCCCGCCGGCGGGGTTGAAGATGCGGTGCCCCAAGTGTGGGCACTCGTTTCTGGTGACGAACCCCAACGCGCCAGCCGCGGTTGCGCCTGCAGTACCCCCTGCGCCTGCGCCGACGGCCGGAGGGCCCCCGAAGCCGCCGCCAGCGCCACCCCCTGGGGTGAACAGGCAGCGCACCATCGTCGGCATCGCTCCGCCGGTTCCGGCCGCGGCGCCCGCTGCGCCCCCAGCGCCCGCTGCACCCGCGCTGAAGGTGCCCTTTGCGGCGCCCACCCAGAAGGTGCCCGTCGCGGCGCCGAAGCCTCCTCCTGCCCCGGTTCCTCAGGCTCCCGCGGTTCCTCCGGCGGCGAAGCAACGCTCGCCCATCCCCTCCGATTTCCCTCCGGCGCTCGGATCGCTCGACGAGGTGGATCTGCCGGTCGTCTCTGCGGGACTGCCTGCTCCCGCCGTGCCCAAGGCACCGCCGCTCCCGCGTGCGGCGCCGCCGCAGTCCGAGCCTCCCGAGGAGCTCGACCTCGACCTTCCGGAGATCGCAGCGGACCTCCCCGTAGTCAGCCAGGGTGGTGCAGCGGACCTCCCCGTCGTACGCAAGGGCGGCCCAGCGGACCTCCCGGCCGTCCGCAAGGGCCCTGCAGGCGCCCCCCCGGCGGTCCGAAAGGGTGGTGGAGGAGCAGCCGAGATCGAGCTCGACCTGCCCGTGGTCGCCGCGGGCCTGCCCGTCGCTGCCGTTGGACTCCCGGTGGTCGCAGGTGCGGGGCTCCCGGTGACTGCCTCGTCAGCGGGTCTCCCCGTGGTTGCCGCCAACCTGCCGGTGCCGGCTGCAGGGCTGCCGGTGCCTGCCGCCAGTCTCCCGGTTCCCGCAGCCAGCCTCCCGATGCCTGCCGCGAGCCTCCCGACCTCGCGCGCCTTCGGGGAGATCGACCTGCCGAGCATCGCCGAGTCCCTCCCGACGCCGGCCGAATCGCTCCCGTCGAAGGTGGCTCCCGATCAGCACTTGCCCTCACGCCCCTCACAGCCGTCGGGTGGGTTCGGAGAGTTCGACCTTCCGCGCGAGCCGCCTGCCGCTTCACCGCCCGGCATGCCGCCGCAGCCGATCACCGATTCGGCCGACTTCGGTGACTTGCAGCTCGAGGACAAGCCGCGATCGGGCAGGGGGAGCGGCAGCACGAGCGCCGTCGGGCGTCTCCCCAGCGGCGAAGCCGCCAGTGGCGGCATGAGCTTCGGCGAGGTCGACTTCGGCGGTACGGGCGAAACGGCCGCCTCCGAGCAGGCCATCGGTGTCGACACCACGGGTCTCCCTGCGCAGAGTGCCCCGCCGCCCGGCCCGCCGGTGCAGGCCGCCGCAACGGCCCCGGTGTCTGTGCGTCCGCCAGTTGCGCGACAACGCGCCGCGCCCGCCTCCCAGCCGCCGCCGCGAAAGCGTTCCGGAGGGAAGTACGTCGCGCTCGGCATCGTCGTGGCCGCGATTCTCGGCGGTGCCTCGATGCAGCTCACGCAGTACGGAGCGTTCGGGTACCTCGCCATCGGCGACGTCGTGCACGCGAAAGACTATGCCGCCGCGCTCGTGTCCGACATGGCGTCGACCGAGAAGTCGCTGTCCACCGACACGTACGACGACGCGCGAAGCGGCGCCGACGCCGCCCTGTCGGCGCACTCGCGCAGCCCGCGCGCGCGCCCGATGACCGCCTACGCCGCCGTCGTCGACTTCGCGACTACCGTTCGCTTCGGGGCGGACCCCGCGCGCGTCCCTCGTGGCAAGGAGCTGGTCACGCAGGTCGTGCAGTCGCAGGCGAAGGACGTGAAGTACCTCGACGTGGCGCAGGCGGCGCAACTCGCCGAGGGCGGAGACTGGGGCAAGGCGCGTCCGGCGCTCGCCTCCGCCGCGGGCCGCTACCCGGGCGATCCTATCCAGCTCGACATCGCCGTTCTCCGCGGCGACGTGGAGCTCGCCGCGAAGGACGCCAACGCGGCGCTCGCGGCGTTCAAGGCAGTGCAGGCCCCTCCGGGAGACGCGCGCGTGCACTTCGGGCTGGCGCGTGCGTACGACGCGCTCGGCGACGCCGCCAACGCCAAGAAAGAGATCGAGGCGACCCTCGCGGCGTCCCCCATGCACCCGGGGGCGCTCACGCTGCGCGCCCGCATGAAGAGCGCGCGCGTCGACGACACGCAGGCGCTCAAGGACCTGTCGACCGTGCTCGACGGGCCGGCGCGCGCGAAGGCGTCGCCGGTCGAGCTGTCGAACGCCTACGCCGCGAAGGCCTGGGTGAGCCTCGAGCGCGGGGCGGCGAGCGACGCGCGAGATGCGTTCGCGCAGGCCGTGAAGATAGACCCACGCAACGTTGCGGCGCTCAACGGCGAGGGGCGCCTCTTGCTCAGCGAAGGGCGATACACCGAGGCGCTCTCGCGCTTCGACACCGCGCTGCAGTTCGACCCGTCGTCACCCGAGACGATCGCGAACGACGCCGAGGCGAAGATCGACCTCGAACGCCTCGCCGACGCAAAGGCGCAGCTCACCGACGCGCGCACCAAGTTCCCGAAGTCGATCCAGGTGCTGCTCCTCCTCGGTCGCGTGGAGCAGAAGCTCGGCAACATGGACGCGTCCGAGCAGGCGCTGCGCACCGCCATGTCGTTCGCCGACCCGACCCGGACCGACGCGGTGCTGCCGTACGTGGCGCTTTCGGAGCTGCTCTCGGCGCGCGGGCACGCCTCGGACGCCAAGAGCGTGCTCGACGATGCGAAGAAGAAGCTGCCGCCCTCGGCGGCGCTCGATCGCGCCGTGGGCGACGTGGCCGTGGCCCAGGGCGAGTACGACGCGGCCATCACGCAGTACCGCTCAGCGCTGGCGAAGGACCCACACGACGTGGCGACGCACTTCCAGCTCGCCGTGGTCCTGCGGCGCGTGCGCAAGTTCGACGAAGCGGGGGCCGAGCTCGATCGCGTCGCGGCGGTCGACAAGGACTACCCGGGGATGTCGCTCGAGCGCGGTCTTCTCTACGAAGAGTCGGGCGACGTCGACAAGGCGATCGACCAGTTCAAGGCGGCGCTCGCGAAGGCGCCAGACGATCCGGACCTGCAGCTGCGCGTGGGCAGCGCGTACGTCATGGTCGGGCGACCGGACGACGCGCTTCCGATGCTGCACAAGGTGCTCGACAAGCGGCCGACGAGCGCCGAGGCGCATCACTACATCGGGCGCGCGCTGATGCTCCAGGGGCCCGGGCAGCAGCAGGACGCGCTGCGATTCCTCAAGAAGGCGGTGGACCTCGACCCCAATCGTGCCGAGTTCCACGTCTACCTCGCGTGGGCCGCCAACGACGCTCAGCCGGCGCAGCTCGAGCTCGCGCGGGACGAGATCGACAAGGCGCTGGCTATCGACAAGATGAGCGCCGAGGCCTACTGGCAGAAGGGCGTGCTCGAGCGCATGGAGGGGGCGATCGACGACGCGATGAAGGACGAGCGGCACGCGCTGGAGCTGAGGCCCTCGCGCTACGAGGCGCACGCCACGCTCGCCGAGTGCTACGAGGACAAGAACGACGAAGGTACCGCGATGGGGGAGTGGGCGCGGGCCATCGCGGGCGACGGCAACACCACGAACTCCGACGGGACGATCCCGCACCCGTACTGGCGCTACCGGTACGGCAAGCTCCAGCTCGAGCACGGCGCGACGGGGCAGGCGCTCGCGCAGCTCCTGCCGGCGGCGCAGGCGGGCGAGAAGCTGACCGCGCGGCCCGGGTGGCTCGCGCCCGTCGAGTTCCTCACGGCGGAGGCACTGCGCAAGAGCGGCAGGCGCAGCGACGCCGCCGAGCACTATCAGCGCTTCCTCGAGATTGCCCCGGTCAACTCGCCCGACAGGGCCGACGCCCAAAAGGCGCTCGCCGCCCTGAAGCCCGGGGGCTGAGTCACTCGTCGAGCGCCGTGGCCATGCGCGCGTAGGCTTCGACATCGAGGGTCTCCCCGCGCGCATCGAGGGAAACGCCGGCAACGGCTGCAGCTGCCCGCACCTTCTCCGCGGGCGCGACGCGCGACCACGCGTTGCGTAGTGTCTTGCGGCGAGCCTCGAAGGCGGAACGTACCAGGGCGCGGAACGTGTCCGTCTCCTGCGCTCGTGGGGGGCGCACCGGCACGAGCTCGACGACGGCGCTGGTCACCTCGGGAGGAGGGTGGAAGGCGCCGGGCGGTACGCGCTGGACACGACGTACGTCGAACGCGGCGCGTACGAACACGGTGAGGGCCCCGTAGTCCTTGGTCGAAGGCTTGGCGGCGAGGCGAAGGGCGACCTCGTCCTGCACCATGAACACGGCCCTATCGAGCTGCGACACGTGCTCGACCGCGCGCCGCAAGAGCTGACCCGTGATCACGTACGGCAGGTTGCCGCAGAGCACCCGTGGCGAGCCGGCCTCCTCTTCTCCCAGCAGGGATGGGAGGTCCACGGTCTGCGCGTCGGCCTCCAGGATGCGCACGGGCACGGGCGCGTCCGCGAAGTCTCGCTCGAGCAACGGCACCAGTTCGCGATCGCGCTCGATGGCGACGACCGACCGCGCGCGCTCCGCGAGGAGTCGCGTCAGGGCGCCCGTACCTGCCCCGATCTCGACGACGCGCGCCCGCCCGACCTCGTCGTCGCGCACGCACGCCGCGGCGATGGCGCGCGCGATGGGCTCGGCGACGAGAAAGTTCTGGCCGAAGCTGCGCTTCGGCCGCAACCCTGCCTCGCGCAGCACGACGCGTGGGTCACGGCGCGGCACGGTCGAGATCCATCGCCACCGCAGAAGTCGCGCGCCGCACCGCCCCGTGCGCCAGGACGCGCACGCCGAGCCGCCGGAGCATGCGCTCGCCTCGCGCCCGCGCCACGCGCGCCCGCACGCGCACCGATTCGTCCACCACGCCGGCCACGGCGCTGCGGCGGTCCCCGTCCTCACCTCCGAGCCCGGCATCGAAGGGCGGCAGCGTCCAGCGCACCTCCACGTGCTTGCGCCGCAGGGCCGCGACGACGCGCGCGGCCGGTTCCATGCGCGTCGGCGCGGGCGCCCACACGTGCACCGTGCTCGCGTGCGGCTTTTCCGTCGCCACCTTGTCGAGCACCTGCACGATGGTCACCTCCGCCTTCTCGCGCTCACCGTCGACACGCGGCGGCGACTCGATGCCGAACGCCGCCAGGTAGTGACGGAGCTGCTGCTCGCGCGACCCGTGCGCGAACGGAAGCCGAGGGGCGAAGGGCGCACGCCCTCGCAGCATCTCGGCGCGCTTGGCCAGATCGTCGAGATCCCCTCGCTTCAGGTCCGCCAGCCCGCGCGGGTCGAGCGGTCGCACGTGCTCGGCGACGCGCTGCGCCACCTGCAGCTCGTCGAGCTCCGACCGATCAGCGTCGATGCAGCTCGCCGCGCTCGCGAGCGCCCCCGCGATCGCGGCGGCGTGCGCCGCTCCCTCCTTCGGCGCGATCCACGACCGCAACCGCGACGCGCCCACGACGAGCCCTACGCGATCGCCGCGCCTGAGGTGACGTGCCGCGATCGACGCGGCCTCCTCCACCACGAGGTCGAGCGGCGCCGCTCCCTTCACGCCCGCCCACAGCTCCACCGACGCGTCGATCACGAGCCACACGACGTCGCGTTCCTCGCGCTCCATTTCTCGGGCCACGAGCTTGCCGCGCTTGGCGCTCGCCTTCCATGCGATGCGCTTGAATGGATCACCGGGCACGTGGTCGCGCAGCTCGCGCAGCTCGTCGCCCTCGCCCGCGAGGTTCGCCGGGCGCCCGATCTCCGAAGCGTGCCTGGCCCGCCCGCCCACCGGCGAGGCCACCATCGCGGCGAGCGCTTGCGGCAGCACCTCGATGCCCAGGGGGTTCGCGAAGAGCAGCGGCACCTCGTAGAGGCCTTCACCGCCCATGGGCGTCCCGCGCACCTCGAGCGCCACGCCGTGCACGCCCCAGCGTCCGACGCGCTTGGGGTGCACCGTCAGATCGATGCGCGCGCGCGCGCCGCCGGGCATGTCGATGACCGCTGGCGTGACTTCGACGTCGAGCATCGTCGACGCGAGCGGTCGCAGCGCGACGCCTCGCACCGACTCGCTCCCGCGGTTGCGCAGCTCTGCCTCTATCGTGACGGTGCCCCCGCGCGTCGCGCGGTGCACGCGCACGGGACCCGTCCAGACCATCTCGAACCCAGCCGCTCGGAGCCGCGTCACTGCCACGAGCGCGACCGCTCGCCCGATCGCGACCGCGAGGATCATCGCGCCCCCGAACGCGACGACCGGCGCCAGACGCGCGGCAGCCCCGAGGGCGACCAGCCCGGCGCCGGCGACAGCGACGTGGAACGTGGAGCGCGTCGGGTGGAGCTGCATGTCTGCGGTGCCATTGTACAGGTTCGGCCTTCGCCGGCTGCGAATCGACGCCTTCGAGAGACGCGACCCGATGGCGAAAGCCTTGCTATGAACGCGCCCGGAGCGAGGGGGCAACGGACGGCTGCGGCCTTTTCAACAAGCAGGTGAGCCTCATGCGTGCGAGTGAGCTTGCGAGATCCTTCCTTGCGTTGTGCGTACTTTCCCTGGTGGGCGTGATCGCAGCGAGCGGCTGCGGCGGTCGCGACGAGATCATCGGTGGGGGGGACGACGGCGGGTCCATGAACGACGGCACGTCCGGTGACGTGAGCCTCGATGGCGAATTGCCCGACGGCTCGAGCGTGGACGTCACGACCGACGTCGTCGGGATCGATGCGGTGGTGGACGGCTCGACGTGCCAGTCCGGCCTCACGTTGTGTGGCGGCGCTTGCGTCGACCCGAACAGCGACCCGAAGGACTGCGGCGGCTGCGGGCGCGTGTGCATCGCCGGCGACGTCTGCTCGCTCGGCACGTGCACCACGTCGTGCGCCACGGGCCTGACGCAGTGCGGGCAGGCGTGCGTCGACCTCACGAACGACCCGCAGGACTGCGGCTCCTGCAACAATGCGTGCGCGCCCACCCAGCAGTGCGTCGCCAGTGTGTGCGCTTGCACCTTCGGCATGAAGCCGGCGCTCTGCGGTGGCACATGCGTCGACCTCGCGTCCAACCCGGCCGACTGCGGCTCTTGCGGCAACGCTTGCCCTGCCGGCGACGTGTGCTCCAACGGTCAGTGTGCCTCGCAGTGCGGAACGGGCCTCACGAGCTGCACCGGCCAGTGCGTGAACCTGCAGACGGACAACGCCGACTGCGGCACGTGCGGCAACGCGTGTCCCACGGGCGCGAGCTGCGCGGGCGGCATGTGCGTCTGCCCGCCGGGGCAGAGCGACTGCAACGGCGTGTGCGTCGACACGACCAGCAATCCGAACCACTGCGGAAGCTGCAACAGCGTGTGCGGCCCCGGCCAGCTCTGCTCGAACGGCATGTGCACGCTGACGTGCTCGTCCGGGCAGACCGCGTGCGGCGGCGCGTGCGTGGACCTGCAGACGGACAACGCGGACTGCGGCTCCTGCGGCACCGTGTGCAGCGGCGGCACGACCTGCCAGAACGGGACGTGCACTTGCTACAACGGCGGCCAGCGCTGCAACGGCGTGTGCACGAACACGCAGGGCGACCCGAACAACTGCGGCTCGTGCAACAACGCGTGCCCCTCGGGCGACGTGTGCTCGCTCGGCACGTGCACGCTCTCGTGCGCGACGGGGCTCACGAACTGCAGCGGCGCGTGCGTCGACCTCACGAGCGATCCGTACGACTGCGGGTCGTGCGGCAACACGTGCGCGCCCGGGGCGAGCTGCGTGTCGAGCGCGTGCCAGTGCGCCGCCGGCACCACGAGTTGCGGCGGCTTCTGCGTCGACACGACGACGGACCCGCGCAACTGCGGCGCGTGCGGCAACCGCTGCGGGGCGGGCAACCAGTGCGTCAACGGCACCTGCACGATGGGCTGCCCGACGGGGCAGACGTCGTGTCCGCCCAACGGTGCGTGCGTCGACCTTCAGACGAACAACCGCGACTGCGGCTCCTGCGGCAACGTGTGCCCCGTCGGCTCGACCTGCACGGCCGGGAGCTGCGCGTGCCCCTCGGGCGAGACGCAGTGCGGGATGGCCTGCGTCGACACGAGCAGTGACCCGCGCAACTGCGGCTCGTGCGGCAACCGCTGCACGGGCGGCGACGTGTGCTCCAACGGTGCATGCGGCGTCAACTGCGGGCAGGGCCTCGCCAAGTGCGGCAACGCGTGCGTGAACCTGCAGAACGACAAGAACAACTGCGGCTTCTGCGCGCAGATCTGCGCCGGCAACCTGGTCTGCATCAGCGGCAACTGCGCCTGCCCCACGGGCACCGTCGACTGCAACGGCGTGTGCGCCGACCTGCAGACTTCTGCCGCCGATTGCGGCTCGTGCGGCAACGCGTGCGCGGCGGGACAGACCTGCGTCAGCGGGACGTGCCAGTAGTCGTCGAATCCCCGGACTGATCCGTTCGCGACGTTGGTATGGTGCGGCGGCGCCATGCCCGCCCGCGCCTTGCACCGGCTCACGTCGCGGCATCCGTGGCTCGTGGGCAGCCTGCTGCTCGCTGCGACGGCGTGGGTGTGCATGTACGGCAAGATCTGGTGCTTCGACACCTACGAAGCACACCGGTTCACCGCGCGCGCCATGCTCACGGGGACGATGCGCATGCGCGGCATGGTCAGCCTCGCGGGGCACGACGAGCAGGTGCACCACGGGGCCGTCTACTCCAACTGGAGCTACGGGGTGCCGGTGCTCGAGCTTCCGTTCCACGCGCTCGCGGGCGCGCTCCGCATCTGCCGCGGGTTCTTCCCGGACCGCGCCATCTACTTCGTGTACCTCGCCGCCGCGATGCCGCTCGTGTGGTTCGGGTTCGAACGGCTGTTGCGCGACGTCGCACCGCACGCGGCGGACGGCACGCGGCGGCTCGTCTCGTGGGCGACCACCTGGATGGTGCTGCAGGTGACGCTCTTCCCGTTGATGGAGGATCGCTTCGTCATCTTCGAGGTGACGCTCGCCTACATGGCGATCTGCGAGATGCTCGCGCTCGCGGCGTACCTCCACGCGCGGTCGCGAGACGCGTGGCAACCGGGGCACGTTGCTCTCATGGGCGCCGCATCCGGCATGGGGCTGCTCGTGCGACCCACGGCGCTGCTCTACGCGTGCGTGTGGGGCGCCCTCGTCGCGCTCGAGGCGCGTTCGCGCCGCGTGCGATCGGTGCTTCTCTTCGTCGCCACGTGCGCGCCCTTCGCCGCGTTCTGGCTTTACACGAACTGGATTCGCACTGGTTCGCCGCTGGGCCTCGGGTACGCCAACTCGAATCCGGCGTGGACACTCGAGATGCCGGTGCTCCGCTTCGGCAGCCAGTGCATCGATTCGGGCGCACACCTCGCCCAGGCGAGCGTCAGCCTGTTCTGCGCCCTCTTCTTCTACGTGCGGCACCCGCTCGGCGGCACCTGGTTGCACGACTGCTTCTTCGATTACGAGGAGCGCGATCGCACGACCGAACCGTTCCTCGGGCCCGCGGTGCTGCTGATGCTCGGGGTCGTGGCATGGCGCTTCGCATGCCGCCGCGAGCGACGCCTCGAGCTCTGGGTGCCCCTGGCCGCGATCGTCGTCCTGTTCGCGGCCTTCGTGCGGAGGGGCGAGGGGTTCTCTTGGCGCTACCAGGCGGACTTCTGGCCGCTCGTCGTCCTCGCTGCCGTCGGCTACGTGCGCACGCTGCCGACCCTTGCGCTCCGCGTCGACGCGCGCACCGCGAAGCTCTTCTTCTGGGTCGGCTTCGCGGCGCTCTGCCGCTACCTCGTACCGTGGCAATGGTCGAGCGGCGGTCCGCACGGTCAGGGGCGCGCCGAGGTGCTCTGGCCGCGCGAGAGCGTCGCGGCAATGGAGGACCGGTTCCAGGCGTCGCGCTGGGGCACCGACGAGCCCGTCCCCTCGCGCCTTGCGTGCGAGACGCGGCCCCACTCCTTCACCCACTCGGACGGTACCTGCGATCCGTATTGCGACGACGGCGCGGGATGGGGCGAGGGCTGCTCCGTGTCCGCCGTGACCAACGTCTACCTCGGCATTCCGCGCAAGGAGGGCAGCAGCTACGAGCTCCGCTTCCACACCGAGGGGCTCGCCGCGCGCGAGGTGAAGGTGTACCTGGACGGCAGCTACTACATGGCACGCCGCACCGGCGGCGACGCCGATGGCCCTGCCGACTTCACCGCCGACGTCACGCTCGACGCACGTGCTTTCCACGCCCCCGTGGTGGTCGCCGCGGTGCAGTGGACCACCGGGACGACGCCTCCTCCGGTACACCTCCTCTGGATAGAGCTCCGCTGACCGTGGACCCCTCGCTCACCCCCCATCGCTCCCCCTACGCGCCCTGGCGCACCCTCGCCCTCATCGGGGTGCTCGGGGCGGTGTACGCGACGTTCGCGCGCCTGGCTTTGCACGCGTTCCCCTTCTCGGGCGACGAGTACTCGTACTTCCTGCAAGCGGAGCTCTTCGCGCGCGGCGTCCTGCACGCGCCCACGCCGGCGCACCCGGAGCTGTTGCGCGTCGACCACGTCCTCATGTTCCCGTGGGTGTGCAGCAAGTACCCGCCGGGCACGTCGGCGCTCCTGGCGATCGGAGTGCGGCTCGGCGTGCCTTGGCTCGTGACGCCGCTCGAAGGAATCGTCGCGCTGGTGGCGATGAGAGCAGCAGTGCGGCGACTGCTCGGCGAGCGCGACGCCTTCGTCGCGGTGGCGGTGCTCGGTGGCGCGCCGCTGTTCGTGTTCCAGGCCGCGAGCTTCTACTCGCACACGGCAGCCGTCATGTGGCTCGCGATCGCGTTCGCCCTCGCGGTCGCGTGGACCACGGAAGGAGGAGCCTGGCGCATGGTCGTCGCAGGAGCGGCGATCGGGTGTGCATTCGTCACGCGTCCGCTCGATGCGGTGCTCTTCGGGCTGGCGCTGATCTCGCTACGTGCGTGGCGCCCCGTCGTCCTCGCTGCGGCCGGAGCGGTCCCCTTCGTCGCGCTGCTGCTGGCGTATCAGGCTGCGCAGTTCGGCTCTCCTCTCACGGACGGTTACGCCGCCTATCAGCCCGAGTTCTCTGCCATCTACGGCGCAAGCACCGCACGCCCGGCATTCTCGCCGTTCAACGCCGTGGACCCTCCTCAGATCTGGCACCACTTGGACATCATCCGGTCCTTCCTCGTCGACTGGACCGTTCCGGGCACGGTCTTGCTCTCGCTTCTGGGGTGGGCCGCGCTGCGTGACGATGCGCGCGTGTCCGGCGCGCGCAAGATCGCCGGCGCCGTCGTCGCCATCTTTGCCGTCACGCTCTGGGTGACCATCGGCGACACCGACGACGGCGCTCGCCCTCGCTACCTCACGACGACCCTGCTGGGCCTCGCGTGGCTCGCCGCACCGGGGTGGCGACGGGCATGTGACCTCGCGACATCGAGTCTCGGCCCCAAGGTGGCTCGCGTGGTGGGAGTCGTGGTCTGGGTGCTGCCGGTCGTACAGCTCGGCGCGTTCGTGGTCGGGCGCATGCCCCAGATCTGGGTGCGCGAAGGACTCGCCGAGGGCGTCGCGCACGCCGGTATCGATCGCGGCGTCGTCGTCGTGCGTGCGAAGTACCCGACGCGCTACGCGCGCAACGGCCCCTTCTTCGACCGTCCCGTCCTCTACGTCTCTGCGCCGCCATCGACGAGCGCCGATGAAGTCGCCGGCGCCTTCCCGGGACGCGACGTCTACGAAGCGCACGAAGCGCCGCTCGGCACCCAAGACGGCTGGCACATCGACCGCGTGGCGCGCTAAGGTCCCCGCCCCGAGCGTGTCACCCGCCTCGCTGTGGAAGGACCTTTGGGGCCGATGCCCGCGCGCGATTCCCGAGTGGGCGCGCGCGCTGGGGCGCGCAGCAGCGCTCGTTTCGATCCCGACGATGATCGCGATCGTCGTCTCGCCGCTGCTCCTGCACCCGTGGACGCTGGGGCAGCGCAACTGGGACCAGATGAACGCGCAGCGTTACGTCGTGGTCAAGTCGCTCGCGCGCTTCCACCAGTTTCCATTCTGGGATCCGTGGTCGTGCGGAGGGCACCCCGCGTGGGGCGCGCAGGAGAGCGCGCCCATCGTCGTCTCGCCGTTCCTGCCCGCGTACCTATGGCTCCCTCTTCCCATCGCGATCCGCATCGAGATCCTCGGCTGGGCCATCATCGGAGCCGCGGGCGCGTGGCTGCTCGCGCGCCGGTTCACGCGCAGCACCGCGGTGGCAGCGCTCGTCGTGCTCGCCTTCGCGGTCGACAGCCGCTGGTCGATGCAAGCCGCCGTGGGGCATTCCTGGCACCTGCTCTACGCGCTGCTCCCGTGGACGCTCTTGTTCTTCGATCGCGCGGTCGCGCCTGACGCTGCGGACGGGCGCCGCACGCTCCGCGATCTCGTGCTCGCTGCAGCTTGCATCGCGCTCATGGTGTACGGCGACGCGATCTACCCCGTGCCGCACACGGCTTTCGTGCTCGTCGTCTACGCGTTCGTCATCGCGCGTGCCACGCGCTCGTGGCGACCCGTACGCGCGCTCGCAGTCTGCATGGCGCTCGCGGCGGGGCTCTCGGCGCCGAAGCTCCTGCCCCTCTGGGAGCTGATGAAGCGCTTCCCGCGTTACATCCGGTCGGAGGAAGCGATCTGGCCGTGGCACTTGCCGGATCTGCTCACCACACGTCTCGGGGACTACACCGCCGTGTCGTCGTGGACCGTCGGCATGTGGCACGAGTGGGGCCTCTACCTCGGATGGCCACTGCTCGTCGCCCTCGTCGCCGGTGTCGTGGCGAGCCGTGGCTCGCGCGAGCGTGCGCTCAAGTGGGCGGGGCTCGCGATGATCGTGTTCGTCATCGGCGGGTTCCACGCGCTCGCGCCGTGGCGGCTGCTCCACCTTCTGCCTGTGTTCAAGTCGGAGCACGTGCCCTCGCGCTGGCTGTATCCGGCGGTGCTCGTGCTCGGATGCGCGGCTGCATCGGGAGCCGAGCGACTGCTCGGGCGTGCCGGTCAGCGGCGTGCATTCTTCGAGGCGCTGCTCGGCGCGGGAGCGCTCGCGTGCGCCATCGACATGGGGCTCGTCGCCCGCGAGCCCATGGCTCAATCGTTCGTCGACCCCTCGCCCGCCATCGCGGACGCCGTCACGCCTTTCCACGTCGTGCATCGCTTGGCCCCGCGCGCCGACTACGAGACGAACCTCTGGGACGTCGCGACGCTGCCAGGGGTCATGCAGAACGTCGGGACGATGGAGTGCGTCACCTTCGCCGGTTACCACGAGATCTCGCGCGACATGCTCGGGCGCATGCCGGGGCTGGGGGCATGGGGCGAGGAAGATCCGGATTACCGCGGCGAGGCCTACGTCGCGGAAGGAGAGGGGAGCGCCAGCATCGCGTCCTGGACGCCCAACGAAGTGGTGGTGACGGTGCGCGGCGCCCACGCGGGGGCCCATCTCGTCCTCAACCAGAACTGGGACCCCGGATGGAGCGCCGACGGCACCCCGGCCATCGCCTACCGGGACGCGGCGGCGACGATCCTCGGCCCCGCGAATGCTGGCGATGGTTCGTGGAGCGTGACGTTCCGCTACCGGCCGCGGACGTTCGGCCTGGGGCTCGCCCTGTTCGTCGCGACCGCCGTCGGGATCGCACTCGTCCTCGCGCGCCGAGGCAAGGTCGCGCTGCTCACACTGCCGCTCGCGACCCTGGGGTGCTCCACGGATCCGCTCAAGCACGCGTCCGACGCCGTGGACATCCCCTCGGCACCGGCGTCGGCGGCATCCGATCCGGCACGCACGCCGGACCACTTCCCGACGGCAAGAGGCGACGTCTACGTCACCCCGCTCGAGCACGCGGGGGTGCTCCTCGGCTGGGACGGCAAGGCGCTCTACTTCGACCCCATCTATGCCGTTGCCGAGGTGGCCCCCGAGGCGCCTCCGGCGATCAACGACACGACGCTACCCCGAGCCGACGCGATCTTCGTCACCGACTTCCACTCGGACCACTTCGACCCGGTCGCGGTGTCTCGCCTGCGCGAGAACGCGGCGGTCGTCGCGCCGCCGGCCGTGGCCGAGCGGACGCACGTGGACGTCGTGCTGCGACCGGGAGACACGCGCGTCGTCGACGGCGTCGGCGTGACCGCCGTGCCCATGTACAACGTCGCGCGCGGGCCCGCGCCGGGACAGCTCTACCACCCGCGGGGGCGAGGAGATGGCTACTTGCTCGACCTCGCCGGCACGCGCGTCTACGTGTCCGGTGACACCGACTGCACGCCAGAGGTGCGCGCCCTGCACGACGTCGCCGTCGCGATCATCGCCATGGACGGCCGCACCACGATGTCGCCGGGCGAGGCAGCCGCATGTCTGCTCGCCATGCGGCCGCGTGTCGTGATTCCGTACCACGACTGGGGCGCCGATCTGGGCGAGCTACGCCGGGCGCTCGACGGCAGCGGCATCGAGCTGCGGGAGCTGAATTTCTACCCGCGCCCGGAACGTCTGCGCCTCCGTGCGACGCGCGCGTGCGACGAGGGACACTGGGGGCGTTGCGCCGAGCTCCTCGATCTGGCGCAGCAGCTCGACCCGCGCAGCGAGGACGACCCGCGTGTCCTGCGAGCGCGAGAACGGGTGCGCGCGGGGCTCGACACGCTGCCGCTGCTGCACTGACCTCGCGCACGGCGCCACTCTCGGATGTTGGAACACCGTGTGGCAGCAATCGCGGCTCTGCCGCTTCACTCTCGCTTGATACAGCGCGTTCGCAAGCGATACGAAGCCCGCGATGAAGAGTAGTACCCGCGCTTGGCTCGTCGCATTCCTCTTGGCCCCGGCAACCGTGCTCGGCGACGCGCCCGCGGAGGCGTCGGGCGGCGCGCGAGAGGCGGCTCTGCCGCACTTCTTGCACTTCCGCAACGGCCGCTACTTCGAGGACGTGTGCGACCGCACCTCGCGCTTCTTCTGCTTCACGCAGCGCCTGCTGCCGGTGGATTTCGAGCCTCGCACCTACACCCGCGGGGAGTACGCCGGTCCGCAAGACAACGACGGGCCGCCCAGCGGCTCGATGACTCCGACCGATGTGCTCACGGCGTACAAGATTCCGACGTCGACCAGCGCTGGCGGCAAGATCGTCGCGCTCGTCGACATGCCCGACTCGAGCGCGCTCACCGACTTGAACACCTACCGCAAGGCGTTCGGCATTCCCGCGCTCCCGCAGTGCGGCGGCACCGGCCTGCCCGACCCCAACGGCGGCACGCCTTGCTTCGCGTCCGTCGACGAGAAGGGTGGGAGCATCAACCAGAGCGTGGGCGACGACTCGCAGGGCGACATGGAGACAGGTCTCGACATGGACATGATCTCCGCGGCCTGCCCCGACTGCAGCATCCTCCTGGTGCAGATGACCGAGCCTGCGATCAGCCAGGTGTCCGACACGGACCTGCTCACGGCGGCGCAGACGGGCGCGAAGCTCGGGGCCCAGGCCGTGAGCATCAGCTTCGGCGGGTCCGAAGGCGGCAGCGATCCGAAGGGCTTCACGACGCCGGGGCACCTGGTCCTCGCCGCCGCCGGAGACTCGGGATACCTGCTCGGCGGCAACACCCCGAGCTGGCCCGCCTCGGCGCCCGACCTGCTCGCCGTCGGCGGGACGACCCTGCAGAACCAGGGCGGGAGCTACTCGGAGGTCGTTTGGAACGACGGCCCCGGGGGCTCCACTGGTAGCGGCTGCAGCACCGAGTTTCCGATGCCGGCCTTCCAGACCGCGTTCGGCGTGGAGCACTTCGCGAGCTGCACGTCCCATCGCGCCTCCTGCGATCTGGCTGCGGCGGCTGAGTTCAGCGCCGGCTTCGGGATGGGCGGTGGCATCGCCGAGTACGACAGCCACGGCTCGTGGCAGAAGGTGGTCGGTACGAGCGCCGCGACTCCTCTCGTCGCCGCACTCCTCGTGCGGCTCGGCCTGACCGATGCGATCTCCCAGAACCTCGGCTGGGTCTACACGAACAGCGATGCGTTCAACGACATCACGCAGGGCAACAACGGCTTCTGCCAGGACATCATGTGCCAGGCCGGGCCCGGTTGGGACGGTCCGACGGGCATCGGGACGCCCGACGCGTCGAAGCTCGTCCTGCTCGCCGGCGCGGGATCCAGCAGCAGCTCGGGCTCGAGCAGCGGCTCGTCATCCGGATCGAGCAGCGGATCGAGCGCGGGATCCAGCTCTGGATCGAGCTCGGGTTCGAGCTCCGGGTCCAGCAGCGGTTCGAGCTCCGGCTCGAGCAGCGGATCGGAGCCCCACGGCGGATCGGGGTCGAGCAGCGGAACGACCTCGAGCAGCTCGAGCGGCACCGGCGGTTCGAGTGGAAGCGGATCCGGTGCGACGGTCCCCGATGGCGGTACCGAGGGAGATGCGGCGACGTCCTCATGGAACCTCGACTCCGGTAACGGCCAGAATGGGTGTGCCTGCAGCATCCCCGGCGTCGCCTCCGCGGCCACCGACTTCGGTCCCGTGCTCGGCGTGGGGGGCGTTCTGCTTGCTCTAGGTTCCCGGCGCCGTCGCAAGTAACCTCGCGGGGGTGAACTCCCGGCCGACCTCCTGGTGGCTCGCGACGCTGCGGCGCCGCCGGGAGCGCATGGATGGGGAGCGGCTGGACCTGACACGTCCGCCGGCCTTCGCATCGGCCGAGGAGCAGCGCGCGGCGATTGCGTTCTTCAACGCCGCGTACCGCGCAGAAGAATCGGGGCTCCGCCAGGCGCACGAGCTCGCGGGCGAGGTGCAGGCGCGCGACCCGGAGCTGGCCGAATGCTTGCGGCTCTACGGTGACGAGGAGGGCTGGCACCGGTCGCTCCTCACGGAGTTCCTCGCGTGGCTAGGCGGGGAGGTGAGGCCGATGGGGCCCACGACGCGCACGTTCTACGGCCTGTACGCCCGCGCCGAGCGCATGGAGTCGATCGTGCTCGTGAACCTCATGTTCG